>BNJS01003270.1_pt1 | contig 356592 bp, 374 predicted proteins | sample 8540461 | NCBI WGS metagenome assembly BNJS01 (sample SAMD00202454, study PRJDB9452) | human saliva metagenome | isolation source: human saliva | place: Japan
GAAGTTGCTGCATATTAACGGAATTAGCAGGTTCGTTTTTATGATACCACAGTTTGGTCAAAATAGATTTTGCATCAAACCAACAACACCGTTTGTTCTCAGAGGAAAACGTTTTATTTCATCTCCTCTTTGTCCTCATCAGCCTCATCAGCCCTCTGACTCGGCTCAGGTCATTCGCAAAGAAAGAGCCTCCGCCATCCTCCCGCTTCCAGCAAAATTGGCCTCCTGTCAGCCACATATCAACATCACCCCTTAACCTGGTATTGCTATCATCGAAGAAGCACCATCCATGACGCACTGTAGCCATTACAGAGTCACCCTGCTCCTTCTTCGAACAGTGGTCCAAAGCTTCCCGACAACACTTTCCTCAAAGAAAACATTGTCCATGACAGCAAGCAGTGCCTGGCTCTCTCCGCCGGATGTCCTCATCGCAACCATCTCTGTCGCCAGGCCTCCTGTAATATACTAACTCACATTCGTCGAGTCGACAGGTTATCTCAACCGCAAGCAGAGATCGATCTTCCTCTTCGACGCAGGTCCGTTCCCCACTATCTCGTCGTTTCCCGAAGAACCCTGTTCGTCCATTCTACTCATCTCTCCCGGCACGACAATTCCCCTGTTTCGACAGTTACGGCACGAGTAGCTCCAGCCACGTTGTCGCGAACGAGTACGGTGATCGGAGCGTTCGCACCGTCCGCTAACAGCATATTACCAAGCCCGGCTATTTCTCGACAGCCGCCGCAACAGCCGGCGACAGCGATATCTCCCCGCCTCCACCGTCTCGCCATTGCCCATCTCAGAGACACATTTCGTCGTGAATGCCAGACCACTCCGGTCAACACAGCCAGGGTTCACGAAATGTCAATCTTGATTTTGCATAAAAGATCCGGGTAAAACGCCCTTGTTCCCATATCGTCTTCATCAATTCAGCGTTTCCGGACCAGATCATTTTTTCCGCACTGTCGTCACGGATGGAATATCATTTTCTTTTCTGTAACATCACGATTACTGTAATACCCATGCTGGTCAGCATATTGAATTTATGAACACTTCCGCCCGCATCATTACAGGTCAATAGTAAACATTTCACCCCCGGTGATAGCTCAGAGTACATTTGTACCTTTCCCATGTTGTTCCGTGAGCCCACCGATTCTCGCGGAAAATCATCTCGACGGATACCAGACCACGTTCGTTCCCGCCCGGTCAGGCCCCTGTTCAGATCAATACCTCCGGCATTGCTCTTTCCGCATATTCCAGCATCCTGCAAGACCGAACATCTTCTTCACCGGTCATCTCCGGACCCCGCACCCCATTCAACAGTCGGCTCATGCCACATTGCACCGCGAGATACCATCGACGTCATAGAACGCTGGCTAGTACCGATGATTTCGTATTTCAACAGATCGGCACATAAATAATTTACAACGATAAGAGTTTTTCCGTAGAATCTCAGCATGAATCAGGCCCGAGAAGTTACTCGATCTCGACAACGACTCGATAAAAGCCCTTCCATCCACACAGCCCAAGGGTCCATATGGGCAGATGTTTTCCCGTAACTTTGATGGTCGGAGTTGTATCCGCAAACTACAAGCGAACATAGTCCGGAACGCGAAATATCCCGGAGCACCCGAACCAGAACGGACCGCCAGGCTCACGGAAGACTGCTCCAAGATACCCGTAATCCGGAGTACCGCCATCATCCGTGATCCGGGATCGTCACAAAGCCTTTAAAACAAACATACAGAAAACAAGAGTAAGGTGCCGATCTCACCATTTCTTCATTCTTCCCCCACCCATCCCTTATAAATCATTCATTCATCAGGCAAAGAAAAGACCTTTCTCACACCTGCATATCTCATTTCAATGGTAAGACCATGTTTAGGTGGGTCGTTCTGAATGCAATAAATAACAGTGAAAATACCGACAAACACAAGGGATATACCTTCTACTTCTCCAATCATTTCGCCGTGCCGACAGCATGGGCCCCTCAAACAGCAGTTCCCGTACGGACGATAATCGGAAGAATTTAAAATAAGTCCGAAGATATTCGCTGTTATGAGAGCCAGGCGTCATAACCGGTAAGATTAATGCCATTTTCTGACTGCCCTTCGAAACTCCGGATTTTACGTAGCACCGACGGGAGGCAACGCGTTCCGGATCAAGATGAAACCGTGACGTTCAAAGCCAAAATACCTCAACGAAACAATGTTCCCAAAGAAATCGCCGACAAAAATATTTTCAGGTATCCAGCTCATGCGGAACAGCAGAATTGCGGCGCGAAGTCAGGAAGCACCGTCGTCCGTTTCTCCCCGATACCTGACATGCAGTATTTGAAATAACAGCACATCGATAAAATCGTAGAGGAGCAGCGATTGAGAATCTCCGATTTAACTCACTTGATCTGTATAGAGAGCAAAATAAAGACATTGAGCACAAAACGAGTTGGTCTCCGAAACAATTTCACGCTATCCTCCAGTCTCTGTAGTTCGCCTTCCTATCTTCGCGCAGCAGTGATTCCGCCTTCCAGTTTTCTTCCCTTTTCGATACGCCCACGGAAACTTTTCATCTCATCTTCCTCGTCTCGTTTTTCGAAGAATCACCCTGGCAGAAAGACAAGGGCCCGGAGTCCGTCAGAAAGCCGATGAAAATAACGCAGGTTGTGGTAAGATACCGGAAATGCTTAGTCACCTTCACTGCAGCAGAACGTCATCGCCTCCAAAGCAATTATCGCGGTGCCCACCATCGTCGAACACCTCACTGCCCAGTGTCAATATCAACACACCTCCCGGGACCGGAGAAGAGTTTGAATCTCCCACAAAAGGCAACAGCAATCCATATGTTTGTCGAACTTCATCATTTCCTCCTCGACAGTCTCGATTAAAGTTTATTCTCGAAACTCAGATTGTTAGAGGAGGAGAAAGCAGCTTTTAGGCGGGGTCGGTTTCCCCATCCGTAAGTGATTTCAGACCAGCCGGTAGTTCATGCAGTCGTATCTTCAATTTCTTGTGCTGGCGACGGTATTATGACTTAAAACCGTTAACAAAAAATGACACATTACGCCGATTGCTTGCAGGTAGCCATTGCATTCTTTCATCAATGCCTGAACAGATTGCCTCGGCCTTTATCTCACGCCTGTCGCACCGTATTTTGACCAGTCAACAGCAGCAGGCGCCCGCCAGGTCGGCAGCCCACCATCCAGCTGGTCCCCGGCCATACCTCCATCGCTCAACCGCTTTATTTGCCACGATCTTTGGGCGAGGTCAGCAGCCTTCCATTCTCCGGTTGTCATTGTCACCAGCCGTTTCAACAGCCTCGATTTCCATCACCCGGTTCCGCACTATTGCGGCACAATTAGACATCTGGCAGATCACGAGCTATGCAGTTTCACTATTCATTGGTTTTGCATTGGAAAGATTGCCACAGAGCCGAACTACGATTTCGGGGCGGATTCTCTTCCGAACATCCGGACACAGAGAGCACGGTGCTGGATAAAATCCCACCTCCATCTGTTTAGCGATTTTCCCTGAGACGGCTTGAAACCCGGAAAATCCCCTGCTCAGGCTCACAGCCGTGGGAGCAACGAGATTTGCGCCAGCCCGCAAACATACCAAAAGCCTCGGCGTTCAGCACACGGTGACTGTTTATTCCCCATTCGAAAGAGTTAACGAACGTTCATCGACGGCAAAGTTAGCGTCAGAGGACGAGTACTATTTATTGCCAGAAGCGGTCCACACCGCTCACGGATAATAAACCCAACGATTTTGACTATCGATCGTTCTCGCATCTCTTTCATCAAAGAAGAAAACGTCGATTCACCTGAAGTGAACTTGAGATGCCTGATCTTCACGAATGGTTATTCGCGCTGCCGGCCGACACATCGGGATCGAGCATACAGTCTTCTCTGAACAGCTTCAAAGATCGTCAGCGAAAAGCCGGCTGGTTGTTCGCGACCGGCCGCCCAGCCGCCCACCATCGAGAAAGTCGCCCAGCATCATTCAAAATACCAGATGCAAAGCCGAACGACCGCTGTCACCACCTTCCCTTGCCCGGAGAACGGATACCGCAGTCAGCCGTCGCGACCGCAGCGATCATGCCCCTCCCGCCAGAGACTTCAATCTGACACGCCACGGTCACCCGCATTACCACCGTCGCCTGAAACGCCGCCTTAAACGTTCCGAATAGCCGTAAAAACGGAATCATACACATCGCAGAACGCGACGCCTGCCTTGGCTGCATCCACACCGTTACCGAGCCTGCCACCGCAGCGGTAATCGTCCGTCCTCGTCCCCATCGAAACGCTTTTCCTCGAACATAAGAAGAGTTTTTCGTCATGGTCGATAAGAACTATATGGAATGCTTGAATTCCGTATCAACAGCCTAAGTTTACCTTCAGGTGACGAGCGCAGTTAAATGCAAACAGCCCTTAAAAATCCCAATGGCAAAAGAGATGAAGCGTAGTTCAGTATCCGACTGGCTGAATTTAGAAAACTGTAACGATAGCAAAACCTTTCTCCTTCGTCTCGATCCTTCCGTCAGTTTCCGAACTGAAATTGTTTAAAATAGGCCCTTTCACAAAGTGAGGAGGAAACTGATCCTCCCATCCTCTTCTTCCTCCGTTAACGACCAGTCATTCGCCTTTACTTCTTCCTCTTCCGAAGATCTTCGATATAGAAATGCTCCGGATTCGCATCCCGAATATTATGAACACAGAAAGATAGTTCCATCCGTTTTCCATCGACGGGATTCTCCGAACATGCCGAGAATCTTCAGCAGCTTGTGCGACCGTCATATTCATTTCCAGGCCAAGAACGTTATCCCGTTTGATACCATCAAGACCGCCCTCAACCGTATTTTTCTCCGCAGCTTCACATAAGCTACTGACATTGCTTCCCTCGAGCCTCCTCCAGATGAGTCCGGGGATTCATTGTCCGTAGTGCGAGCAATTCAATTGAACCATCAAATATAGTGAAACCGGCACACATTGCCTTTCAAAATCCTTCAAAACCGCATCAGATCTCGCAGGGCAATGATCTCTTCCAACATACTCAATATCATTTTTTATTATTCAATACAGAAAATAAAGAATGTCCCTCTTTTATAATTTTTACAATAGATTTTCATTTCTTTCCTTGTTTCGTTTTAGATATAAGGTGGGCCACATATTTCAATCACGTTGCTTGAGTTGACGGAGAGGTCAATGACAGCTGAAGCAACGACCAAGAAGACGGATGGCAGCACCGGAACATTTCAGCAGTAGACAGCCGAATCATCACTGACGCAGCTCACTCGAAATCATCTTCACATTGGCGACAGCAGCACACTGAGACCCCCGGACCACTGAGTTTCCGCATGCATTGTTCGCCGCACAGAAACCGGTATTTGCCGTGCAAAAGTTAAAATCGCCGTAGCCACATTCCTCACAGTTCATCTTCACCACGGAAAGATCACCGTAATCCTCCGCTGAAATTCCCTGACGACAGCCCTTACCGACGATTCTTCAGCCGGTGAAAGCAACGCGGTCTGTCGACATCCGCGACGTCGAGGCATCGTCGGCATCGGCATTGCAATCCCAGTACCGAACTTGCGACGAGCCTTCGCGAACGGGTTACGACGTTCATAGCCTGCTCATCAACGAAAATCGACGACGAATATTCTCAAAGCCACCATGCCTGATTCAACGCAGCTCCATCAAACTCGCTTGTCACTTCGTCCAAAGCAAGACAGAGATCAATCGAGGATACGGCGATTAACCGTCGTCTTCATTACGCGACTGCACGGTCTGCCAGCCGCCTTCATCGTCGACGCGCAATGAACGAGGTCGAGGTACAATCAGCCACCGCTCATCGTCTCTTTACCGCTGCCATACCGCGATTGTTCGTGGCGTGTTAAATCAATAGCTCGTTCGTTGCCCAGCTCAATTCCAACTTGAGGAACTCCCATGACCCCGGCCTCGGCAGCTTCCGGTCCGCACACGCCTCCACTGCTCCACACGATACGTGCCTCATCTCATCTCATACTGCTATCCACAGCAGTCGTCATTCCCTCCGCGCATGGCCCTTGATTTCCAGGTTCACCATCGATCGATCAGCGCCACGGAACAGCCTCAGCCCGGCCCAGCCCCGGACGGCGAACTGGCTCAAACCCTCCCAGCAGCCGGGCACCCCGGACTGCACAGCAGCCGCAGCCCTCCGCCCGCACGCCTGCCACCGACGCGCCCGCCGCGCCAGTTAATCATCTGCACATTCATGGATGGGGATTACCTCCCTCTGGGGTCCCGATAGACACTGCAGTGATATTTCGTGGCGACCTTCCTTCAGCCATCAATTATTGCCATTTTGAGTTGCACCACACGTTCAGTCTCATATTTTCCTCGAGCAGCCGATAACCGTGGTCGATTGCGTCGAACAGCTCGACAAGTCTGATCCGTCGCACAGCAGCCCAGTTCAGCTGCCTCAACCTGCGGTCTTTGCGTCTTCGTTTGATGGTAATACCGCAACCGCCGTCTGTGCGGCTCACAGATTGAACTAACCGTTGTGTTATCGCCCGCTGCGGTCCACGCCGAAACAGCCGCATCATCCGGTTTGGGGAATTGCCCAGCCGGAGACGGAGCCCACGGATACGGTTAACTCGCCGACGTCTCGCTGGGCGAGGCACCCTTCGATTGTCGTTCCATCGGGTCCAGGTGCCCTCAGCACCTTGAGCACGCCTGCCGTTGTCTTACGCAGTATCGCGCTTTCCAGCAGTCACTGCACGCCCTCTCCACCCACGCGTCATTATGTTCCCTCACAACGGCATCACTTTGAACAATACCATCCAGCCCGTTACAATTGAATATTCTCGTCATACTTATTCTGATGATTCGGTCCTTGTCTCCCGATCACATGAGCCCGCGATTTCGTGTGTTCAGCATTGCTGACGGTCGGTCGTCTCTCGAGTGCTGGGCTCACCCCCACCACACGCCTCCATAGCCCGCTCATTCATCGCGGATGATCTCGCGTAGCTATTGACCTTTTGCTGTGCCCGCAGCCTGTCCGATGCACACCTCACATGAGACTTTCGTTCACCAGACCAGACCTGGTTCACGAGCTGCATCTTCCCTCACAGTCCAGCCTCAGACTCGAGGTCACCCCATCATTCCCTGCTCGGCCAACCTCTCACTGCCGGGCGGACCGACTTCAACCCGTTAGAACGCGCCAGGCACGACCAGGGTCCCTCCGGCGCAAGTCCGGATCTTTGATTCATAACGAGTATCTGCGCGTGATACCGTCTGGTCGTAGTGAAGCTATTTCTTCTTCTTTATTTCATCTTCTTTTCTTTCATTTCCGCTTTCTCTTAATCCTCTTTTTTCCTCAAGCCTTCTTCTTCCCTGCTCGACACGCTTCCAAGCGTATTCAGCAGCATATACAGAATCGGTCAGAATGACACGAAGAGAAAAAGATAAGAAATAGCGATATCCACATCAGCCGCCTTCCGCGAACGAACTATCCCAGATGACCATCCCAGGCATCTTCAGTAGCGTTAACGATACTCATCCCCGCGGTCGCCTCCAAATTCATCGCATCGCATTTCCGCCATTAACCAGTTCAGCAGATCTCGACCGATCGTCCATCTTTGATACCAGATCGTTGCCCAGCGATACATTTGTCGTCCCTCCCACACTGGTCACACACTCCCCGGATGCCTCACAGGCCCCTGGCATCAGCACGACCGTCACCTGGTCAACAGACACCATCGCTGGTCTGAGCCCCGAGTTATTCTCCGTTTCATTCAGCAGTCGATTGCTCAACCACGCAGAATCATGTGTCCTCGTTCATCAAATATTGTTTCGTTCAGCACTTGCCGCATTTACCGTCATCCAACACATGTTTCATCTGTCCAGTCCCGGTTCGCATATCCATACCATCAGCACACACGCGTCTCGGTCAAGAACGTTTTGATCGTTCGATCGCCATTCTTCAACAGCATCCTCGTCATCGTCCAAACCACAGCGAAGACAAACGATACCTTTCCCGTCCAACCACCACAAAACCTGAATACACCACCTTTCGTTCGTCAGAACAGCACACCATCGCTGTAAGCCCATCTCCTGGCCTGCTCGAAACTTTCCTTCCCACCGGAAAGGTTATGTCTTTTCCTGCCGGAGCTGCTCCAGTTTCAACACGTTGATCGTGACATTCTCACTGGTCACTGGTTGCTCAGGGTCACACATTCAGCGTTTCAGCCCCCATCTCGCAAACAGTTTCAACCTCCAAGCACTTCGCCATGGCATCATGACTCGGCATTTTTCCGTGCTCGATAGAGAATATATCTGCATCGAGCGTAACCAGTCTCGTCTTTTCACATTTCACAGTCATCAGGCTGGCACACACCGCTCCTCAGAAACGGTCATAACGCACCGCAGTGACGGCGAAAGATCCCGAAAGAAACCGAGAATTGCACGAGCAGCCGTAAAGCAATGATCTTTCTGTTACAATCCGACTTAAGTCTTCATGAGTAGAATGATGATTCTCTGTGCCCGTCCGATCCGGAGCAGTTAATCTTCCCTCATCCCTGCCTCTCCTGACAGAAACTATATCCGGAGAAAACCTTCTTTGTCATCAAGAACCTCCCAATGAGCCCTCACGAGAACATCATCTCGTCCTCACGAGCCTCGTCGAGAACACGTCCGTCCTCAGACGCCTCTCGTCTCCTTTCGTGAGTCTCACTTTCTTCACATTTCTCCAATCAGTTCACATCGTGCCCTCATTGAATTGGTATCATATCCCCTTCAACCCTTTGCATTGCAGAAAGACTTTACAAAATCTCGAGTCTTCTTCGAACTCCTCTTCAAACACAGTATCGCAGTCTCGTGCCATTCATCTGAACCAACCGTAGGGTCTGACCATCCCTTCAACCAGCCGATAAAGCAGCCAGATCAACAGACTGTTCAGATCAGTTCAGATCACCAGACGTTCAGATCCGCACACGGATTCTGCTCTTCCCGATTTCAGTTCTCCATCACCAAAGCTTCTCCGGCATCCTCCGCCATCCGGCAGCCTCGGTACGTCAGATACCCCCTGTTCTCCGTTTCCGTTTTCCGCGAATCTCGACCTTCAGTTATCCACCGACGCTGGCCGGATGCCTCCCCTCGAGTTCTCAGCACCTGCCTCGACACAGTCACCCGCCTCGAGTCTCATATCTCCATTCTCCGATTCACCCACCTCACGGTTCTTCTGCCCTCCTCATCCACCGTGTTCGGCACGTCGAGCCCTGTCTCCTCTGATCCGGGGTTTCTCCCGATATTCTTCCGACCCAGCTGAACCCTGTGCCCTTCTCATGAATGCCTCAGAGTTTTTCCAGTTCTCAATAAAAATGGTGGTCTTGTCTAGAAGCAAACAGCTATTAAAATTCATCGTTTGTCTCAGAAACCATTCTGCTACCAGTCAGGAGGACAGCAGGAAATGTAGTTGCGGGACAGAACTTGATGAGATTTTGTCCTAATTGCGGTTTGCTTCTGGACCTAAGTTTTACACCATTTTCTGTTAAGGATTTGGAAAAACGCAGAGAAGACAGAAGAACCGGAGTTTCTTCGTCAGAAGAGAGAATATCAGGAAAGCCCTGGATCAAGAGGAAACGGGAGAATCTGACGTACCCGAACTTGCAGTAGATAAGGAAGAAACAGAAGAAACCGTAGAATTCGATGAATCGGAAGAAATAGAAGATACTGAAGAACTCGAAGCATTCGGTATGTCCGAAGAAATAGAAGATACTGAAGAACTCGAAGCATCCGGTATGTCCGAAGAAATAGATAACACTGAAGAATCCGAATTCGCAGAAGAAGCAGAAGAAGCAGAGGAAACAGAAGTATCTAACGTACCGAAACTTGCGGATGAAACTGAAGTTCCGGAAGTTGCAGAGGAAACTGAAGTAATAGAGGAAACTGAAGCTCAGGAAGAAACCTTAGAATCCTACGTATACGTAGAATCTGAACAATCTGAACAATCTGAACAATCTGAACAATCTGAACAATCTGAAGAAGCTGCTTTATCGGCAATTTTTGGAAGATGAATCGGATTATACGGACGAGGATTTCGATGAAATCTTTGAAGATGGTTCTGATGCAATATTTGAAGAGGAGTTTGAAGAAGACTCTGAAAAAGATTTTGTAAAAGTCTTTTCTGTATTACCCAAAGAAGGATTTGAAGGGGATACAGAGTACAATTCCAATGAGGCTTTTGATGCTGAGGACTTTGCAGTTGGAGAAAGTGCAGAAGAAGTTGAGAGGGCTCACGAGGAGGATATTTCCGACGAGGAGCATCTAAAGGACGAAGATGATGTTCTCGACGAGGAGCTCCATCCAAAGGACGAAGATGATGTTCTCGATGAGGGAGGCTCATTTAAAGGAAGAGAATGAAGTTCTTGATGATAAAGAAGAGTTTTCTCCGGATGCCAAGATTTTCTCTATCCAGGAAAGGCAGGATGAGGAAGAATTCTTTGGAGAAATCCCGGATGATCCGGATGATTTTAGAAAGAAATCATCCATTCCTCCTACCTCTATGAAGGAACTTAAGTCCGGATTGCCCAGCAAAAAAATCATTGCTTTTACAGCTGCTGTTGCAATTCTCGGTTTTGCCGGGATTAACTACTTAAATTCACCCACGGTGCGTTATGATGCATTTCTGAAAAAAGGGGAGCAGTTTATGACATGCCGAAAAGTGCAGTGAAGCTGTAGAAAGTCTTGAAAAAGACAAAGACAGTTTTCAACTCGATGCAAGATATTATATTCTCCTATCGGAAGCACAGAAAAATGCCGGAAATCATGAGGATGCCATAGCGAGTCTCTTAGAGGGACAAAAATATTTTGCGGATAATCAGGAGCTGAAAGAAGCACTGAATCTTCTTGACCCTAAGCTTAGTAGTAGACATCAGTGAAGAACTGCATCACGATCACTTTGATATTAAACTGGAGAGCAGTGCCCGGCGGGAAAATAACTTATAGCCTTCCGGTGGGAAGGAAGAGATCGTCAGAGTATACAGGCCCCAGCTCCACTAAGAGTGAAATGGAAACTACACTCTGATGCAGGCGTATGCTTTGGTTTTCTGACGGAGCAGAAAGCGTCTCATTCCAAAGAGTTTTATGTGATTTGGAGCAGAAAAATACTATTTGTCTTCTTTGTGGATTTGGACGGTGGCAAGGGACATATTGATGAAAATGGCGATCAGGGCAATCGGCTGGATTCTTATTGAGGGTTCTTATCATCACTTTAATGAGAATGTAAATCATGCAGACCGGGTTTTCTGGACTTGATGAACGCTATTAGTTTTGGATGGATGACGTGCAAATGCAGCTACCGGTCAGCCCGGATTTAGCTGGAAAGAGCTATTATTTTGATGAACAGGGACACATGACTGCATGATGCATGGATTGTACAATCGATACTATGTAGATGAAAACTGGTGAAATAGCTTCAAGTACCAGGGACCATGTAGCGCATGGTGTCTATTGGACCAAAACGGTAATGTTCGTTCTTGATGCCAAGGCTTTTATATGAAGTAGCATCCGAGGAGAGTATTCTCCAGCTATTGTCAGTAAGGATAGAAAGAAAGAGGACAATATATATGTCTAAGGCAAATCGATCTATTATCAAAAAGAAGAAATGGACGTCCCAGTGGAGATCCTGCCGCAGAGACTTGAGATTGCGGCAGACGGATGCGATACGCATTATCTCTAGCTGAAAATTTGGAGAGCATTACAGCAAAAGGATGCGTGTATCGTTCCTCCTCAACCTTTGCACTTTGCAAGAGATTGTGCAGGATAGAGGGACGGAGTCATCAATAAAGTTTGGATTCTGTTCTCTGGAGAGAGAGGCGAAGCTGATGGATCTTTAAAGTCAGCTGGATTATCCCCTGCTCTGCTATTCTTCTTTTATTGTCAGATCTTGACGCGATCTGTATCGCATCATGTGGATACGCTTGTAGCTGAGCTTATCAGGAAGAAGAAGGAGAGCAGCAAGAGCAGGAAGAAAAGAAAGTTACAGCAGTTGCGGGAAGTAAAGAAAGACAAAGGAAGATATGAAGAAGATAAAGAAGAAAAGTACTCTTTACGATGAACGAGATATCACACGCTTTATGCGAGCGATATCTGTCAGGACAGATCCCGGACTTACGCCCGGATTTTGTCTAGCTTGAGGCCTGGGCGGCGCGTTTCTCACGCGGTTAAAGTCCCGAATCCGCCGCAGTGGGAAGGGATATAGCTGATAGGGCAAGGGGCGATCGAGGGTGACCTCGAATCTCGAAGGAAGCTGGATTATGAGGGAAAGAGGTACCAACTCATGGGCAAATTCTTGGTCTGACGAACAGAAATCTCTTTACAAGGAGGTTGATGGCATGAGGACAAACTGCGACACAAGCACAAAGTCCAATAACTACACGGGAATCAGTGCATAGATAGATGAGGCAGATATAAGGAGAGGAAGAAACGGGTGGTACTTGTAGGGAGGTCTGTGTGATATGCCCTCGAAAGAGGCACCATTGGTCCGTGTGCTACTGCTGAACATACACAGAAGCCGGAAAGCAGGAGGTCATAGAATGAGAGACAAAGGACCGACCAGTAGGTTCCATAAGGGACTGAGAAAGGAGGAATGATCTGCGATGGCAGAAAACATTGAAAACAATGGCTGTTCGCAAAGAGATAAAAGGTGGAAACTATGAAGGGCGTGTGGAAAGCGCGTGTAGGTCATTTCAATCTGATATGGAAAGAAAGAGACAGTGCACAGCTCGAAGCTCTTAGAAGCGATACTGCATAAAGATAACTTTAACAGAGCGTATAAAGAGAGTGAAGGCAAATGGAGCACCGGAATTGATGAATGACCATCGAAGAGGCACTTCCTTGTCTTTAAGGAACATCAACAGGGAGTTAACTAACCGTATCCATCGTGGAAAGCAGTACTCGTCCAGTAAGACGAGTAGATTCCTAAACCGGATGGTGGCGTGCAGCTTGGATACCAACAGTGATAGACCGTACACTTCAACAGGCGATAAACACAACAGTTTAGTTCTAACTCATGAGCCCACTCTTTTTACAGATGACGGTTGTGGTTACCGTCCAAACAGAGACGCAAAAGGAGCACACTACTATTAAGGGAGTACGCTGAACTGGGCTACACATATGGTAGTTCTAGACTTATCGAAATATTTCGATACAATCAACCACGAGATTCTTATCAACCTTCTGAGGAAAAATGTAAAAGATGAACGTGGTGCAAACTTATCAAGAGGTATCTGAAAAGTGGCGTAATGGAAAAGTGGAGTGAAGCTATTGGAACAGAGAAGGGTCACAAGGAGGGAATCTATCCCCTTTGGTTTATGAATATCTACCCCAATGAGTTCGACTGGGAGTTTTTGAAAAGAGGTGTCCCATGCATAAGGTATGCAGATGACATAGTGCTTCTTGCGAAAAGCAGGAAGGCATCAGAGACTCTTAGAGAGCAGTACGAGGTATCTTGAGAGAAACTGAAACTCACAGTGAATCGAGAAAAGCCGGGACTGTCAGTGTATTTGCAATCCGAAATTTTGGGAAATTCCTTGGCTTTTGCACTGGAAGGAACAGAAGTGGCATATATATGTCCGAGTTCATGCAAAGTCTTGGGAGAAGTTCTAGTCGAAACTGAAAGAGCTTTCTTCCCGTAAGCGCTGTCAGTCAATCAATGCCGAGCCTAGAAAGAATCAAGGTATACGCAAGAGGGTGGCTTAACTACTATGGAATAGCAAGTATGAAGAGAAACATGAATGAGGTCAACGGATGGCTCTATCACAGAATACGTATGTGTATATGGAAACAATGGAAATGTGTGCGAACCAGGTACCGAAACCTGAGGGTCATGGGAGTTCCTCAAGACCTAGGGTGGAAAACGGCAAACAGCAGACGAGGCTATTGGTTTACAACACATACAGTTGTCATGAACATGGCAATGACGAAAAAGAAAGACTGATAAACAGTGGCTTTTACGATTTAGCCTCAGCCTATCAGTCTGTGCACGTCAACTATTGAAAGCGCTGTATACGAGAACCGTACGTACAGTGCTGTGAGAGGACGGCGGTTAGTCACCGCCTCCTACTCGATTATTCTCTATCTTACTTTATTCTTTAGACAAAGTAATAAGCCAAGTTTGATAAAACTACATTAGGCTTCAAGCCTTATAAGTAGCTTTATTGCTTTTTGAAAGAAATATGTCCTTCATCATCCATTTCATTGATAATGGCTAAGCTATAGACATCATAACCCATTTCACGAAGCTCTCGTCCGCCGGACTGGAAGCCCTTCTCGATTGCAATACCGATACCGGCAATATTTGCCTCAGCTTGTCCGCAGATATCGATAAGGCCACGCATTGCTTTTCCTACAGCTAAGAAATCATCAATGAGAAGAACGGTATCGTCTTTAGTCAAAAATTTCTTGGAAAGAGTTACGGTGAAATCTTTTCCGTAAGTGAAAGAATGAACTGTGGAGGTGTAAAGCTCGCCATCCAGATTTTTGCTTTTTGCCTTTTTGGCAAATACCACCGGGACTTTGAAATACTGTGCAGCGAGGCAAGCAAGTGCAAACCGAAGCTTCAATGGTCAGAATTCTGGTAATACCCTTATCCTTAAATCTTTCGAAAAATTCTTTACCCAATTGTTCAAGTAAGGCTACATCCAATTGATGATTCAGAAAACTGTCTACCTTTAAAATATTTCCCGGTCTTACTTGTCCATCTTCTTTAATTCGTTCTTCCAACAACTTCATTTGACCTCTCCATCCTTTCAAAAAAGCACTTGTGTACGAATTGCAAGTATAGTACAACTTAAGCAAGTTTGCCTATATCCTAAAAGCAAAACAAGGAAAAAGAAAGAGGTAGAGATCTATTGTAAAAATTATAAAAAGAGGATATTCTTTGTTTTCTGATTGTAAAGATAATAAGAAAATGAATATTGGAGGTGTATTTTATGGAAAAAGTTCATTTGCCTGCAGGATATGATGCGGTTTTAGAAGAGTTTGCAAAGAAAAATAATGTAGTACCCGAGACCGCCTTTTATAATTTGATGGATTTTATTCAATTAAAAGATTACTCCTTTACTACTGTGAGACTCTTTATTGAATCCCCGGACTCGTATCTGGAGGGAGGGGAAAATCTTGAGGAAGCGGATATCCTATTGGCTTATATGGAAAGCTACGGAGAAAATACGGTTGGGGCGAAAGTGCGTGGGTATTATAAACGGGATAACGCATTTCTTAGCCTGGAAATAGATTATGACAGTCCTTTAAGCTGCTGGGAGATTCTCAGTATGTTTCAGAGAAAAATTCCATCGATGGAAGTAAAGGATGGGGAACTATATCTTTTCTATGTTCATAATATTCAGGATGCAGATATTAATCCGGAAACATTTCCCTATATCGAAGATCTTTCGGAAGAGGAAGAGAAGTATACCAAAGGCGGATATTTTGAGTCGATTTATGTAGAGGAAGAAGAGGATTGGGAGGATTAGTTTTCTAATCCTCCCACTTTTATGAAAAAATTTCTTTAAAATAATTTCGGATTCCGGAAACCTGGTAGAGAGATCCGAGACAGAGGAGAAGAGTTTTACTTTCTCCATTTTTTAGTTTTTCTAAATTCCAGCTTAGTCCGGATTCTATATTTTCCGGAATGAAAATTTCCCCTTCATACTCTTTTTTGCCATTGGGATTTTAGGGTATTTGCATTTAAAGCACGCTCGTCATCCACCTGAAAGAAGGTAAAGCTTAGGCTGTTATTCTTTAAAATTCTAAGCATTTCCATATAGTTCTTATCGGCCATGACGGAAAAAAATACTCTTTTCTTATATTCGGGGAAAAGCATTTCGATGGAACGGACGAGGGCGGTTACCGCTTGCGGATTGTGTGCGCCGTCGAGTATGATTAATGGATTTTTCTTCAAAACCTCAAAGCGTCCCTTCCATTCTACGGTGTATAATCCCATTTTTACAGCTTCTTCGGGTATTTTAAAGCCTTGTGACTTTAAACAATCAATGGTATCGCAAATGACCATGGCATTGTCCAATTGAAAGTCTCCTAATAGGGAAAGGGCATAGTCCTTGCGATCACGGTAGCTGAAATACTGGTATCCATTCTCCAGATAAAAGGGGGAAGAGTGAAGGTAACGGCTGTCCGTAAGAATCAGCTTTGCATCTTTTTCCTTTGCAATATTTTGAATAATCTCTAAAACGGCTTTTTCCTGTCGTAAAACAACAAGCGGCCGGTCATGAACAATAATACCGGCTTTTTCCTTGGCAATCTTTTCTAAGCTGTTCCCAAGAAGGGCTGTATGCTCCAGTCCGATGTGAGCAATCACAGCCACCAGCTTATCTTGAATAACATTCGTAGAATCCAAACGTCCGCCAAGACCCACTTCCAAAATTAAAAAATCAACATTTTCTTCTTTGAAATATAAAAATGCAAGGGCAGTCAGTAGGTCAAAATCATTGGGTTTATTATCCATGAAGCGAATTTCGTCATGGATACGCTTTGTATAAGTAAGAAGTACCTCGTCCTCTATTTCTTTGCCGTCAATGGTAAAACGTTCGTTAACTCTTTCCAGATGAGGAGAAATAAATAATCCTGTCTTATACGACGCGAAGCTTAGTATATTTTGCAGACTGGCACAAATGGAACCCTTCCCGTTGCTCCCCGCAACATGAATACAACGAAGGGATTTTTCCGGGTTTCCAAGCCGTTTTAACAGTTCTCTCAAAGAGGAAAAATCCCGCTCTAAATAAGATGGAGAGTTCGGTTTATGCTTTGTGCTTTCCTCTATGTCGGATGTTCCGAGAGAATCCATGCACTCTTCCCAAGTCATGGATTCAGCTCCTGTAGGCGAAATCTTTTTTCCAATACAAAAACCATAAACTGAATGGTAAAGAATTGCATAGCTCCGTTGATTCCTACTTGAATTAATCTGGTTAGCATAATAGGAAGAAGTGCGGAACCGGAATTGATGGAAATCCAAAGGCTGTTTAAGAGCAAGCTGCAAATGAGCTGTGTTACTGCAACAGCGAGGAGAATGGAAAGGCTGCTTTTATTTTTCCTTAAAATCGTAGCAAAAATAAAAGCGGACAGAGCGATAGAGAAGGTATAGCCCGGGAAATAAGGATAGCTGGATAGTGCAAGGCTACCGATAATATCGGCAAGGCTTGCTACTGTTACAGCCTCCCAAGTGCCAAAATACAGTGCGGCAAAGAGCATGGGAATAAAACCGAAACCGATTCTGATATTCCAGGCATTGATAGAAAAAATTCTGGTAAGAACTACCTGCAAAGCAATCAGCATAGATAGTGTAATCATTTTTTTTGTGCTTGAGTTTTGTAAATCCATAATACGTCTCCTTTTTATAAAAGTGGAAGATACGACTGCATAGTATCTTAGACTACTGTGTTTGTAAAGGTCTAATCCTTACAGATTATAAGGAAGCCGATTTTTTGCACCCTAAAAAATACCTTTCTCCTCCCTCTAAAGCTTGTAAATCCTGAGTTTCAGGAATAAACTAATCAGGTTTTAATGAGGAGGAAATGAGTATGAAGTTCATTCGACAAACTTTATGGATTATATTCTTTACCTTTGTGGGGGAAGTTTTAAATAAAGCTCTTCCTCTCCCGGTTCCTGCAGGAGTGTATGGTTTGATATTGATGCTGATTTTTTTGATGAGAGGAATTGTTCGACTTGATGAAGTGGAAGCTGCCGGTAATTTTCTTTTGGAAACGATGAGCATTATGTTTCTGCCTGCCGCAGTGGGAATTATGACAGTGACTAAGCTTTTATTTCCGGTACTCTTACCCTATACCGCGATTATTTTCATCTCGAGCTTTCTGGTGATTTCCGTTACCGGTCTTTCTGCAGAATTGATTCTTCGAAAAACAGAGACAAAGGAAGATAAGTTAAAAGAGATTTCCGTGGAAGAAGCTATGAGAAAAAAGGAAAGAAAGCTGGAAGAACTGGAATCCTTACTACTTGAAGATAGGAAGAGCGGACTACAGGATTTGGAGGATTAAGACATGAAAGAATTGTTTTTCGGGTCGGAACATTTCGGTTTTGTACTCAGTATCTTTATTTTTTTGCTCTCTATACAGATCAAAGTGAAGTTTAAATCGGAGATTCTCAATCCTTTGCTCCTCTCTACAATTTTTATAGTCGGTATATTGCTGTTATTTCAAATACCATATCAAGATTATCGGGAGGGAGCGGATTTATTGAATTACTTCCTGACTCCGGCCACGGTTTGTCTTGCTATTCCGCTTTATAAACAGATTTCCCTATTGAAAAATAATTTTGTGGCGGTTTTTTTTAGCATTCTTTTGGGAACATTGACTTCATTGGGAAGTATTTTGCTTTTGGGCATCCTGTTTCATCTTAGTCCGGAACACATTTCCACCTTGCTTCCCAAATCAATTACTACAGCAATAGGAATCGGAGTTTCAGAGGCGAGTGGAGGATATGTTAATCTTACGGTTGCGGCTATTGTCATAACGGGAATTTTAGGGAGTATTCTTTCGGACTTGATTTTTAAAATTCTTCCGATTCGTCATCCCATTGCAAAAGGACTTGCTTTAGGAACAGGGGCCCATGCTATCGGTACGGCCAAGGCTCTTGAGTTTGGAGAAGTAGAAGGAGCTATGTCATCCCTTGCTATTGTTTTAGCCGGTATTTTCACTGTTATTTTTGTGCCGATTTTAAGGGCGATTTTTTTCTAACAAAATAGTCTTACCATTAAGTGAAGATATGCAGAATTGTAAGAAAAAAGTTGAGGTTCTTTTTTCTCTCTTTGCTACAATGAATAAGGTGAATTTATAAAAGTTAAATTGGGGGAAGAAGAATGAAAAAAAATAGTAGAATCGCTTTTGTCTTACTCTTGTTTTCTGTATGTTTTGTTTTTAAAGGCTTTGCTGACGGTCCGGATCTGGATGATAAGCAGGCGAGTACTTTCCGGACCGGGTATGAATCTTGGAAAGGGAGAACAGTCTTCCGTAAATGTAGCGGATTCCGTTCTCCAAGTTTATTCCGGAGTGCTTTCCGGGGAAGATGTTCCCTTGATTTCGGACTATAATTTTTCCGCTTATGGATTTTACGGATACAATGAGATGGCTTCCGACCTCGTAAAGTTACAGGAAGCTTATCCTGCTATGCGTATGGATTCCCTTGGAAAAACTGTGGATGGAAGAGAGCTTTATCGAGTCATTGTCGGGAATCCGAATGCTTCTCGGAAGATTTTGGTTCATGCCGGGATTCACGCAAGAGAATATATCGTTTGTAAATTGGCTATGAGACAAGTTGCCAGTCTATTGGAAATGCAAAAAACAGGAAAAGTATATGGCGGTAAGTCTGTAAGTAATATGCTTGAGAACACTTGTATTCACTTTGTTCCCATGGCTAATCCCGATGGTATCTCCTTAGTACAATATGGCATAGGCGGTATTGGGTCGGAAGAATTGCGGAATTCCATATTGGAGATGGCCGGTAGAGAAAATGTTTCAGATCTTGCGAGTTATTTTCGTCTCTGGAAAAACAATGCCAGAGGTGTGAATCTGAACAAGAATTTTGATGCGAATTGGGAACAGACTGTGGATCGCAAAGGATATCCGTCTAAGGATGAGTACAAGGGGAGCTCCGCAGAATCTGAAATTGAATCCAAGGCTCTTGCGGACTTGCAACGTAAGGAGAATTTTAAATGTACTCTGAGCTATCACACCCAGGGTGAAGTGATTTACTGGTATTTTGGTGAAGGCTCTTATGTAAATGATGCGAGAAGATTGGCGGAAATTGTTCATAAGAATTCCAATTATGCGGTAATAGATTATTATAATGAAAATCATGCCGGAGGCTTCAAGGATTTTACAGAAAGAAAATTAAATGTTCCATCCGTGACGATTGAGTGCGGAAAAGGTGTGAGTCCTGTTCCGGAGCAACAGATTGATAAGATATGGCAGGAACAAAAAGGCGTTTTTACGGATCTTTTATATGATTATACAAAATAAAATTGACGATACGGTAGCAAGATTTCTGTATAAATACCTTTGTATTTAACCAGGTATTCTAGATGTATAGCGTGGATTCACGACGAAATAACTATCTCTTCCCCAAGAAAAGGATGGAAAATATAATGGCAAAGGCAATTTGGAGAGCGGGGAATATGCTCTATCCTGTACCGGCTGTTTTGGTAAGCTGTCAAAATAAAGCCGGGCAGAGCAATATGATTACTATTGCTTGGACGGGTACGGTTTGCTCCGATCCGCCCATGCTTTCCATTTCTGTGCGTAAAAATAGGGCTTCTCATGCCATGCTTGTGGAAACAGGAGAATTTGTTGTCAATCTTCCTACAGAGAAGATGGTAAAAGAATTGGACAAGGCCGGGGTTCTTTCCGGGAAAAACGTGAATAAGTGGGAACTCTTGAACCTGCATCCGGAAGAGGGAAAGTCGGTCTCTGCCCCCTTGGTTAAGGAATGCCTGTCAACATTGAATGTAAGGTCGAGCAGGTCTTGGAGTTGGGGAGTCATGACTTATTTTTAGGAAAAGTTTTGGCGGTGTATGTAGAAGATAGTTTACTTGATGCAAAGGGACGCCTTCAGCTGGAGAAAGCCAAGCTACTTACTTACTCTCATGGACAATATTTTTCTTTGGGAAAGTGTATCGGAAGCTTTGGATTTTCTGTTCGAAAAAAGAAATAAAAAAAACAGGGTAAACTCTCTATAATAGCTACAATAAATACATAGATAAATTACTTCTCTTTGTGGTATAATACCTTGATTAAAAGTGATATTAGGTATATAAGTGCTTTGACAAGAAATACTCGAAGCCAGTTTTATACTAGAAAGCAGGAGGAGAAGATGGCAGAGGAAAATCTTTCTTTTACGAATGATAGTACGAATTTAGAGCCGGAGTCCAAGAATTTTATTGAGAATTTTATTGATGAGGACTTAAAAGAGGGAAAGGTTAAGGAAATAAAAACGCGTTTTCCTCCTGAGCCAAACGGTTATTTACATATTGGACATGCAAAGTCTATTTTGTTAAACTATGGTATCGCACAAGAATACAACGGTACCTTTAATTTGCGTTTTGATGATACGAATCCGGTTAAAGAAAAGACAGAGTTCGTCGAAAGTATTCGTAAGGATGTGGAGTGGCTTGGGGCTGATTTTGAAAACAGAATGTTTTTTGCATCCGACTATTTTCCTATCATGTACGAAAAGGCGGTTTTCCTGATACAAAAAGGAAAGGCCTTTGTAGATGATTTAACTGCGGAGGAGATAAGGGAATACCGTGGAGACTACAATACCCCCGGTAAAGAGAGTCCTTATCGTAACCGTTCCATTGAAGAGAATCTTCGACTCTTTACGGAGATGAAAGAAGGAAAGTATGAGGACGGGGAGAAGACACTTCGTGCAAAAATTGATATGGCAAGTCCCAATATCAATATGCGTGATCCTATCCTATATCGTGTTTCCCATATGAGCCATCACAATACAGGGGATGAGTGGTGCATTTATCCCATGTATGATTTTGCACACCCCATTGAAGATGCGGTAGAAGGAATCAGCCATTCTCTATGTACCTTGGAGTTTGAAGACCACAGACCCCTATATGACTGGGTGGTAACGGAGTGTGAATTCCCCTTTCCACCGAGACAGATTGAGTTTGCAAAGCTTTACCTTACCAATGTGGTAACCGGAAAGCGTTATATTAAGAAGCTGGTTGAGGATAATGTGGTAGACGGTTGGGATGATCCCCGTCTTGTGACAATCGCGGCTTTAAGAAGAAGAGGGTATACCAAAGAAAGTCTTGCACAGTTTGTGAAGCTTTCCGGGATTTCCAAGGCGCAGTCCTCCAGTGATTATTCTCTCTTAGAGTACTGCATTCGTGAGGATTTAAAATTAAAGAAGCCACGCTATATGGCGGTTCTTGATCCCATTAAGCTGGTGATTGACAACTATGAGGGAGAAGGAGAAGTCCTAAGTATTCCGAACAATCTGGAGAATGAAGCACTTGGGGAGAGAGAAGTTCATTTCTCCAAAGAGCTTTATATAGAACGAGACGATTTTATGGTGGATCCTCCGAAGAAATATAAGAGGCTGACCATGGAGAATGAAATTCGTCTTATGGGAGCCTACTTTGTGAAAGCGGTCTCCTATGAATGTGATGAAGAGGGAAATGTTGCTGTCGTGCACTGCACTTATGATCCTGCGACAAAATCCGGATCCGGCTTTACGGAGAGAAAAGCGAAGGGGACCATTCACTGGGTAGATGCAAAGTCAGCCTTTACAGCAGAGGTTCGACTCTATGAGCAACTGATTGATGAGGAAAAGGGAAAGCTGAATGCCGATGGAACTTTGAACTTTAACCCCAATTCCCTTACCGTGAAAGATTGCTATCTGGAGAAGATTTTGGAAACTGCTGAGCCCCTTGAAAGCTTCCAGTTTGTGCGAAATGGCTATTTCTGTGTGGATTGTAAAGATTCTACGGAAGGGCATCCTATTTTTAATAGAATTGTTTCTTTGAAATCCAGTTTCAAGGTAAATTAGATTATCCTTTACAAAGGATTTAAGGAGGAAGAAAATGGCGAAAAAATTTGGTTCTCTTGTGTTTTTAGCTGCAGTGGCAGGTGCCGCGGCTGGCGTGTTTTCCTATCTTTATAAGTATCAGAAGTTTTCCGAGGAAGTAGATCGAGATTTTACGGATGTAGTGGATTCTGCTATGGAGGTGAAAGATTCTGCAAAACGTTCTTATACGATTTTAAAGGATTCCAGAACAAAGGATGATTTTAAAGCAGTAGCGAAGGACCTCGGTTTTGCGGCAAAGAATCTGGCTATTGATACGAAGAATCTTGCCGTAGATGCCGGAAAGGATGCTTATAAGGCTGTACGTGAAGCTTTGGACAAGAAGAAAACAGAGTTTTTGGATGATGAAGACGCTGTAGACAATGAAGATGTGGATGTGGAGTTTTACTACGATGATGATGTAGTGGATAATTATGAACATCAGGATGCGGACAGCCGGATATCGAAAAAAGAAGATATGAAAGAGACGAAAGCAGCTGAGAAAGAAGAGGGATCCGGATTGGTGGTTACGGAGGAAGTGTAGATGGAAAAGATAACAAGTTTTACCATTGATCATATTCGTCTTTATCCCGGTGTTTATGTATCCAGAAAAGATAAGGTGGGAGCAGAAACTGTGACAACCTTTGATTTGCGTTTTACAAAACCGAATACCGAACCGGCAATGGAGAATGCAGCTATGCATGCTATTGAGCACCTTGCCGCGACATACCTTAAGAACAATGAGGAATGGAAGGAAAGAGTCCTTTATTTTGGCCCTATGGGTTGCCGAACCGGTTTTTATCTTCTTCTGAAAGGCGATTTGGAAAGCAAGGATATTCAAAAATTGTTGATTTCCTGTTTTTCCTTTGTTGGAGGATTTGAGGGAGAGATTCCCGGTGCTACAGAACATGATTGTGGAAACTTCCGTGATATGAATCTTCCGGTTGCCAAGTGGTGGAGCATTAAATATCTGGAGGAAGTATTGGAGAAATTAAGCTTTGAGAATACGCATTATCCGGCATAAATCAAGGTTAGTATAAGGAGTATAAGGGAAGATGGGGATTAAGGTAAATAAGCATTATCAGGAAGTAAAAGAGAATTATCTCTTTGCGGAAATCGCGAAGCGTATTCGTTTATGGCAGGAGAGCAATCCGGACAGAGCCGAAAAGCTGATTCGTATGGGAATCGGTGATGTTACTCGACCTTTGCCGAAAGAAGTGGTAAAAGCTTTGAAAGAGGCTTCTGATGAAATGGGAGTTGCAGAAACTTTTCATGGCTACGGCCCCGAGCAGGGATATGAGTTTTTAAGAGCGGAAATTCAGAGTTATTACAAGAACTTTAAGGTAGATCTGGAAAAAGAGGAGATTTTTATCTCAGACGGAGCAAAGTCCGACTTGGGTAATATTCTGGATCTTTTTGACCGAGGCATTACTGCATTGGTTACCGATCCGGTTTATCCTGTATATGTGGATACCAATATCATGCAAGGGAATCGGCTTCTTTATGCACGTGCAGGAGAAGAAAATGGATTTTTACCCATGCCGGATTCTTCTGTTAAAGCGGATTTGATTTATCTTTGCTCTCCTAACAACCCGACCGGTGCCGTTTATGATCATGCAGGATTGAAGGCCTGGGTGGATTATGCCAAGGCACAAAATGCAGTCATACTATTTGATGCGGCGTATGAATGCTTTGTTGAAGGAGATTTACCCCGCTCGATTTATGAGGTTCCGGGAGCTAAGGAATGTGCCATCGAATTTTGTTCTTTCTCAAAAAAAGCCGGATTTACAGGAACAAGATGTGGCTATACCGTTGTGCCGGACAGCCTTATTTTTGAGGGACAATCTCTTAGGAAGATGTGGTTAAGAAGACAGACCACAAAGTTCAATGGTGTCTCGTATGTTGTGCAGAAGGGTGCTGCTGCAGTTTTTACGGAGCATGGTGCAAAGGAAATAGAAGAAAATATCAACTACTATAAAGAAAATGCCAAGATGATTATGAAAACCCTTGATGAATTGGGAATCTATTATACGGGAGGTAAAAACTCTCCTTATATATGGCTAAAGTGCCCCAATGGCATGGACTCCTGGAGTTTTTTCGATAAGCTTCTGGAAGAAATTTATGTAGTGGGAACTCCCGGAGCAGGATTTGGTGAGGCAGGAGAGGGATATTTTCGTTTGACCGCCTTCTCTACACAGGAAAAGACCAAAGAAGCTATGGAAAGATTAAAGAAATTACTTGCGAAGTAAAGAAAAAAACCGAGCTGTTAAACAGCTCGGTTTTTAGTATCTTCATTATGGACTAATTAGTTAACCCAAATTCCGTTGGAGTCAACACGATATCCGTCCGGGGTCATCTTATTCATATAAAGAGATCCAAGAGGCTGATTCTCCATCTTCTGTGGAGCGAAGTAATACCAACACTTATTGATGAACTGCCAACCGGTAGCCATACGTCCGTTGTCATGGATATAATACCACTGGTGCTGGGTAACAATCCATCCTTTGACGGGAGCACCATTTTCATGCTTACAGAAAAGACCAGGAACTGTTTCTGTTTGCATCAATGTCCATTGGTTTCAGCTGCGTTTGTACTGGAACCGCCATAGACTACAGCGCCTCTCTAGCAAAAACTGGCATTACGGATGCTGCGGAAAGCATAGCGATTAATCCGGCTACAAGAATTTTCTTCTTCATAAAACTAACCTCCAAAATGATTTTTGCGACTTTCTTCTACATGTAACGAGGAAATTTGATGGTTACAGTATGATTATACAAAAACAATCAATTTACAAGAGTAATTTTGCTTTTAACAAAAATTTTATTATTTTTAATAAAACAAGAGCCTTTCTAGTGTTTGTTCACGGAAACTTCACAGGATTATTTAGCACTCGATACTTGACACTGCTAATAACTCACATTATAATTTCATATGTTGTTGAAATTCATTCGTGAAAGCAAAGGATGCAAATTTGCAAGGAGGTAAGAAATGAAATTAGTTCCCTTATTCGATAAAGTTGTTTTGGAAAAGGAAAAGATGGAAGAAACCACGAAGAGCGGCATCGTGCTTCCCGGTCAGGATGACAAAGAAAAGCCGGGACAGGCTGTGGTGGTTGCTGTAGGACCGGGCGGAGTGGTAGACGGAAAGGATATTACGATGCAGGTAAAGAAAGGACAGCATGTTCTTTTCTCTCGCTACGCAGGTACTGAGGTAGAGCTGGACGGGAAGAAGTATACTGTAGTGAAGCAGAGCGATATTTTAGCGATTGTAGAGTAATGAATATAGGAGGTTAAGCTATGGCTAAGGAAATTAAATATGGAGTAGAGGCAAGAAAGGCATTGGCTGCCGGTGTAGACGCCGTTGCGAATACAGTAAAGGTAACTTTAGGACCTAAGGGAAGAAACGTGGTTCTGGATAAGTCCTTCGGTTCACCGCTTATTACAAATGACGGCGTTTCCAGTGCGAAAGAAATTGAATTAAAAGATCCGTATGAGAATATGGGTGCGCAGCTGGTTCGTGAGGTGGCATCCAAGACGAATGATGTAGCAGGAGATGGTACCACAACCGCAACAGTTTTGGCTCAGGCTATTGTTAGCGAGGGCTTGAAGAACTTGGAAGCGGGAGCTAATCCTATTGTCTTAAGAAAGGGTATTAAGAAGGCGGTTCTTGCTGCTGTGGAAAGCATCCAGAAGCAGAGTTCCAAGGTAAAGGGTAAGGACCAGATTGCAAAGGTTGCCGGCATTTCCGCCGGAGACAGTGCGGTTGGAGAGATGGTTGCCGATGCGATGGAAAAGGTATCGAAGGACGGCGTAATTACCATTGAAGAGTCCAAGACCATGCAGACAGAGCTGGATCTTGTAGAAGGTATGGAATTTGATCGCGGATATATCAGTGCATACATGAGTACCGATATGGAGAAAATGGAAGCCAATCTGGACGATCCGTACATCCTGATTACCGATAAGAAGATTTCCAATATTCAAGATATTCTTCCTCTTCTTGAGCAGATTGTAAAGACCGGTGCCATGTTACTGATTATTGCTGAAGATATCGAGGGAGAGGCTTTAACCACCTTGATTGTCAATAAGTTAAGAGGTACCTTCAATGTAGTTGCCGTAAAGGCTCCGGGATATGGCGACAGAAGAAAGGAAATGCTGAAGGATATCGCTATTTTAACCGGTGGAGAAGTGATTTCCGAGGAAGTCGGCTTAGAGTTAAAGGATGCAACGATTGAGCAGTGCGGTAGAGCAAAGTCTGTTAAGGTAAGTAAGGAGAAGACTACTCTTGTAGAGGGCTTAGGTAAGAAGAAAGAAATCAACGATCGCATTGCCCAGATTAGAGGACAGATTGAAACAACCACTTCTGATTTTGATAAGGAAAAATTACAGGAAAGACTGGCTAAGCTCTCCGGCGGAGTTGCCGTTATTCGTGTAGGTGCTGCGACGGAAACCGAGATGAAGGAAGCAAAACTTCGTATGGAAGATGCTCTAAATGCTACAAGAGCAGCTGTGGAAGAGGGTGTAATCGCAGGTGGCGGATCTGCTTATATTCATGCGCAGGCAGCCGTAGAAAAGGTAGTGGAAAAGCTTGAGGGTGATGAGAAGACCGGTGCAAGAATTGTTTTAAAGGCTCTGGAAGCGCCGATGTATACCATTGCTTACAATGCAGGCTTAGAAGGTGCAGTGATTGTAAATAAAGTAAAGGAAAGCATGTTGAACTTCGGTTTCGATGCTTATAAAGAAGAGTATGTCAATATGATGGATGCAGGTATTATTGATCCGGCTAAGGTTGCCAGAACTGCATTACAGAATGCTGCTTCGGTAGCTGCATCACTTCTTACTACAGAGTCCGTAGTGGCTGATATTAAGGAGCCACTGCCCTCTATGCCTCAGGTTCCCGGCGGAATGGGCGGAATGATGTAAGTTCCCTTTGACTTTTGCAGACGTAGAAGGAGATTTTCCCATGGAGAACTATATTGAGCATCTTGTAAAAGGGAAAAAAGGAACGAAAGAATATATGGAAAGGGGAGTGGCTATAGCTCTCCCCTTTCTTTTCATTTTTATTCTTTCTTTATTTTCTCTTCCCCTTTTATTCTTTGTTTTGTCACTTCCTATATCGTATTATATATGGGTAAGAAGCGATAAAGAATATGAGTACCTTTATATGGCGGGAGACTTGAGTATTGATGTCGTCTACCACAAGACGAGCAGAAAAAACTTGATTCAATGCAGTAAAGAAGAAGTTTTGGAGATTCGCCCCTTTAGGGAAGACTTGAAAGAGCAGTACCAAAGAAGCGGTTCACTTGTTTCTGATTTTGCAGGTTTTGGAGAGAATCCGCATTACTTTTTACCTGATACAAAAGAAGGGAAGAAGTACGTATATATTTTAGATTGCCCGGAGAAACTTGTAAAAGAAATGCGCCTTTATTCTCGTGACAAGTGGATTTCGTAATTGAAATACAAATAAAAAAACAGAGACAAAGTATAAGAAGAGTAGGAGCAGAGGATGAGGGATTTTGTAAGAGTAGCGGCAGTGAGCCCGAATGTTAGAGTGGCAGATCCGTTTTATAATGTAGAGGAAATGCTGAAATGGGCTAAGGAGGCGGAAAAAGAAGCTGTCTCCCTTTTGGTGTATCCGGAACTGTCTGTTTCCAGTTATACCGCAAATGACTTACTTTTGCAGGAAAGTCTGCAAGAAGGCTGTAAAAAGGCTGTAAAGTTATTTTCCGAGAAAACAAAAAAGAGTCCGGTCCTCTTTGTTCTGGGCTATCCTTTAGTGCATCGCGGAAAACTGTTTAATACCGCAATTGTGATGCAGGAAGGGAGAATTCTTGGAATTGTACCCAAAAGACATCTTCCAAATCATAGTGAGTTTTACGAGGAACGCTATTTTCAGGAGGGAAGAGAGGAAGTCGAGTGGATTCCGGACTTTTGGAAAAGGATGGAGATATCCCCTTTGGAATGCATCTGCATTTTACAGCAGAAAATGATGAGCGTTTTCGTCTTGCAGTAGAAATTTGCGAGGATTTGTGGGTTCCCAATCCTCCTTCCGTTACACATTCTCTGATGGGTGCGACAGTTATCGCCAATACCACAGCTTCCGATGCATTGATTAAGAAAAATGACAGCAGAAGAGCTCTTGTACAGCATTACAGTGGCTGCTTACACAATGCTTACGTCTATACCAGTGCAGGTCCTTCCGAATCCACGCAGGATATGGTTTTTTCCGCACACAGCATGGTTGCCGAAAATGGAAAAATTCTTGCGGAGTCCCCTCGATTTTACGAAGGAATGACTTTTGCGGAGATAGATTTATCCCTATTGTTGCGGGAGAGAATTAAGCAGAATACTTTTGAGACTGTGGAAGAAAATGCGGTGCAGATTCCCTTTACACTTTACAAGGCAAATTATATTGCGCAGGGTATTTCCACTAGTCAGCTTGATGAAGCTCATGCTTTATCCAAAGAAAAGGGACTTATTTTAAATCGCTTCATTAATCCTATGCCGTTCCTTCCTGTAGACAGTTCCAAGGACTTTGAAAGAGGAGAGGAAATCCTCAGCATTCAGGCGCATGGCTTAATGAAAAGAATGCAACACATCGGTACAAAGAAGGTGATTATGGGGCTTAGCGGAGGCTTAGACTCCACTCTGGCACTTTTTGTCGCGGTAAAGGCGTTTCAACTCCTGAACTATGATTTAAAGAATATTATTGCTGTAACCATGCCCTCTTTCGGAACCAGCGAAATTACGCATAACAATGCTTTGGAATCGGCAAGAATTCTTGGTACGGAAATGCGGGAGATTTCTATTCGAGATGCGGTTTTACAGCATTTTAAAGATATTTCCTATGATGCAAATAAAAGGGATGTAGTCTATGAGAATGCACAGGCCAGGGAGCGCACGCAGATTTTAATGGACTTGGCAAATAAGGAAGGGGCTCTTCTACTCGGGACGGGCGATTTATCAGAGTCTGCCTTGGGCTTCTCCACTTACAATGGAGACCATATGTCCATGTATAGTGTAAACTGTGATGTAGCAAAAACAGCTATTCCGCTTATTCTGCATAGCTTTGCGGAGGAGCTGGAAGCTCTTGCAACAGATAAAAAGGCTAAAAAGCAGGCAGAGGAACTGAAGAAAACAGTAGAGAAGATTATTCAAGTTCCGGTCAGTCCTGAACTCCTGCCACCAAACGAAAAGGGAGAAATACAACAAAAGACGGAAGAACTTCTGGGACCGTATGCTTTACATGATTTTTTCCTTTATATGCATCTTCGCTATGCATTTTCGGCTAAAAAAGTCTTTTTTCTTGCCTGCCACGCATTTTCAAAGGAAAATTTGAAATTCTATAAGAGAAAAGATCGGGAGCTCGGATATACAGCTAGAGAAATTTTAAGCTGTTTGAAAGTTTTCTATAAGAGATTTTTTGCGCAACAATTTAAGCGCTCCTGCACACCGGATGGTCCAAAGATTGGTAGGATAGGTCTTTCTCCGAGAGGAGATCTGCGTCAAGCCAGTGATGCAAGCTCGGCTGTATGGCTGAAAGAGCTGGAAGAAATTGAAGGCAGCTTATAGACGAAGAAAAGAAATTTTGCTATACTTCTATTTCATAGTAGTATTGTGGGTAGGGTCTGCGATACTCCTATTGGCTTATCAGAAAGACAGGTAGGGGATGCGAAGAATTGATTCACCTGCAAATGCATTACTTAAAGAGATTCGAGAGCTTGGTAAGAAGGCAAAAAAAAGGAGAGAGGAAGGATTTTTGTTGGAGAGGGAGAACGCTTATTAAAGGTTTGCCTCTTTCTTCTCTTGTGCCAGATATTTTTAGCGGAAGACTATCGGGGAACTTCCACACACGGACTTTCCGAGGAAGACGATCGAATTATTTTCTTAAGCAAGCGTGCAATGGAAAGCATTTCCAACACGGAAAGCCAGCAGGGGATAGTGGCGAAGCTTAAGATTCCGGCAGAAAAAAAGCCGGAAGGGGAATTTTTCCTTTTATTGGAGGATATACAGGATCCCGGGAATTTGGGAACCATATTTCGGACAGCGGAAGCAGCCGGTGTTTCTCATATTTTCCTAAGCAGGAATTGTGCGGATCTGTTTAGTCCGAAGCTTTTACGTTCTACCATGGGTTCTCTTTTTCGGGTACCTTTTTAGTATTGTGAGTCTCCCGGATGTGATAGGAGAGCTAAAGAACAGAGGAGTAAGCTTTTTATGCTATGCATCTTGCGGGAAGGATTATTTTTACGAAAATGATTTTTCCTCTCCCTCCGCTTTTATGCTGGGAAACGAGGCCAACGGTTTGAGTGAGGACTTGAGTCGTTTAGCGGATGAAAAGATTCGGATTCCCATGGAGGGAAATATTGAGTCTTTGAACGTTGCTACGGCAGGGAGTATTGTCATGTATGAAACCTATAGACAAAGAGTAAAGAGTAGAGAAAGGGTAGCGAATGGGAGGAGCATTTTATGATTGGAAGATCTCGCGGAAAAATCCCCAGTCATAATTTGGATATTTTGTACGGTGTTATTGCGCTGGTGATTTTTATCATGGCTGTCATGGCACTTAGTAATCCGGATGAAAACAAGGTACTTTTTCCTTTTATTTTTTTCTTTGCCTTTATTCTGAGAAGCGTTAATTTCATGCAAAGAAGATTGGAAGAAGGGAAAGAAAAGTACTTTCAACTGGCATTGTGTTTTGTTTTATTGGTACTCAGCGTTGTTTCCGGCATCAGCCTTTGGACTTAGTCCTGAAGAAAGGAAGTAAACTTGGATAGAGAAGAATTAGAGAAAATCATTGAAACTTTAATGAGTAAAGCAAAGGGAAATAAGAACTCCATTGATATGGGAGAAGTTCAGGATATGGTAAAGGACCTGTCTCTCACGGACGAACAGATGGAGAGTTTTTTACTTCTTTTGGAAAATAAGGGTTTGGAAGTGATTCCCACTGTGGACGAGGATGCTTTAAAGAAGCTGGAAATCGGTGTGGAGAAAGAAGACGGAGAGGATGAGCTTCTTCTTGAAGATGAAGATTTTTTGAAGGAAGAAGAAGGCGAAGATATAGACTTAGATGCGGTAGATCTTTTAGAGGGTATCGGAACGGAAGACCCGGTTCGTATGTACCTGAAAGAAATCGGTACAGTTCCTCTTCTTACTGCAGAAGAGGAGTACTCTCTTGCCATGAAGAAGCAAGAGGGAGATGAGTACGCAAAGCAAAGACTAATCGAAGCAAATCTTCGTCTGGTTGTTTCTATTGCAAAGCGTTATACAGGACGAGGCATGAGTTTCCTGGATTTAGTACAGGAAGGAAACTTGGGTCTCATTAAAGGTGTTGAGAAGTTTGATCCGGAAAAAGGATTTAAATTATCTACTTATGCAACCTGGTGGATTCGTCAGTCTGTAACTCGCGCTTTAGCAGATCAGGCAAGAACAATTCGAGTGCCGGTACATATGGTAGAGACCATTAACAAGATGTCCAAGATGCAAAAGAAAAATTGACTTTGGAGCTTGGATATGAGCCTTCTGTAAAGGAACTTGCGGAACATCTTGATATGACGGAAGAAAAGGTGCAGGAAATCATGCAGATTGCAAGAGAACCGGCTTCTTTGGAAACGCCAATCGGAGAAGAGGATGATTCCAACTTGGGAGATTTCGTGGCTGATGCCAACGTTCTTTCCCCGGAGGGAAATGTAGAATCTGTAATGCTTCGCGAACATATTGATAGCCTTTTGGATGACCTAAAGGAAAGAGAAAGACAGGTTATTGTGCTTCGCTTCGGTTTAGAGGATGGACATCCGAGAACCTTGGAAGAGGTGGGAAGAGAGTTTAATGTAACGCGTGAGCGTATTCGTCAGATTGAGGCGAAAGCTCTTCGAAACTTAGAAATCCGGTTCGTTCCAAGCGAATACGCGACTTCTTGCAGTAAGACATTTATGAGTACGAAGAAGAAATATGAGCTGTTGATGGAAGCGGCCATACGAAAAAAAAGCGAAAGTTCAAGACCAAAACTATTGCTTCACGCCTGTTGCGCTCCCTGCTCTACCGCGGTGCTGGAATCTCTTGTGGAATTTTTTGAGATTACTTTGTTCTTTTACAATCCCAATATTGAAAATGAGACAGAATTTCAGCGACGTGCCGAAGAGTGCCAAAGACTCGTAAAGGAAATGGAACTTCCCATCCACTGCATTATAACAAACTATTTACATAGGGAATTTTTAGATATTGCAAAGGGTTTGGAAAAGGAACCGGAGCGAGGAGAGAGATGTACAGCCTGCTTCAGGCTTCGTCTGGAAGAAACGGCGGCATTTGGAAGGAGATGGAATCAAGAACATCCGGAGGAAAATTTCGATTATTATTGTACCAGCTTAAGCATTTCTCCTTTAAAGGATGCGGAGCGTCTCAATCGCTTGGGAGAGGAAATAGGAGAAAAATACGACATTCCGTTCCTTCCCTCCGACTTTAAGAAAAAGGGACGCTACTTACGCTCCGTTGAGCTATCGAAAAAGTATGGTCTTTACAGGCAGGATTATTGTGGTTGTGAGTTTTCCAAAGCGGAAAGTTTGCGTAGAATGCAGGAAAAAAGTGACGATTAGCTAATCATGTAAAATAAAGATTTTCATAATAGAGTAAGAAGAATTGTTGTAAACGATTAAGAGCCGTATTTATTTGTTTGCTTTAGAGGAAAGAAGAGGGGGAAAATGGTAAGCGCAGAAGTGAAAATTATCAATGAGTCCGGTCTGCACCTTCGTCCTGCAGGTGTTTTGACGCAGACCTGTATTCGCTTTAAGAGTGAAATCATCCTCTATTACAGGGGAAAGACAGATTATCGGAAAGTCTGTTTTAAACGTTATGGCTGCCGGCGTAAAGAAAGGCAGTATTGTTCGAGTAGAGTGTAAAGGTGTAGATGAAAAAGAAGCGTTACAGGCTGTGGTGGAAGCTATATCTACAGGCCTTGGAGAGGAAGTGCTACCCCGGAAGCTTTATTTTAGCTAATGCTATAGGGCTGTAAAAATCACTTTATTGTTTTGATTTTTTACAGCGCCTCAATTATAACGCGTATCGTATCGCCTACAAAGTTTGCAATGTTTCTTTATATATTGGGTTTTAGTTTATTTTATTTCTATAATGTCATTATTTTTCTTTAAGCAAGTTACCGCGTCCTTCAGACTTTCCTTTGTGTCAATAGCTTCTACGGCACCGGCATCCATAAAGGAGGCATTTTGCGGATCAATGGGGAGCTTTGCCAGAAGTTCCAAGCCCTCTTTTTGACAAAGTTCTTCAATATGGCTTTCTCCGAAAACATTGATTTTCTCGTCGCAGTGCGGACAGAGGAGATAAGACATATTTTTCGACAATACCGAGAATGGGGACATGCATCTTTTTCCGCCATGCGAACGGCTTTTCTCCACAATCATGGATACCAAATCACTGGGGAGATGTCACGATGATTACCCCGTCAATAGGAAGAGACTGGAAGACGGTGAGAGGTACATCACCTGTTCCGGGAGGCATATCTACAAAGAGATAGTCAATTTCTTTCCATTCCACTTCCCGCCAGAACTGCTTTACGGCATTGGCAATCATAGAGCCTCTCCAAATTACAGGATCAGTCTCATTTTTCCAAAAAGAAGATTCGTGGAAATGATTTCTACACCATCGTTACTGGTTTCAGGTACCATGGACTTTCCGTCCTCACTTAAGGCTACGCCGTCATGCAGTAGACCAAATGCTTTGGGAATAGAGGGACCTGTGATATCTGCATCCAAAATGCCGACATGAAAGCCTTCTTTATTCATTGCGGAAGCAAGGAGAGAGCAAACGGTTGACTTTCCTACGCCTCCTTTACCGGAGACAATGCCAATCACCTTTTTTACGGAGGAGCCTTCCCCTAGGGGGACCTTTTCAATTCCGGAACTTCTGCTGGAGCAGTTCGCGGAGCAAGATCCGCAGTGAGAGGAGCAAGCGCTGTTATTTTGTTCTGACATAAATTTATCCTTTCTTTTCTATACAGTATTTTTTTCTATAGAGTATTCTTTTCCATATTTCCATTCTTTTCCAAAAAGGAAATAAAGCTTTCCAAAGACTTAGAGCAGTTATTTGCGTGGTACATGAAGCCTATTTTTCGTTTAGGAATAGGCGGCGTAATATCGATCTGCTTCAGACTTCCATTTTCCAGATCTTTTTCCACAAAGGAGCGAATGACACAGGAAATACCCATATCAATCTTCGCAAAATCAATAAGTAAATCCATGGTATTTAAAGCGATGATTTGCTTAAAATCCAATTGATTTTCCCGAATATACATATCGATGTAGTGACGGGAGACATTCTTATCATCCATCAGCATGACGGTAGCATCTCGAAAAAGAGAAAATTCATTCCCGCGCAGTGCTTTCAGGTTTTTAAGATACTTGGGAGAAGCCACAAAAATATCTTCCACATCCTGCTCTAAAATAACCTTTTGGTTAGGACTTAAGTGTTTTGGAATGGCCACCAGTGCAAGGTCAATATCTTGCGATTCTAAAACCTGCAGATTTTTCGCACTATCCTGATTTTTCAAATTAATCTGGATATTGGGAAATTCTTCCATGAACTTCTTAAGGTAAGGCAGCAAGATGTAGCGGCATAGAGTTGTGCTTGCCCCGATATCGAGATGCCCGATATGGTAGTCCTTCATTTTTCTGCAAAGCACTTTCTGCCTCTTCAATATGATGAATGGCTTCCTGCACATGGCGAAATAAAACTTCGCCTTCTTCTGTGAGACTTACACCTCTGGAATTTCTTTTAAAGAGTTTTACATTTAAATTATCTTCCAGACGCACAATGGTTTTCGATATAGCAGGCTGAGAAATATGAGAGATTCGGCAGCCTTTGAGATATTTCCCTGTTTTTGCTACTTCAAAAATATACGATAGGTGGATAAGTTTTGTTCCATAAATCTCCTTCTTTTGAAACAATCTCGTGTGAAAAACATTTTTAGCTTATTCTTCCGATTATTCTTATACAAAGTTTTGAAAATTATTTTAAAACTTATCTTGCGAGGCTTCAGACCGGAAGCAATAAGTTCTGTTTAAAAGAAATAACTTCAAGGAATAATAAGTATCTAAAAATGTATTTTTGATTATAGCAAGAGATTTGTTAGTATGTAAAGAAAGCAATCTAAATGCTTTCTAAAATTTTTAGAGAGAGCGAGGAGACTACGATGGGAATGACGATGAGCCAAAAAATTTTGGCAAAGCACGCGGGATTGGACACGGTAGAGAGCGGGCAGCTGATTCTTGCCAAGGTGGATCTCGTGCATGGAAATGACATCACAACTCCCGTTGCCATTCGTGAGCGAGAGAAAATCCAGGGTAAGGGTGTTTTTGATAAGAATAAGGTAGTCTTTGTGATGGACCATTTTGTACCGAATAAGGACATCACTTCTGCAAAGTGCACCCAAATCTGTCGGAATTATGCAAAAGAACATGGGCTTAAACATTATTATGATGTGGGGAATATGGGGATTGAACATGCTCTCATTCCGGAGCAGGGTCTTATTACCGCAGGAGAGCTTTCTGTCGGGGCAGACTCTCATACCTGTACCTATGGGGCACTCGGTGCCTTTTCCACCGGTGTGGGCTCTACGGATATGGCGGCTGCCATGGCAACCGGAGAGCTCTGGTTTAAGGTGCCGAATGCCATTCAGGTCGTTTTAAAAGGAAAATTACAGAACTATGTTAGCGGAAAAGACCTTATCTTAGATCTTATTGGAATAATCGGGGTGGACGGAGCATTGTACGAGTCTATTGAATTTAGCGGAGATGGCGTAGCCTCCCTTTCCATGGATGACCGCTTTGCTAGTTGCAATATGGCTATTGAGGCAGGCGGTAAGAACGGTATTTTCCCGGTGGATGAGAAAACTGTTGAATATATTCATGCACATGGGAATAAGCCCTACATAGTGTACGAAGCAGATCCGGATGCAAAGTATGAAAGAGTAATCGAAATTGATTTATCAAGTCTGAAATCCACGGTAGCTTTTCCGCATTTACCGGAAAATACACATAAGATAGGGACTTTTGAGAAAATTGCAATAGACCAGGTTGTTATCGGATCCTGTACAAACGGAAGATTATCAGATATTGCCGTATCGGCTTCTATATTAAAAGGACGCCATGTTGCGGAAAATCTCCGTTGCATTGTGATTCCTGCGACGCAGAAGATTTATCTGGAAGCGATGGAAAAGGGCTATATTAAAGATTTAATTGAAGCAGGGGCGGTCGTAAGTACTCCAACTTGTGGGCCTTGTCTTGGGGGATATGTAGATTTTAGCTCCCAATGAGAAATGTATCCACTACCAATCGAAACTTTGTGCGGAAGAATGGGAGACGCCAGTTCCGAAATATATCTTTCATCTCCGGAAGTGGCTGCAGCATCGGCTGTTCTGGGATATATTGGAGGGCCGGCTGACTTGGGTTTATAAGAAAGTCATTTTTCTGCGGGTAGAAGAAAAAAATAGGATTATAAGAAATATAGGATTTATCAAAAATTCAAGTCCAATATCCAGTATAAGATGGATTAAAAATAAGGGAAAAAATAGGAGAGTTATGGCATGGAAAAAGCAAGAGGAAATTGCATAAAGTATGGGGATAATGTCGATACGGATGTCATTATTCCGGCGCGTTACTTGGCTATTCAAGACCGAAATCTTCTGGCTACTCATGCCATGGAAGATATTGATCATGACTTTCATAAGAAGCTGAAAAAAGGGGATTTGGTGATTGCCGGGAAAAACTTCGGCTGCGGATCTTCCAGAGAACACGCACCACAGGTTTTAAAGGACTCCGGGGTTTCTTGCATCATTGCGGAGAGCTTTGCGAGAATCTTTTTCCGTAATGCCATAAACATCGGTCTTGCCATAGTGGAATCTCCCGAGGCTGCAAAGGAAATCCAAGAAGGAGATGAGGTGGAGGTGGATTTTAGCGCAGGGAAAATCCAAGATATCAGCAGCGGTAAAAACTACGATATGGCGGTATTCCCTCCTTTTTTACAGGATATGATCGATAAGGGAGGTCTCATTGCTTTTGTAAATGAACGCTTGAAGAAAAGTAAATAAGCAGTTGGAGAAAAAGGCATAAAAAAAGTGACTAGAAGTAGCTTTCCAAAAATTGCAACAAATATTCTTTTGCTTTTATGGCATCAAAGTTTATTTTCCTTATAGGGAATAAAGCATTGCTTATCTTGATAATTCTTTTTGAAGACTTTCTCTTCTTCGTGAAAAACAGGGAGGAAGGAAGTATTCATTTTTTGATAGGCGGTTTTTGCCTTTGCTTTTTCCCGCATTTCTTTTGGGTACATGGAGGCAAGTGACTTATGTACAGCCCGGTCCTCCGAGGGAATGAACTCATAGTCCTTATAGTCTTTGAAGAAATAGCAGAGTTCACCCTGATACAAAGGGACAGTGAGCCTAAGTGTATTCTCCCTTAGTTCCAAAAGGAAGTTTTTAGGACGCTGATTTAATGCAATAGGGACGGAAAAGGGAAGAGAAAATTGCAGGATTTCGTTTCCTGCTACATATTCAACCCTCTGAAACCGGATATTCCCTTGAAAGATATTCTCATAGGCAAGGAAAGAAAAGAGCGCCGGAAGATTTTGAATGTCCTCAGATTATGCAGAAGAAGTAATTGCTTTTTTTCACAGTCCCTATCCTGCAAGTATTCCAGATAAATCGAAATCAGCTCCCCTCCGCTGTAACGATCTTCACGATCTATTCCCAAGAAGCGCTCACAGGATTTAAGAGAACAGCTTTCCAGTCCATAAAATTTCTTTCGTTTACGGATGAGCTTAAATAAATCAATTTGATGAAGCTTTAGATGCAGGGGAAGCTTTCCATAGGTTTTCGCCATGGACTCGATAAAACGGTTATCAAAACCCTCCCCGTTAAAAGCTGATGAGTCTTCTTTTTCTTTACAAAGAGAAAAACTCTTCAAGCATTTCTGCTTCATCACAGACATTTTCGGAAAAGTACTGGATGAGTTCCATATTTTCTTCATGAAAAAGAAGAACTCCAATCAGGTAAAGCCGGGCATTCTTCGGATTTAAACCTGTGGTTTCGATATCGTAGAGAAGACAGTCTTTGAGTTTGAAGCAGCTTTCCCAAGTGGCTTTTTCCTTAGGATAGGCTAGTGATTTTTCGAATAATTTCCATTATTCCTCCGGGAAAGAAAAGTAAGTAGATATTTCATATTACAAATTCACAATTATTTCATATTTTTGTTCTATAATAGGCAAGCATAGTGTAACACAGGTAAATGGGGAATTATATCTATTTTATTTTAGTTAGGAGAAGAAAAATGAAGGAAGAGGAAAAGCAAGGGGGAGAAGTTTCTAAGGAAGTGGAGAAGCTTCTGAATGAAAAACCGAAGAAGAAAAAAGGAAAGAAGAAGTGGATCTTTCTCGAATTCTTCTTCTTTTGTGCTTTTATTTTTGAAAAATATTCTCTTTCCGGGAAAGGCCATGGGATGCTCGTGAATACGGAAAGCCTTTCCAAGGCTGACATTCAGGAGAAACTCAGCGTTTCCGGTCCGGTTTCCGGTACCCAGTCCCAGCATGTTACTTCGGCACTTCATGCCAAGGTGAAGGAAATCCTCGTAAAGGAAGGCGACAAGGTTACGGAAGGGCAGCTCATTGCAAAGCTTGACACCAAGGATGTAGAGGAAGCTTTAGAGGGAGCAAAAACGCAGGTGGAGCTGGCTAAAGCAAACAAAGAAGATGCACAAAAAAATGCGAAAGTAGAGTATAGCAAGGTGCAGACCGCGTATAATACAGCTCTTTTGGATTTTCAAAGAAAGGCCAGTCTATATGAGAGCGGAGATATATCCCAAAGCGAGTACGAGTTGGCAGAGAGTACTTTAAAGGATGCTAAGGCAAGCCTTTCGAGCTTTAAGGTAAATGGAGGCAGTGTGCAGGTCTCCGAAAGCTACGACTTGCAGATTAAGTCAGCGGAAGAGTCTCTGAAAAAGGCACAGAGTGCTGTGGATTCCGCGGAAGTTTTAGCGCCTATTTCCGGAACAATTACCAGAGTAAATGTGCAGGTAGGACAGTTTGCGGATAACTTACTGGACGGAAAGCCGATGTTTACGGTGGAAAATCTGGACCAGCTGGAGCTTTCCATCAGCGTTTCCGAGTATTCTATCGGGAAATTAAGTCTTGGACAGAAGGCAATTATCAGTGCGGATATCTTAGGAGACGAAAAACTGGAAGGAGAGCTTTCTTCCATTTCTCCGACAGGAGAAGCGAAAGGCGGAAATACCGCTGAAAGAGTTATTCCGATTAAGATTAAAATAGACGGTGATAAAAAGGGACTCCTGTCCGGTATCACCGCAAAGGCTGATATTGTGCTTTCCGAGGCTAAGAATGTCTTTGTGGTTCCGCTTTCCGCAGTGATTACGGGTGAAGATGGAAGCAGTCAGATGGCTTTTGTGGAAGACGGAAAAATTCATATTGTGCCGGTAAAAACCGGAGTGGAAAGCGATGTTTCCGTAGAAGTCAGTCCTTTAAAAGAGGATGCTGTCTTTAAAGAGGGTGCCCATTTCGTAAGTGCTCCGGATGCGAGTCTTACTGAAGGCTTAGAGGTTAGTGAGATGCCGAAGAACATTGCGGGAGAAAGTATCAGTGCAAGTGAGAGCGGTGTTGTAGTAAAAACAAACTAGGATAAAAAAATGAATGATGTACTCATTGAACTAAAAGATTTAGTGAAAATATATGATACCGGAGCAGTAAAGGTCTTGGGACTGGATCGAATAAACCTTAAGATAAAAAGGGGGGAGTTCGTAGCAATAATGGGACAGTCCGGCTCCGGGAAATCGACGCTTATGAATATACTGGGCTGTCTCGACAAGCCGACTCTAGGAAACTATTTTCTGGACGGAGAAGATGTTGCCGCGATGGATCAGAACACTTTAAACAAGGTTAGAAATGAGAAAATCGGATTTGTATTTCAAAGCTTTAACCTGATCAGTCGTATGAGCGCTCTTCGAAATGTGGAAATTCCTATGATTTATGCGCATAAGAAATCTCCTTCCGCGCGAAAAGAAAGGGCGGCAATGCTTCTTGAGAAGGTAGGACTGGGGGGGAGAATCCATCATCAGCCGAATGAAATGTCCGGGGGGCAGAGACAGCGTGTAGCCATTGCGAGGGCTCTTACGAATGAGCCGCCCCTGATTCTTGCCGACGAGCCCACCGGAAATCTGGATACGGCAAGTTCCGTGGAAATCATGGAAATGTTCTCCGCACTCCATAAGGCCGGAGCAACTGTGGTAGTCGTTACGCATGAGGAAAATATTGCGGCCTATACGGACAGAATGCTGCGCTTTTCGGACGGAAAGCTGATTTCCGATAAGAAAAATGAGAATCCTACAGCGGTTCGAGACTTGAGTATTTTCGAGGGTATGTATAAAGGAGAAAGTCATGTTTCTTGAGAATGTTAAAATGGCACTGGGCTCTCTTCGTGCCAATAAACTGCGATCCCTGCTTACCATGCTCGGAATCATCATCGGTATCGGATCCGTGATATCCATTGTGTCTATCGGGGACAGTATTCGAAAGATGTTCTCCGACTTGTATAAAAATTACGGTGTGACACAGGCTTCTATCATGATTAGTCCTTATATGGATTGGAATGAACTGCGAGAGAGTGATGACTTCACTTTGGATGATTTTAATAATTTTAAAAGGATTTTCGGCAGCCGCCTTGACTATGCGGACAACACCCCCTATGAAAGTATTGATGTCAAGGTGGGAAGAAATCGATTGAAGGTGGGACTTTCCGGTGTGGAGTACAGTTTTACCGATTTTCAGCCTTTGAAAATATTAAATGGAAGGACATTTTCCGAGAAGGATGTGAGTGAGAGGAAGCCTGTCGCCATGATTTCCGAGAACACGGCACTAAAGCTTTTCGGTACCGAAAATGCCACAGGAAAACATTTTCGAGCGGACTTTCGTGGAGAGGTACAGGATTTTTCCGTTATCGCGGTCTATCGAAAGGATATGAGCCCTATCGAAAAACTGCTTATGGGCTCGCAGGACAAAAACGGAGAGGCCTTTGTGCCATGGACGATTCTTACGGGACCCGCAGATACTTTCTCTACGATTCGCTATTATGGGAAAAAGAATTTTACAGTAGAAGAAATGAATAGTTTGAATACAGATATCAAGAATTATTTTTCCCGTGTGAAAAATCGTAAACCTGAGGACTGGTATATTTCTTCCGTTCAGGATGAAATGAAGCAGGTGGACGGTTTTATGGGCGGTCTCTCCGCGGCAATCGGAGGTATTGCTGCGATTTCTCTTTTGGTAGGCGGTATCGGCATTATGAATATTATGCTGGTTACGGTTACGGAAAGGACAAGAGAAATCGGTATTCGAAAGGCGCTCGGTGCAAGCCGGGAGGATATTCTCGTGCAGTTCCTTACGGAATCGGCACTGCTTTCCGCACTGGGAGGGCTTATCGGCGTGATTCTTGCCAGTACGCTTGTTCATCTTGGGGCTATGGCATTTAACATGACTGTGGTGGTAAAGCCGGGCATTGTCATTATAGCCGTAGTTTTTTCCGCTATTGTCGGTGTTTTCTTCGGGATTTATCCTGCCAATAAGGCGGCGAAGGAAGATCCGATTGTGGCGCTTCGATATGAATAAGCAGAAGAGGGTGGGGCTAAAGCCTCGCCTTCTTCTTTTTTATATTCTTTTTTGGAAAAGGGGATAGGAAAGAAGAAGGAAAAAAGCTATACTATTAGAGTTCATGCATTTATGGATAGCAAAAAAAGCTATGTGAAAATATTCAAGTATTTTAAGGAGGAGAGCAATGACAATCAGAGAGGCTATGGAGAAAAGACACATGGTAAGAAAGTATAAGGATACTGTTTTACCGGAAGAAATTGTAAAAAAGCTGAATGAAAGAATCGAGGCTTTAAATAAAGAGCATCATTTAAATCTGGTACTTCGCACGGAAGACGGTACCGCTTTTGCGGAGTTAATCGATAAGCTGATTACGAAGAATGCCAAGAATTTCATCATCCTTGCCGCGGATCCCGCTGAAGGCGTAGAAGAAAAAATCGGTTACTGCAGTGCAGACATTATGCTTTATGCGCAGGAGCTCGGTTTAAACACTTGGTGGGTTGGCGCAAGCTTTAATAAAGATGCCGTAAAGAAGGAGTGCCCGAATCATACGGTTTACGGTGTGATTTCTATCGGCTACGGGGAAGAGCAGGGTAGTGTGCACCACAGTAAGGATGATTTTGAGGTTTGCTCCTATGAGGGAGAGGCTCCGCAGTGGTTTAAAGACGGTGTAGAGTATGCTCTTATGGCACCGACTGCTTTCAACCGCCAGTCTTTCTATATTAAGGGAAAGGGAAATACCGTACACTTGGAGTATAAGGCAGGAGATTTCCAGGGCATTGACACCGGTCTTGTAAAGTATCACTTTGAAGCTGCTGCCGGAAAAGAAAACTTCGAGTGGGCATAAGAGAATAGATGATTCGTTTTGTACATGGGATTTTAAGAGAGAAAAAAGAGGATTGCCTGATTATCGAGGCAGGAGGCTTGGGGTACGGCGTAAGAGTACCGATTTCCGTGCTTTCCGAGGTACCTCCTATTGGAGAAGAACTTCTTCTTCATACCTATTTTTCAGTACGGGAAGATGGACAGGATTTGTTCGGTTTTTTCACGGAGAAGGATAGGGAGTTTTTCATGCAACTCATTTCCGTTTCGGGAATCGGAGCAAAGACTGCATTGGGAATTCTTTCTACTTTTAGACGTGAGGAACTGATTTCTCTGATTCTTACTGGAGATGCTAAGCGCATTCAAAAGGCACCGGGGCTCGGAAAGAAGTCTGCAGAACGCCTGATTTTAGAATTGAAGGATAAATTAAAGATAGAAGATGCCTTGCCGGGAGCGGTAGATACGGAAGAACCTATCCTTCGCGGAGGCTTAAGTGAGGCCATGCAGGAAGCAATGGAAGCTCTGGTTTCTCTTGGATATAAGCAGGCAGAAGCCAGAGGCGTCATTGCAAAACTCCCGAATGTAGATGAGATGGATGCGGAAGAAATATTACGCTCCGCTTTACGGAAACTCGCTTTTTAAGGAATGGGCATGGAAAGAAGACTAATTCAGACGGAGGAAAGCAGGGAAGACTTGGTTTATGAGCCGAAGATTCGTCCCAAAATGCTTTCCACTATATAGGGCAAGAAAAAGCTGAAAGAAATGCTTTCAATTTATATTGAAGCGGCAAAAAGAGAAAATAAAAGCTTGGATCATTGCCTTTTTACGGTCCTCCCGGACTTGGTAAGACAACGATTTCCAATATTATTGCGAATGAGCTCGGCGTAAATTGTAAGATTACTTCAGGACCGGCGATTGAAAAACCGGGAGAAATGGCGGCTATTTTAAACAGTCTTTCCGAAGGGGATGTCCTCTTTGTGGATGAGATTCATGGATTAAATCGTCAGGTGGAAGAAGTTCTCTATCCTGCCATGGAGGATTTTGCAATAGATGTACTTCTTGGAAAGGAAAGCAGTACCCGCTCGCTTCGCTTGGAGCTTCCTCATTTTACTTTAATCGGTGCAACGACAAGAGCAGGCCTTTTATCGGCCCCCTTAAGAGATCGTTTCGGAATCATCAGTAAGCTCGAGTTCTACAAGAAGGAAGAGCTTACGAAAATTGTACTTTCGCAGTGCCAAGGTGCTTTCCGTTCCGATCGAAGAGGACGGGGCAAAGAGCATTGCGATGCGTTCCAGAGGAACACCGCGACTGGCGAATCGTTTGCTTCGCAGAATCCGGGATTTTGCGGATGTAAAGTACGAGGGCGTGATTACCAAGGAGGTAGCGGAGGAAAGCCTGGATTTACTGAACGTCGATAAGCTGGGACTGGATCAAAATGACAGGGCGTATCTAAGCGCCATAGTGGATAAGTATTCCGGAGGTCCTGTGGGACTGGAAACTTTGGCAGTCAGTCTTGGCGAGGACAGCGGAACAGTAGAAGATATGATTGAACCCTATCTTTTACTGCAAGGCCTCATTGATCGAACGAAAAGAGGCAGAGTCGCAACAGAAAGTGCATACAGACACTTAGGTCTGATCCAATAATCGGGAAAAGGTGAGAAGCAATGGGAGATAAAAATACGGTAGATGTAATCATTGACGGAAAGATAGTCAGGGTAAGCGGGACGGAGTCGGAGGCTTATCTTGTTAGTGTTTCCAATTACTTAAACGCAAAGATTACTTCTTTCAAAAAGGAATTTAAGAACTACAGATTATTGGACGAGGATCTTCGTTCCATTCTTTTGCAAATCAATATCTGTGATGACCTTTTTCAAGAACAGGCTAAGACGGAGAAGGCGGAACAGGAAAAGGAAGAACTGGAAAAGGAGATTTATTCCTTAAAGCATGATTTGGTTAAATCGCAGATGAAGCTGGATGGAGCCTTACAGGAGCTCGAAAAGGCGCAGAAGAGACTTTTTGAGACAGAAGGAAATAAAGGAGAAAAATAATGGGGGAGATGTACAGGGCGGAGCTTTTGGCGCCCGCCGGTTCCCTTTTAGTATGTAAGGCTGCGGTTTTTGCCGGAGCCGATGCTGTTTATATGGGAGGACAGAAATTTTCGGCTAGAGCCTTTGCCAAGTCTTCCGTCTCGGAAGAGGATGAACTCCTTTCTGCAATTGAGTTTTGTCATTTATATGGTGTGAAGCTCTTTATGACGGTGAATACGCTCTTTAAAGAAAAAGAACTGCAAAATCTTACGGAATATCTCGATCCCTATGTGGAAGCGGGAGTGGACGCCGTAATCGTGCAGGATCTTGGCGTAGCAAAAGTTTTGAAGGAAGCTTACCCCGATTTACCCCTACATGCCAGTACCCAGATGACAGCCAATACGAGAGAGGCGGTTTTACTCCTCTCTTCTTTTGGTATGGAGAGAATTGTGCTTTCAAGAGAACTATCTCTTGAGGATATTTCTGATATTTATGAGTCTACCGGAGCGGAGCTCGAAGGTTTTGTGCATGGAGCGATGTGCTATAGCTATTCCGGTGCCTGCTTTATGTCCTCACTTCTTGGGGGGCGCTCCGGGAACAGAGGAAGATGCGCCGGAACCTGTCGTCTTCCCTATTCTACAGGCGGGAAAAAAGGAAATTTCCTCAGTATGAAGGATATGAATACGCTGGATTCTTTAGAGGATATTTTAAAAGCCGGTGCCTATTCTTTGAAAATTGAGGGAAGAATGAAGTCGGAACTGTATACGGCGACCGTGGTTTCCATTTACAGAAAATACTTGGATATGGCATTAAGAGGAGAGCGTTATACTGTTTCAGATGAGGACAGGAAGCTTTTAAAGGCGGTATATGATAGAGGAGGCGAAACTTCCTATTTGCATCAGCATAATGCTAAGGAAATGATTGCACTTTTAGATCGTCCGTTTCGAAAGGAAGAGGAAGAACTTACTGCTTTTATAAGAAAATCCATGGAAGAGCGGGAAAGAAAGCTCTCCCTTTCGATGGAGCTTAAGGTGAAAACAGGGGAAGTTTTAGCACTTTCCTTACAGCATGAGGATATTTGTAGTACCGTTTGTGGTGAACAGCCGATAGAAAAGGCGAAGCAGAGAGCCACTGCGAAAGAAGAAATGGAAAAACAGCTCTTAAAGCTCGGAAACAGTTGCTTTTATGCGAAAGCCCTGCGAATTATAGGAGAAGAAGAGGTATTTATTCCCCTTTCCGCCTTAAATGCCTTAAGGAGAGAGGGATGCGAAAGAGTAAGGGAGGCTATTCTTGCCAAATCTAGAAGAAATCCGAGAAATCGGGAATATATCGGTATCCGTTGAAAGAGAAGAACAGCTGGAGGCTTGTCTGAAAGCGGAGAATATTCAGCGTATTTATTTAGATGAAGCTTCTTTTTCGGAGGAGGAAATCCGGTGTTTTGCCAAGAAAATAAAAAGAAAGAGGGATAGAGCCTGCACTTCGATTTCGGAGAATTGAAAGACGGGAGGATTCGGGAAAGACTTGTCTTTCGTGGCTTACAGAAAATGAAGAAACTTCCCTTTTTTCCGCTTTTTTATTCCGAAGCTTAGATCAGGTTTCTGTTTTTACAGCGAGTAGAAAAGAGAAATTTTCTCTCCGTTTTTTTGATTATACGCTTTACAGTTATAATGCCTCCGCTTTGGAAGTTTGGAAGGATTTTCGTGCCGACTGTCTTACTTTTCCGATAGAGCTTAATTTTCGAGAAGATAAAGAATTTTCTTCTGGGGCTAAAAATGCGAAACTTCCTACGGAACTTTTGATTTATGCTCATCTTCCGATGATGGTGAGTGCCAACTGCGTCGAAAAAACAAGAAACAGATGCACGAAAAATAACCATATTTTAGGATTAATTGACAGACAAAATAAAGAATTGTCTGTTCGTTTGTATTGTAAATTCTGCTATAATCAAATCTTCAACGCCGATGTTTTTTCTTTGTTCGGTTTGGAAAAAGAAGTGGCAGCTCTTAAGCCTGAAAGCCTTCGCCTGGAGTTTACGGTGGAGAGTAAAAAAGAAGTGGAAGAGATCCTTAGGGGAAAGATAGGAAAGAGTTTTACCAGAGGGCATTTTCATAAGGGAATAGAGTGAAGAAAATCATTTCACGAATTTAAAGTCGCAAAAAGTCGTAATACATAGTCGTAATACATAGTCGTAATAAAAAGTCGTAATAAAAAGTCGTAATAAAATGTCGAAAAGAATAGTCAAGTATAGATGTGTAATCTAAGGGGTATTGAGTATGGGAAGTCTTTTCAGTAGTTTTGCAAAGATAGTAAGCATTCTTTTAATGCTTTTATACAGCTACGGGCTGTTTCGCAATTTATCCATAGATTATAGAGAGGGGAAGAAGAAGCTTTCCGGGCTTTTATATAAAATCCTGCTTCTTCTTCACTTTATTTCGTACGCGGTACTCTACTTCCAGACAGGAAATCTCTTTTATATTTATTTTTATCTACCGCAGCTTCTTTACTTTTTATTATATCCGCTTGTATGGAAAAAGCTTTATCCTTACTACAATGAAGTACTGCTGAACAATCAATGCCTGTTTCTTGCCCTTGGCTGGATTCTTCTGGCAAGACTCCAGGAAGCCAAGGCAATCAAACAATTTGCGGTTGCCATGGCGGCAAGTCTTCTTGTTTTAGTGATTCCCTATATTGTGGATAAGATCTGGGACTTTCAGAAGTTTCGCTATGTCTTTGCAGGAATCGGCATTGTATCCCTTCTTCTTGTACTCGTGATGGGCTCGGTAAGCTTCGGCGCGAAAATGAGCGTAAGTCTTTTCGGCTTTCGTTTTCAGGCATCGGAGTTTGTGAAGCTCTCCTTTGTTTTTTCCATAGCGGGGATTCTCTCGGAAGAACATGGTCGGGATGGTGTAATTCATTCTGCCATAGTTGCTGCCTTGCACGGAATTATTTTGGTTTTATGTAAGGACTTGGGATCCGCCTTACTCCTTTTTATTTCCTATGTTTTTATGCTTTATGTTGCAAGAAATCAGATCCTTTATCTGTTGGGAGGCGGATTGGTATCCGCACTGGCCGGAATTGTCTCGTACGGCCTGTTTTCTCATGTAAGAACAAGGGTTTATGCCTTTATAGACCCTTGGAGAGATATGGCGGGAAAGGGGTATCAGATTACTCAATCTCTTTTTGCAATAGGTACGGGAGGCTTCTTCGGTCTCGGGCTTTTTCAGGGACTTCCGAACAAGATTCCCATTGTGGAAAATGACTTTATCTTCTCCGCCCTTTCTGAAGAAATGGGGGGGATTGTTGCCATTTGCCTGATTCTCATCTGTCTTTCCTGTTTCATGCAAATGATGATGATGGGAAGGGATATGGAAAGCTCCTTCTATAAGCTTGTGGCTCTCGGCTTAAGTGTAATCTATGTCATTCAGGTGCTTCTTACGATAGGAGGGGCAATTAAGTTTGTGCCTTCAACCGGCGTGACCTTACCGTTTATGAGCTACGGTGGATCCAGTTTGATTTCCAGTTTTATCGTATTTGCTCTTTTTCAGTCTCTCTTTATTATCCAGGGACAGGAGGATGAAGTGGAAATGGAGGAAGATTTGGAGATAGAGTCGGAGGAAGAAGATGAGTAGAGTAGATTCGGAAGAGAAAAAGAAAAGCAGAAAAGGGAAAGAGAAGATTATAGAAATTGGGATAAACGAGATATCGCACGCTTCGCGTACGATACTCGTTAAGAATAAAATACAGAGACAGGCGAAGAAAAGACAGGAGGAGCCACTTTCCGAGACGAAACTTGCCATGATAAAAAGAAAGCAAAACAGAGAAATGCTGGGAATCGTCTATCTTTTTGCCCTTATTTTCTTTGCAATGATTGTTTATTTTTGTCATTTCATCCTTTTTCAGGCGGAAGATAAGATGGGAAGCCCTTACAATGCAAGAATTGACTATCTCTCTTCAAAGACTATAAGAGGAGAGATTCAAACCGCAGACGGTATGGTGCTTGCAAAGACCGTAAATAAAGAAGACGGAACAGAAAGTAGAGAATACCCGGGAGGCGCTGCCTTTGCCCATCCGATAGGCTACAGTGTAAAGGGAAAGACAGGTATCGAGGCGCTCGGCAACTATTACCTTACGAATTCCGGCATCAATCCTTTGCAGAAATTTATGAATGAGATTGAAAATAGAAAAAATCCGGGAGATACACTGGTTACTACCCTACATTCGGATTTACAAAAGCTCGCCTATTCTTTGTTGGACGGAAGAAAGGGAAGCATCATCTGTATGGAGCCTTCTACAGGGAGAATCCTCGCTATGGCTTCTGCGCCTTCCTTTGATCCGAACGCCTTGGAAAGCAATTGGGAGAGTCTGATTGCAGATGAGAATACGGACGGAAATCTTGTAAATCGTGCGACCCAAGGGCTCTATCCTCCGGGATCGACCTTTAAGCTCCTGATGGCGCTCGAATATATCCGGGAGCATCCCGCTGACTGGCAGGATTTCAACTTTAAGTGTAGAGGAGAATACACAGATCCTTCCAATCCTGCGAATGTTGTGCACTGCTATAATGGAGAGGTACATGGAACGGTAAATCTTGAATCCGCTCTTGCGGATTCTTGTAATTCCGCCTTTGCCTTTATTGGTTCGGAAATCGATGTAAACCGTCTTCGGAACTTAACAGAGGACTTTTTTTACAATAAGGATTTGTCTATAGGACTCCCCTCCAAGGCAGGGCAGTTTACTTTAACGGCGGATTCTCCGACCTGGCTTAAGATGCAAAGCGGAATCGGACAGGGGGAAACCTTATGCAGTCCTATGCAGAATCTTTGCATGGTGTCTGCGATTGCCAATCACGGCACACTTGTTTATCCGAGCATTCTTTCGGAGGTTAAATCAAAGGAAGGAACGATAGTGCATGAATTTCCAAAGGGAGAAGAACTGACACTCTTGTCTTCTTCCGAAAGCGACGCACTGAAACAGTTTATGCGTTCGGTGGTGACTGAGGGGACAGCTTCCGCCTTAAAAACCAAGGCGTATCAGGCTTGCGGAAAAACAGGTTCCGCACAGGTAAAGGAAGCCGGGAAAATGCGGACCAATGCTTGGTTTGTCGGCTTTGCCCCTATGGATGATCCGAAGCTTGCCGTCTGCGTTCTGATAGAAGATGGAGACAGGCGGAAGGACAGCGGCTCCTCTTGCCAGAGAACTTTTTGATTTCTATTTAAACTAAGAATGAAGGAAGATTTATGAAAAGGCTATTATCGTATATTGCAGAGTTAAAAGGGAAGAGTATCATTGCACCGCTTTTCAAGTGTCTGGAAAGCCTCTTTGAGCTCTTTGTCCCTATGGTGATTGCGTATATGATTGACGCCGGGATTCAGAAGGAAAATACGGCAATCATCTGGAAGAGCCTCTTTCTCTTACTTCTTCTTTCCATAATTGGTCTAAGCTGTGCTGTTGTCGCCCAGTACTTTGCGGCAGAGGTAGCCATGCATGTCGGACAATCCTATCGGAATGCTTTATTTCATAAGACCTTGGAACTTTCCTATAGCAATCTTGATCAGGTCGGAAGTGCATCTTTACTGACAAGGCTCGGGCCGGATATTTTCCAGCTTGAATCTACCGTGAATATGGTTCTGCGTCTATTCCTTAGGTCCCCCTTCATCGTTTTCGGTGCAGTGATTATGGCCTTTCGGATTTCTCCCTCCATATCCGCACTTTTCTTTTTAGTGCTGACTCTTCTTTCTGTGCCTATTTTTGGAATCATGCTGATTACGATGCCTCTTTACAAGAAGATACAGATTGCGATGGAGAAAATCACAAAGCAGCTTCGGGAAAATATTCTCGGCGTCCGTGTCATTCGGGCATTTTATAGAGAAGAAAAGGAAGAGAAAGGATTTAAAGAAAGTAATGAAGCCTATACTGCCATGCAGGTAAAGGTCGGAAAGATTTCTTCCTTACTTAATCCTTTAAGTATGCTGATTATCCAGCTCGGTCTTATGGGGATATTGTATTTTAGTTCTAAATTGGTAAACGACGGCAGACTCTTTCAGGGCAATGTAGTTGCGCTTACGAACTATATGAGCCAGATTCTAGGAGAGCTCGTTAAGCTTGCGAATCTGATTATTCTGATTTTAAAGGGACTGGCGAGCCTGGACAGAGTAGAAGAGGTGTTTAAGATTGAAAAATGAAAAACCGGAGGAAAAATGTAAAGAATCATCAAAAGAATCCGGATTCACAGAAAAGCCGGAAATAGTGAATGATTCTAAAAAGATGACAAAAGAAAATCTCTGCATTGGTGAGGGAGAAGCTATTGTTTTCCGAAGTGTCTCTTTTTCCTATGGAAATAACGGCGAATATGCCGTATCGGATTTAAATTTTTCCGTAAAAAAAGGAGAGAGCCTTGGACTAATTGGCGGTACAGGTTCAGGAAAGACGACTTTAATCTCGCTTCTTTCCGGCTTTTACGCCTGTTATAGCGGTGAAATTCGGTTATTCGGGAAAAATCAGAGGGACTACGCAAAGGAAGAGCTTTATCGTTCTATTGCGCTTGTTCCGCAAAAGGCGGTACTTTTTTCCGGAACTGTTCGGGACAATCTCCTTTGGAGAAAGAAGAATGCGAGGGATGAAGAACTTTGGGAAGCCCTCGATATGGCCTGTGCAAAGGAATTTATAGAAGAGAAGGGGGAGGGACTTGCGCTTCCGGTTTCGCAGGAGGGAAAGAACTTCTCCGGTGGGCAGAGACAAAGGATTTGTATTGCAAGAGCCCTCGTGGGGGAGGCTCAGTTTCTTATCCTGGATGATTCCTCCTCCGCACTGGATTTCGTAACGGAAAAAAAATTACGACAGGCGCTTTCCACTTTAAAAAGAATAGAGAATAAGATTGTTATTTCGCAAAGAGTGGCAAGTATCCGAGACCTGGATAAAATTATCGTTTTGGATCAGGGAAAAATTGTCGGTATGGGTAAGCATAAGGAACTTCTTGAAAGTTCTCCGGTGTATAGGGAAATCTGTCTTTCCCAGCTTAAGAAAGAGGAGTTGTAAATGGAGGAGAAAAAATATACACAAGGCAGAGTATTTCGAAGAATATTGCAATATGCCAAGGCCTATAAGCGTTGGATATTTCTATCTTTCTTTCTTTCATTTTTGACCGTGGTTTTATCCCTGACACTTCCTATTCTGATGGGAAAAGGAATTGATCACTTACTTGGAAAAGACAGGGTGAATTTTTCGGGCTTATTTCGAATCTTACTTTTTATGCTTGTGATTTTACTTTTCACGGTTTTCTTTCAATGGTGTATGAATCAGGTGAATACCTATTTAAGTTATAAACTTGTGGAAGACCTGCGAAGAGACTGCATGCATCACATGCAAAAGCTCTCGATTGCCTACTATGACAGGGAAAAGCCCGGAGATTTACTGAGTAGACTTACCACAGATATAGAACAGTTTTCTCAAGGAATCCTTATGGGACTGAATCAATTTTTGCAGGCAGTTTTAACGATAATTGAAACGGCGGTATTCCTCTTTATTTTGGAGTGGAGAATTGCGATTATTTTAATGCTGATTACCCCGCTTTCCTATTTGATTGCAAAATTTATCTCGAAGCGTTCCTATATCTATTTTCAGAGACAGTCAAAGGAAAGGGGAGAAACTTCCGTATTTGCAACGGAGGCTATCGGAAATATTAAGTTGATTCAAGCCTTCCAAAAGGAAGAGGACATGGAGAAGCTATACCGGGAGAAGAATGAGAAGATGTCCAAGTCCAGTATGCAGGCAAACTTTTACAGCTCACTTGTGAATCCTTTAACCCGGTTTTTGAATGCTTTGGGCTATGCTCTTGTTGCCGGGATTGGCGGCTATTTTGCGATACTCGGAATGCTTACTGTAGGAAGCTTAAGTTCTCTTTTGGCCTATGCCACCCAGTATGCCAAGCCTTTTAATGACATTACTTCCGTGATTACGGAACTGCAAAATTCCTTTGCCTCTGCTTCCCGCGTATTTTCTTTTCTGGATGAAAAGCCTATGGACAGGTCGAAAGAAACGGAATCTTTAGGAGAAGCAATCAAGGAAACGTGTCTATTTCCCATGTCGACTTTTCCTATAAAAAGGGGCAAAAGCTTATTACGGATTTTAATTTGGAAGTGGAGCCCGGGCAGACCATTGCGATTGTCGGTCCCACGGGTTGCGGAAAAACAACCCTGATTAACCTCCTCATGCGCTTTTATCCACCAAATCGAGGAGATATTTATCTGGACGGCGTTTCCTATGAGAAAATTCAGGAACCCTCTCTTCGTAGAGCCTACGGTATGGTTTTGCAGGAGACCTGGTTGAAATCGGATACCGTTTTGGAAAACATTCGTTACGGTAAAGAGGATGCTTCCTTGGAGGAAGTTATGGAAGCCTGTAAAAAGGCACATTGTCATCGTTTTATTATGCAGCTTCCCAAAGGATATGATACTGTTCTTTCCGAGGACGGCGGAAATCTTTCCCAAGGACAAAAGCAGCTCCTTTGCATTGCAAGAGTGATGTTGATGGATCCCGCAATTTTAATCTTGGATGAAGCTACAAGTTCTATCGATACCCGAACGGAACAGAAGGTGCAAAGTGCTTTTCAGGAAATGCTGAAAGGGAGAACCGCTTTTATCGTGGCGCATAGACTTTCCACCATCCAAAATGCGGACTGTATTCTTGTCATGAAAGATGGAAATATCATAGAGAAGGGAAGCCATGAAGTGCTTCTTCAGGAAAAAGGATTCTATAGAGACTTGTATGAGAGCCAGTTTCAGGCAAGCTGAATGCGGAAATTAGGGAGGAATTATGAAAATGAACATGGGGAAAATAATCTTATGTATAGTAATAGTATGTTTGTTCATTTTTATCGTAGCAGTTTTGTTTTTTACGCATCATGCGGCAAGGTCCATGGCTTATCCTCAAGGAAATAGTTTGGCGGAGGAAGAAGCCTGGGAAAAAGAACATGGACTATGGGGAGATTATGACAACTATGAGAAGGTAGAATATATAGTAAAAGGATATCAGGGCTATGGCCTTCACATTGAATTGGTTAAAAACCCTATTGAGAGTACAAAATATGTGATTATCAGCCATGGCTTTCGTTCCAATCGCTATGGTGCTGTAAAGTATCTGGATGCTTATATTCATTTGGGTTACAACTGTATCATATATGATATGAGAGGTCACGGAGAAAATGAGAAAACCGTGGTAAGCCTCGGCCAGTTCGAATCTGAGGATTTGGAAAAGCTTGTAAAAGACAGTTATTCCCGCTATGGTGACGATATTGAATTAGGCTTACATGGAGAGTCCATGGGGGCAGCAACATCCCTTTCCTTACTTGCCAAAAATCCCGATGTGGATTTTGTGGTTGCCGACTGTGGTTTTTCTAATCTATATGATTTAATCTATACAGGATACCGTAAAGAACACCTCGGCATTCTCGTCCCCTTTATAAATTGGAATACAAAGGTTTTTTTTGGCTATGACATGAAAAAAAGCTCTCCTAAGGATGCTGTGAAAGAGAATCAAATTCCTATCTGCTTTATTCATGGGTCTGAAGATTTGTTTATATTACCGGAGAATTCGCTGATTAATCAAAAAAGTGATAAGGGAAGTTCTGAACTACATTTTGTGCCGGGTGCGGGACATGCTGAATCCAGAGAAGTTCTCGGCGAAGAAGGATATCGGAAAATCATTGAAGAATTCTTGAAAAATCTGGTACTTTGAGATAGGTAATGAAAGAATACTTGGAACGTATGTGTGAGAGTTTGTATAATGATTTAAAAAAAGAGTTAAGTTAACAAAAAGTTAAGTTAACAAATTTCGTCAGTTTTAGGAGGAGAAAATGACAATCATAAAAACCTTGTCTAAATCCGTAAGGGAATTTAAGAAAGATTCCATGCTTTCTCCCGCCTTTGTCAGTGCGGAAGTGGTTTTAGAGTGCATGATTCCGTTCTTTACGGCAAGACTGATTAATCAGATGAAGGTGGATGCTTCCCTTCCTATGATTTGCGTTATGGCATAGTCCTTGTGATTATGGCTATGCTTTCTTTAGTTTGCGGAATCAAGGCCGGAAATTATGCGTCTTCCGCATCAACCGGTTTTGCCAGAAATTTAAGAAGAGATATGTTTCAAAAGATTCAGGGCTTTTCCTTCAGTAATATTGACCGATTTGAAACCTCTTCTTTGGTTACCAGACTGACTACGGATGTCAGTAACGTCCAGATGGCCTATATGATGCTTGTGCGTCTGGCCTTTCGTGCGCCTTTAATGATGATTTTCGCCTTTACGGCCGCCTTTCTTCTTGGCGGAAGAATGGCTATCATTTTCTGCCTCATGATTCCGTTTTTGGGAGCCTCTCTTGCGATTCTGATTGCGAAGGCGATGCCGATGTTCGATAAGGTCTTTAAAAACTATGACGCCTTAAACGATTCCATCGAGGAAAATGTGCAGGGGATGCGAGTGGTAAAGGCCTTTGTAAGAGAAGAGTACGAGAAAAAGAAGTTTAACGATAGGGCGGAAAAGCTTGCGAATGAGTTCATTCAGGCAGAGAAGCTTGTTTCGATTACGAATCCTTTAATGCAGTTCTGCCTTTATATTGGGGTTGTTTTTATCTTAAGCTTCGGTTCTTACCTCGTTGTAATTACACAGGGCTTAAGTCTCGATGTCGGACAGCTCTCCGCCTTACTGACCTATAGCTTCTTAATTTTGTCGAGTCTTATGCTGGTTGCCATGGTTTTTGTTATGGTTTCCATTTCCATCGAGAGCTCCCGAAGAATAGTGGAGGTTTTATCCGAGGAAAGTGACTTACAAAATCCGGAAAACCCGGTCATGGAAGTCCTAAGCGGCTCCATTGATTTTCATCATGTCTCTTTTAAATATTCGAAAGATGCCAAGAAAAATGTACTTTCCGATGTGGAGGTCCATATTCCTTCCGGTGCGACGGTGGGAATCATTGGCGGAACCGGTTCTGCGAAGTCTTCTCTAACCCAGCTTATTTCCCGTCTTTATGATGTAACGGAAGGAGAGGTTCTTGTTGGAGGAGTGGATGTACGGAACTATGATTTGACCGTACTTCGTGATCAGGTAGCCGTGGTTTTACAGAAGAACATCCTCTTTTCCGGAACGATAGCGGAGAATCTGCGCTGGGGAAATAAAAATGCCACGCAGGAGGAAATAGAGCACGCCTGCAGACTTTCTCAGGCTGCCGAGTTTATTGAGAATATGAAGGACCGCTATGAAAGTCATGTGGAGCAGGGAGGAAGCAATTTTTCCGGCGGACAGAAGCAGAGACTTTGTATTGCAAGAGCACTCTTGAAAAAACCGAAGGTCCTGATTTTAGACGATTCGACTTCGCGGTGGACACAAAGACCGATGCTTTGATTCGAAAGGGCTTTAAGGAATTCATTCCCGATACCACGAAAATTATTATTGCACAGCGAATTGCTTCCGTGCAGGATTCCGACCTCATTTTGGTAATGGACAAGGGGCGCGTTATTGCGCAGGGAAATCACGAGAAGCTAATGGAAAGCTCGAAAGAGTATAGGGAAACCTATGAGTCACAGAACAGAAAGGAGGAAAAAGATGGAGAATAAAAAGAAAGGAATCGATAAAGACTTTTTCCGACTTTGAAACGAATTCTAAAAACACTTTTTAGCTTTTATCCGGTCTTTTTGCCTCTTACACTAGTTTTGATTGTAGTCAATGCCGTAGTTTCGGCGATTCCCTCCCTGTTTCAGCAGAAAATCATCAGCCTCGTAGAAAGGGCTTATAAAAGCGGGGAATGGAAGTCCGTTTCCGAGCCGATTTTTAATCAAATTACCATTCTCGCAATTTTATACGGTATATCTTTACTGGCTGCTTTTATCTATAACTGGAATCTGGCAACAATCACACAAGGCTCCTTAAAAAAATACAGACAAAAGATGTTTGACGGCATGCAGGATCTTCCGATTTCGTTTTTTGACAGAAATAAGACCGGAGATATCATGAGTCATTACACAAACGATATTGACTCCATGCGGCAGTTTATTTCGATTTGTATTCCGCAAGCACTGTCTTCCTTTATTACTATGGTGACGGTTGTTTTTCTGATGTTATATTACTCTCTTTGGCTAAGCCTCCTCGTTATTTTGGGCTCTATCCTGATGATTCGAGTTGTAAAGGATATCGGCGGAAAGTCAGGACATTTCTTTGTGCGTCAGCAGGAAGAACTTGCGAAGTCCGAGGGCTTCATCCAGGAAATGATGAACGGGCAAAAGGTAGTGAAGGTTTTTAATCACGAATCGGAAGCCATAGCCGATTTTGACCGCTATAACGACGAGCTTTTCTCTGTTTCCAATTCGGCAAACCGCTATTCCAGTGTCATTATGCCGATTTTGGGAAATATCGGAAATATTCTTTATGTCTTGGTGGCTATTCTTGGCGGTGTTCTTTTAACCTATAAGGTACCGAATCTTTCTATCTCCAGTTTGGCATTAAGCATTTCCATTGTGATTCCTTTCCTCAATATGACGAGGCAGTTTGCCGGCATGGTAGGGCAGATTTCGTCGGAAGTGAATGCCGTAGTGATGGGCATTGCCGGAGCAAAGAGAGTCTTTGCCTTAATGGATGAAATGAAGGAAGAGGATAGCGGTCATATTCGTCTTGTAAGCGTTAAGGACATGGACGGAGAACTTGAGGAAACAGCGGATCGCACGGAAATGTGGGCATGGAAGGAAGTAAAGGAGGACGGCACTGTCGTTCTGAAACGTCTTTTGTGGGATGTGGAACTTCGGGACGTCGATTTCTCCTACGATGGAAAGCGCATGATTTTAAAGGGAATCAATGTCTTTGCGCATCCTGGTGAGAAGGTGGCCTTTGTAGGGGCTACAGGAGCAGGAAAAACCACAATTACAAACCTCTTGAATCGCTTTTACAGGATTCAAAAGGGCGAGATTATTTATGACGGCTTTGATGTCTATGACATTTGCCTAGGAGATCTTCGACGCTCTCTCGGGATTATCCTGCAGGATACCGTGCTGTTTACCGGTACCGTAATGGACAATATTCGTTACGGAAAGCTCGATGCCTCTGACGAAGAGTGTATTGCAGCGGCGCGTCTAGCCGGAGCGGATGATTTCATCACAAGACTTCCGAACGGATACGATACCGAGCTTAGTGGAAACGGAGGAAACCTATCCCAGGGACAGAGACAGCTTCTCTCCATTGCGCGCCGCAGCCGATCCGCCTGTTCTTATCGTACGGATGAGGCTACCTCTTCCATTGATATCTAAGAACGGGAGGCCATTAACAGAAGGGTATGGATGCTTTAATGGCCGGAAGAACGGTATTTGTTATTGCGCATAGACTTTCCACCGTACAAAACTCTGATGTAATCATGGTGCTGGAACAAGGTGAAATCATTGAAAGAGGAAGTCATGAAAAACTGATTTCCGAAAAAGGAAAATACTACCAGCTTTATACCGGAGCCTTTGAGCTGGAGTAAATCTTACTTGCACAATCCCAAAAACCTGTGCTATACTGCAGTAGTTGCCACAATAGCACAGTTGGTAGTGCATCTGATTCGTAATCAGAAGGTCACCGGTTCAAGTCCGGTTTGTGGCCGAAAAGTGAAACGGGGAAGCTTGACTTCCCTGTTTTTTTTGTTTTTCTCTGCTATAATGGAGCAATCAAGATGGATACAAGAAAAACCGGAAAGTAGTAAAGGGAAAAAGCTGTAAACTATGGAGAATAAAAAAGAAACTAAACTGATCATCGGAATAGTCGTTGTCGTGCTTCTTATAGCAGGATTCACTTATCTTATTCCGAAACAAGTGGCTAAACCCTCTCAAAAACTGCGAGTTTTAAAAAATGGAGAAATACTTTTAGAGCATAATTTAGGAAAAGATGCCAAGTTTATGATCATGGATCAGGAGATCAAAGAAGTTCCTTTTGAGGAAAGTTTGAGCAGCTTATCCGACGACGAGCGAAATCCCGCTATGCATGAGGTGAATTTTATAGAAGTAAAAGACGGGAAGGTGCTATGCGCAGAATCCAATTGCAATAATCAAATCTGTGTGCATACCCCGGCTATCAGTAGAGAAAATGCGGATTTACCGATTGTATGTCTTCCCCACGGGCTGGTTCTACAGATAGTAGACTGATTGGCGGATTGCTATAAATGAACTGTTAGGCTCTACATCATTCTTTTTATCCTGAAAAGTATTTGGCTTTTTCATTATTGAAAAATAAAATCGAGTACTTAATAGGAAGTGTCAAGAGTAAGGAGGCTTATATGGACTACGAGGGAAGAATTTGTCGCTCTCCTATGGAGAAGGGCTCCTATATGCTACCGGTGACTGTGGGTTGTCCTTATAACGGCTGTCATTTTTGCAATCTTTTCCGAGATTTACGATATAGAGAGCTTCCTTTTTCGCAGATAGAGGAAGAACTTTTGCGTGTGAAAAATGCCGGCGGGAAGCCGAAGAAGATATTTTTAGGCGATGGCTGTGCATTCGGCATGAAGACAGAGCAGCTCCTTAGAATATTGGAGCTAATTCACCGCTACTTTCCTGAATGCGACACTATTAATTCTGACGCAACCGTTACAAGTATTCGCTTAAAAACAGATGAAGAGCTGAAAGCGCTTGCGGAAAATGGCTATAAACACCTCTATATCGGGATTGAAAGCGGTCTTCCCGATGTATTATCTTTTATGCATAAGGAGCATGGTGTAGAAGATGCGGAACGGGAGATTGCGAGGATACAAGGTGCCGGAATGCTTTATGATGCGCATATTATGACCGGTGTTTCAGGAAAAGGAAGGGGAATAGAGAATGCGGAAGCACTGGCTGACTTCCTTCATCGCACTCAACCGGAATTTATAGTAAACTTCTCCATGTTTATTTCCTCCGATACACCCTTGTACCGGGATGTTTTAAATGGGAGCTTTCAGCCGGCAACAGAGCTTGAGAATCTAAAGGAAGACAGGAGACTTGTAGACTTATTGTCCGAAAGAAAGCAGAAAGTTTTCCATGATTCCTTCCATGACTGTATCAGAAAGCGGGTACGGGGATATTTACCTAAGGATAAAGAGAAGATACTTAAACAGCTTGATGATTTAATTCAAGAATTTGAAGAGATGGATCCAATCTATGCTACTGATTTTAGCTATAAAGGTTGTCCTCCACAGACGATGTTGGATTTGGAAAACATGATCTCCGTAAAATGATTAATCAAAGAAACAGAATTAGAGGGGACAAAGAAAATAAGTATGTTAAACTTCTGTATATATAGAAACTGAATGTAAATATAGATACAGAATATAAAAGAATTTGGTATATAGATAAGATATAAAACTCAAAGAAGAAATAGAATTTAAAGAAGAAATAGAATTTAAAGGAGAAATCGATGGAAAAGGGAAAAATATATCTGGATAATGCTACTTCTTTTCCAAAGCCGGAAGTTGTTCCTCAGGCGGTCTTTAACTATATGACGAAGCTTGGAACCAATATAAACCGTGGAGGCTATTCCACAGCCTATGATACGGAATCTGTTGTATTTGAAACAAGAGAATTGCTTGGAGCACTCTTTCATGCACCGGACTATAAAAATGTTGTATTTACAAGAAATATTACGGAAAGTCTGAATGTGGTTTTAAAGGGGCTACTGCATATGGGAGACCATGTCATCGTCTCTTCTATGGAGCACAATGCGGTGATGCGTCCTATAAGGCAACTGGAAGAGGAAGGAATCCGTTTTACAAGGGCAGAGTGTGAGTCGGACGGGAGTTTAAAACTCGAAAATCTTCGTACCTGTGTAAGAACGGAAACAAAGGCGGTTGTTATGACCCATGCCAGCAATGTTTTCGGTACTATGCTTCCTATAGAAGAGGTCGGTTCCTTTTGTAAGGAACATGGCTTAATTTTCATCTTGGATTCTGCACAAACTGCCGGGGTATTTCCGATTGATATGGAGAAAATGCAGATAGATATTCTTTGCTTTACCGGACATAAGGGACTTCTCGGACCACAGGGAATCGGTGGATTTATTCTACGAGACGAACTGGTAATGCAGATTGAGCCTTTAATCTCCGGAGGAACAGGAAGTCTTAGTAATCTGGAGACAGTGCCGGAGTTTATGCCGGATCGCTTTGAAGCGGGGACCCCAAACTTACCGGGGATTTTCGGACTGCATGCGGCACTAAACTGGATGCTTCAGCTGGGAGGAGGAAGTTTTTCCGAATCAATGGATAAAATTCGAGAACATGAACTAAACCTGACTGCCGCTTTTCTTGATTTATTAAAGCCCTTAGAAGAAAAAGGCTTGTTACAGGTCATCGGGAAAAAAAATACCGAGATGCGGACCGGCGTAGTTTCCATACAGACTCTCATAAGAGAACTTTCCGATACGGCTTTTCAGCTCGATACACGCTATGGTATTATGACTAGAGTCGGTCTGCATTGCGCCCCTTCCGCCCATAAGACCATGGGGACTTATCCTACGACAATTCGCTTTTCCTTTGGATGGAAAAATACGCCGGAAGAGGTGAAAACTGCTGCGATTGCATTAGAAGAATTATTGGAAGAAAAACAGAAATAAGTTAGTAACAATGCATAATCATCCTAAAACGATGAATACTAATGTGCTATCATCCTAATAAGTATAATTGTATGTAGTCATAACAAGAATAAATGCAGTAGCATGAAAAGGTTTAAGAGAAGAGAAAAGGAGATTTTTCTAGGAAAATCATTGTAGACAAAAGTATTGCCGACTTGGGGAAAAAGAGCATCGTGATTGCAATTGCTAAAAATGTAAATCCTGCCGCAAAGCTTTCGGAAGCTTTTTTGGAAAAGCAGAAGAAGATGGAAGAGTGGGCATTAAATTGTGATGCGGAGGAAGCGTAAGCACCCGGTAAACCACGGTTATATTGACTCGATTTCCGCTGTGGGACGCAGTACGAAAAAAAATCCTCCTACAGCTGTGGCACTCATTCAGAATATTAAGCGTCGCGGTTCCGTTCCGAGCATCAACAGCATTGTAGATATTTACAATGTGGAGTCCCTGCATTCTTTCCTGGCTATCGGCGGACATGATTTTGATAAGATTGACGAAGAAATCTGCTTTACGGTCAGCAAAAAGGAAGATGTTTTTTATCCTATCATGGCACCTGAAAAATTTGTTGCAGAAACAGATTATGTCTACAAGGACAAAAAGGGGATCATGGCATGGATTGATGTGCGCGACGGGGAAAACTATAAATTTGACGAAAATACCAAGAACGCTATTTTTATTATTCAGGGAAATGCCAATACCTCTGTTGAAATGCGTCTGGAAGCTTTAGAGCGTATCCGTAAGGATATGGCAGAATGCATGCCGGATATGGAATTTTCTACTCACGTAATCAGTTTCGGAGATGAGAATACGGAGATATAATTTTACCTGAACAACGGAATTTATATTATTTTCAAATAAAAGAACAAGTTCATATAAACTCACAATTTCTCAATTATTTCGCCCTTTCGTATAATGGTTTACAACTAAGTGTATACGAAGGAGCTTTAAAGAGCGTGAGTTTCTCGTGAGACACCGGAGTATTTCCGGTGTAGATCCCAATCGGGTATAGCTTGTAGCTTGCGATATCTCGTTTCAGAATAAGGGTTTTTCTTCAGGAGAAGCTTTTTCTGATATATCAAAGGCCAGTGAGCATACTGACTGTAGGCAAAACCATCCAGGAGGTCAAATTATGGACAAGAATCATCAGATGTGGTCCGATCTTGGCATGGATCTGGACAAACATGACTTACTTTGTGCTGCCCTTCCGGGAGCATTCGGAGATGTGTTTTTAACACAGGAAAATCGCCCGCAGGGAATGGACTATTTTAATATGGTTACCGCAGATATTCACGGTATTCGTCCTGCGGAGCTGATTGCAGCACAAAAGAAAGGAAGAAAGGTTATCGGTACCTTCTGTGTATTTGTTCCGGATGAGGTAATTATTGCAGCTAACGGAATCGTTACAGGACTTTGCGGCGGTTCGCAATTCTGGGTTCCGGAGGGAGAAAAGGTACTTCCTGCAAATACCTGTCCTTTAATTAAGGCTTCCGTAGGTGCAAGACTGGGAAGAACTTGTCCTTATTTCCGTATCGCCGATATGTTTGTCGGAGAGACGACTTGTGATGGGAAGAAGAAAGCTTATGAGATTCTTTCCGAAGATGTAAAGATGCATATCATGCATCTTCCTCACGGGAAAAGACCGCAGGACGCTGCTGCTTGGGATAAGGAAATCCTCGACTTTGTGAAAGTCATGGAAGAGTTTACGGGAAATAAGATAGATATTGATAAGTTAAATCACGCAATTCACATTGTAAATGAAAAGAGAAACGCTTTGCAGAGACTCTATAATTGCAGGAAGAACAGCTGTGTACCAATTAGCGGAAGAGATGTTCTTCTTATCATGCAGATTGCTTTCTTTGATGATCCGGAGCGCTTAACAGCACAGGTCAATAAACTCTGTGATGAGCTCGAGAAGAGAATAGAAGAGGGCGTTTCCGTTGCAGCAAAGAATGCACCGAGAATCTTAATTACCGGAACACCTATGGCTGTTCCAAACTGGAAGATGCATAATATTGTAGAGACCAGTGGCGGAATTGTAGTTTGTGAAGAAAACTGTACGGGAACCCGGTATTTTACCAATACCGTAAAAGAAAACAATCAGACTATGGAAGAGGCGGCTTCTTCTCTTACGGAGCGTTATTTTAACAACATCCACTGTGCTTGCTTCACCCCGAATCCGGAGAGAATTGACGATATTTTAAGGCTCGCTAAGGAGTATCAGGTTGACGGTATTCTCAATGTTAACTTAAAGTTCTGTAACCTTTATGCTACGGAAAACTACTTTGTAGAGAGACGTTTAAAGGAAGAGGGATACAAGGTACTAAGCCTGGAGACAGATTATGAAGACAGCGATGCAGAACAACTTAGAACTCGTGTGAGTGCTTTTCTCGAAATGATTGAAGCAAATAAGTAACTCAAGCTTTTCCTTTGTAGTAATCCTAAAAATTTACTAAGAAGCTTTTGATGGAAGAAAGAAGAATCCCTAAGACATGAAAAAGTACTACATCCTTTTTGACAATCATGAACAGGCAATCAAACTGCGAAGAGATTTGCAAAATGCAGAAATCAACTCTGTGATTGCACCTACACCGCGTGAGGCAAGTCTATGCTGTGGCGTTTGTCTAAGAATAGATGAAGAGAAGTATCCCGCATTAGAGAGTTATTTAAAAGTAATATGGCTAGTTTATCGAGAAATAAAGGAAATGAATGAGAGTTTTTAACGAGAGGGATCTCCTATCTTTAATTAAGGAAATTCAATTTATAGACAGCATACTTTTTCATTTTTATTTTATATCTATGGTTTTATAGTGAAGAAAACGTACCGTTAGCAGGATATCTTTTTAGCTACTCGGTCGTTTCGTCAATTACTTGCAAAATACTGAACTTTGTCCTTGAAACCTCACAATTTAAGCAATTCCATTGTAGATTTTATGTGTAATATAAAATAAAGAGTTCGGAGAAGAGGTTTGGTATGAAAAATAAAAAAGTAGTAAGTCTTTGTTCACTGGTAATTATGGCAACTCTCCTTTCACTTCCCGCTTACGCAGGACAGTGGCAGAAGGGAAGCGGAAAGAATAGTTCTAAGTGGTGGTATAACCATTTAGACGGTACGTATCCTAAGTCTTCGTGGGCGTGGATTGATAGCAATGGAGATGGTCTTGCCGAGTGTTATTATTTTGATCAGCAGGGATGGCTGGTGGTAAATAAAACTGTAGATGGCTATAAAGTGGATGGGAACGGTGCTTGGTTGAATAACGGTGTGGTACAGGTAAAGTCCGTTAATGAGTCCGGTGTTTTTACAAATGGTAAAAATGAAATTAGCTATGGCACCATTGATATGGAAGGCGATTCAAATCTCGGAACGGCAGATAAATCTGCTGTGGATGCCGAAGAAAAAAATGCACTGACTGTTCAGGACAAGGCAGCCGGTGTTCTGGAAGTCTCCGATCGTTTCGGTGGCCCCGGAGCGGGAGCTTCAACACACTCTGCCGATGCAACGGCCGTGGCGATAAATGGTGATATGTCTGATTTAATCAGCTATTCCCGCTCTTTCATTGCAGTTCTTCCCTATAAGACTGCCGGAAGTTCACTGACTACCGGTGCGGATTGCTCAGGCTTTACGCAGCAGGTTTTTAAACATTTAGGAATATCCATCCCGAGAGATTCACGTTCTCAGTATGCAGCATCCCAAAAGGTATCGGAAGAAGAACTTCAAGCCGGAGATCTGGTTTTCTATGGCTCCAGTCCCAGTACAATTTATCATGTCGGAATTTACTCCGGAAATGGAACAATTATCCATGCTACAAAGAGTGGAGACTATGTAAGAGAGCATGATTACCATTATGCAAAGCCATTCGGTTTCGGAAGATACAAAAGATAAACCGGTGAAATGAGTTATTGCGGATTGTAGAGTGATTGTGTATCCGGCGAGTGCTCTGCACCTTACTCATTACATGAGATAGTACATGAAGTACCTTAGGGTACTTCTGTATGTTCAATATAAGAATCTATGATATATTTACAGAAAGAAGAAAATTGATTATTATAGCAAAGGGGTGTCTCACAAAGACTATAAATTGGAGTGAAAGCGGAGTTTAGAATGGGTAAATGGAACTTGAGCAAAAATATAGCAATTGCAGTTTTATTGTGCTTGGCAATCGGTTTTTTATCCTATGCCGGACCGGGTGATGATTACAAGAAGAAAACTGGATTCACAGAAAGTAGGGGCAGAAGCAAAAGGAAGTTACAGCTGCTTCCACTGAAAATCTTATTTCTTCCGATACCACTGTTTCTACAGAAAAGCAAAGTGAATTGAGGATTGCAGCGGCACTTTCAAACTCCCTGGTTGGAAAGAAAGAAGAGCAACTGCTTCTCATGCTGGATCACAGATTGAGCCTTGGAATAAAAAGGATGGGCGCTATATAAAAGCGAAAGAATGGCAGTGTGGATATGGAAGAAACGGCTTAAAGGAAGCGGAGAGCAGAAAAGAGGGATGGTACTACTCCAAAGGGAGCTTTTTCCCATTTCCTTTGCTTTCGGATTTTCAGAAAAGGAAAAATACTAAGCTTCCTATAGACAGATTAGAAAAATTCTGTCTGGTCCGACGAAAAAGTACTTATAATCAATGGGTGGAATCCAACAGATAAGCCTCGGTGAGCAGCTTTGAACTATAAAATTTGTTATGAAAAGGCATTGGCAATAGGTTTCTAATGAGATCCGGTAGTTTATGGCAGAGGATCAGCTATTTTTCTCCATATTAAGGTACCGGATACCTGGGAAAGCTCAGGATGTATCACTGTGGACAAAACGACTATGGAAGAATTGTTGACATTAGTAAATGAAAAAGTCAGTATTTTGATTCTTCAAAATGAAATCAAGGCATATTAGAGGCAGAATGGATAAGAAAAAGACTTATAAGAGATTATATATTTATTTTTGTAGGAGCTTCTTGATTTCCGTCGCGTCTTTGTCAATTTATGATAGAGCGGAATTGGTAATTGGTGGTGTGACCGGTGTTTCCATTATCGTACGTCACCTCTTTAATATCCCGTTATGGCTAAGCTATAGTATGATTAACGTACCGCTTTTTGTTTGGGGATTCTTTGCAAAAGGAGGAAAATTCCTTTTCCGTACTGTGATTTCCACCTTACTATGCTCATTTTTCCTCTACATTCTTCCTGCTTGGGAAATCCTTCCCAAGGATGATTTCTTCCTTGCGTCTGTTGTGGGAGGGATTTTTATGGGTCTTGGTTGCGGTATGGTATTTATCTCGAATTGTACGACAGGAGGAACCGATTTACTTGCTGCAATTTTACAGACCAAGTTTAAGCATATCTCTATGGCGAAATTAGTACAATTTGTGGATTCCCTGGTTATTCTTTGGGGGTTGCAGATTTTTGGAGTGACCAAGGCGCTTTATGCACTAGTTTCTATTTATGTATTTACCAAAGTCTGTGAAGCAATCATGGAAGGTATGCATTTTGCAAAGTCTGTTACGATCATTTCTCAAAAGGGGGAGGAGATTGCAGACTATGTTATTTCCAAGATGTCCAGAGGCGTTACTGGTATCGAGGCAAAGGGGATGTACACAAGGAATGGAATAACCATGCTTTACAGTGTTCTAAGTAACCGTGAGGTATCACAGTTAAAGGATCGAGGTATATAACATTGACGATAAGGCTTTCTTTATTATTTCCGATGTGCGAGAAGTACATGGTGAAGGATTTATCAGAAGGACGAAATCATTTAATGAGGAAAAATCTAGAAAATGGATTTGCTTCTCTTGGCAGGATTGTTTATACTTTCCTGCTTTTTCGTTTTTCCGGAGAAATTTACAGAAGAATCGTTTTTGACTTCTTTTTAAATTTTCCATTCCTATATTATTTCCAATAGAGAAATTTTTCTATTTGGCGACAATATTAATATTGTCGAGTTATTTACTAACAAGTCGCTTCTTGTCCTACCTATCTTATCCGCTTTTGCGCTTTGCGAAGACCAGATATGGGCTATTTCATATTTGGGTAAGCTTTGAATTGCAATACTGGGACCAGTATCAGTATATTTTTACGCTTCCATTTTTGCAAGTACATTGGGAAAAGAAGAGGATTGTCCCTATCTTTTTATCCATTGTGTTTGTTTACAAATTCTTGCCGCTGAACTGGGGAGTATTCTATTTCCCTTTACCTCTCTTTCTGATTTTTACCTGTTTTTACAATATAGTTATTCCTTTACGGATTATCTTCGCATCAGTCTTCCGTTTTTCTTTTCAGCCATTTTATTTTTGTTACCTTATGTATTTTGCTTTCATAAAGAGAAGAATCAGCCTCTCTTCTATAACTCTGGAGATTGCAGTCGTCTGACGAGAGCTTGAAGGAGAAGCGCGAGATGGAAAGGCACAATCGCTCCATACCCTTAGGAGTATTTTCCTTTCTTTTCTTTTTGGCATGCATAAGGCTTATACCGATTTATCCGGTGACTGTATTCATTGTACTATACAGTTTCTTCTTTAGAAGAGAAGTATTTGCCTGGATAGATTATTTTCTCCTGTACTTTGTATTTATCATTTTCCTCTTGCGTGGAAATCTTCTGACAATGCACCTGATTCCCCGTCTGCTTACTACTTTCATTAGTGGGAAAGAGTGTAGTCATTCCTTAGTTCTTTCACAGATTTTTACCAGACTTCCCGCTGCGGTTTTTCTTGCAGATTTAAGTACGAAGGGACGACAGTTAATTATGGCTTCTATTCTCTCGTCGATTCACCCTCTTGCGTGGAATTATAGTGGAGTATTTGCTTTTTCACTGGTGAAGAATCGTCCGCATGGAAAGGTTTTTATCTTGCACTACCTGTTTTTGCACATTCAGATGCTTTTACTTATGGTTTTCCTTGCTTTTTTCACGGGAAACCTATAGGAGGTTTATGAACTAATATTTTGCTCCTTTGGAATCCATCAGTTCCCTATCCTTGAGAAAACGCGCATGTTGCATCCTTCATCGATAAATATTTCAGCCCATTTGTTTCCACAAATGAAGAGGGACATTATACAGGAAAAATAGAAAGGGATCTTGCGCCGAAAAACAATCAAACTCTGCAGCTTGTCCCTCAAATTATGGGGAGAGACACCGAACATATACTAAAATCTTTTTCTTACTTGCGGGAGCTTGGTTATCATGAAGTAAATTTAAATATGGGCTGTCCCAGTGGAACTCGTGGTCTGCAAAGGGCAAAGGTTCCGGAATGCTTCGAGATCTTTATTTTTTGGAGGATTTATTTGAAAACTTATTTTCAAGAAAAGATCATGATTTTGCTATTTCTGTAAAATGTAGAATCGGAATCAGTGATTCCGAGCAAGTTTCGGAATTGTTTTCTCTTTTTAATCAATTTCCTTTTTCGGAAATCATTGTTCACCCGAGAGTTCAAAAGCAATTTTATAAAGGAAATGTAGATTTGGATGCATTTCAACGGCTTTACGAGATTACAGAAAATCCTCTAGTTTATAATGGGGATATTGAAAATGCTGAAACAGCCCATAAGATTATGGCTCGTTTCCCGGAACTTTCAGGCATGATGCTTGGAAGAGGACTTCTGGCAAACCCTGCTTTGGTAAGAGAAATTAAAGGGGGAAAAGAACTGGAAGAGAAAGAATTGAAGGATTATATCCTAGCTGTAGAAAAGGCTTTTTCTGCGGAAATACAGGGGGATCGGAATTTACTTTGCAAGCTGAAGGAATGTTGGAGTTATTTTGTGAAAAACTACCCGAATAGCGTAAAGGGTATGAAGGAACTTAGAAAATCCAAGACAATAGAAGAGTATAGGGGCGCGAAGTTCCGTATTTTCAGTGAAGCTGCGTTTGTTCCGTTTAAAGGAGAGAAAGAATGGATATAGAATATCCTTCCTATTATGAGGAATTTCATTGTATTGCATCTTCCTGCAAGGATAGTTGCTGCAGGGGCTGGTGCATCGATGTAGATGAGGATAGCCGGGAATATTACAACAGGGTTGAGGGAAGATTTGGAGAAAAGCTGAGGGAAACTCTTAAAGAAGAAAAAGGGAATTATTTTTTCCCTCTAAAAGAGAATGGTGACTGCCCTTTTCTATTGCGTAACGGACTTTGCGAGATGATATGTAATTGGGAAGAGACCTTTGCAATGTTTCAGGCTTCTTTCATCAGAAACGAAGGCAGCTCATGGAAACTATGCATAATATGATTTAAATGCATCCTGCGAAGAAGCCTTTCGCTTGATTTTAAACTGGGATGGAGAAATCCTTCGCGGAAGAGAAGAAATAGAAGGAGAGGAAAGCTTAAGTCCGGATAAGGAAAAAGAACTGGTCCATCTTCTGGCTTTTCGCTCTGGCTCTATGGAGGAAACTTATTTTCCAAAAAGAATTTAACGGTTTTCGAAACTCTTTTAGCTTTTTCTGGGGATTGCAGAGCTTACAATATATCCCGATAGTTTGGAAAATGAAAATCGAAGTGGAGAAATAGAAAAACTATGCTCCAAAATAGAAGATGGATACACTTTTTCTTTTCTTACGAAGGAGCGATTCCGGGAAGCCTTGGAGTGGCAGAAGAAGATTAAAGAAAAAAATAAAGACTTTTCCATATGGCGAGAGTTATTTGTAGAGGAAGCCCAAAGAGAACTTCAGAAGAATAGCTTAAAAGAGTCAGCATCGACTCTCTCAAAGAGAAGAAGGAAGAGTTGGCTCAGGCCATACCGGTACTCTGTCGATATTTTGTTCCGTTATATGCTTGTGCTTGAGTAGCCTGCTTCCGCTTCCTTTTCATTGATTTACCAAAAGCATAGAGTGGATTTATACGGCTTATTTGCTGATTCATAATGAGCTTACGGTACAAGACGGAGTTAATCCTTCCGAATTTAGCAAAGGAGAGAAGAAAATACCATTTTACTGTTTCTTCTCTGAAGAACCGAGTATTCTTCGCATTGCGGTATTTTTTTCCAAAGAAATAGAACATGATGAAGATAATCTTCGACAACTTTTGTCCTATAACCCTCTTTCCAAGTCTTGTGAAAAAGGAGTATAATGGACTACGTTTGGATTTTGGATGTCTGTTTGTAGAAGGGATGGGGGACGTCGTGGATCGAATCGGTTTTGATAATGAACAATATTTAAAGACACAGTCGGAGCATATTAAAGAGAATTGCTAAGTTTGGCGGAAAGTTGTACTTGGAGTTTGGCGGAAAGCTTTTTGATGACTATCATGCGAGCAGGGTACTTCCCGGTTTTCAGCCGGACAGCAAGATTCGAATGCTCGGGGAACTTAAAGCTGATGTGGAAATTGTAATTGCTATCCATGCCGGTGATATCGAAAAACAAAGTTCGTGGAGACCTTTGAATAACCTATGATATGGATGCTGCTCAGCTGATCGACGCTTTCAGGGGCGCATGGACTGGTATGAATCTGTGGTTCTGACCCGTTTTATGGGACAAGAGAGTGCCATTGCGTATCAGAAGAAGTTGGAATCTCTCGGCATCAAGGTATATCGACACTATTCCATTCCCTCCTATCCGTCAAATGTTCCTCTAATTATCAGTGAAGAGGGATTTGGCAAAAATGACTACATTGAAACCTCTCATTCTTTAATTGTCGTTACTGCACCCGGTCCCGGTTCCGGAAAGATGGCGGTTTGTCTATCCCAGTTATATCAAGAGCATGTTCATGGGGTAAATGCAGGATATGCCAAGTTTGAGACTTTCCCAATCTGGAATATTCCTTTGCAGCACCCGGTTAATCTTGCCTATGAGGCGGCTACAGCTGATCTGAATGATGTCAATATGATTGATCCCTATCATTTGGAGGCTTACGGGGTTAGTACTGTAAACTACAATCGGGATGTAGAAGTATTTCCTGTACTGAAAGCGATGTTCAATACCATTTATGGCAGTTCTCCCTATCAATCTCCAACGGATATGGGAGTGAATATGGTGGGGAATTGTATCATAGATGATGATGCAGTTAAAGAAGCATCTCAACAGGAAATTATTCGCCGTTACTTTAATGCTCTAGTGGAAAAAAGAAAGGGTAACGGAAATGATGCAATCATTGAAAAAGTGCAGCTTCTTATGGAGAAGGCACATATCACAGCACAGGATAGAACGGTAATCGGAGCAGCTTGCAAAAGAGGAACTTACTGGTGCACCTGCTGCGGCTATCTCTTCCGAACGGGCAGGATTGTTACAGAAAAACTTCTGCATTGCTTAGCTTGCTCTGGTTCACAGCTTTTGAACGTGTTTAGTCCCGGGCTTCCTGATGATGTAAAGGTCATTTCACCCCGGAAATCATTGAACCGATTCAGCATTTGAAGGTGGCACATTTGGGGAATCACAATCCAAGACTACATACGGATGAGATTTTGATTGCTTTAACCATTTCCGCAAATTCGGACCCGAATGCTGAAAAGTGTATGGAGCAGCTAATCACGAATAACTGTGAAATGCATTCCACCCGTAATTCTTTTCTCAAATAGATGAGAAGACACTGGGAAAACTTGATGTATTCAATATCCTGAACCTCGCTATCGACAAGAAAACCTTTTCACCTAAGACATGGCTTTCTTCATGTTTTATTCATAAAAACCATCTTTTCACAAGAATTTGTAGGGTATAGAGATGACATTAAAAAGGGACTCTCCGGTTCTGGGAGTTCTTGCTTTAAGAGAAACTTATAAAAATCAGAAAAAACATCTCCCACATCTTCTAAGAAAGAGCAGAGTAAAGTGAAACTTTTCTTATCATAAAGCAATTTGGAACGAATATATGTGTACAAAAGAAAACTTAATTTGATTAGGGATATTGATAAAAATTTCAAATAAATCATTTAAAACGTTTTCTAAGATGTTAAATCATATATAGCAAGTTAAAATGGCTTAGATACAGTTCTCTGTACAAGATGCACAAAAAATTACTTCTTTTTTTGAAAAGAAAAAAGAAAATTCGTGTGTTATACTGTGCGCGAATCATCTTGTATTAAAGAGAGGGTATTGTCTTTGCAGAAAACATGCAAGGGTGAGTCTTATTACGAAAACAAGTACTGTTTTCGAACAAGGAGAAAAAATGAGCAGGTTAATCATTGTTACAGAAAATGAAGCGCAGAAAACCGTGGAGGGACTCTATCGTGATTTGGAGCGAAGAATTCAGGCTTCTCAGCCCGGTCTATGCCCCGTGGATTTAGCAGAGGCATTTTTACATATTTGTCACGCTCAGTCCTGCGGAAAGTGTACTCCCTGTAGAGTGGGTTTGGGACAACTTGAAAAGTTAATGGAATCGGTATTGGATGGTTCCGCGGATATGGAAACATTAACAACTATTGAAAAAACAGCTGATGCAATTTATCATTCCGCAGACTGTGCGATCGGTTTTGAAGCGGCGAAGATGGTTCTTCGTGGAATTCGTGGATTTTATGATGATTATGCAGAGCATGTAAAACACGGACGTTGCAATGCAAAGCAGAGTCAGCCGGTACCTTGTGTGTCGCTTTGTCCTGCACATGTAGATGTACCCGGTTACGTATCTTTAATTCATGAAGGACGTTATTCCGAAGCGGTACAGTTAATTCGTAAGGACAATCCTTTCCCGGCAGCCTGCGGATTAATTTGTGAGCATCCCTGTGAGCTTCGCTGCAGAAGAACTATGGTGGATAAGGCAATTAATATTCGTGGTTTGAAGCGCTATGCTGTGGAACATGAGGGAGAAATTAAAGTACCTAAGATTATGGATAAGACCGGAAAGAAGGTTGCGATTGTAGGCGGCGGTCCTTCCGGCTTAAGTGCTGCATACTATTTGAGTATTATGGGCCATGATGTAACGGTTTATGAGCAGAGAAAACAGCTTGGCGGAATGCTTCGTTATGGTATTCCCGCTTACAGACTTCCCAGAGAAATTCTTAATCATGAGATTGACGGCCTGATGAAAACCGGCTTCCGGGTGAAGACCGATGTTTCTATAGGAAAAGATATCAGCCTTGCACAGTTGAAAAGAGATTTCGACGCAGTATATGTTTCTATCGGAGCACATACGGATAAAAAGTTGGGTATCCCCGGGGAAGACGCGGAAGGTGTTATCTCTGCTGTAGAGATGCTTAGAAATATCGGAGATGAAGTTTATCCGGATTTTACAGGATTAAATGTAGTTGTAGTAGGCGGTGGAAACGTGGCAATGGACGTAGCAAGATCTGCCGTTCGTCTCGGAGCAAAAACGGTTAAGGTTGCTTACAGACGAAGAAAGGTAGATATGACTGCTCTCCCGGAAGAGGTGGAAGGTGCCATTGCAGACGGTTGTGATATTGTGGAATTACATTCTCCGGTACGCATAGAGAAAGATGAGAAGGGACATTGCAAGGGTATTGTTTTAAAGCCGCAGATTATTGGAGGGGTTCGATATGGAAGACTCGTCTCCCAAAAGGATTCACAGGCACCTGAAATTGAGATGAAGGCAGACCTTGTACTGGTTGCCATCGGACAAGGAATTGACTTCCGTAAATTTGAGGAGTATCAGGGTGTTACCATTGAATCAGGACGAATCAATGCCTTAGATACTTCCGCATTGCAAAATGCTGAGGGCATCTTTGCCGGAGGAGACTGCGTTACAGGACCGGCAACCGTAATTCGTGCTATTGCTGGCGGGAAAACACGCTGCAAAATGTATGATGAATACTTCGGCTTTTTCCATGAAATCGAGTCCGATATTATGCTTCCACCGGTAAGATTTGACGACAATGCGCCAACCGGTCGTGTCAATATGAAAGAAAGACCGGCTGATGAAAGAGTACTTGACTTTAAGCTCATGGAATATGGTATGACGGATGAAGAGGCTTGCCAGGAGTCCGGAAGATGCCTGCACTGTGATCACTTTGGTTACGGTATATTTAAGGGAGGCAGAGAAAACAAATGGTAAACTGTACAATAGATGGAAAAAAGGTTTGTGTGCCTGAGCATACTACGATTTTAGATGCAGCCAAAGAGGTTGGTATTCGTATCCCTACTCTTTGCTATTTTAAAGATTTGAACGAAATCGGTGCTTGTCGCGTTTGTGTTGTGGAAGTAGAGGGACGAGAGACTGCATGCTGCCTGCAACAGTCCCGTTTTAGAGGGAATGGTTGTAAAGACAAATTCCAGAAAGGCAAGGGAAGCCAGAAAATATAATGTGGAATTGATTCTATCTCAGCACAATGTGACCTGTACTACCTGTAGTCGTTCCGGGAACTGTGCATTGCAGTCCGTGGCGAATGACTTAAATATTATCGGTAAGGACTATTATCCGAAGGATTTGCCGAAGCAGAAGAGTTCCAAGACTTTCCCCTTGATTAGAGAATATGACAAGTGCATAAAGTGTATGGTTGTATTCAGGGTTTAGTGATAGTCAGGCCAATGTTCGGGATGTTGTGAATTCCGGTGGAAAAAGTACTGTGAGTGTACGTGATTTCTACCAGTTGAAGATTCTCCTAGTCACTTTGCGGACAGTGTATCACCCATTGCCCTGTAGGTGCTTTAAGAGAAAGAGATGATACGGATAGAATCCTGGATGCTTTGGATGATCCCGAAACCATTGTGTTGGCACAGATAGCACCATCCATTCGTACTGCGTGGGGAGAAGAGTTCGGCCTTGGACCGGAAGAGGCTACGGTAGAAAGACTGGCAAGCTGTTTAAAAGAAATCGGTTTTGACTATGTATTTGATACCGATTTTTCTGCGGATCTAACTATTATGGAAGAAGCTTCCGAATTCCTGCATAAGCTGACACACAATGAGGGTCAATTCCCCTTGTTTACCAGTTGTTGTCCGGGATGGGTACGTTTTATTAAAAGTCACTATCCGGAGTTTATCCCACAGGTGTCTACATCCAAGTCGCCACAGCAGATGTTCGGTGCAATTGCAAAGACTTATTATGCGGATATCCTTAAGGTGAGTCCAAAGAAAATTTTCTCTGTCAGCATTATGCCCTGTCTTGCCAAAAAGGCAGAATGTGCATACCCGAATATGATGGATAAGGATGGAAACTTCGATGTAGATGTGGCTTTAACTACAAGAGAGGTAAATCGTCTTATTCGTTCCTTCCATATCAGTCCTGCTAATCTTCCGGATAAAGAACTGGATATGCCGCTGGGTGTCGGCTCCGGTGCGGGAAATATCTTCGGTGCTACAGGCGGTGTAATGGAAGCAGCACTTCGTTCCGCATACTATTTTGCAACAGGAGAGAATCCGGATCCGGACGCATTCCAGGATGTAAGAGGAATGGATGGATGGAAGGAATCCACCTTTACTATTGCGGGAAATAAGTTAAAGATTGCTGTAGTAAACGGACTGGCCAATGCAGATAAGTTGCTTTCTGCACTAAAGACCGGACAGGTACATTATGACTTTGTGGAGGTCATGGCTTGTCCCGGCGGTTGTGTCGGTGGAGGTGGACAACCTATTCATGACCAGGTAGAGATGGCAGTACACAGAGCCCCCGTTTTATACAAGCAGGATAGAGAAGGCAGTCTTCGTTTCTAGTCATGAAAATCCATCCATTAAAGCGGTTTACAAGGACTTCTTAGGGGAACCTTTATCCGAGTTGGCGGAAGAACTTTTGCATACTGATCAAAAGGCTTGGCTTATGCCCGGAGAAAAATAATTTAGCGTAATGTATCTATTTTCCGGAAAAATTAGATACAGCTGTAATAGATACATCTTTATGAGTGATACTCGTTATGAATACTTAAAGAGCTGTTTACATGGGAAGTATGAAACAGCTCTTTTTGCATATTTAATGTATAGTTACTGGATTATACATGAATAAGTGCATAATTATACGTATTTTGTCCTGTTTTAGACTTATATTAAGTATTTCGATAGATTAAGTCTTGTATTTAAATGTATCAATTTGTCTTAATTCAAGCTAAAAATCGATTATATATTTTATATATAAAAATTATTTTTGCATTTTCTTGTTTTTGTGTCTTGAATATCTTTTTATATTCGTGTATATTTTGCTTTATATTTATCAAACGAAACAGATGAAGTTGTATTTCCTTGAATTATACCAAGTGCCTGTTTCTATTTTTTTATAGAGAATTGCTTGGAAAAGGATTTTTATGAATCGCTAGGGAGGAAACCATGCCGAAGTACATCTTTTAAACGAGCAATTATGTCTCTGCTTACCGCTTTTTGGTAGCCACGATGACTTTCTTTGTCATGAATATGGTTCCGGGCGGTCCTTTTTTAGCGGAAAAAGCAGTAACTCCTCAAGCACAGGCTGCCATGGAAGCAAAATATGGCTTGGATAAACCGCTCATTGAACAGTACTGCACCTATATGACCGGACTTCTTCATGGAGATCTTGGTATTTCTATTAAGAAGAGAGGGCGTACGGTAGCACAGATTATCGGCGTAAAGTTTCCCGTATCTGCTCGTATCGGTGGACTGGCTTTGATTCTTGCCGTACTTACCGGTGTCCCTCTTGGTGCAGTTGCCGCTTTTAACAGAGGAAAGTTTTTAGATAATCTTATCGTTGTTTTGTCTACAGCCGGAATTGCGATTCCTTCCTTTCTATCTTCAACTCTTTTGGTCTATGTCTTTACCACAAAGCTTCATTTATTACCTTCCTTAGGACTGAAGGACGTAAGGAGCTATGTGATGCCGGTTATTGCTCTGGCTCTTTACCCCAGCTTTTATATGGCGCGTCTTATGCGTTCATCCATGCTTGATGTTATGGGACAGGATTACATGAGAACAGCGAGAGCAAAGGGGGTAACGACCTTTAAATCTATTTTTAAGCATGCGCTTCGGAATGCCATACTTCCGGTTATTACCTATTTGGGACCGCTTCTTGCTTCTCTTATGACCGGTTCCTTTATTGTAGAAAAGATTTTTAATATCCCGGGACTGGGATCCGAGTTTGTAAGCTGTATTACGAGTCGTGATTATCCGATGATTATGGGAACAACCATTTTTTTGGCTGTATTTGTCATCATAATGAATTTCTTCGTGGATATTGCTTATGCCTTTGTGGATCCGCGTATCAAGTTGAAGTAAGGAAGGAGCAAGCCGATTATGGAAGAAATAAAGAAAAATCCTTTAAGTATGCAGCTTAGCGTGGAGAACTTTTATCCCGGCATCTGTAGATGACAAGAATCTCTTGTGGTTATGAGAGAGTCTGTAGGGTTCTGGAAAGACGGGATTAGGAGATTCAGTAAAAACAAAATTGCGATGAGTGCGTTTTTCCTTGTTTTACTGATAATGATTTTTTGTTTTATTGTCCCTGCTTTCTATCCTTATAAATACGAGCAACAAATGAAGGGTTCCGAGCGTTTGGCACCCATGCAATATTCGAAGATAGAGCAGGCACAAATAGAAAAAGGTGAGAAAGTCTTCCCGCATATTCTCGGAACGGATCAAAATGGTCGTGACTATATGATTCGAGTTTTGGTTGGCGGAAGAGTATCGATGACTGTCGGGCTTGTAGCTTCCGTTTTGATTTTGATGATTGGTTCCGTTTTTGGTGCTATAGCGGGATATTTTGGCGGAATAATAGATATGATTATGATGAGAATCGTAGACATTATCTATACCGTTCCGGATGTATTGATTATTATTCTGCTTGCGCAGACTCTGAAGTTTCCTTTAGAAAAGCTTGCCATGCACCCGGCCTTTACCTGGATGCAAAAGCTTGGATCCAATATGATTTCCATGTTTATCGTATTTGCCTTACTCTACTGGGTTAGCATGGCAAGAATTGTGCGATCGCAGATTATGGTTTTAAAACAGAGTGAGTATGTTACGGCTGCAAGAGCTCTCGGAGCGGGCCCCGGAAGAATTATTTTCAAGCACCTCATTGTAAACTGTATCGGTACTTTGATAGTTACAACTACTTTGCAGATTCCTAGCTCCATCTTTACGGAATCCTTTCTGTCTTTCCTAGGGCTTGGTGTACAAGCACCTATGCCGTCTTTGGGATCTTTGGCAAGTGCAGCATTAAACGGTTTTCAAACCTATCCGGAAAAGCTTTTTGCACCGGCATTTCTGATTTTTGTGATTATTTTAAGCTTTAACCTCTTGGGTGACGGTCTTCGTGATGCCTTTGACCCCAAGTTAAAACAACAGTAAGGAAGGAGCAAATTATGGCAGAAGAATTTCTTGTAAATATCCAAGAAGAGCGACTTTCCTTTTTTACTCCTGCGGGTGAGGTGAAAGCCTTAAACAATGTCAGCATTCAAATGAAAGAAGGTGAGGTTCTCGGAATAGTGGGAGAATCCGGATCCGGCAAATCCGTTACGGCCTATTCTATTATGGGACTTACCGCACAAAACGGAAAAATTGTTGGCGGTACGGTGGATTTTAACGGACACGCCATCCATGAAATGAGCGAAAAACAGCTTCGTAAAATTCGTGGAAATGAAGTCAGTATTATTTTTCAGGACCCCATGACCTCACTAAACCCGGTATGGACCATTGGGAACCAAATAGCGGAAGCGGTGTCTCTTCACACGGATAAAAAAGGAAAGGCGGCAAGAGAGAGGGCAAAAGAACTCTTGGAGCTTGTAGGAATCAATGAGCCGGAGAAGAGACTGAAGCAATACCCTCATGAGCTTTCCGGCGGGATGCGCCAAAGGGTAATGATTGCGATAGCACTTGCCTGCGAGCCGAAGCTTCTTATTGCAGATGAGCCGACTACGGCACTGGATGTAACCATTCAAGCACAGATTCTGGAGCTTATGCAGGAGTTAAAAGAGAAGCTTGGCATGGGTATCATTATGATTACACATGATCTCGGTGTTGTCGCCTCCATGTGCGATTACATTGCGGTAATGTATGCAGGAGAAATCGTGGAATACGGTACAACAGACGATATTTTCTATAATCCTAAGCATGAGTATACGAAAGGACTTCTTCGCTCCATTCCGAAGTTTCATGAAGAGGATTATTCTAAGCTTGTTCCGATTGAAGGACAGCCTGTAGACCTATTAAATCCTCCGAAAGGCTGCGGCTTTGCACCAAGGTGTGCTTCCTGCATGAAGATTTGTCTGGAAGTAAAGCCCGAGAAAAATTATTACGAAGGAGTGCACTATGCAAGGTGTCTCTTACAACAGAAAGAGGACTTTCTAAAGAATTCCGGAAAGGGGGAGGTATAATGGCAGATCATTTACTGGAGCTCAGTCATTTAAAACAGTATTTCCCCGTTGCAGGCTCAAAAAAAGTAGTAAAAGCAGTGGATGATGTCTCTTTCTTCATTAATAAAGGGGAAACACTCGGACTTGTAGGAGAGTCCGGCTGCGGAAAAACGACTACCGGTCGATCTATTTTACGACTTCATGAGCCGACAGAAGGAAAAATCATCTATGACGGTGAAGTGATATTTGACTCCGATAAAGGAATTAAGAAAAATATGCTTCCTTACAGACGGAAGATGCAAATGGTTTTTCAGGATCCTTATGCATCGCTTGATCCTCGTATGACAGTCGAAGATATTGTGGGAGAGGCCATTGATATTCATAAGCTTTGCAAGACTAAGAAGGAGAGAAGAGAGAAGATATTATCACTCCTTTCTACGGTAGGACTGAATTCCGAGCATGCCAATCGTTATCCTCATGAGTTTTCGGGAGGACAAAGACAAAGAATCGGTATTGCAAGAGCTCTAGCCGTAGATCCCGAGTTTATTGTTTGTGATGAGCCTGTTTCGGCTCTCGATGTTTCTATTCAGGCGCAGGTTGTCAATATGTTTGAGGATTTACAGGAAAAGTTCGGCTTAACCTATCTCTTTATTGCCCATGACCTTTCGATTGTAAATCACATTTCGTCCCGTATAGGTGTAATGTACTTAGGGCATTTGGTAGAGCTTGCGGACAGTGATCAGATTACTTTTCACTCCATGCATCCGTATACAAGATCCTTGATTTCTGCGGTTCCTATTGCGGACCCGAAAGTAGCGAGAGCTTCACAAAGAATCATTTTAAGTGGTGATGTACCTTCTCCGGTTAATCCCCCTTCAGGATGCCCGTTCCGCACTCGTTGTCCTTATGCGGATGAGCAGTGTGCAATGGAAACACCGGCATTTAAGGAAGAAAAACCGGGACACTTTGTGGCTTGTCACCATTTGGATAAGTTAAATTAGTTCGAACTATAAAACAAATCCTTTACTATTAACTTTTTACTATAAAACAAACTTCTACTATTAAATTAATGTTACTTACTATCTAATGATAGTTTTTATACAGAAAAGGAGGGTTTATGAAGAAAACGAAATTGATGAGCGCTATGCTTCTTGCCGCAGCTTTACTCACTGCTTGTGGTGGAGCAAAGACAACTGACAACGCACAAAAGGGCAGTGATGCGGCAAATGAGATGACTGCGGATAAGACTTCAGCAGGGGGAGCGATTGATGTGCAGGTAGGCTCTTCTCCTGAGACCATGGATCCGGCTTTAAACTCTGCTGCAGATGCAGCTAACATGATTCTTCATGCTTTTACGGGGCTACTTAGTGTAGATAAAAATCAAAACATTGTAGCCGGTCTGGCTGAGACATGGGAGACTTCTGAAGATGGCTTAACCTGGACATTCCACCTTCGTCCGGACTTAAAGTGGTCTGATGGCTCTGATTTAACAGCGGAAGACTTTGTTTACAGCTGGAAAAGACTGGCAGATCCTGCACTTGCTGCTCCTTACGGTTATGATTTATTAAGTATGATTGAAGGCTATGATGAAGCGGCAAACGGTGATTTGGATGCTTTAGCAGTTTCTGCACCGGATAGCAATACCTTTGTCGTGAAATTAAGCAGTCCCTGCACTTATTTTGATAAGATTGCTTCCTTTATTTCTACTTCCCCGGTACAGAATGTGACTGTAGAAGAAAATGGTGACGAGTGGTCTACTAAGCCGGAAACCTATATTACAAGTGGTCCTTACAAGATGACGGAATATGTGGACGGAGATCACATTACCTTCGAAAAGAATGACTACTACTATGACGCAGCAAACATTACTTTCGATACCATCGTATTCCACCTGATTTCCGATGATAATGCGGCTTACACCGCTTACACACAGGGAGAGCTCCTTCTCGCCAAGGCTATTCCCTCCGAGGAAATTCCAAACTTAATTGGAAAAGAGGATTTTCATGTAGATCCTATGATGGGAACCTATTATGTGTCCTTTAACACTCAAAAGGCACCGTTTGACAATGCAAAGGTTAGAGAGGCACTTTCTCTGGCTATCGACAGAAACTATGTTGCAAATACCATCATGCAGGGAACCTATAGCCCGGCAACAAACCTTGTCGGTCCGGGAATCAGCGATGCAGCTAAGGATTCCAAGTTTGAAGATGTTACCAAGGAAAAGTACGGTGATTTCTTTAAGAATGACGAGTATGAAACAAACTTTGAAAGGGCTAAAGAGCTTCTTGCTGAAGCCGGATATCCGAACGGAGAGGGTTTCCCGCAGTTTGCCTATCTTACTAACGATACCGGATACCACAAGGCTGTAGCAGAATACTTGCAGGATGTATGGAAGCAGATGGGCTTAACGATGACCATCGACATCCAGGAGTGGAAGACGGTAACAGCAAATCGTCGTAACGGAAACTTCGACGTAGCTCGTAACGGTTGGGTTATGGACTATGATGATCCTTCCAACATCATTAACCTCTTTGAAACCAACAACGGTAACAATGACGGAAAATACAGCAATCCCGAGTTTGATAAGCTCGTGGATGAGGCTAGAAAAACGGCGGATGTAGAGAAGCACTATGATTATCTTCATCAGGCTGAGCAGGTTCTTCTAAAGGACTACGGTATGGCCCCTGTTGCTTACTACAGTGAGTTCTATTTGAAGAGTCCGAAGTTAGAGAATGTATGGTATTCTCCGACAGGATATTATTACTTTATGTACGGTACATTGGCAGAGTAATCTTTGTCTAAATCTAAAGGTAAAACTTAAGTTTTTTTTTATAACGAAAAAGGCTCGGAAGAATTGCCGAGCCTTTTTTTGTATGGTAAACTAGGGCATTAGAAAGAGGAGAATATTATGGAAAAAAGAAGAGTGATGTTGAAGCTTTCCGGAGAGGCCCTGGCCGGAGAGAAGCATTTCGGATTTTCTGATGATGTTATTTTTAGAGTGGCGGATCAGGTAAAAAGAGCGGTAGATAGAGGCATAGAAGTAGCCATTGTAATCGGCGGTGGAAACTTCTGGAGAGGAAGACAGTCCGAGCAGGTAGACCGGTATAAAGCGGATCAGGTCGGCATTCTTGCGACACTCATGAACTGTATCTATGTATCGGAAATCTTCCGTATCAGTGGAATGAAGACCAGAATTATGTCTTCTTTTTCCATTTCCGATATGAGTGAAGTCTTTTCCAAGGACGAGGCAAATAAAGCTTTACAAAATGGAGAAGTGGTATTCTGTGCCTGTGGTACGGGGCATCCCTATTTCCACTGACACCGGTGTAGTGCTTCGTGCGCTGGAGCTCACATGTAAGGAAATTCTTCTTGCCAAGGCCATTGACGGGGTCTATGACAAGGATCCGAAGAAGTTTCCCGATGCCAAGAAATACGATACACTCAGTATTGAAGAAGTGGTGGAAAAGCGTTTGCAGGTAATTGACCTTTCCGCATCCATCCTTTGTCTTGAGAACCGCCTCCCGATGTCCGTATTTTCCTTAGAGGAAGAGGACGGCATCTTCAAGGCCCTTCTCGGAGAGCACAAAGGAACAAGAGTTACAGCGGACTGACTTTTAAGGAAATACTATCACTTAGCATAATTCTTCAAGTCTTGCCTGTTTACAAATTTGAATAATTATAAATTACTTTTTTTCTATTGGATTTTACTATTGTAATTCTGTATTGGGATATATTCTGCATGAAAATACATTCTGCATGAGAATAAATTCTAATATAAAATAAATGCTAAAATACGAAAGTTGAGGACTGAAAAATGGATGATCAATTTACAATCTATATTGAGAAAATGCATAAGACTCACGACAACTTAATGAGTGAGCTCGCAACGATTCGTGCCGGTCGTGCGAATCCCCATGTTTTAGATCGAATCACTGTGGATTATTATGGTACGCAGACCCCGATTCAGCAGGTAGGGAATATCTCCGTTCCGGAGGCAAGAATCATTCAGATTCAGCCTTGGGATAAGTCTGTGATGAAGGAAATTGAAAAGGCGATTAATATGTCCGACCTCGGAATTAATCCTACAAACGATGGACAGGTGATTCGTCTTGTGTTCCCTGAACTTACTGAAGAGAGAAGAAAGGAACTGACTAAGGATGTAAAGAAGAAGGGCGAAGCGGCAAAGGTTGCTATTCGAAACATCCGAAGAGATGCCATGGATTTGGCTAAGAAGCTGGAGAAAAATGCGGAGATTACCGAGGACGATTTAGCAAGACAGACGAAGGATATTCAGGAGCTCACCGACCACATGATTGAGAAGATTGATCAGTCCGTGGAAGAAAAGAATAAGGAACTCCTTACAGTATGATGGAAAACACGGAGCGCTTTCCAAAGCACATTGCCATTATTTTTGGATGGAAACGGTCGTTGGGCGGCTTCTCGCGGGCTTCCGAGAGCACTCGGCCATAAAAAAAGGCTGTGAGATCTTGGAACAGATTGTAGAAGACTGCGCAAGGCTTGGTGTATCCTATTTAACCGTATACGGTTTCTCCACAGAAAAATTGGAAGCGCTCTGAAGAAGAGGTTGGAGCGCTTATGCAGCTTTTTTTCGTTTCTATATGAAAAAAAGCTAATTTCCGTTGCCAAATGCAAATAATGTGAAGGCGAAGATGATTGGCGAGAGAAGTCGTTTTTTTCCGGGGATATTCAGGAAGGAATCCGCGCTTTGGAAGAAAGCACGAAGGACAATACGGGGATGGAGTTTATCTTTGCCGTAAACTATGGCGGAAGAGATGAAATCATTCGTGCAATGCATCGCTTTTCTGCAGAGTACAGGGGAGAGGATTTGAAAGATGCTTTAGCTAATCTTACGGAAGAGCAGCTTGCTTCCTACTTGGATACAAAAGATATTCCTGACCCTGACCTTGTTATCCGTACTTCCGGGGAATTTCGGACTTCGAACTTCCTTTTATGGCAATCTGCCTATTCCGAGTATTATATTACGGATGTGCTCTGGCCCGACTTCAATAAGGAAGAGCTTTTAAAAGCGATAGAAAGTTACGGAAAAAGGGAAAGAAGATTTGGCGGAAGAAAAAAGTAGCTATTGTTTATTTTAAATTTAAAAGGGAGCTCTACAACGAGATATCGCACGCTTTACGCACGATACTCGTTATGAATAAGAATCACTATGTTATAGAGACTTTTTGAGCCTCCGAAGTATTGTTAGGGTAGAAATGATTAAGGGTAATAGTCAGATGGAGAAACAAAACGAAACGGAAGAAATAAAAAATAGAGAAGGCAGTGTTAAAACAGCTCCGAAAGGACAGAACGAGAAGAAACTGTCCTCCTTTTTTGTGCGATTAGCAAGCGGAATTATCTTACTGCTTCTTTTGTTTATCATCCTTCCCGCCGGAGGAAATCTACTGCTATTTTTTAATTTCATTTTATCTATTTTTGCCTGCTATGAGCTTCTGCATTGTTTTTCCTTTCATAAGGAGAAAATGTCGATTTTACCCTACCTTTTTATTTCTCTGCATTACCTTGCACTTTTCTATGGGAAGCATTTTGAAATGGTCCTTATGCTGGTTTATTTCATTCTGCTCTGTGTAGACTATGTTCTGTTTTATCCGGAAAAGACAATTCGGGAGATTTGCCTGTATTTTCTGATTCTACCCTATGCGGGAATCATGTTTTCCTACCTCTATCAGACAAGAGGCGTCATGCATGGAAAGATTCTGGTTTGGCTGATTTTTCTATCGAGCTGGGCGGCGGATACCTGTGCCTATGCCGTAGGGATTCTTTTCGGAAAGCACAAAATGACACCGGTTTTAAGTCCAAAGAAGACCTGGGAAGGGGCTATCGGAGGAGTTCTCGGCTCTTTTCTTTTAACTTACCTTTACGGACTGTATAATAATCAAGTCTATGACGGATTTTTCCATTCCCCTGTTAAGCTTGCGATTTCTGTCGCCTTTGCCTCTCTTTTTTCCATTGTGGGAGATTTGACGGCTTCCGGAATCAAGCGGGATTTTGGAATCAAGGATTACAGTAATTTGATACCCGGACATGGAGGAATACTGGACCGTTTTGATTCGGCACTCTTTACTGCTCCGATTATCTACTTTGCTTTGGTTCTTTTTGTGAAATAATGTTTTTAGATATTCGTCGTTTTACATTAAGAGTATTGCAGTCTGTTTTTTAAGACAGATTTTTATAAGATGATATATTCTATATTTCTGTAAGAAAAGCCGTTTTTATAGGACTCTAAGTTCATAAGAAGCTGCTTTCATAAAAAGCTACTTTTTCTAAGATTGTGTGAATCGAGGATAGATATGAATATTGTGATTTTGGGGTCTACAGGCTCTATAGGCACACAGACCCTGGAACTTTTAAAAGACCATAAGGAATATAAAGTGCTTGCTCTATCCGCCGGAGAAAATATTGCTCTTTTGGAAGAGCAGGCGCGGGAGTGGAAGCCGAAGTATCTTTGCGTTTTTCATGAAGATAAAGCAAAACTTCTGAAAGAGCGCTTTCAATCAAGTTATAATCGTGACAATACACTCGATTCGGAATCTGCCGAGAACAGTATACATTACGAAAAAAAAGAGAGCGAAAAAGATAGCTATTCACCGGTGATTTACTCCGGAATGGAAGGCCTTATTCAGCTTTCTGCCTTGACGGAAGCCGATATGATTGTAGTCAGTGTAGTGGGGATGGTCGGAATACAGCCAACTATTTCGGCTATTCAGGCCGGGAAAAAAGTGGCCCTTGCCAATAAAGAAACGTTGGTCTGTGCCGGGCATTTAATCAATGACTTATTAAAAGAGTCGAAGGCAAAGCTTTTCCCTATTGATTCCGAGCACTCTGCAATCTGGCAATGCTTAAGAGGAGAAAAGTCGGAAGAAGTCGAGAAACTCATTTTAACCGCTTCGGGAGGTCCTTTCTTCGGCCTCACAAAAGACGAAATGAGGGGAAAGAAGAAAGAAGATGCCTTAAAGCACCCCAACTGGTCTATGGGAAGAAAGATTACCATAGACTCCGCTACCATGGTGAATAAAGCCTTGGAAGTTTTGGAAGCGCATATTCTTTTTCATATTCCGATTGAAAAAATACAGGTTGTTATCCAGAGAGAAAGCATTATCCATTCCGCTGTAGAGTTTTGTGACGGGGCAATTAAGGCGGAGCTGGGAGTCCCTACTATGCGTGTTCCCATAGCCTACGCCCTGTTTGAAGAGGAAAGAGAGCATTTCAAGGGAGAAAAACTGGATTTTACAAAGGTGATGTCGCTACATTTTCATCCCCCTTCCTATACTGATTTCCCGGCTCTAGCCTTAGGACGTACGGCAGGGCTGAAGGGCGGATCTATGACGACCGTTTTTAATGCGGCAAATGAAGAAGCGGTTGCCCTCTTCCTTCAGGATAAAATATCCTTCCTTTCCATTCCGGCTTTGATCGAAAAGGCGATGCAGCTGCATGAGAAGGACTGGAAGGCTTACCCTTCCGTGGATGAGATACTTTCTATTGAACGATGGGCGAGAAACTGTGTAGAAGAAAATGCAAATCAGGTAGAAGTATAGATCTTAGGAGAAAGCCAAGGAAGGCTTATAATGAAAATGATTTTAGATTTTAATACAAGATAGTATAGAGATTAATTATTTAAACAAGTAAAGGAGTAATTTTGAGTATTGTTTTGGCGTTACTTGCCTTATCGTTTTTGTTTTTTTTTCATGAATTAGGTCACTTTTTTGCGGCGAAGTTTTTTAAGGTCGGTGTTTTGGAGTTTTCTATCGGGATGGGTCCTCGGATTCTTTCCGGTGTCTTCCGTAACACAAGATATAGTTTGAAACTTCTCCCCTTAGGCGGGAGCTGTGCGATGCTCGGAGAGGATGCGGCAGGCAGCGGTGATTTTTCGACAGCGAAAGGGGAAGAAGAGGAAGATGTCCTGGACTTTGATGGCGTAGTTTTTTCCAAGGAAGACTTGGAAAAATACAGCTTCGAGAAGAAACCCGCCTGGCAAAGATTTATTATCTGCTTTGGAGGGGTCTGGCATAACTTTCTTTTGGCCTTTCTCTTTGCCATTATTCTTACGGTAAATATTGGTACGGAATTTCCGATTATCGGAGCCTCTACCGTGAAGACTCCGGCCATGGAAAGCGGTTTACAAGACGGAGATAGAATTGTTGCTATTGCCTTTGCCGACGGAAGTAAACGCTCCCTTGCCACCTTGCAGGAGCTGTCGATTTTTCTTGAGCTTCATCAGGAGGACTTTCAGAAAGGGGATATCAAACTTACCGTGCTTCGAGACGGAAAAAAAGAGAGTTTTACCTTTAGCCCTTACCGGGATCCGGAGAATGGAAGATATCGTCTCGGCGTACAATTAAAGAACGGAAGAGTAAGTGCAAAAAATCTATTTCAAGTTTTAGAGTACAGCTATTACGAATTCCGCTTTAATGCACGAATTGTCTTTGACAGCCTCGCCATGATTCTAAGAGGAAAGGTTTCCAGACAGGATGTGATGGGGCCGGTAGGAACCGTGGCCGTGATTGGCGGTGCGGTACAGCAGTCCAGCTCCGGAGGTCTTCGCCTAACGATATTGGTTTTAATGAACCTTTCTCTTATGCTTAGTGTAAACCTCGGGATAATGAATTTACTGCCGATTCCGGCGCTCGACGGCGGAAGACTCCTATTTATTCTTCTCGAAATGCTTCTTCGTAAACGCTTAAATCCGAAGTGGGAGGAGAGAATCAATACCGTAGGAATGGCTATTTTACTGCTTCTCATGGTAGCAATCGTCTTTAACGATGTATTCAACCTGTTTACGGGAGTGTATTCCAAGTTGTTAAACTAATCTGTAGTACAGCTGAAATACAAAGAGGAATGAGTAAAAATGTGTTTTAGGGAAACATTGAGGAAGTCTATAAAACAGTGTTCATCCGGTGATTTTTTGAAATTGAAATAATCCGGCAAAAAGGGGAAAAACAATGATAAAACGAACGGAAACTCGAGTAATTGAACTCGGAAAAAAAGAAAAAGGACTTTACCCATCCCTTCCCTTAAAAATCGGCGGAGGGAATCCTGTTGTATTGCAGTCGATGTGCAATACCAAGACAGAAGATATAGAGGGGAGTCTTTCTCAGATTCGCGCTTTAAAGATTGCCGGTGCGGATTTAGTGCGTTTAACGGTTCCCACAAAGGAAGCAGCACTGGCTTTCGGGAAGATTCGAGAAGAATCCCCCCTTCCTATGGTTGCCGATATTCACTTTGATTATCGCTTAGCCATACTTGCTATGGAAAATGGTGCTGATAAAATCCGCATCAATCCCGGGAACATCGGTTCCTCCGATAAGGTAAAGGCGGTTGTAGATTGCGCAAAGGAAAGGAATATTCCAATTCGCATCGGGGTGAATTCCGGTTCTTTGGAAAAGGATATCTTAGAGAAGTACAATGGAAGAGTCACAGCGGAAGGACTTGCCGAGTCCGCTCTTAAGAATGTGGAGCTCGTGGAAAACATGGGCTATCATAATCTTGTCCTTTCCATTAAGTCCTCCGATGTTTTAATGGCGTATCATGCGCATAAGATTGTAGCGGAGAAATGTAAGCTTCCCTTGCATATCGGGATTACCGAGGCGGGCACCGTCTGGTCCGGTAATATCAAGTCCGCCATGGGGCTGGCTCTTATCTTAAATGAGGGAATCGGAGATACCGTTCGGGTCAGTCTTTCCGCGGATCCCGTAGAAGAAATTCGAAGCGGACAGCTGATTTTGGAGACGCTCGGACTGCGTAAAAAAGCTGTTTCCGTGGTATCCTGTCCCACCTGCGGAAGAACGGATATTGACCTTATTTCCCTTGCAAAAGAGGTGGAGAAGATTGCCTTTTCCTATCCCGATAAGTCCTTAAAGATTGCCGTAATGGGTTGCGTGGTAAACGGCCCCGGAGAGGCAAGAGAGGCGGACCTCGGCATTGCCGGAGGAAAGGGTGTCGGCATGCTCTTTAAAAAGGGAGAAATCATCCGAAAGGTTAAGGAAGAAGACTTACTTAGCGCACTACGAGAGGAAATTGAAAAGTATTCATGAAAAAGCCTTTTTTCAAGTATTTCAAGAGCTAAAGGGAAACAAAGATTTAGAATCACTCTTCATGACGACGGAAATCAGTCGCATTACGTTGAGCAGGGATCGCACGAAGATGAAAATCTACCTGCATAGCGATCATTTACTTAAAAAAATGAACTCCATGCCATGGAAGAACTCATTCAAAAGCAGGTTTTTTCAGGGAAAAAGATTCAGATAGAAATTCACGAAAGCTTTCATCTTTCTTCCCAGTACAATGCGAAGATTCTTTTTGAGCGTTATGAAGACTCCCTTTTGGATGAGTTGAAAGAAAAAAACATTGTGCTCCATCAAATGTTTACAAAGGGAAAGCTAGAGTGGGAAGATGAGTCCACTCTAGCTCTTTTGCTACCGGAAATTGCCCTTTTTCAAAAAGAAGAGGAAGAATGTATCCGGGTTGTTGAGAAAATAGTCCATGAGCGTTGTGGGATTATCCTGCATTTCTCCATTTGCTTTAGTCCGGAACTGAATAGAGCAGAAGAAAAAGAGCTTGATGAGTACGAGAGAAGCGAATATAGAGAAGAAAAGGAAAAGTTTGAGTCAATCGGGGGAGAAAAGCAAGCGGAAAACGCCAACCGGCATAGCAATGATAAGCAGTGAAGCCGGCAGCAAGACAGCGGTAAACAAGGAAAGACCGGAAAAAAGCCTTGGAAAGACTAAAGAGGAAGGAAAAGAAGAGAGTAAGGGAGAGAGTAAAGAAGAAGCTAAAGCGAAAGACGGAAAGCAAGAGATAACAGGAAAAAGAGAATTCAAAGAGAAAAAAGAGGATTCTTCCTTTAAGAGAAGCTTCGGAAGCAGAGGTCCTTTTAAGAGAAGTGATAAAGAGGATGTTTATTACGGCAGAGATTTCCAGGACGAAATTGTGCCGATTTCTTCGGTTGGAGAATTCTCCGGAACCGTGGCGTTGCAAGGGATTATTCTTCATGTGGATGAACGCCCGACCAGAAAATCCGGTATGGTCATCTTCACCTTTTCCTTTACGGACGATACCGACTCCATTGCCTCTAAAATCTTCGTGGAAGAAGAAAATCTGGACGATGCGAGAGCTTTTTTACAAGTCGGAAAGACTATAGCCGTAAAAGGGAATATCGAATACGACCAGTACGACAAGGAACTGGAGCTTTCTCGTGTATTCGGCATTAAAAAGTCTGATTTTGTTCGGGCGAAGCGTGTGGACAATGCGAAAGAAAAGCGCGTGGAGCTGCATCTGCATACCAAAATGTCCGACATGGACGGGGTTTCCGATATAGAAGAGTATATTAACAGAGCTCTGGAATTCGGTATGCCGGCTCTTGCCATTACCGACCATGGCGTAGCACAGTCCTTCCCGGATGCCATGGCGCATTTAAAAAAGCTAGGAAAGGAAGACGAGCTGCAGATAATCTACGGCATGGAAGGGTATCTCGTAAATGACATGGATAGCGTGATAAAAAATCTTTCCGAGGACCTTCCTTTATCCTGCAGTACCGTGGTTTTTGACCTCGAGACGACCGGCTTTGATCCGAAGAAAAACCATATCATCGAAATCGGTGCGGTTAAACTGGAAGACGGAAAAATCGTGGATCGCATGGATCTCTTTGTGAATCCTCGTGTTCCGATTCCCTATCGCATTACCCAGCTTACCTCGATCGATGACTCTATGGTTATGGATGCAGACGGCATTGAAGTAGTGCTTCCGAAGTTTCTGGAATTTGTCGGAGACAGTGTTCTGGTCGCACACAATGCGGAATTTGACTATAACTTCGTGGAAAATAAGGCGAAAGGCACTCGGCATTCCTTTTAAACGACCGGTACTCGATACGGTTAGTTTGTCAAGACTCCTTCTTCCGAAGCTCCATCGTTTTAAATTGGACACCGTTGCGAAGGAATTAAAGATTGAACTCTTACATCACCACAGGGCGGTAGACGATGCGGAGGCAACCGCCCGTATTTACCTGAAAGAATTGGAGATGCTTGAAAAAAGAGGCGTGCAGTCCTTAGGGCAAATAGACAGCCTCGATATGGATACCGTGGGAAAGGTCAGAAAGCTCCCTGCGCATCATATTATTTTGCTTGCCAAAAATGACCTGGGACGCATCAATCTCTATCGTTTGATTTCCGAGTCGCATTTAAAATACTTTGCAAAGCACCCCCGTATTCCGAAGTCTCTTCTGAAAAAATACAGAGAAGGACTGATTATCGGTTCCGCCTGCTCAAACGGAGAGCTCTTTCAGGCTCTGATTCGCGGTATGGACGATCAGCAGCTTCTCACGATTGCATCCTTCTATGATTATCTGGAGGTACAACCGCTGGGAAATAACCGCTATATGCTTTCCTCCGATAGGTTCAGTGCGGAGACGGAAGAAGATTTAATACAGTACAATAAGAAGATTATTTCTCTGGGAGAGCAGCTCGGAAAGCCGGTTTGCGCAACTTCCGATGCTCATTATACGGATAAGGAGGAAGACATTTTCCGAAAAATCATCCTCGCCACGAAGGGAATGACGGAAGAGGAGGGGGATACCTTCCTTTATTTCAGAAGTACGGAAGAGATGCTTTCGGAGTTTTCCTATCTCGATGAAAATACCAAGAAAAAAGTCGTGATTGATAATCCTCTAAACATCTTAAAACAATGCGAAAGGATTAAGCCGGTACGTCCGGACAAGTGCCCGCCCGTGATTCCGAACTCCGATGAAACATTGCGGGAAATCTGCTATGAAACAGCGCATAAAATCTACGGTCCGAAGCTTCCGGAAATCGTGGCAAATCGCTTGGAGAAAGAGCTAAACTCCATTATTTCCAACGGTTACTCCGTGATGTATATCATTGCGCAAAAGCTTGTAGACCAATCCAATGCAGACGGCTATCTGGTAGGCTCCCGTGGTTCTGTAGGATCTTCCTTTGCGGCAACTATGTCCCGCATTACCGAGGTGAATCCGCTTCCTCCACACTATGTCTGCCCAAATTGTTATTACACGGACTTTGACTCGGAAGAGGTAAAGTCTTTTTCGGGTATGGCAGGCTACGATATGCCCTCTAAAAAATGCCCGAATTGCGGTACAGAGCTTAACCGTCTGGGCTTTGATATTCCCTTTGAAACCTTCCTCGGCTTTGACGGAGATAAGGAGCCGGATATCGACTTAAACTTCTCCGGAGAGTATCAGGCAAAGGCACATGCCTACACCGGAACGATTTTCGGAGAAGAAAATACCTTTAAGGCCGGAACAATCGGTACGCTTGCCGAAAAGACCGCCTACGGTATGATTAAGAATTACTACGAAGAACGAGGAGAACAAAAGCGAAATGCGGAGATTGATCGCCTTGTGCAGGGCCTGACCGGAATCCGGAGAACTACAGGGCAGCATCCCGGAGGCATTGTTGTTCTTCCCCACGGTGAGGACATCAATACCTTTACCCCGGTACAGCACCCCGCAAATGATGTGGAAAGCCCGATTATTACCACGCACTTTGACTATCATAAGATTGACCATAACCTCTTAAAGCTCGATATTCTCGGGCACGATGATCCGACCATGATTCGAAAATTGCAGGACTTAACGGGGCTTGATCCGGTAAAAGACATTCCCTTGGATTCTAAGGAAGTTATGGATCTTTTTCGCTCTACGGAGATTTTAGGAATTAAGCCGGAGGATATTCACGGAGTAAAACTCGGTTGTCTCGGTATACCGGAGTTCGGAACCGGCTTTGCGATGCAAATGGTAGTGGATACGAAACCGCAGTACCTTTCCGACCTGATTCGTATTTCCGGTCTTTCCCACGGTACCGATGTATATCTAAACAATGCGCAGGACCTGATTTTAAACGGGATTACCACTCTCCGTGATGCAATATGCTGTAGAGATGATATCATGGTCTATCTCATGCACATGGGGCTGGATCCCTCCGAGAGCTTTACCATCATGGAAGCCACCAGAAAGCATAAGCCCTTAAAAGAGGAGTGGTGCCAGGATATGCGCGACCACGGTGTACCGGAGTGGTATATCGATGCCTGTAAGAAAATCAAGTACATGTTCCCGAAGGCACATGCCGCAGCTTATGTCATGATGGCTTACCGTGTAGCTTACTGTAAGGTTTTCTATCCGCGAGAATACTACACGGCATATTATTCCGTGCGTGCGGACGGCTTGATTTTGATAAAATGTGCTTTGGAGTGGAAAAGCTCCGTTTCTATATGCAGGAGTATCTGGAGAAGGATAAGCTTTCCGCGACAGAAAATCTATGTCTTCGTGATATGCGAATCTGTGAGGAAATGTATGCCAGAGGCATTCGCTTTGCCAAGCTCGATATCTATAAGGCAAAGGCCAAGGATTTTCAGATAACGGAAGAAGGGGAAATCATGCCGTCCTTCAGCTGTATAGCGGGACTCGGAGAGGCGGTAGCCCTCGGTCTTGAAGAGGGAGCAAAATACGGTCCCTATCTTTCCAAGGACGATTTTGTGCAAAGAACACATTGTCCAAAGGCATTTGCAGACAAATTCCATGAATTAGGACTACTGGGAGAAATTCCTCTCTCCAATCAAATCTCTCTTTTTGACTAAGAAGATTGAAATTTTGTCTCTTTTTCGATACAATATGACTATCCATTTTGTTATCAACGAGTTTTCTGTGGGAACGCTTCAGACTCTCGTTGCAAAAGAGGGCTGAATAGAATAGGTTCTCACAAGAAGCTAAGATTGGAGGAAAGGTTTCTATGAAGGTGTATGATACCGGAAGTATTCGTAATGTTGTTCTTTTAGGGCACGGCAGTGCCGGAAAAACGACTGTAGCAGAGTGTCTTTGCTATGTGACCAAGGTGACAAACAGACTGGGCAGCGTAGACGAAGGCAATACAGTTTCCGACTTTGATAAGGAAGAAAAGAAGAGAAAGTTTTCCATTTCCACAAGCTTACTTCCGATAGAATATAAGGGAGAAGACGGAGATTTAAAGATCAATATACTGGATACACCCGGGTTATTTTGATTTCGTAGGAGAGGTTGAAGAGGCAGTCAGCGCTGCAGATGCCGCCATTATTGTAGTAAACGGAAAAGCCGGTATTGAGCCCGGTACCGTAAAGGCATGGGAGCTTTGCGAGGAGAATCATCTTCCGAGACTTTCTTTGTGACCAATATGGATGACGATAAGGCTTCTTTCCGTCAGCTCGTTTTGGATCTGGAGAAGCGTTTCGGTAAGTCCGTGGCTCCTTTCCAGTTACCGATTCGTGAAAATGAGAAATTTGTCGGCTTTGTCAATGTCGTTAAGATGGCAGGTCGCCGTTTTACCAATTTAAATGAATATGAGGCTTGTCCTATTCCCGACTATGTGGAGAAGCACTTGAATATTGCTCGTTCTTCCTTATTGGAAGCTGTTGCAGAGAGCTCCGAGGAACTCATGGAGAAGTACTTTGCCGGAGAAGAGTTTACGACAGAGGAAATCCAAACTGCTTTACGGGAAAATGTAAAGCATTGTAATGTTGCCCCCATTCTGATGGGCTCGGGTATCCATGTACAGGGCTTTAATGTCCTTTTGCAGGTTATTGATAAGTACTTCCCGTCCCCGAAAGAGCTCGAGGCTATCGGTGTGGATGCTTCCACAGGAGAGCATTTTACTGCGCACTATAATGACGAAGCAACCATCAGCGGAAGAGTATGGAAGACCATTGCTGATCCCTTCCTTGGAAAATACTCCTTATTTAAGATTTGTACCGGTGTTTTAAAGGCAAACTCCGAGGTTTACAATGTCAATAAAGAGGCTACAGAGAAAATTGGTAAGCTCTATGTTTTAAGAGGAAATACCCCGATTGAAGTTCCGGAATTAAAGAGCGGAGACTTGGGAGCTGTTGCAAAACTAAGCATCACAGAGACCGGAGACAGTATTGCGGTTCGAAATGCGCCGATTATTTATCACGCACCGAAGCTTTCCGTTCCCTACACTTATATGGCTTATTCCGCTGAGAATAAGGCGGATGAAGATAAGCTCTCCACAGCTCTTCAGAGAATGATGGAGGAAGATCGTACTCTTAAGGTAAAGGCGGATCCGGAAACAGACAGAGCTTAATTTACGGTATAGGAGAACAGCAGCTTGAGGTGCTGGCAGCCCGCTTAAAAGACCGCTACAATGTTTCTCTTATCTTAACTAAGCCGAAGTTTGCTTACAGAGAGACGATTAAGAAGACTGCCAAGGTACAGGGTAAGTATAAGAAGCAGTCCGGTGGACACGGCCAGTACGGTGATGTAGTGATGGAATTCTCTCCGAGCTTCGACTATGATCAGGCTTATACCTTTAAGGAGCAGGTTTTCGGCGGAGCCGTTCCGAAGAACTACTTCCCTGCAGTAGAAAAGGGAATTCAGGAATCCTGCAAGAAGGGCCCCTTGGCAGGTTACCCGGTTGTTGGTGTACAGGCAGTCCTCTTAGACGGTTCCTACCACCCGGTAGACTCCTCCGAGCAGGCCTTTAAGACTGCAGCTTCCATGGCCTTTAAGGACGGTTTTATGCAGGCAAATCCTGTTCTTCTTGAGCCGATTGCCCGCCTTACGGTTAATGTGCCCGACAGCTACACCGGAGACATCATGGGAGACTTAACGAAGAGAAGAGGAAGAATTCTTGGTATGAATGCCGTACACGGCGGTAAGCAGCTCATTGAAGCGGAGCTTCCGATGAGTAATCTTTACCTCTATAATACGGATCTTCGCTCCATGACAGGCGGTTCCGGATCCTTCTCCTTTGAATTTGACCGTTACGAGCAGGCGCCCGGTGATATCCAAAACATCGTAATTCAAGATGCTAAGGATAGAGCGGCGACAGAAGAATAAACGCAAAAATACTATTGCGACAAGATACCGCTCACTATCTGAGCGAATAACAGTAAGAATCACGAAACGGCATGCCTTGAAAGAATAAGGTATGCCGTTTATCTTTACTTTTTAAGCTCAAACATCTCGTTATCTTTACTTTTTTTCAAAAAAACAGTGTAAAAAGTAAAGATGGTGAACAAAAATCCCGAACTCCTAGTTTTTTAGTCCTCTTCTTATGCTCTTTCGTCCTATTCACCGCAAGTTGACAGTTTAGGGCGAATAATTTATCATATTTCTTGTTGCTATAAGAGAGTAGGAAAAGGAACTTTCTTATGTATAACGATTGCCGGGCTAAGCGCACGGCATCTCGTTTTTGACAGGAAGCAAGGTTTGTTCCTTAGCATCCTGTTTTTATAGCGTAAAAAGGGGTAAATATGGTTCGTATTGCGATAGATGCTATGGGTGGCGATTTAGGCGCAAAAGCCATGGTAAAGGGCGCAGTGGAAAGTCTCAAGGAAGAAGGGATGAAACTCCTTCTTTTTGGTGAAGAGGATGTTCTGAAAGCGGAATTGTCTTCTTACAGCTATGATCCTAAGAGGATTGAGATTGTTCCCTGCAGTGAAAATATCAGTATTCATGAATCACCGGTTATGGCGATTCGAAGAAAGAAGGATTCGAGCCTTGTTCGTGGAATGCTGGCTGTGAAAAATGAAGAGGCCGATGCCTTTATCTCCGCAGGCTCCACCGGTGCGGTGCTTGCCGGAGGGCAACTCGTTGTAGGAAGAGAAAAGGGTGTCTACAGACCGCCCCTTGCAGCGCTCATTCCGACTAAGAACGGAGTTTGCCTTCTTACGGATTGCGGGGCAAATGTAGATGCCAAGCCTGAATGGCTGCACCAGTTTGCTAAGATGGGCGCAATTTATATGGAGGAAATGCTGCAGATTAAAAATCCGAGTATCGGTTTAGTCAACATCGGTGCAGAAGAAGAAAAGGGAAACAGCCTTGTGAAAGCTGCCATGCAGATTTTAAAGGAGGACACGGACTATAACTTCATCGGTTCCGTGGAAGCCAGAGATATAGTGGAAGGAAACTGTTCTGTTGTTGTTTGTGATGCCTTTGTAGGAAATGTTGTTCTGAAAATGTACGAGGGTGTCGGAAAGATGCTTCTTTCGGAGATTACGGACACCATGAAACACAGCGGTCCTTTGGCACTTCTTGCGGCTCTTCTTTTAAAGAAGCCCCTAAAAAAGAGACTCAAAAAATTTGATGCAAAGCAGTACGGCGGAGCACCTATTTTGGGACTTAAGGGACTGGTGATCAAGGTGCACGGAAATACGGACGGTAAGGAAGTCACGACAGCTATCAAGCAAGCAAAGGAATTTGCGGAAAAGAAACTAACTAAAAAAATAGCGGACGCTATCGATTTTAAGGAAGTAGAGGAATAAAGATGGAATTAGAGAAGTTAAAGAAGATTATCTGCAGAGAATTAACGAACATTAAGGAAGAGGATATCACAGAAGATACCCGTTTTGTGGAAGACTTAAATGCCGATTCCTTAGATGTGGTGCAAATTGTTATGGGGATTGAGGACGAGTTCGGCATTGAAATTCCGGAAGAAGCAAGCTACCAGATTAAGACTGTCGGAGAAGCACATAAGGCTATTTTAAAAGCATTAGGACAGTAAAATGACAGAGAAGGAAGAGGCGCTTTCCCGCCTTAGAAGAGCGTTTAGAATATCATTTTCAAAATAGAGAATTGCTGCAGCACGCCTTAATTCATCCCTCTTACTCCAATGAAATGGGAGAGGCCAAGGAAGCCTCCAACCAGCGTTTGGAGTTTCTGGGGGATGCCGTGTTGGAGCTTATTTCCAGTACCGTGCTTTATCATAGAAAGCCTGCCATGCAGGAAGGGCTTATGACGAAGCTCCGCGCCGCACTGGTTTGTGAACCCGCGCTTGCCGCCGTTGCCAAGGCTCTCAAGCTCTCGGAGCACATTGTGCTGGGAAAGGGCGAGGGAAGAGAGGGAATCCAATACCGGGATTCCGTGCTTTCCGATACACTGGAAGCCATTATCGGTGCCATTTACTTGGATAGCGGTATTGAAAGTGCAGCCTGTTTTATAAAGAAAAATCTATTAAATGATATCGAGAAGAAGCAACTGCAAATGGATGCCAAAACCATGCTGCAGGAATATTCTACGGCAAAGCACCTTCCTCTTCATTACAGTCTTTTGGAGGAATCCGGGCCATTTCATGACCGCTTTTATCGCGTAATGGTGTATCTGGGAGACACGGAGTACGGTATGGGAGAAGGAAGCTCCAAGAAAAAGGCAGAGCAGAATGCAGCATACTTTGCTTTAGAAAAAATAAAGGCGGAAACAGGGGATGTATTTAAAATCTATTGAGGTACAGGGCTTTAAATCCTTTGCGAATAAAACCGTACTGGATTTTTCCCCGGGTATTACGGGAATTGTGGGACCGAACGGTTCAGGAAAATCGAATATTTCCGATGCTGTGCGTTGGGTTTTGGGTGAACAAAAGGTAAAACAGCTTCGTGGTGCTTCCATGCAGGATGTGATTTTTGCCGGGACCGCAACAAGAAGACCGCAAAACTATGCCTCCGTGAGCATTTCCTTTGATAACAGTGATCATGCACTATCGCTTCCCTATGAGGAAATCACCGTCAGTAGAAGGCTCTATCGTTCAGGGGAGTCGGAATACCGTTTAAATGGTTCAGAATGTCGTTTAAAGGACATTCATGAGCTTTTTTATGATACCGGAATCGGAAAAGAGGGCTATTCCTTAATCGGACAGGGACAAATCGATAAAATTCTCTCCGGTAAAGCGGAAGAAAGAAGAGCCCTTTTTGATGAGGCGGTCGGATTGTCAAGTTTAAAAGAAGGAAGGACATCGCCGAAAAGAAGCTGGAAGAAGAACAGGCGAATCTGGAACGAATTCAGGACATTGTCTCCGAGCTCGAAAAGCAGGTAGGCCCTCTGGAAAAGCAATCCGAAAAGGCCAGAAAATATCTGAGCTTCCGTGATGAGCTTGTGGTACTGGAGTCAACGCATTTTTTGCAAAAGCTTCAAGATACGGAAAAGCTGTTGCAGAAACTGGAAGAGGCGGAAAAAGATCTGAAGGCCTCGATGGAAGAAGAAGCCAAAAAGCAAAATGCGCTTTCCGAGTCCTTTAAAGGCTTAGAGGAAGAGCTCCTCTTACTGGATCAAAAGGAGCAGGAAATCAGCCGCGGAAACGAGGAGGACGAGAGCAGGAAAAAAACGCTTGAGGAAGAAATTGTCCGTTTAAAGGAGGCCATCTCCGGAAAAGAAAGCTCGTCGAGGCATTTTCAGGAAAGAGTCAATGCCTTAAAGGAAGAGGCATCGTCTTCCATCGGGAAAATGGAGGATTTGGTTTCTGCACTCCTTTCCATGAAGAAGAAGTTTCAAAGCTTCCTTCTTTTTAACACGGAAGAAGAGAAGGTGAAGCTTGATATTCAGCTGATTGACTCCACTATTTCGGAAGCCAAGCAAATCATCCAAAGTACCTTTTATCCCGACTTTGTCTTTGATGAGGGGATACAGGAAAAAGAGGATTCGGAGTCTTCCTCAGAGGATGCGAAAAATTTCCATGCAATCGAAACGGAAATTCGTGCCTTAAAAAATGAGGGAGAGGAAAAGCAGGAAGCCTTTTCTCATTTACAAAGGAAAAGGGCGGACGCCGAAAAGACGGTTACGGATAAGAGAGCAAGCTTACAGGATTTCTTGCACCAAAAGGAAAGATGCAGAATTCAGCTGGAGAACCTTCAGAATCTTGCCGAGCGCTATGAAGGCTTCGGACAGGCTGTTCGGAAGTGTATGCAGGAGAAAGAGCGGGAAAAAGGGCTTATCGGTGTAGTAGCCGATGTTTTAAAAACCAAGCCCGAGTACGAGCTTGCACTGGAAACCACCCTTTCCGGCAGTCTGCAAAACCTTGTTACGGAAGAGGAAGGGACGGCAAAGCGTCTCTTGGAGAAGCTGAAAAGAGAGAAGCTCGGCCGGGCAACCTTTTTACCTCTTAGTTCGATTCGAAAGGAAAGAGACGGACGTTATGACAGTGTCAGGGGAGAAAAGGGGCTGATTGGCGTATTTGCCGATTTTGTAGAAGTACCGAAGTCCTGTGCAGGGCTGGAAAATTATCTTTTATCCAAGGTTCTTTTAGTGGACAATCTGGATAATGCTTATCCATTGCCCGAAAATATAAACATAGTCTTCGTATTGTTACCCTGGACGGAGAACTTCTTCAGGCCGGCGGTGCTCTTTCTGGCGGTGCTTACCGAAATTCCTCTTCTCTTATTGGCAGAAAGAGGGAAATTGACGAGCTCGTGGAGAAGTTGCATGGCATGGAAAAGGAAGAAGGGGAGAGGAGAGCTTCACTTCGCAAAGAAGAGGAGGCACTGCAAGAGCTTTCCACTATTGAAGCGGAGAAAAGAGAAGATATCCTGAATCTGGATAAGCTATATCGGGAAAAACTCCTTACATTCCAAGGTACAGTCAATGCAGAGAGGCAAACTCTCTCTACAAGAGTTGACTTCTTAACAGAACAACTTCATGACTACGGAGAAAGGCTCGAAAAGAACTTCACGGACCAGATGGATTTGGAAGAGGAAAATAAAAATACTGCCGGCTCGGTAGAAAAGGATCAAAATCAGATTCATACTTTGGAAGAGAAGATTCGCGCTCTTCTTGAAAAGGAAGAAAAAAGAAAAGAAAGTCTTGCCTCTTTAAAGAATAGAAGGGCGGAAATCGCAGAAGAAGAAAAGCGCTTCTACAAAGAAAAGGAAGGCATTCAGGAAGAGCTTTTGCAAATTGAGAAAGAACAGCTTCGACTGGAGCATCAGAAGGAAAAACTGGAAGACCAGTCTGCCCAATCCGCGTCACAGCTCTTCGAAGACTACGGAATCGGGGTCAGTCAGGCAAAGCAGTATTTCGATGAAAATCTTTCCGATAATCCTGCACTTCCCTCGATTATCCAAGAGAAAAAGGCGGAAATGAAAGGACTCGGCTCTATTAATCTGGATAGTATTGAGCAATATACCGAGGTAAAAGAACGCTATGAATTCCTACGGAAACAGGTGGAAGACCTGATCAGCTCGGAGGAATCGCTTCGAGAGATTATTAAGGACTTGGACAGCGGGATGCGAAAGCAGTTCCATGAGAATTTCCACAAGATTCAAGAGCGCTTTAATGAGGTTTTCCGTGTACTCTTTGGAGGAGGAAGCGGAAAAATCGAAATTGATGACAGCGAGGACCTGCTGGAAAGCGGTATTTCCATTATTGCGGAGCCTCCCGGGAAGAAGCTGCAGAATATGATGCAGCTTTCCGGCGGAGAAAAGGCTCTGACTGCCATTTCCCTGCTCTTTGCTCTGCAAAGCTTGAAGCCCTCCCCCTTCTGTCTTCTGGACGAGATTGAGGCGGCACTGGATGACTCCAATGTGGTGCGCTTTGCGAAGTACTTGCATCATTTAACGAAAAACACGCAGTTTATCGTGATTACCCATAGAAGAGGAACCATGGAAAGTGCAGATCGTCTTTTTGGCGTCACCATGCAGGAAAAGGGCATTTCCACTTTAGTCTCCGTGGACCTTGTGGAAGAACATTTGCAATAACTATATCGAAATGGATTTAGTGGAAGAGCATTTGCAATAAGTAATTAGATATAAAACTATGGTATAAGGAGTAGCTATGGCGAATTTTTTCTCAAAAATTTTAAATAATCTCTTTCAGTCGGATCGGGTTGCCGATGAGAAATTTTACGAAGAGCTGGAAGAGGCTATGATACAGAGTGATGTTTCCTATCCAAGCTGCATGCGGATTATTGATGCAGTGAAGCGCGAGGCGGATCGAAAGGGAGTGAATCTTACCAAGGATGTCCAGAAGATTTTAAAGGATTATCTTTTGGACACCATGTCGGTAGACGAGGATTACTATAATTTTGAGAAAGAAAAGAGCATCATTTCCGTAATCGGCGTAAATGGAGTCGGAAAGACCACCTCTATCGGAAAGCTCGCCTATCACTTAAAGAAAAAAGGAAAAAAAGTTATTCTTGCCGCTGCCGATACCTTCCGTGCCGGTGCGATTGAACAGCTTGTAGAGTGGGGAAATCGTGTAGGGGTGGACTGTATTCACCAAAAGGAGGGTTCCGACCCGGCTGCCGTGGTTTTTGATGCTTTACAATCCTTTAAGGCAAAGAATGCGGATGTTTTAATCATTGATACCGCAGGAAGACTTCATAACAAGAAAAACCTGATGGAAGAGCTCGGGAAGATTAACCGTATTATTGACAGGGAATTTGCGGAAGGCTATAGAGAGACACTGGTGGTTCTCGATGCCACTACCGGGCAAAATGCGATGAGCCAGGCCAAAATGTTCAAAGACTGCTCTCAGGTCACCGGCGTGGTTTTAAGTAAAATGGACTCCACAGCAAAAGGCGGTATGGCCATTTCCATTCAGGCGGAACTCGGACTTCCCGTAAAGTATGTGGGAGAGGGAGAAAAGATCGAAGACCTAAAGCGCTTTGATGCCAAAAAATATGTGGAGGATATTTTCGCCTTTTAGAGATTTCTTCCGGCTAAGTTAAAAAAATAAAATCTATTGTAGAAGTAAATTAAATATTAAAAAACACCCAAAATCAGGCAGTATGAAATTTCATTTCTGCCTGATTTTGTTATAATGAGAAATAGTTGCAATCACAAAATATCTCAAAAACTTTATAAAAATACACGGTAGGAGATTACCATGATTGAAGTGGAACATATTACGAAAGATTATAAAGTGGCTAAAAGAGAGGCGGGCTTTCATAACGCTGTTAAATCTTTATTTTCCCGTAAACAGGATACTGTAAGAGCTCTTAATGACATCAGCTTCAAAATTGATGATGGAGAAATTTTGGCCTATATAGGACCTAATGGTGCCGGCAAAAGTACCACTATAAAGATATTGTGCGGAATTCTGACTCCCTGACAAAGGAAAGTGTATTGTGGATGGCTATGTTCCATGGAAAGACAGAAAATCATATGTTAAAAACATCGGGGTTGTGTTTGGGCAGAGAAGCCAGTTGTGGTGGGATATTCCAATCATTGATAGTTTTGAATTGATTAAGGATATGTACGATATAGATAGTCGTATATATAAACAGAATGTATCGGAATTGTGCCAGCTACTGGATTTAGAGAAAATAGTAAAAACGCCTGCTAGAAATCTTAGTCTTGGTCAACGAATGAGATGTGAAATTGTAGCATCATTATTACATTATCCCAAGATTCTTTTTTTGGATGAACCAAGCATTGGTTTAGATGCGGTATCTAAGTTGGCAGTAAGGGATTTTATAAAAAGAATCAATGTAGAAAAGGGAACTACCGTTATATTAACAACACATGATATGCAGGACATTGAAGCATTAACACATCGTGTAATGTTAATTGGAAAAGGTCAAATTCTCTTGGATGGAAGCCTTGAAGAGCTGAAAAAAAGGGTCTCGGATAAGAAAGAGATAAGAATTAAATACTCCGGAAAAACTCCTGAACTATGTGAAGGGATGAATTACTTAGAACAAAAAGACGATAATTTAAGAATCTCATTAGACCCTAAGATGATTTCTGTTTCTGAAGGAATTGCGTACTTGTCTCGTGAGACTGAACTAATTGATTTGGAAGTATCTGATATATCGGCAGAGGAAATGGTAGCAAGACTCTATAAGGAGTATCAGATATGAAGAAGTACTTATCAGTGTTTAGAATTCGCCTAATAAACAATATTCAGTATAGGACGGTTACATTTGGCGCTATAGCTTCCAATATAGCATGGGTATTTTTGGAACTGATGATCTATGTGGCACTATATAATTCTGCCGGGCATGTACTGCCTATGACATTTTCTCAAATTGTCTCCTACGTTTGGATAAAAAGAATTGTAATGAATATGCTTGCTGTAGTTGCGTATGATGGAGAGATATATAGTGTTATTAATAATGGCGCTGTAGCATATGAACTGGTAAGGCCTATGGACTTATATGGAAAGTGGTATTTTCAGGCAATAGCTAATAGAGTCTCATCTACAATGATAACTTGCATCCCGGTGTTATTGATAGCAATAATACTCCCGGAACCATATAGACTGCAGTTTCCTATGAGTCTTCTACAGGCACTTGCATTTTTTATTTCTGTTTTTCTTGCACTGGGACTTGTCGTAGCGTTTGCCATGCTAATGTTTATTACATTGTTTTATACGATAGCTCAACGAGGGATAAAGATTATAGTTAAAGCAGTAAGCTCATTTCTATCAGGAGGAATGATTCCAATAACTTTTTTTCCTGAAAAGGTATTCGCTGTAGTGAAATATCTTCCCTTTTCGTCTATGCAGAGCACTCCGTTACTCATCTATAGTGGAAATATTACCGATATAGAAATTTTAAAAGGAATTGCTATGCAGATTTTATGGATGCTTATTTTAATTGTAATTGGAAAGGTTTTGATGAATCATTCAATAAAGCATGTAGTTGTTCAGGGAGGATAAACACAATGAGAGTTTATCTAAGGATGATGGTACTGAATTTAGAAAGCCAAATGCAATATAAATTATCCTTTTTTATGACAGTTTTAGGTCAGTTTATAACAGCCTTTGCAGGATTATTCAGTATCGAATTTATCTTTGAACATGTGGATAAGATATATGGTTTTAACTATACCGATGTGATTTTGTGTTATGCGATTGTGGTTTTGTCTTTCTCAATAGGTGAAGCTTTTGCTGGCGGATTAGCAAGATTTGGTAGCATACTTGGAAATGGTGAATTTGATAGAGCATTAGTAAGACCGGGTAATGTTGTGCTCCAAGTACTGGCTCCGAGTGTAGATTTTACACGTATAGGTCTATTGATTCAGTCTGTAGGAACGCTTGCATATGCAATAGGTAAATCTGCTATCCAATGGGACTATAAAAAGATAATCACCCTTGTTCTAATGGTTGTCTGTGGAAGCATTTTGTTTTTTTCTATGTTTTTGTTTAAGGCGACATTTACTTTCTTCACTGTACAGGATTTAGATTTTTTAAATTTATTTACGTATGGAGCAAAGGAATACGGCAAATATCCGTTTTCCATTTATGGGAAGACTGTTTTATCCATTCTTACCTACATCATACCGCTGGCGTTGTTTCAATATTATCCTTTGTTGTATATAATTGGCAGAAAATCGGAAGCGTATTATATTGGTTTTCCATTGCTATCGCTTATTTTTTTGATTCCGTGTTGCTTATTCTTTAAATGGGGCGTTAGAAAGTATAAATCGACAGGCTCATGATGGTGATGAGAAAGAATTGAATGTATGGATGGTAGATAAGCATATTCCGACATAAAACTTACATGTAATGTATAGGAATGGTAGAAGGTTTTTTCTTGTCTTGGTTTATATTGCGATATATAACGGTATATATTGCAAGAGAAGGGACGGTGATTTGTATGAAGATGGCAAAGATTTTTAAAAATGGAGGAAGTCAGGCAATTAGACTCCCTAAGGAGTGCCGATTTTCATCAGATGAGGTAATGGTGAATAAGATAGGTGATACTGTTATTCTGCTTCCAAAACAGAATATGTGGGATTCGTTTATGAGAGCAATAGAGATGTTCTCGGATGATTTCATGGCGGATGGAAGAGCAACAGATATAGTGCAGGAGCATGAAGCGATAGGATGTAAATGCTTGTCATAAACATCTGCATTTATAGATACTAAAGAGGTAATAAATATGTTTGTAATTTTATGTATCGATTTCATGATGGTTTTGCTCTATTTGATTATAGGTATTCTATTTATTAGATCGAACGGCAGAGCAATTCGATATTTAACCGGACATGATCTTGACGAAAATATATCCAATAAAAGCAAAGAACTATGTATCATTTGCGGTAAGCAAATTATGAAATGGAGCCTATGTTTCATTATAGGGTTTGCGATAGATTTGCTTTGGGTTGGAGCTGGTCTTATATTAGCGGCTATTCTGAACACTGTCCTGATATTTAGATTAATGGTATTAAGAGATCATTTTGAAAATGGTAAATAACCTGCCCGTTCAAAAAAATCTGCCGGCTCTTTGATGTGACCCCGAAAAGTTAGACTTTTTAAGCGTAGCAGTTTTTTGGTCGATGTGAACCCAATAGCTGTCAAGAAAAATACTTGACAGCTATTCTTTTTTTTGTTATTTTATTGCAGCGAGGTGTGCTATGGATGAATTTGTAGAAAAAGGTAATCTATTCCTGCTTTACTCGGGGCTTTTAAAGGAAAACCAGAAAAAGGTCTATGCCTATCACATAATTGAAGATATGAGCTTCTCGGAAATCGGCATAGAAATGAATATCACGAGGCAGGCAGCACAGTACTTGTACAGTAAAGCCGACGAACAACTTCGCTTTATGGAAGAGAATCTGCAGCTGGGAAAAAAGTGGTTGCATATTCGTGCACTGGCGGAGAAGATTGCTGAGCAAAGCGGGGATGAGGAAATCAGGAAATTAGCAGGAGAAATAATGCATGGCATTTGAAAGCTTATCAGAAAGACTAAGTACAATATTTCAAGGTTTATCCGGTAAGGGGAAGCTCTCCGAGGACGATGTAAATCTGGCGCTAAAAGAAGTCCGTATGGCACTTTTGGAAGCGGATGTGAATTTCAAGCTGGTAAAAGACTTTGTTGCCAAGGTAAAGGAAAAGGCCATCGGTGAAGAAGTATTTTCTTCCTTAAGTCCCGCTCAAACCGTAATTAAAATCGTAAAAGATGAGCTTTCGGCGATGATGGGTGAGGAAAATACCGAGCTGAAGCTTCGTCCGCAAAGTGAGATTAGCGTCCTTATGATGGTCGGTCTGCAGGGTGCCGGTAAGACGACTACGGCGGCTAAGCTTGCCGGAAAGTTCCAGAAGATGCATAGAAAGCCTCTCCTTGTTGCCTGTGATATTTACCGGCCTGCAGCGATTGAGCAGTTAAGAGTCAATGCGGAAAAGCTCTCCATTCCCTTCTTTAGTCTGGGAAATCAGGTTAAGCCGGAGGAAATCGCCAAAAGAGCTTATGAAGAGGCGAAAGAGAAGGGATATAATCTTCTCATTTTGGATACGGCAGGTCGTTTGCAAATTGACGATGCTTTGATGCAGGAATTAAAGCGTATGAAGGCTGCCGTTCCGGTGGATTGGACAATCCTTACCGTAGACGCGATGACCGGTCAGGAAGCAGTCAATGTCAGTCAGAGCTTTAGTGAAGACATCGGCGTAGACGGTGTTATTCTTACAAAGTGTGATGGAGATACCAGAGGCGGTGCCGCTTTATCTATTAAAGCAATGACCGGACAGCCTATTTTATTCCTCGGTATGGGAGAAAAGCTTGCCGATCTTGAGCCCTTCTATCCGGATCGTATGGCCGGAAGGATCCTCGGCATGGGCGATGTCCTTTCTTTAATCGAGAAAGCGCAGAGCGAAATTGATGAAGAGAAGGCGAAGGAATCCGTTCGTAAGCTTTCCAAAGGGCAGTTCAACTATGATGACTTCATGGAGCAAATGAACCAGCTACAAAAGCTGGGCGGAATTGCCGGGATTTTAAAAATGCTTCCGGGGATGAATAAGGCGATGCAGGGAATAGACCTTGAAGACTCCGAGAAGAAGATGAAGCAGGTAAAATGCATCATTCAGTCCATGACCTTTAAGGAAAGAGCCAATCCGAAGCTTATGAATCCTTCCAGAAAGAAGAGAATCGCAAGCGGTGCCGGTGTGGATATTTCTAAAGTAAACAGACTGGTAAAGCAGTTTGAAGAAATGCAGAAAATGATGAAGCAGTTCGGCGGAGGAAGAGGAAAGCACGGCGGAAATCCGTTTGGCGGTGGCTTTCCAGGTATGGGCTTCCCGGGCATGGGTAGCAAAGGAAAAGGATTTCCTTTCTAAGATAGGTGAAGAGAATCAGAAATTCCAATCCCGGATTTCATATATTTAAAAGAAATTTGGTAAATATTGTATAAATTGGTTTCAACAGCATTGCTGAAGAAATAAATCAAGTGTATTTTCAAAGGAGAAAAAAATGGCAGTTAAGATCAGATTAAGAAGAATGGGACAGATCCACGCACCGTACTATCGTGTAATCGTAGCAGATTCCAGAAGCCCGAGAAACGGTAGATTTATCGAGGAGTTAGGATACTATGATCCGACTAAGGAGCCTACTGTATTTAAGGTAGATGCTGAAGCTACAAAGAAGTGGTTACAAAATGGTGCTCAGCCGACAGAAACCGTAGCTAGACTTCTCAAGAAGTTTAACATCTAACTCTACAAGGAGGGGATGCTGTAATGAAAGAACTTCTGGAAACCATTGCAAAAGCATTGGTTCAGTTTCCCGAAGATGTTCATGCCGAAATGGAAGAGAAAGAAGGAGAAGTCTTTCTCACCCTTTCTGTAAATGAGCAGGACATGGGAAAAGTGATTGGACGCTCAGGCCGTATTGCTAAGGCAATTCGTTCTGTGATGAATGCAGCTGCATCCAAGCAAAACAAGAGAATATCCATCGATATTCAGTAAAACAGGCGAGATTTATCTGGCAGTTATGATAAGCGCTGTAAAAGCAAAGCTAAAGATTTTTGATTGCTGTACAAGTCTGTAGAGCATAAGAACGCTTTGATTTTACAGCCCTTTTCTTTAGGAGCGGTAAACTATGTTAGAAGAATTACGAGTGGGTATTGTAGGGAAGCCTCATGGCTTAAAAGGGGAACTTAAGGTCTTCCCCACAACGGACGATCCGAAGCGATTTTCCGCCTTAAAGGAAGTTATTTTAAAAAAGGAAAGCAAGGGACTGATCTCCAAGGAAGAGCGAGAAGAAAGAGAGGTTTCCGCTGTTCGTTATCACAAGGATACCGTCCTTTTAAGCTTAAAAGGGATTGACAGCATAGAGCTTGCCGAAAAATATAGAGATTACTCTCTTTATGTAAAAAGAGAAGAAGCTCTCTCCTTAGCGGAAGGAGAATATTTCCTCGGAGATTACCTCGGTATGGAGGTTTTTATCGAGGAAGAGGAGAGTCTTGGGCAGGTTTCGGAGCTCATTGAAACCGGAGCCAATCTGGTTTTTGTGGTAAAAGGAAAGGATAAGGAATATCTGATTCCGCATGTTCCTGCCATCGTCTACTCTATAGAGAACAATCGTATCCATATTCATACCATACCGGGGTTACTCGAATTATGATGAAATTTACTGTACTGACTTTATTTCCGGAACAGGTGGAAGCTGCATTTTCCCACTCCATTATGAAAAGAGCGATGGAGGATGGGAAAATAGAGCTGCGCTGCATCAATATTCGGGATTATACGAAAGATCCGCACGGGCATGTCGATGATGCGCCCTTTGGCGGAGGAGCGGGAATGCTCATGCAGGCGGAGCCAATCTATGAAGCGTTTTCGGATCTACAAGAAAAAGAAACTCCTACAAAGGTAATCTACTGTTCTCCGAGAGGAAGAATATTTTCACAGAAGATTGCAGAAGATCTGGCAAGAGAAAGTCATATCGCATTTCTTTGCGGACACTATGAGGGAGTGGATCAGAGAGCCTTGGAGCTTCTTAACGCTGAGGAGCTGTCACTCGGTGACTATGTATTAAGCGGTGGAGAGCTGGCATGTGCCATTATGATGGATGCCATTTCCAGAGTAAGAGAAGGCGTGCTCAACAAGAAAGAGAGCTACGAGGAGGAGAGTTTCTCGAACGGTCTTTTGGAATATCCCCAGTATACAAGACCGAGAGAATATAAGGGGCTCACGGTTCCGGAGGTCCTTCTTTCCGGAGACCATAAGAAAATTGCCGCATGGAGACATGAGGAAAGTTTGAAGCTAACCGAAGATGTTCGTCCCGATCTCTATCAGCTCTATAGAGAAAAGAATCCGGAGGAATTTCAGCCTAAGAAAAAGAGACGGAAGTAAAAAATACAGCTATCTTCCATAAAAAATGAGGAGAATCCGGCATTTTTTCTTGCATTTTAGACTTGTCTGTGCTATTCTATACGAGCTGTTTTGTCATAAGACAAAATATAACCCTATAATATGTTCCGCTGACGAGACCGTGTATGAACATAGAATGTTTTGGAGGACTTGTATATGTCAAATTTTGAAATCATTAGAGAAATTGAACAGGCGCAGTTAAGACAGGAAGCCTTAGCACCGTTCAACACAGGAGATACCATTAAGGTATACAACAAGATCAAAGAGGGTAACAGAGAGAGAACCCAGATTTTCGAGGGAACCGTTTTAAAGATTCAGGGTGGTTCCAACAGAGAAACCTTTACCGTTCGTAAGACCAGTAACGGTGTAGGCGTTGAGAAGACCTGGCCGATTCATAGCCCGTTCGTAGAGAAGATTGAAGTAGTTCGTAAGGGTAAGGTTCGTAGAGCGAAGTTGAACTACCTTCGTGATCGTGTTGGTAAGGCTGCTAAAGTTAAGGCTGCGAAGTAATTTAAACCATACAGTACAGGTGTTCCTTTCGGAGCACCTGTTTTTTTCTAAGGAGTGTTATGAAAGAAAGAACGATTTTTCAAAAGTTTATTCATACTCTGGTGGACATTCTTATTCTTCTTTCTTTGGCCTGGTTCATTGTTTACAGCTTCTTCTCCCTTTACAGGGTTTCTGGACACAGTATGGAGCCCGCACTTTCCACAGGTGATACGGTTCTCATTGATGAGCTGAGCTATCGATTCATTAAGCCGAAAAGAATGGATATCGTGCTGTTCCAAAGAGCGGATAAGTCTTATAATATGAAACGGATAGTCGGTCTTCCCGGCGAAACCGTGATTATTCAAAATGGAAGAATCTATATTAACGGAGAGCTTTTAGAAACAACAAAGATTTCTCCCATCGCTCTACCGGGTTTGGCTAAAAATCCCGTAGAGCTTGGGAAAGACGAGTATTTCCTTATTGGAGACAATACGGATTCCTCGGAGGACAGTCGTTTTCAGAATATTGGAAATGTGCATTTTGCGCAGATACGGGGAAGAGTCTGGTTTCGCCTGCTTCCTCTTCGGAAAATGAAGCTCATAGTATAGAAAGGAGCCGGAAGTGAAAATACAGTGGTATCCCGGGCATATGGCAAAAGCCAAGAGAAAGATGAAAGAAGATCTACCCCTTGTCGATGCAATTATTGAAGTGATAGACAGCCGTTGTCCTAACTCTTCCCGTAACCCGGAAATCGACATTTTAGCTAAAGACAAGGCCAGAATCATGCTTTTTAACAAGGCTGACCTTGCGGATCCGGCAAGAACAAAGAGCTTTATGGAAAGCTTTCGGAAGCAGGGCTTCTATACCATGGAAATGGACGCCAGAAGCCGTTCTAGTGTAAAAGGCGTAAGTAAGCTTGTCATGGAGAGCTGTGCTGAGCTTTTAGAAAGAAAGAAGCAAAAAGGGATTCTTTCTCAAAGCATCAAAGCCATGGTTCTCGGTATTCCGAATGTTGGGAAATCCACCTTTATCAACGCCTATGTGGGAAAGGCTACGGCGAAAACCGGAAATAAGCCGGGTGTCACTAAGGGGGCTCAGTGGATTAAGATCGGAAAAGACTTACAGCTTCTCGATACACCGGGAATCACCTGGCCGAAATTTGAAAGAGAGATTGTGGGCTTGAATCTAGCTCTCATCGGTTCTATTAACGATGAGATACTGCCGATAGAAGAGCTTATCTTTTATCTTCTAAAATATCTTACCCGTTATTACGGCTCCGCCCTTGTTTCCCGCTATGGTGAAACACTGCAGGGAAAGGAAGATGCTTTGGAAGCAATGGACGCCATTGCCGTAAAGAGAGCCTGTATCAAAAAGGGTGGCGATATTGATTACACGAAGGTATCGAGACTCATTCTGGACGATTTCGAAGCGGAAGACTGGGAAGAATCAGCTTGGAGCATCCTATGAAATGGGAAGAAGACAGCCAAATGGAAGTATAGATTTATGAGAATTTTCAACGCATAAAAGAATATTCCCATACTTCGAAAAGGAATGAATTTTAATAGGATAAGATATGACCGATAAAGCAAGAGAAAAGGAAGAGCTTCGGCTCGAAGAAATGCGAAAAGAGGAGAGAGCGGTACTCGAATTCAGTCCGATAGCAGGAGTGGATGAGGCGGGAAGAGGTCCCTTGGCAGGACCGGTGGTTGCAGCCTGTGCTGTAATCCCTTTAGATTATCCCTTTTACTATTTAAATGACTCCAAAAAGATGTCCGAGAAACGAAGAGAAGCTCTTTTTGAGGACTTACAGAAAGAAGCCATTGCCTTTGGACTCGGCATTGTTTCTCCGGAAAGAATCGATGAAATCAACATCTTACAGGCGACTTATGAAGCTATGCGAGAGGCGCTGAAGGATATGGAGAAGCATTTTTCGCTTAGCCCGAAGATTCTTTTAAATGATGCAGTGACGATTCCGGGAATTTTGATTCCGCAGAAGGCCATTGTTCACGGTGATGCGAAATCTTTGTCCATTGCGGCAGCCAGTGTCTTAGCCAAGGTGACAAGGGATCATATCATGTTGGAATTCGATGAACAATATCCTGAATACGGTTTTAAGCAGCATAAGGGCTATGGCACAAAGGTCCATAGAGAAGCCATTCTTACACACGGCCCCTGTCCGATTCACAGAAGAAGCTTTTTAAAGAATTTATATAGTTAATATAAGTAAACTGCTAAAGAGAATGTAATCTCGATTTGCAGACTTCCCTATGAATAATCAGTGCTTTAGAAATAGCACAACGGTTTATAGAGAGAGGTAAATCAAATGCAGAGTAATAAGGTGAAGAATACACATCTTCTCGGAGAAAAGTACGAGAATATGGCGGTAGAATATTTGGAAGCAATGGGGTATAGTATTTTGGAGCGAAATGCTCGCTTTCACCATTTGGAAACGGATATTATTGCAAGAGACGGAGAATACCTCTGCTTATAGAAGTAAAGGGGAGAAAGAGCGGAAGCTTAAGCTCTCCCTATGAAGCCGTGAGTCGGAAGAAAATCCAATTTCTTCGAACCATGGCGGAGGGATACTTGGTAAAACAACATTTATCCTTATATGACACCCCTTGTCGTTTTGATGTACTTTGCATTTCAGGGGAAGAAATAGAGCTCATTAAGAATGCATTTTAGCTATTTAAGAACAGATCTTAGTTATTTTAAAATGGAAAAATGTGTTTTGCATATGATGCTTTTTTATAAAATAATATATTATTTCTCATCATTCGAAAGAGAAGAATAGATAAAGGAGTTTAACGGAATGGAAGAAAAGAGCAAGAATAAAAATGAGCGCAAAGTGATTTTAACGGGAGACAGACCTACCGGAAAGCTGCATCTTGGGCATTATGTAGGATCTTTACAAAGAAGAGTGGAATTGCAAAATTCCGGAGAGTTTGACGAAATCAATATTTTGATTGCGGATGACCAGGCCTTAACCGATAACTACGATAACCCGAAGAAAATCAGAGATAACATTATTGAAGTGGCTCTGGACTATCTTTCTGTCGGTATTGATCCCGCTAAGAGTACTATCTGTATTCAGTCGGCTCTTCCCGCACTGCATGCCTTGTCCTTCTACTACTTAAATCTGGTTACCACGCAAAGACTGAGCCGTAATCCGACCGTGAAGGCGGAAATGAAGCAGAAGGGCTATAGCGGAGAAAATGAAAATGATAACGAGGCGGGACTTCCTGCCGGCTTTTTTACCTATCCGGTGTCACAGGCTGCGGACATTACCGCCTTTAAGGCGACAACCGTTCCGGTTGGAGAAGATCAGCTCCCCATGATTGAGCAGACGAAGGAAATCGTACGACGCTTTAATCAGCTTTATCAGAGAGAAATTCTTTTAGAGCCGGAAATTCTTCTTCCGAAGAATTCCAGCCAGAGGAGACTTCCGGGAATTGACGGTAAGGCAAAGATGAGTAAGTCTCTCGGTAATGGAATTTACCTTTCCGATGATGAAAATACGGTTAAAACAAAGATTATGAGCATGTATACCGATCCTTCTCATATCAATATTGCCGATCCCGGTCATGTTGAAGGAAATATGGTATTTACTTACCTCGATGCTTTTTCAAAACAAGATGATTTTGCCGAGTTCCTTCCCGACTATGCCTGCCTGGATGAAATGAAGGAACACTATAAAAGAGGCGGTCTAGGGGATGTAAAGTGTAAGAAGTTCCTTCTGAAGGTCATGGAAAATATGCTTTCCCCTATCAGAGCGGAAAGAAAGCTCTGGGAGAATCGCATTTCCGATGTCTATGATATTCTTTATCAAGGCACGGAAAAGGCTAAAGAAACAACAAATGCTACCCTTGAAGAAGTACGAGACGCGATGCGGATCAATTACTTTAAAGGAAATGAAATCATCGGAGAATGGGATAAATGGGTACATGGAAGTCAAGAGGGCTAAGAGGCTCTCTTCTGGAAGAGGAGCTGAATCAGACTATTTCCCTTTACAGGGAAAAGAACCTCGCACTCATTCAGAAAATACCTACCCCGATTACTCCTATAGAATTGGATAAGAGCCATAAACAAATCACCCTTGCCTACTTTGATCGGAAGTCCACCGTGGACTATGTGGGAGTAGTGCAGGGGATTCCTGTTTGTTTCGATGCCAAGGAATGCCATAAGGACTCACTTCCTTTGCAAAACCTTCATGCACACCAAATGGCTTTTATGCAGGACTTTATGAAGCAGGGCGGAATCAGCTTTATTATCCTGTCATTCACACAAAGGAATGAAATCTATTATGTGCCTTTTCGGGAGCTTCTTCGCTTCACAAAGAGAATGGAAGAGGGCGGTAAAAAGAGTTTTCGCTATGATGAACTCGAATGCTCCCATAGAATTTATCGCAAAAAGGACCTTCTGGTGCATTTTTTAGAAGCTTTAAATGAGGATATTTTACTATTAAATGAAATGTCAAAAACTGAGTATTATGGATAAAGATAAAAGTTCATGGACTTACAGGTTTATGTAGTTTATAAGTTCATGCAATTATAAGTTTGTGTAATGATAAGCACAGTAAAAACGATTCTTCGACTTTTTCTTTTTAAAAAGAGAAATCTGAAGCGTATGCAATAGTAAAAAAGGAAGATGAAATGAATATTATCGTAGTCGGTTGCGGAAAAGTCGGTCTGAATTTAGCGGACCAGTTAAACAAAGAGGGACATGACATTACCATCATTGATAATGATGAAAAGGAACTTCGTCATGCGGTGGATTTCTTGGATGTCATGGGCGTCCATGGAAATGGTGCCATGCCACAGACGCTTCGAGAAGCGGGTATCGCTGAAGCGGACGTATTGATTGCAGCTACAAACCAAGACGAAGTCAATATGCTCTGTTGTCTTTTTGCTAAAAAAGAAGGACATTACTGCAGTACCATTGCCAGAATTCGTGATCCGCAGTATACAACGGAAATTAAATATTTACGAGATGAATTAAATCTTGCCATGGTTATCAATCCGGAAATGGCAGCTGCAAAAGAGATTGAAAGGCTGCTTCGTTTTCCTTCTGCAATCAAAATTGACAGCTTCTCCAGAGGAAGACTGGACTTAATTCGGGCAAAGGTACCCGAAGAGAGTCAATTAGTCGGTATTCCTTTCTATAAGATGAAAAAGGAGATTGGTCTGGATGTTTTGGTATGCTGCATTGAAAGAGGAGAGGAGGTCCTGATTCCGAAAGGCTCCGACTGCTTTATGGCCGGTGATGAAATCAGCTTTATTGCATCGACAAAGCACATTACGGAATTTTTCCTAAAGCTTGGCTTAAAGTATACCCCTATCCGTGATTGCATGATTGTAGGTGGTGGAAGAGTAAGCTATTATATTGCTAAATATATTGAAGAAACGCATTTAAACTTAAAATTGAAGATTATTGATTCCAATAAAGAGCGCTGTGATTTTTTAGCGGAAGAACTGCCGGATTGTAGTATTATCAACGGGAACGGTATTGATCAAGAATTGTTAAAGAGAGAGGGAATTGAGACCACGGATGCCTTTTGTTCTTTAACAGGCTTTGATGAAGAAAACATTATGCTTTCTCTATATGCCGGAAAACTTTCAAAAACCAGATTGATTACTAAGGTAAACCGTATTACCTTTGAAAATGTGATTCGAGAAATGAATCTCGGCTCTGTAATCTACCCGAAACAGATTATTGCGGACAGCATTGTTCGCTATGTTCGTGCATTGGAAAATTCCAAGGGATCAAACGTGGAAACACTTTATAAAATTGCCGATGGAAGGGCAGAGGCTCTAGAATTTCGTGTCTTAAATGACCCGAATCTGATTAATATTCCTTTATCGGATATTCAATTAAATGATGGTGTTTTGATTTGCGGAATCATCCGGAATCATCGTGTGATTACCCCGAACGGATCGGATATGATGAAAATGGGAGACCGGGTTATCATTGTTACGAAAAATACGGGATACAATGATCTTCGAGATATTTTAAAGATGAATAATGAAGAGGAGAGTGGAATCCATTATGAACTTTAGTATGATTGTCTATATTCTGGCATGGGTACTGAAAATCGAGGGAGCAAGTATGATTTTGCCACTCCTTTGTTCCTTGATTTATAAGGAAAATGACATTGCCCTTTGCTTTTTCATTATTGGAACGGCATCCGTTTTACTCGGATATATTCTAACTGCAAAAAAACCGAAAAAAATCGCTTTTTATGCGAGAGAGGGCTTTGTTATCGTGGCGGCTTGTTGGGTGGTTCTTTCCCTGGTAGGGGCTTTACCCTTTTTCATTTCAGGAAGAATTCCGCATTATATAGATGCTTTATTTGAGATTGTCTCCGGATTTACCACAACCGGTTCTTCAGTTCTTTCCGATGTTGAAGCTCTTGGAAAAGGTCTTTTATTTTGGCGTTCCTTTTCACACTGGATAGGAGGAATGGGCGTACTTGTCTTGGTATTGACAGTACTACCACTTGGCGGCGGTTATAATATGATGATTATGAAAGCGGAGTCACCCGGACCGGAAGTTACAAAAATGGTACCTAGAGTAGCGGATACGGCAAAAGCACTATATAAAATCTATTTTATTTTAACGATTATCATGATTCTTGTATTTCTGCTTTCCGGCATGCCTCTCTTTGATGCACTGTGTATCGGCTTCGGTACAGCAGGAACCGGAGGTTTTTCTATCCGAAACTCCGGAATGGCGGATTATTCTATGCTTAGCCAGTTTTTAATTACTATTTTTATGATTCTATTCGGAGTTAACTTTAATGTATATTACCTGATTCAGAGAAAAAAGTTTTCGGATGCATTTCATTCTGAAGAGGCCAGAGGATATTTTATCATCATAGCGGCAAGCACTTTGTTTATCACTTTCAATATCTTCCAGAGTATTGGAAAGGGATTTTTATTTGCTCTGCATCATGCTTTTTTCACAGTAGGAAGTATAATCACAACAACAGGATTTTCTACATTAGATTTTAATGAGTGGGCAGTACCTTCCCAAATGGTCATTTTATTCCTTATGATCTGTGGAGCCTGTGCAGGTTCAACCGGTGGAGGACTTAAGGTATCAAGGCTTATAATATTGTTAAAGAGCCTCGCAAAGGAATTGCATCTGATTATTCATCCTGAAGCTATAAAAAAGGTAAGACTGGAAGGAAAGTGCTTGGATCACAGCGTAGTTCGTTCCGTAAGCACATATTTGGTAGCTTATTGCTTTATTTATATGATTTCCATTTTCCTTATCAGTTTTGACGGGTATGACTTCTTGACTAATTTTTCCGCAATTTCTGCAACCTTTAACAATATAGGACCGGGACTTGGAAAAGTAGGACCGCTAAGTAATTTTTCCGTGTATTCTTATTTTTCAAAGCTGGTTATGATTTTTGACATGCTAGCCGGAAGACTGGAAATATTTCCCATGTTGATTTTATTCTCCATAAAGACTTGGAAAAAGACAAACTAAGCCGAATTTATAGAACTGAATGGATACTTTATTCGAGATAAATGGCTTCGTGATATTTATTTCCAAGATAGTGTTTTAGAACGTATATAAGTTCATAAAATTATAAGAAAAGAATAAAAGAGATATGCATATAACTATTCGCTAAACTCTTGTTTAACGAATAGTTATATGCTAAAATAAGGGTATGGCTGAATAAGCTATACCTTTAATACTATATAAAACAAATACCGTTTTGATTAACTTATTTGTTTAACCTATTTTTTTTAACTTATCTATGTGAGGTGAACTATGGCTTTAGCCTATCATGAAGAATTGGATAAAAAGAATACTGTAAAGCTTAGAGAATTACAAAAGGATCTTCCTGTATTTTGCAATGTTTTTTTCCGCGGAATTGACCAGATTACCGCATCTCGTACAAAGATTGCCTATGCTTATGATTTGAAAGTTTTTTTTACCTATCTTAAGGAAGAACTGAATATACATGATTCCATCGACGACTTTACGGTTCAGGACGTAGAGAATCTTACTGTTCCTGAGCTTGAAGAATATATGGAATATCTTAAATACAGAACCAAAGAAAAAGAAAATGCAGATGGAGAAATGGAAACCATTGATATATTAAATCATAATAAGAGCATCAAACGAAAAATTTCTTCTTTAAAGAGTTTCTATAACTATTTATATAAAGCAGGTTTAATTAGTAGTAACAAAGCATCTCTTCTCTCCCTCCCCAAGCTTTCCGAGGAGGAGATTATCCGTATGGATCAGGGTGAAATCGCCCAATTTCTTGATGAAGTGGAAAACGGTCATCAACTAAGCAAAAAAGAACGTGAATTTCATGAAAAAAACAATGTACGTGATCTTGCCATGATGCAACTAATGTTGGGAACCGGAATTCGTGTTTCCGAGTGTGTAGGACTCAATTTATCCGATCTTGACTTTAATAATAACGGCATCCGTATTCATCGTAAAGGCGGCAAAAATGTCACTATTTACTTCTCTGATGAGGTGGAAAGCGGGCTTCGTGCTTATTTAGAAGAAAGAAAGCTGAAGATTCCTGCTCCCGGACATGAAGAAGCACTCTTTCTTCTATGCAGAACAAACGTATATCCGTTCGTTCTGTAGAAAAAATGGTCAAAAAATACGCCAGTCGTGTAACACCATTAAAACATATTACTCCGCATAAATTGCGAAGCAGCTATGGTACGAATCTATATCAAGAAACAGGGGATATTTACCTTGTAGCGGATGTACTGGGACATAGTGATGTCAATACAACAAAGAAGCATTATGCTGCACTGGAAGAGGAACGGCGCAGAAGTGTACGAAATGTCGTTCGTCTTAGAAAAGAAGAAGGAGAAAGCTAGTTTTCTAGAAAAATGAAGTATTTTCTTCATTCCAACGATTCTCTTCTTTATATTTCTTGACTCTTCTTTGATAGGTTCTGAGCTGTACTCCGGCATATTCTGCAGCTTCAGTACTTTTATGGGAATTGCTATAGAGAAATATATCTGAGACTTTTTTTGCTGAACCGTAGTCTCTTTTCTTTCCGGCATCGCGTTTTAAACGATCTACAGCAATATCCAGCTTAAAAGTGTATTTCTCATTTCTCCCGGAGGATAGAGATACTTTCATACCATATTTTTTTAAATAAGAATCCAGCTCGGTAATTTCTTTTTGAATACGAAAAAACTCTCCGTCATCTTCTATTTCTAATTGCAGACTTTCCACTATATGTTCCCCTAATCCGGGTTCAGACCATCTCTCTATCATAATAAAGCCTTCAGTCTTATAAACCGAGTCTAATAAGGCCTACAGCCTTACCTAAGATTGCACAATCCTCTACAATAATCGGATCCATTGCATCATTCTCCGGTTGCAAACGAATATGTCCATCTTCCTTATAGAAACGCTTTACCGTCGCACTGTCATCAACCAAAGCTACAACAACTTCACCTTGGGCGCAGGTGTTTTGCTTAGCTACTATAAGATAATCTCCATGAAAGATTCCGATATTAATCATGGAGTCACCCTTGACCTTTAAGATAAAACTCTCCTGATTCGGAAGTAAGTTGACAGGAAACGGGATATTACCGGTAATGTTCTCTTCTGCAAATATTGGAGTTCCTGCAGCCACTGTACCTACTATTGGTAACGCTGTCATCTCTTCTCCATAAGCCTCAGTAGAAACGGTATCTTCTCTATCTTCAACTAATTCAGATTTTTCGGCAATATTTCCTATATCATCATCTTCTGTATCTCTTCGCTCTAAGCTAAGACCCTTCACGATTTAGGATTTCTATTGCTCGAGGATGAGCCGGATCTTTCCTGATTAAACCAAGCTTTTCTAAATCATTTAAATAAGTAAAGACACTGGAAGTTGATTTAAGGCCTACTTTTGCACAGATATCTCTTACAGATGGAGGATAGTTTTTCTTTTGTACACAATCCTTAATGTACTCATATATTTCTTCCTGCTTTTTTGTTAAATTATCTATACTATATACCTTCTTTGGTCTTCCCATGCCATCCTCCAAAATAATAAAGTTGATACTGCTCTTCATCTTAGTTCACAAACTTTTGTTCTTATAAATTATAGCATAAAAGAATTATATTGCAAACATTTGTACGAAAATAATAAGAACAAAAAAAGTGCTGAACGACAAATTCACCATTCAGCACTTTCTCAATTACGCTATTCTTTTATTCTAAGTTTCACTATGAATCTATTTACTTATTCCTATTCCTCTCCCAGCTTATCTACTGCCATAAGCTTTTCCAGGAAGCTCTTGATTACTATAAGGATTGCTCCGCAAATCAAAAGAGAAGAACCAAGGATAATCAAAATCTTAGCATATCCCCATTTATCCGTTACTGCAACAAGATAACCGGAAGCAATACCGGAGAAAGTATAAGTAAGATACCAAGAGCTCATTGCCAAAGAGGAGAACCGCTCCGGGGTCAACTTATTGAATAATGCCATACCTACAGGAGACACTAAAAGCTCGCCGATAGTTAACACAGTATAAGCTACAAGCATGTACCAAAGATCCATCTTTACAGTCTTATCCAGTACACCGTGTAAGGTGTTGAATCCGGCTAAAATGATGAAGAAGGCAAGACCGGTAATCGCCATTCCAACAGCCATCTTTACGCTAATGGGCGGATCCATCTTCTTTTGTCCCAAACTCATCCATAAGTTACCGAAAAGCAGTGCAAGGATGATACATAAGATACCGTTGAAAGAAATAAGCCATACAACAGGAACCTGGAAACCGGCAACCTTTAAGTTAACGTAATCCATAGCCAAAGTGTTAATGGTGTAAGAAGTCTGGAAATAGCATGTCCAATATACGGTAACAAGGATGAAAATGATGAACATACCTAAGATACGCTTCTTATCAACAGCTGTCAACTTCTCGTTGCTTACTGTCTTAGTTGTTCCATCCTCTTCCTTCTTCTGCTTTCCTGCAGGATACTTTCCAACCTCTCCTAACCACTTCGGAATAAGGAAAAGATAAATCAGGAATACGAGGAACATACCGATGGACACCATCAGATAAGCGTACTTGTAACCATAGCTGATAACATTTCCCGCTTCATCTTTAATAGCCATCCAGTGGTCAGTCAACATTCCACCGAAAAATCGGACCGAAGAAGCTACCGATATTTACAGCCATATAGAAAATGCCGTAAGCTGCATCTTTTCTGGTATGCTCCTTTTTGGAATAAAGCATTCCTACAATAGCACTTAAGTTGTTATTCATAAATGCTGCAGAAAATACATTAATGGAAATACCCACAATAACCATAGGAACGTTTGGCGTAAACAGGAAGAAAATCATATATGCAACTCCCTGCATAAAGAACGCCATAAGTAAGGACTTCTGAATACCCAAGAAACGGTCTGTTATTACCGATCCAAGTAAGGGAAGCACAGAACCGGCTGTTGTGGCAACAGAAATCAACAATCCTGCCTGCTCCTTGGATAAGCCCAAGCCTCCCATAGCTACACTATACGTGTAGAAAAAAATCAAGAATCCCGAAACCGCATACTTCAAATAGCTGGATCCGCACATTCCTATGCAGGCAAGCCATAGACCTTTCGGGTGGTGAAATTTTTCTTTCTTTACTGCTTCTTCCATAACCCCTCCTAAAATTACGATAAAAAATTTCATTATTTTCTGTAAAATAATGAACATCTAGACTATGTTAAGAATATAGCAAATTCTACTAATTGGCAAGAACTATTTATTTTTTCCATTACTAGATTTTAGAAGGAGTATATCGCTTTAATTTTTACAATAATAAATGAATTTAACTAATAATATTTAGGCAAAACGCATAAATAAATTTATCTTTGTAAAGCAATTATACAGGAATCTTTTTTGCATCGGACCAAATCTTTTCAAGATCGTAATATTCCCTTTGTTCCTTGGTAAAGAGATGTACTACAATATCACGATAATCCATAAGAATCCAGCCGGAACTGCTCTCTCCCTCCTTATGTAAACCATCTACTTGAACTTGATCCTCTACTGCATCTTCCAGGGCATCTAACTGCCTGGCATTGTCAGCAGATGCCAAAATAAAATAATCTGCCAAGGTGGAAATTTCGGATATGTCCAAGGCAATGATATCGCCGGCTTTTTTTTCCTCTAATATATTCATAATTTTTTGTAATAAAGTGGTATTTTCCATAAATTCCTCCCTATTATTTAACTAAGATAAACTCGTTAAACGCTAAAATTATTCGTTAAACTTCGATTCAATTCATGAAACGCCGGTTCAATTTATTAAGCTCCACTTCATTTCTGAAGCTCTTCTTCCTGCAAAGCCTTATAGTACCGGTATGCTTCTACCGATTCCGTGCACAAGCTCTGTCCCTTTTCCTCAACATATTCTATTGTTGCACGTAAGCTCATATAAATCGCTTTATCCAGATTAGAAAAGGCTATTCTTCGAATTTCGTCCAATTCTCCTCTACTTCCTCTTCTGACCTCGATATAGTCTGCAAGGTAAATGATTTTTTCCAATAAACTCATAGCCGGTCTGCCAATAGTGTGATAATAAATGGCTGACAATATTTCTTCATTCTGAATTTGAAAATGTTTTCTGGCATACGTTGCACCATATATCCCATGTAAGACCTGCGGGGCAGAAATGTATTCCGGCTGCAAAGGAATATGTTCTCTTTCACAAACCGTAAGCAATTCTTTTTTTCCCCATATATTTTGCACAATCATGACAAAGACCGGCAAGCTCTGCAGCCTTTAAATCGTAGCCGTGCGCCATGGCAAGAGCAATCGCGGTAAAGGATACACTGATGGAGTGCTCATAGCGTTCCTCATTCAAGTGCTCCTTCAAATGCTTGCGAATGAATTTTACTTGTTCCCAATATCCTCTATCTTCTTCCAAAGTGAGTTCCTCCATAAGCACATTCTATTGCGAGTAGTAGCTCGGTTTTGTTACTAATATTCATTTCAAAAAAACTGAAAAAAGCAGATTAGCAGTAAAAATAACGACAGTTTTAATTTTGTTGCACCATTCTCTGTTTTAAGTCCTCTTCCAATGCAATTGAGATTGGAGATAGCCATGATTTAATGGTATAAATTCTTATCCATTATATATTTTTCTACCGATACAGGAAGAATACCGCTTATGGAATCACCATTTTCCAGTTTTTCCCGAATTAAAGAGCTGGAATAGTTGATTTTTTTCATATTCAAAAAACTACAGCTTAATCCGAACTCATTATTTAAGAATTTTTTTCTTTCCGTTAATTCCCTTTCTTCGGATTCTCCATTTCGATTGGCCACCAAAAAATGAAGCATTTTACCAAGCTCTTCTATTTTATACCAATTTTCCAAAGTAAAGAACTCATCTGTTCCGATAATCAAAAAGATTTCAGCATTCGGAAAAGTTTTTTTCAAAATCAGAGCCGAATCGTAGCTATAGGAATTTCCGCTGCGCTCTCCTTCAACAGTGGAATAGAAAAATGGCAGAGTTTCTTTGTATTCTATACTGCATCTGTTCGTTCCGATATGATTTTTCTTCGAATCGTTTCGGTATCTTTCATTTTCCTCTTTTAGGGCAAAAAAAAGCATCGTTGAGCGATCAGAAAAAGGAAGTAAATCCGAGTTTTTTTTATGATACGGCACTCCTGTCGGTAAGAAAACTATACATTCCCTAGAAAGAAAGGAATTTGGTCTGTTTTCAGAATCTAAAAGCCTCTATACTATTTCTTTTATTCCTGTTATCTTCATTTTCTTTCTCTTCCAACGTCTTTAATGCCGTTCTTCCCAAGATTAAATGCCCGTAATGAATAGGATTGAAGCTTCCACCTAATATTCCAAGCTTTCGAACAGAGGGAAAACATAGTCCGCTTTCAATATCGGAAAGACTTAGACATAAGTTATTGTTTATCCATTAAAAAGCTCTATTCTTCTCTTCTTTTGCCGGCTTATATAGTACTATCTTTCTTCCGATTATCTGTACCAGCTCGGTATTGGAACGCTCTGCAATCGTATTTCCCAACTCACGAAGGTCTTCGTCACAGTTCTTCAGCACATTAATCTTCATGATTTCATGCTTTTCCATGTATTCTTCCACGGAATGAGTAAACTCCGGTGTTAAAGCATTTTTTCCGATGGAAAGAACCGGATCAATGCTTTGCGCCGCACTGCGAATGCGTGCGCGCATCTTGCTATCTGCAATATAGGACTTCATTATTCCTCCTTGGACTCGTTTTCATCCTCTATTTCATCATCATAATACTCAAATTCATGCGAGAAAATCTTAATAGTATCGCCTTCCTTCATGCCCATTTTCTTAAGCTCTTTGATAATACCCTGTTCTACCATAAAACGCTGGAAGAAGAGGAATCCCTTCTCCGCCTCTAAATTGGTATAGCCGAGCATCTTCTCCATCTTTCGGGCCTTCTACAAGGAAAAGTCCCTCTTCCGGATGCTCATACTTAATGGGAAGAGATTCAACCGCGCCAAGGTTTTCCAGATCCACTTCACTTTCATAGATCATTTCATCCTTGCCGATTCCTTCCAGAAAGCTTATATGCCTCTTCCAGAAGCGGATAAATTCCCTGATTACTTGCGGCAGATATTTTAAAGAAAGGATAATGCATGTCTTTACAATATTTCTCCAAGTCCTTCAGGGCTTTCTCCTGCTCCTCGGATTGGATAAGCTCCACCTTATTTGCCGCAACAATAACCGGCTTCTTTAAAATCTCCGGATCATAGCTTTCACACTCGGCATGAATGTTCTTTAAATCCTCTAACGGTACTCTTCCTTCCGAGCCTGCTCCATCTACAATGTGTATAAGTACACGGCAACGATGAATATGGCGAAGGAACTGAAATCCGAGTCCAACTCCGTCACTTGCCCCTTCAATCAGTCCCGGGATATCCGCCATAACAAAGCTTCTGTCTCCCTTTAAGTTCACCACACCAAGGTGCGGGTTCAAAGTCGTAAAATGATAGTTTGCTATCTCGGGTCTGGCATTACTGCACATGGAAAGAAGAGTCGATTTTCCTACATTCGGAAATCCGAGAAGCCCTACATCTGCAATCACTCTAAGCTCTAATTGAAGCGTAATCTCCCTCGCATCCTGTCCGGGCTGAGCAAATTTCGGTGCCTGCATGGAAGGCGTTGCAAAATGCATATTTCCCAATCCGCCTTTTCCTCCGGTAAGAAGAACAATTCTGCGATTCTCTCCACTCATATCGGAAATCAACTTTCCTGTTTCCGCATCCTTTAAAAGCGTCCCGGCAGGCACCTTTAAAACAAGATCCTTACCGTTCTTTCCGTGCATCCTCCGGCCGTCGCCTTCCTTTCCGTCTCCGGCCGCATATTTTGTTTTATGACGAAAGGCTTCCAGACTGTTTAATCCATCATCCACTTCCACGATGATATCTCCTCCCTTACCGCCATCTCCTCCATCGGGACCGCCTGCCGGTACGAAGAGTTCTCTACGGAAAGAAACGTGTCCATTTCCTCCCTTACCACTTCTTACATATATTTTTGCTACATCAGCAAACATAAAAGCTCCTTTTATATTGAAGAAAAAAACCCCACACCGGAAACCGGCATGGGGTTAACATTTCTTTATGCCCTTGGAAGAACAGAAACCTGCTTACGATCTCTACCCAATCGGCCGAACTTTACAACACCGTCAACCTTAGCGAATAAGGTAAAATCATTTCCCAAGCCTACATTTTGACCCGGATGAATTCTTGTGCCGTTTTGCTTATACAGGATATTTCCTGCCTTTACAAACTGTCCGTCTGCTCTTTTCGCACCAAGTCTTTTTGAATTAGAATCTCTACCGTTTTTGGTAGAGCCCATACCCTTATGATGAGCCATTTTTTTACTCCTTCCTGTAATACACGAGTTTTATACATCCTACTCGTTACGAATTAACCGATCTTCTCAATCTTTACTTCTGTAAAGAGCTGTCTATGACCGTTCTTCTTGTGATATCCGGACTTTCTCTTATAACGGTAAACAATAACCTTCTTGCCCTTACCGTTCTGAAGAACTGTTCCGGAAACCTTCGCACCTTTCACAGTGGGAGTACCAATCTTCAGAGAACCGTCGTTAATAAGAAGAACCTGATCAAAGGAAATCTTTGCTCCCTCTTCTACTTCCAACTTCTCTACGCGGATTACATCGCCTTCACTGACTTTGTATTGCTTTCCGCCACTTACAATAACTGCATACATTTAGGACATCCTCCTATAAATTTACTCGCTAGCTTTGGTGAGTTTGCACTGCTTTAACCTAGCTATGCGGCATCTAAGCTACTCTACAGTATTTTCTCTTTCTCGTCAAGCAGTTTTCTTTGTATTAAGGATGAAAATAGGCTAGAATTCTTGTTTATTGCCCCGAAAACAAATCTTCAAATACGACTAAAGCAGCTCAATCCTATGGCAGTATACTTCTATAATAAGGATAGTTTGCAGATACTTCATCTACGGAAATTGTTCCGGCTGTAGCATTTTCATGTATAGCGAGCATCCTGCCCTCTTCGGTCCAGCAAAGAAACATCACCACATGACTGTCACCGCTTGGCTGAATGATTAAATCTCCGGGTATCAGTTCACTTCGCTTAATCTTCCTGCCTTGTCCAATCAATTCCTTTGTACTGGACACAAAGTCCAAAGAATCATTTGTGGCTGTCCAGTAAGCCCATTGTACAAAGCCCGAGCAATCCAATCCCTTTCTGTTTCTTCCCTTGTAATCTCGCTCGGAAATCGTTTTTCCGAATGCGTTCCCTTCAATTCCTTGTTTTCCGGCTTTACCTCCATAGTAATAGGGGACCTTTCCGACAGTTGTTAAAGAGAAATGAATCAATTGCTTTCGCTCTTCACTTAAATTCTCAGGAAGCAGACTCATATAACGGGAAATTTCTTCCTCAGTAAGAGGGGTTTTGGTTTCAACAGTAGATAAGCTCAGACCGTATTCTGTAAACCAATCTTTATCAATCAGTGTCTTCACCGCTGAAACACACTCTTCATTCCAACCTTTCCAACGGGAAAATGGACTTTTTTCCCACTCTGCATCTTTCTGTACGGAATCCTAAAACAATTTCTTTTAAACCGTCTTTGATCTTCAAACTTTTTTACCTGAATCGTAATGGTTAAATCGACATGCCCCGGACAATAATTTTTCTCTCGAGTAGAAGAAGCTTTATCTTGTGAAGCAGTCTTTGAATGGTTTTTTTGTAATGAAGTGGAAGAAGAACTTTTTCCGCTATTATTTTGTGCTTTATCTATATCCGATGGACTGGTCAAAGAAGATGAGTCTTCTGTTTCCTGTGAAAAGCTCTCTTCCGTACTGCTTTCCCAAATGATTGCTCTTCTTTCTTTGTACTTTTCCGTAGTTGATTCGGTCTGCGTTTCCGTACTGCTGTCCACTGCAGTTGTTGTCTCTCCGGAACGCTCCGAAGAAACGATGGCAGAAGCTCCTTCAGAGGCTTCCGTCTCTCCTCCGGAAGCTTCTTTTTCCTCCGAGAGAATTTCTTTAGTTGATTTCCCCTCTTCCTTTTCCGCCTCTTCTTTAGCCGTCAAATTGACACAGCCCTGATCAAAATAGACAGGACTGATAGACAAAGTATACGAATGAGATTTTTCGTAAAGTTCCATACAAATTTCACGAAAATGCTCAGCATCCATATAATTATGCTTATAAGTATAGACGGAGACCATTGCTAGAATATCTTTAACATTACTGGAATCCGATATTTCCTTCCCATCTCCATTTAAAAAGCGATAATGAATATTTTTAAAATAGGGAATCGGATAGGACGCGGCATGATCCGCGTTATCTCCATGAACGGTAGGGTTATACTTGCCCATTATCCTGGAACGTTTAACACCAAGATTTTTTGCCACCTTCTCCGGGGTTTCACCGGCTTCATCTGTAATACTTGCAAGATAACGACTCTCCATCGTCATCATTTCCTTTATAAAGAGCTTCCCCGATAGACGATCCTTCCTTATCTTTTTCATTCACAAGATTATAGATATCTATTTTTGCTCTCGGACTTAGAAATTGATCTTCCTCTCTTTCGTTATGAAGTGCGTTTTTATATTCCGTTTCTGTGGAAATATTTCCGGCAGCTTTCGTTTCCCTAACTTTATTGTTCTTTTTAATAAAAAACACGATAACGGAAAGCACAAGAAGAAAGGCCGGCACAAGCTTAACCTTCCATCGCTTATGATTTATTTTATTTCGAAGTCTGGATTTTCTAACCTGTCCTTCCTGTACTTTTTCCTTTTCCTCTTCCAAAAACATTTCTCCTAAAACACTAATCCATTTTATATTGATAGCTGCTATACTTTTATAATGGAATCAGTCAATATTTTCTATATCTTATTCCTTAATTTTCGTTCAATATCTCTGAGTTTGACAATTTATTTTCTGCTTTTATTTCGTAAGCTTGTAAGAACTCTCAGAAAATCATCCGGATAGTCTGCTGAAAATTCCATATATTCTCCGCTTTTGGGATGAATGAATCCTAAAACCATAGCATGTAAAGCTTGTCCCTGTATAGAATAAGGACACTTTTTTAATCCATAAACAGGGTCGCCAATTAAGGGATGACCGATACTCTTCATATGTACCCGGATTTGATGTGTTCTCCCCGTTTCCAGACGACACTCCACCAAGGAAGCATTCTCGAAGCTTTCTAGCAGTTTGTAATGCGTTACTGCTTCTTTACCATGCTTATAATTGATTGCCTGCCGTTTTCGATCTTTTTCATCTCGTCCTATTGGGGCGGAAATCGTCCCGCTCTCCTCTTTTAATCGACCAAAACAGAGTGCGTGATAACGCCTAGTAATGGTATGTTCCTCTAGTTGTTTTGCAAGAGCTTTATGACTCAAGTCATTTTTACAAATAAGCAATAGTCCGGAAGTATCTTTATCAATCCGGTGTATAATTCCCGGACGCAAAACTCCATTGATAGAGGAAAGAGAAGTTCCGGAATGAGCTATAACAGCATTCACCAATGTTCCGGTATAGTGCCCCGGAGCAGGATGCACCACCATTCCACGGGGCTTGTTAACTACAATCAGATCTTCATCTTCAAATACAATATCCAAGGGAATATCCTCTCCCTTCACATCTAATACTTCCGCTTCTTTCTCAATTAAGCTGATATGATCTCCACTTTTTAATTTGATAGAGGCTTTCGCTTTCTGTCCATTGTATAGTACATAGCCTTCCTCTATTAATTTTCCAATATAAGAACGGGTATATTCCGCGGTATTGTTTTCAGCTAAAAAGCTGTCCAGACGTTTTTCTTTATCTTCCTCTTTCACATAAAAATCCATGGTTTTCTCCATATATATTTGAAGATATTCAAACTATTCAATATAGAAGAATTAAATAGCAGGATACAATCTTGCAATTATAGGAACTTAATGCTTTAAAAAGGCAAAATCGTCTTCATTGTAGTAGAAAAAAGCCAGCAAGAACAAACCAATACAAGAAAGGGTAACATAAATATCAGCGACATTAAACACCGGAAAATCAATTGGTTTGAAGTAAATAAAATCAACTACATAAGATTGCAACTGTCGATCAATAAAATTGCCTATTGCTCCGGAGAAAATAAAACAAAGTATAAAATAAAGGCAATAAATTTTTGTCTTTTTTATTTTTATACTCCCTTGCAGAAATATCCGAGCTTAGTTGATTCGTAGCTATTTCTTCTTTTCCCGCTTTTAATCTCATTTCTTTTGGAAGCTTCCAAAGTACATAGAGAATTCCGAGAAGAACCGCAATCGTAATAATCAAAAAGAATCCTTGTTGACCATGTAAAATCCCAAATGCGGCTCCGGGATTTTCTACATATACAAGTACTAAAATATGTGGAATAAGAGATAGCTCTTTTCCTCCTCTTAAAAATTGTACAGCCAAGGATTTAGTCCATTGATCTAATAGGATAAGCAGTACCGCTATAAAGAAAAATAGAACATACCAAAGTATTTTCTTCATTTACTCCTCCATAAAACGAGCCAATGCGGCTTCCAGCTCTTCTTCCCGAAGTCCCTCTTCAATAAACGGAGCACAAATCTTGTGTAAAAGTACGAATTGTAAATGTGCTTTATTCTGTTTCTTATCCATTTTCATTGCAGAAAGTACTGCTTTATGATCTAATTTTTTGCAGCGTGTTTCCAATAATAAATCTTGCATTAGTGACTCTATCTCTGATAAGTCTTCTTCCGTAATTCCTTTTGATAAAGAAAGAGCCATAAGGGTTCCAAATGCTACACATTGTCCGTGGCTGTAGTAAAAATCGGCAGTCTTTTCAATTGCATGTCCCAAACTGTGCCCGAAGTTCAAAAACTTACGATCCCCATTTTCAAAAGGATCTTTTTCCACAAAATATTTTTTTATACGATTACTCTGATAAATGGTTTCCAAAAGGCACTCCGGCTCTCGATTTTTTAAAACAAACCTATGTTCCTTTAAATACGGTAAATACTGGGGATTGTGAATCAGAGCATGCTTAATAATTTCCCCCATACCGGAGGCATATTGTTCCAGAGGCAGAGTAGAAAGCGTATGCATGGAGGAATATACAAGGCTGGGCATATGAAAAGCGCCTACCATATTTTTATAGTCTTGAAAATCAACTCCCGTCTTTCCCGCCAATTGAGGAATCCACCTGAGCAAGAAGGGTCGTTGGAACCTGAATAAAACGAATTCCTCGAAGATACGTTGCCGCTGCAAATCCGCACATATCTCCAATTACTCCGCCACCTAAAGCGACCATGAAATCTTTTCTTTGCAATCCGTATTGAATAGCCGCTTCATAGATCTTTTCTATTCCGCCAAGTGTTTTATTCTTCTCTCCACTGGGAATAACCAAAGATTCAACATGACGAAAACTCTTTTTAAGCTGATCTCTTAAGTCGGATAGATAAAGAGGCGCTACAATATCATCCGTTATAATCAGCGCACTTCTATCCTCACAATGCAAGTCTTTCAATTTTTCAGAAATATGAGAAAAATCCTTTTCCAGATAAATCGAATAACTGTGACAATCTTTTTCGTAAATATCCAACTTCCGCATATTTGCTCCTAAAACTCAGCCTTTCTATATACTCATTAAGAATTAAAAAAAGCATATCCTCTAGGGATATGCCTATCGGTTTTTCTTTATCTAAAGTTCAAGAAACTTCCCTGTCCATCTCCACCGAAGCCTGCTCCGGAAAATTCGCCGGATAAATGAACATCCTCAGGACTGATGATAAAGATATATGTAGAAATCTTCTGTAGATTTCCGTTGATGGCATAGGCAGTTCCACTTAAAATATCGATAATTCTTTGTGCAACTTCTGTATGCAAGCCTTCCATATTGAGAACAACCGCTCTTCCGCTTAAAAGATAATCACAAATCTCCGTTGCATCTCCCATAGAATTCGGCTTAATCATGGTTACTTCCATGCTGGCTTTCTTTCATTAGCACTTGATTTAGGTTTTCCAAATAGACGAAGCTTTGGTTCGGAATCTTCCTCATCTTCATCAGATCTCCTGGAAAAAAAAGATGCTCTCTTTGGACTTTCTTCCTCTTCCTCTTCGTAATCATCCTCGAAGTCATAATCATTATCTAAGTCGTAATCATCCTCGTCATCTCTATTCAAGTTCATCTTTGTCATTAGGTTACTCAAAAAGCTCATACTATTCCCCCAACATCCGCCAAGTCAAACAAGATTATTTTACTCAATTTCGGAGTAAAGTCAACCTTGAAAGTATCTTATAAAAAATAAATTTATGTTTTTATTTAATTCTATATATAAATCGGTATTTAACTTTTTCATATAGCATTTACAATGGACCAAGCATTCCAATCTTAATCAGCCGGTAGCTCAAAAAAATACCTCATTCAAAGAATATTACTGAAAAATAAGTTGTCCGTCCGAGACCATGTCTCCTTGTAAAACAATATGATCATAGACTTCGATTCCGGAGCTTGTATCTTTTTTTACTATAATATATTCATCATTTTTTTCTAAAGGAACAATCTGTCGAAAAACAGCGTAGCCCTTGTTTATATTATACACACCTTCTAAAGATTTGGTAGGTCCAATTATAAAAGAATCTGTACTTTCCTGCTTTATGAGAACATCGCCCGTTTTCAGTACAGAAGAATCCTGATTCTTTGGAATATCAATATAAGCATATTGCTGATCCTTCCTGTAGATTTCCGTGGGAATAAATTTTCAAATTGCCATCCGATTCCTTTCGATAGAAGCCTTGGCTGCCATCTTCTAAAGTAGAAAGAAATTCATTCGGAACAACATAAAAGTCTTTTTTCACTACAGCTGAGGCAGGAATTTTAAGTCCGTTTTCCTCTCTCTCTTTTAAAGAAAAAGCAACGAACCGATCCTCCAGAAAATAATCTTGATAATTGGATAACTCTACCTTTCCAAAGCTCTTTCCGTCTTTTCCTCTTACAAGAAAGAGTTCTCCGGATAAATCCAGGTTTTGACTATCAAAATGCAAGATTACTTTATGCTTATTTTCCAGTTCTTTGTTCTCTTCCTCGGATAAAGGGAAATATACATTCCACTTTGAAGCGCTGATAATTTTATAGATTAGACTTCCTTCTTCAACTTTACTTCCACCTTGTACATATTCCTTTTTGGGCTCAGTTTCTTAAAAACTTCTTCGGCTAAATCACTTTCTTTGAAACTCTCAAAACCATCTAAGATATAGGATACAACTCCGGCTTCTTCTGCTGTTCCGGTGGTATAAGCTATTCCTAAATTACTTAAAATACTGTTTAACTGCTTCACACCTTCTTCACCGGAAAAACTGAAGTGATTATTATCCATACCGGATTGAAAGCTGTAAAGAGTATAAAAACGATTATTCTCAAAGCTTCGAGAAAAATTCTCTAACCGCTGACGAAGTTCCATAATCTGCTTCTCATTTAAACTTCCCAAAAGCTCAGGATGTTCTGATAAATAATTCTCTAGGTTTCCTGTTTCATCTAAAGTATAAAGCTCCGCATTCTTGGAAACTCTTCTTCCCTCCATAACTGTGAAATGAATATAACCACTTTTTTTAGCAGCATAAGCTTTTTCATTCCTAAGGATTAAGCCGGTGAACTGATTTTCCTTCACCAAACTTCCTTCTCTCACTTCATAAAAGCGGATTTGATCCCTTCTCATGAAGGAAACCACACTAAAAAGAATATAGAGAGCAATAATCGCAAAGATTACTCCCTCTATATTGAAAAAAAAATCTTCTTTTCTTTAAGTGACTTGTATTTGACATAATTACAGTGCTAACGCGATATGATCCTTCAAATCCTCAGGAACTTCATCCGGACTCATAGACAAACTGCAAATAAAATTAACTTTATACTTATCGGAAAGAGAATCCAGTTTTCTTATGCAATCGGTAATGGGCTTTCCCTCTAAAGAGGCTAACTTCAGAAAACTATCGAGAAAAAGATATTCCAAATCATGATCTTGAGAAATAATACCACTTACAAAACCTACAAAGGCATCTTCGGAATCGAGCTGAAATTCATTGACATTGATCAAACGAACCTTGTTGTTCAGTTCATACATGTGCTGAGCAGAGCGATCAAGAAAATCAACATTTCCTTTTGCTTCTTTTACAACAGTATTGGCTTTCTCAATCAGCTGCTTTGTTTTTCCTTTTCCTCTTTGTCCTACAATAAATTGAACCATTTCCATACCCTCCTTGACTTAACAAGAAAACCTTTCTTTATTAAAACTTATACAAAAAGTATAGTACATTCAAGATATCTTCGCAAGCAAGTTTGTCATATTTTCATAAAGATTGTCCTTGTTTTCCCCCTTCATTACTACAGAAATATAGGAATATGGACTATCGCTTTTTTCCGTATCAAGTGCCAGACAATAGCCGGCATCCTTCGTTGTCCCGGTCTTTGCTCCCAGAATAGTTAGTCCTGACGGAAGTTCCTTTTCTCCCGTACTATACAGATTTGTTGCTTTCCAAACCTGCGATTTCTTCACCCCGTTACGATCTTTATAAATAACTTGATATTCTTTGGTACCGAGAATTTCACGAAGATCCTCATTTTCCATTACAGCACGCATAATGAGATAAATATCATAAGCTGAAGTATAATGAGATTCATCCGGTAATCCGTGAGGATTTGTAAAATGAGTAGACAAAGCACCCAAGCGAATAGCCTCTTCATTCATCTTTTCTACAAACGAATCCACCGAACCGAAACTTGCTTCCGCTACTGCAACCGCTGCATCATTACCGGAAGGCAGTAAGGTTCCATATAGTAAATCCCGAATTTTCAAACTTTCCCCGACCTGCAAAAATGCAGTGGAAGAACCGCTGACCTTGATTGAAGAGGATGGAGAAATTACAAACTCCTGATCCAAATCCTCTACGTTATTGACACAAACCAGTGCCGTCATCAGCTTCGTTATACTCGCTGGGTAAACTCTTTTATAAGGATTTCTAAAGGCAACAGCTCTATCCGATTCCTTCCCATCCTTTTCCACCAAAATAAAACTATCTGTATCCATACTTTGATCATTGTAACTTTGATCGACAGGAATAGCTAATTTAGAAGCAAAAGCTTCAGTATTATGCTCCGCTCCACTATGTAGGGACACTGATGATAAACGCATCACGGATTGATCTTCAGAGAATGCTTTTTCCGGTTTTCTTCCGCATGAACATAAAAGCAGAAGAAGAAAAATAGACGCAAAAAATAAAAGTCGAGACCTAGATGTAAATACTACATGACTTATCCGATGTTTCGCCACTCCAACTCTCCTCTTTCCAATGCATGAATGAGCAGCTCCGCAGTAGCCAAATTGGTCCCGATTGGAATATTGTACATATCACAAAGACGCAAAACAAAATTCACTTCCGTCTCCTCTTCCATACTCGGGTTGGGATTTCTCAGGAAAATAATCATATCCAGATTCCCCTGTTCAATCTGGGAGGCAAGTTGTCTTACTCCACCGGTTTCGCCCGGTAAAAATTTATGAATTCTTAGATTCGAAACTTCCTGTATTAAACTCCCTGTAGTTCCTGTTGCATATAATTCATGTCTGGTTAAGATCCCTCTATAAGCAATACAAAAGTTTTGCATGAGTTTTTTCTTGGAATCATGCGCAATCAAACCCACTTTCATAGCCTACTCCTCCTATGTTTTTCGCTGTAAAGCTACATTTAGCACAATACCGAATCCAAAATACACGGACAGTAGGGAACTTACGCCTCTTGAAAAGAAAGGCAAAGTAATTCCGGTATTTGGAAAAAGCCCGGTTGCTACAGCAATATTGGTATATGTCTGGAAGCCAATCCATGCCATCACACCCACACATATCAATCGTCCGCTTAAAGTCTTCGCTCTATAAGCTATTATAAGACATTCCAAGATAATCAACAAGAAGATTATAATAATTATTATGGCCCCTCTAAATCCTAATTCTTCTCCTATAACCGCAAAAATAAAGTCATTATCCTCCTCAATCAAAAAGTTACCGTTTTTCACGGAAAATATAGAATTATTAAAAAGCCCCTTTCCTTTAAACATACCTGATCCGATAGCCATGATGGAATACATCTGCTGCGCATAACCGCTGGAATTTTCATCCGGCTTCAAAAAGGTAAGGATTCTTTGAATCTGATAACCCTGTAAAATAGGGATTTTATCATAAAGTCCGGAGGCAAAAAGGTAAAATAAAAGAATAAGTATTGTAGCTGCCACAGCTAAAAAAGCCATAATATAACGAAGTTTTAAAGGAGAAGCAAAGGTCATGGCAGATACAATTACCGTCATGATAATGGCTGTGGAAAGATTGGGTTGAATCAACACAAGTCCGACAGGAAGTAATAAATAAAGGCCTTCCAAAATCAAGCCGTGCACAGTATTTATTTCTTCCTTGGTTTTCTGCAAATATTCTGCAAAAAATAGGATTAATGCTACCTTTACAAACTCCGCAGGCTGAATTTTACCAAGAACAGGAACGGTAATCCAACGCGTTGCACCATGTCCTGAAGCTGTACCGTAAATCTTTACTCCGGCAAGGATGATGACAGAAATAATATAAATATAAATAGAAAACTTACAGAATTTTCTATAATCAAAAAGAGAAATAGCTACACACATGGCCAGTCCCACAAAGGAACCCAATATCTGTCTGACTACCAAGGCGTCTTTAAAGCTTTCCGCCGAAGTTGCGGAACGCACAATAAAAATGCCTATAGTATTCAGTGCAACAATAAAGAATAATAATTTAAAATCATATTGTTTAAAATCATAATCTAATTTCATGCATCTTTTTCCTTAATCACTTACTGTTACAGAGTTTATACTGCTTGCATCTCTTGCCAGAATCGTATCCATACTGAGCTTTCCGAAGCAATAATCATAAACCATGTTAGCAAGGCTTGCCGCATTACCCGAGGAATATCCATAGGGAATATTTACCGTAACGGAAATTTCCGGATTCTCATATGGAGCATAGGAAACAAACACGGCATGATTACCTCTATCCTCTCGCTCTTGCGCAGTTCCTGTTTTTCCCGCTACTGCAATAGATTGTCCAATAAAAACATTTTTCGCAACGCCTTCTGTGATAACCTTTCGAAGACCGTCATGCACAGTATTCCATGTGGTGTCATTATAGGATAGTTTTTTTTCAAGAACCGGAGCAACTTCTTCAATCGTATTGCTTCTCGGATCCATAATACGATCCACAATGGATAATTTATATACGGAACCGCTGTTGGCAACTGCAGTAATATAGCGTGATAATTGCGCAGCATTAAAGGCATGGTTACCTTGTCCCATAGCTGAACGTTCCGGATCATAGTTGGAAATTCTCGGTTTTGTTTCATCCAGCTCAATCCCTGTTTTTTCATCCAGTCCGAAGTCACTCGCATACTTCTGAATTCGCTCCATCCCAAGATCCGCACTGTAATTTCCGGAGCTGTCAGTTGCTAAGAGATGTCCCAAATCTGCAAAGAAATAGTTACAGGAGTTTTTAATTCCATCGACAATATTTTCATTTCCATGCTTGGATGGCCAAATCCAACAACGGATATTCGGCGTTACCTCTTCATATTTACCGGTACAATCTATAATAGTATCCGTAGTAATTACCCCTTCTTCCAAGGAAGCAACGGAACTGATCGGTTTAAAAGAAGAACCGGGCGCAAGCTGAGTCTGCGTTGCACCGTTTAAAAGCGGAAGAGAAAGATCTTCATTACATTTTTTCAAATAAGCACTATCACTGATTCGATTATTATCGAAGCCGGGATAGGTTACAAGTGCTCGCAACTTACCGGTTTTAACATCCGTCACAACCACAGAGCCGTTACAGGGATCCAATGCAAGCTGTGCCGGTGTTAATTCTATTTTACGAATCTTATCCAAAAGAAAAGTGAACGCAAAGTGTGCATCTCCTCCGGAAAGAGCCTCATAAGAAACAGGATCCTGTGAGAGAACATTTTGCTCAAAAAGTGCCATAAGAAGCAAATTACCGGATATAGATTGCTTAGCAATGGCATACTTATATAATAGCTTATTAAATCCACTGTCACTTCGTAAGTAATCCATGATCTTATTCACAAAAAGAGCATAAATTTCATCTGTATCCGAGTATTCCGTATCCAAGGATAGTTTTCTTGTATCAATCCATCCCTCTTCAATTCCCTTCTTTAAAAACGCATGAAGAGAAATCGCATCATTTTTCCACTGTGCATAGGCGTCCGATGACTTAAACCGTACATCCTCCGGATCGACTATGCCGCCGTTTTTACTTAAAAGGTAGTCGTAGATATAAACCATATACCCCTGCATCTCCTGCGGCAATGCAGAAAGTTCTCCTCCACTCTCCTTTTTCAAAACATCCTCAATACTGTTCAACATCTCTTCTTTATTGGATATAAATTTGCCGGCAATTTCTTTTTCAGCATTTCCCGCATCTTCACTAAAGAAATGCTCCTTATCCAAGACGTTATTGTTAATCAACTGATAATATGCATCTTTTACCGGTATCATTAACTGAGACTGCTTCAGTTCACTTTGGTCAAGTTCATTATTTTCTGTAAGCTTAGAGGCTAAAATTCCGGCAAGTTCCTGTTCCAATAAATGATAAATAGAAATCTGATCATTTGCGGAAATAGTGGTATAAATATCATTTCCGGCCATGGGTTTCTCTTCAGAAATGACCTCCATAATGCTTCCCACATTGTTAAGGTACATCTCTTTGTAGCCTTTTTTTCCCTTTAAAATAAGGTCCTCACTTTTTTTCCAAACCCCCAAACTCCAATGGTATCATTTAAGTCATAGGAATCGTCAATCTTCTTTAGCTCTTCTAGTTGACTTTCCTGCACTTGCCCCGTGTAACCTACGATATGAGACAGGTAGGGAGCATAGTTGTATTTCGAACGGAAATATTCTCAATATCTACTCCCGGAAGGTCATACTTTGACTCCAGTACTTCCGCCATGCATTCTCTGGAAACATTTTCAACTATGGTCGTACTCATATATCTTTGATAGGAGGTAAGACGCAAGGTATAGATAATCCCAATCATATCCAGGGCGGTTTTATCGGAAAGATTAATAGGGCTTCCCTTTTCATCTGTCAGTTTATGGAAATTATAGAGCTTCTTTGCCTGCTCAAAGCACTCTTCGGCGGTACTGTCCTTTTCCTTTTCACTCAATTTATCCGGCTCTTTACGAAAAATATTGGCAAGAAGGCGGAGACGTTCCTGATCCGAGTTTGTGCTGTAAGAAAAATTCCCGTCATCATTAATCGTAAGCTTAAACTGGCTTTTAACGGGATACTTGTACTTTTCAATAATATCTGCAAGCTTTTTCAACATCAAATTTCTCTTGTTGATTCCCTTTGTATTACCCGAAAAAGCACCGGTATCAGCAATGGTAATATTATACTGAAGCTCATTATAAGCAAGAAGTTTACCATCTTTATCATAGATATTCCCCCTTGTTCCGGGGAGAACGATGTTCTGCTCTGTATTCTTCTGATAATTCTCCAGATAGCTCTGTCCGTTCATAATTTGCAAACGAAACAAATGCACTGTCAAGATACAGAAAAGTCCGGTAAATATCAAAGCCAACGCAAAAAGTCGGGAGGAAAACAACCTGGACAGCATTTCCTTGATCAAGCTGTAAATTTCTTTAATCATAATGCTTTTTCCTCCAATCTCCTGCTCGCGCTAAAGAAGAAGCGGTAAAGAAGCAGGGTCAATAAAAACGAAAATACGATAGAAGGTAGTACAATATGTACCGAATAATAAGTAATACTCCACTTTCCTCGTATTAAAAAGCGAAGAACATAGATGTAGCTGTGATACAATAGGCCGCTTAAGGTGCAAAGGAACAGTGGAAGCTGAATATACTCCTCATAATAAAATTCATGAAAATATCCGTTTCCATAACCTATCAAAACAAAAATCAATGAATAAAAGCCGAAAGGCCCGGAATAAAATAAGTCCATTAAAAGCCCGGCAGAAAGTCCGTAAAACATTCCCGGAAGTGGTCCATAATAAAAGCCGAATGAAAAACAAAGAATCAAAAGAAGATTTGGACTCGTAGAAAGAAAAGGAAGCAGAGGAAATACACTGGTTTGCAGTAAAAAAGCCAGAATCAAAAGCAAAAAATAAAAGAAAATCCGAGTACGCTGTCTTTTTTTTCTTGATTTTATCCTATTCCCCAAGCTCACTGCTACTCTCCTTTTGGAAACGATCATCCTTTCGATCGGTAATGACCAACACCTCCTGAAGATCGGTAAAATCCGCCACAGGTATAAGATAACCGTTTTTCATCAGTCTTTTCTCGTCTTCTTCAATATCAATGGCAAATCCCACCAGAATACCCGGTAAAAACTTGGAAGAAATATTGGAGGTGACGATTCTGTCTCCATCCTGAATTACCGCATCTTTCTTCATATTGGTAATACGGAGACGCCCTTCTTCGAAAAGCTTTAAATCTCCTGCTACGATACAAGTATCACTACTCTGAATGCCCATGCAGGAAACTCTGGACTCATCATCAATAATAGAACGAACCGTGGCGTAATTTACCCCGACATCCGTTACAATACCCACTAAACCGCCCTTTGCCATAACATTTTGATCCACTTTGATTCCATCTTTGGAGCCTTTGTCAATCCGAAATACCTGAAACCAGTTTTCCGAATCCTTGGCAATAACACGTGCGGCAATTTTTGTATACTGTAAATACTCCTGATCCAAGCTGTACAGCTCCCTCAGGCGCTTCAGTTCTTCATCGTTTTGCTTCAATATATTGTTCTCTTCCGTAAGAGTATCTATCTTCGCCTGAAGCTTCGCATTCTCTGCCTCGGCTTCCGTCAGGTTCTTATGTCTTTCCCACTGGGAATAAAGACCTCTTCCTACCCGATTCACACCGGATTGAATTGGCACCAGAACTGTTCCAACCGTATTCCGTAGAGGATTCATCAGCCCATCCTTTATGGACGATAGAACCACCATCATGATACAGAGTACTGTTAAAATGATAAAAATGTACTTGCTCCGTCTGTTTTCCACTAAAACTTCCCCTGTTCCTTAAAACTATAGTAACAATTGTCCCCAATAATAATATGGTCCACCAACGGAAGACCTATATATTCTCCGGCACGACGTACCGATTCTGTAAAATGTTCATCCTCCTTTGAAGGAGTCGGATCTCCTGACGGATGGTTATGAACCAGAATCATACAGCTTGCAGCAAGCATCAGGGCCTCTCGAAATACCTCTCTACCGGATACGATGGCAGAACTTCCGCTTCCTTTCGCAAGCAAGCAATCCTTCAGGAGCTTCGCTTTTGTATCCAAATACAGGACACGCACTTCTTCATGTCCGAGATATCGCAAATCCTCTTTAAAATAAAGCAAAACATCCTGTGGAGAACGAAAAGACTTCAAATCCTCTCTTACCCTGCTGTTCCATATACGCCTTGCCATCTCTCCGATAGCAAGAAGCTCTATTGCCTTTGTACCGCCTATTCCGGATACTCCCTGCAATTCTTCCATGGAAAAATGCATAAGAGCAGTAAGTCCTTTACACTCTCCTCGCAATTGTAAAATCTCTTCGGAAAGCTCCAAAACATTGGCATCTTTTCTTCCTGTACGAAGAATCAATGCCAAAAGCTCCGCATCGGTCAGAACGGAAACACCTCCCTGCTTTGCTTTTTCTCTAGGTAAAGTCGAATAATTTCTTTTCAATTCTTCTTTCATTTTTTCCTCCTAATAAAGGAGGAGTCTACAGAGGTTTTTATTCTACCATGAATTGGAAACAATGCCAAAAAACTTTTCTTACACTTTTCGAAATAGCTTCACAAAAATCTAGAGAAGCTTTATAAATCCTTTTTTATACATGGTGTCCAAGGCCTTAATCACTCCATATTTTCCATGCGGGAAAGTTAATCCGCCTTGGAAATATACGGTAAAGGGAGGACGAATCGGAGCATCTGCGGAAAGCTCGATGCTGGAACCCTGCACAAAAGCTCCTGCGGCCATAACGACCTTATCCTCATAGCCCGGCATATCATCGGCTTCAGGGCGCACAAAGGAGTCTACAGGAGCAGCCGCCTGTATGCCTTCACAAAATGCAAGAAGAGCTTCCTTGCTTCCCAGTGTAATCGCCTGAATAATATCCATTCTTTTCGTATCTGCCGTAGGATGACAGGAAAAGCCTAATTTTTCAAAAAGACTTGCGGCAAGAATGGCTGATTTTTCTGCTGCTGCAGTAACTGTAGGCGCAAGGAAAAATCCCTCAATCAAATCCTTATTCAGATTTAGAGACGGCCCCTGCTCTTTTCCGAGTCCCGGTGCATATAAACGAACAGCACATCTCTCGATGCAGGCTTTGTTCCGGCGATGTAGCCTCCAATAGGAGCCAGTCCGCCACCCGGATTCTTTATCAGAGATCCCACAACCATATCCGCTCCGAAATCACTCGGCTCCTCGGCACAGACAAACTCGCCGTAGCAGTTATCCACCATACAGATAAGATCCGGCTTAATCGACTTTACAAAGCGAATAATTTCCCCAATTTCTTTCGGACTAAAGCTTCGTCTATCGCTATAGCCCTTAGAGCGCTGGATCTCCACAAGACGCGTTTTTTCATTTATCGCATTCCGTATTCCGTCCCAATCAAAGCCTCCATCAGGAAGTAGATCAACCTGTCTGTATTTTACTCCGAATTCCTTTAAAGAACCCAAAGATTCTCGAATTCCGATAATCTCTTCCAAAGTATCGTAAGGCTTTCCGACCGGAGAAAGCATTTCCTCACCCGGACGAAGATTGGCCTGTAAAGCAATGGCAAGGGCATGCGTTCCGCAGATAATCTGTCCTCTTACCAAGGCATCCTCCGTGTGAAAATAGGCGGCATAGGCCTCTTCTAAAGCATCTCTTCCCATGTCATTATGTCCATATCCGTTTGTTCCTGTGAGATGTGCCTCCGAAATTCCCGCCTTTTGCAGGGCGGCAAGTACCTTTAATTGGTTCAGCTCTGCAATTTCATCTATTTTTTTAAATCTCTCCTCCAGGCCTTTCACCACAGATTCGCTGTAGTCTACGACCTCTTTAGAAATTCCCATTTCGACATACATTTCTATAATCCATTCCGCTTCCTCCTCGCGACTTTTAAAATGTTCCGCTTCTACAAAAATAGTCTCTTTTTCTCTCTTAAACCAGGTTAACTGCCTTTTTGCATAGTGTCTGGAATTTTGCTGAATCAGGGCTTTGCACTCACTAAGACTGCATTCTCCCCGAAGATAAGGGAAAATCTCCCTGTATCCGATTCCCTTAAAGCCCGGAGAATGCTCCGTATATCCCTTATTGGAAAAAGCTTCCACTTCCGAAACGAGGCCGTCTCGAAACATCTTCTCCACTCGAGCGTTAATGCCCTCATATAAGTCTTCTCTATTACGATTGAGAACCAGAAAAAGGCTGTCATAAAGTGCTTCTTTTTCCTTCTCCTCCCGATTATGCTTCGATATCGGACTTTTATGAAGATAAAAATACTCCAAAGCACGCATAATTCTTTGCCGGTTATGCGGATGAATTTCTTCGGCCGATACCGGATCTACTTGTTTTAATTCCTCATGTAAGGCTGTACTTCCCCGCTCTTTCCTCTCTTTTTCCAGTTTATTTCGAAGTCTTTCCTTTTCCGCTTCATCCTCTTCCTGAAAATCAATATCTCGTAGCATAGCCTGAATGTAAAACCCCGTTCCGCCTACCAAAATCGGAAGTCTTTCCCTTCGATAAATTTCCTCCACCTTTTCTCTTGCCATGCGTTGAAAAGCACTGGCATCATAGTCTTCCTTCGGATCCAGAATATCCAAGAGATGGTGGGGAACTCCCTCCATTTCCTCTTCCGTAATCTTTCCTGATCCGATAGTAAGCCCCTTGTACACCTGTATGGAATCCGCGGAAATACATTCTCCGCCAAGAGCCTTAGCCACTTTAACGGAAATATCGCTTTTTCCCACGGCCGTGGGTCCCGCCAGAATTAAAAGCGGTTTATCTTCTTCGTATAGATTCATAGCCTTCCACATTTCCTATCTTTACACAATTCTCTTAAAGAGCTTATCCACCTACTACTTCCTATTTTTTAATTATTTATTCCTATTTTAAATCATTGTTTCGCAATTCTATTACAGAGTATTACACAATTCTCTTAAACATCTTTCCAAATCCTGCTTCTTAAAAGCAACAATGGTGGGTCTTCCATGCGGGCAGGCAAAGGGATTCTCCAGCTGCAAAAGTTCTTGCAAAATGGCATCACATTCCGCTACGGAGATTTTTTGATTTCCCTTTACAGCCGCCTTGCAGGACATGGAGGCAATCTTGTTGTATATACTTTCTCCCTCTAAGATAGCGGAATCCTCCATTAGACCATCTAAAATTTCCAATAAGACCTCCTCCTGCCTCACGGTTGGAAAATCGACAGGAATCGCCGTAAGCGAAATCCCGTTTGGCTCTTCCTCCCAAAGGTAGCCCATCTCCAGAAATTCTTTCTTATATCCCTCTAAAACCTCTCTTTCTCCGGTAGAAAGATGAATCGAGAGCGGAATAATATTTTGACTGAAAACTTCCTTTTCTTTCTTCCGTCTCATCATACGCTCAAAGTTAATTTTTTCGTGCGCGGCATGCTGATCCATGATGTAGAGGCTGTTTCCATACTCTATCAACCAGTAGGTTTGAAAAACCTCCCCAATAATTCTATGAGAAAGTCTGGCTTCTTCCGAAAGGAAGGGCGCGGTAAACAGGCTTTCTTGGCCTTCCTTCGTTTCTTTGGCTTCGTTACGTAAGTGTTCCCTCTCAGGACTCGGTGCGTTATCTTTTTTCTTTTCCAGAAAAGCTGTATCGAAGGCTTTGTTCAATCCAAACGATTGCGAAGAAACGACATCTTCTTTCAAAGTAAAAGTTTTCTCTGATGCAAAACTGTCCTTTTCTTGAGAATAGCTTCCCTCGCGAACGGAATCTAGCCCTTTTGTAAGATCGAATTCTTCATAGCGAATACTCTGCACCGGCTTCCCTGTGCCTTCGTCCTCCTGTTTGCGCTCAGTTAGGCGAAAATCCGTTTCCGGAGGAGCAAACGCATTTCTTTCAAACTCGACAATCGTTTCTTTTTGAGCAGTGACCTCCGGCGTTCCCGGTCTTATATCCTTTGGCACTTCCGACGCCCTATCCTTCGCCTGTCCCTGCACCCTATCCATCGTCAGTCCCTGCGCTCTCTCCTCCGACTCCTTCCGAAGTAGAAGCTCCGGCTGAAACTCCGCCTTCTTTTTCTCCTCTTTTAAGAAGACGGAAAGCGGATTCTCGTCGATGAGATTCGCTTCGGAAAGCGTCTTATTCACCGAATTAAAAACAGCCTGATAGATGCTGTCACGATTTTGAAAGCGTACCTCAAGTTTCTGCGGATGAACATTCACATCTACTAAACTCGGAGTCAAATCCAGAAAAAGAATGGCAAATGGAAACTTATGTTGCATTAAAAAGGGTTTATAGGCGTCTTCCAGAGCACGACTTAATAAACCGTCATGTACGAAACGCCCATTGACAAAAAAGAGTTCATACTGCCGATTTGCTCTTGTAACACTCGGTCTTCCCAGAATCCCCCGAATATGCACGGTAAGCATCCCGGTAATTTTGGAAGGATAATACGCCCCTTCCAAAGGAAGACTTTCCTTGCTCTGTTCTTTCCCGTAAATGCTGTAAACCACATCCTCAATGCGAGGGGAACCGATGGACTGAAAGCGGGTCTTTCCGTCTCGAATAAAGTGGAAGGAAACACGGTGGTTCGCTAAGGCCAGCTTCTCCACCATATCTTCAACCCGATTACTCTCCGTGCTCTCACTGTATAAAAATTTCTTTCTTGCCGGCACATTAAAGAAGAGGTTTCGAATAATAAAGCTGGATCCGTCCACTCCCGCAACTTCCTCGACTTCTCCCATTTCTCCACCGTGAATCTGTATTCTATGGGCAAAGAAATCTTCTTTCGTCTTCGTAATCAGCTCCACATCGGAAACAGCGGCAATCGAAGATAGCGCCTCTCCGCGGAAGCCGAAGCTTAAGATACTGTCAAGGTCGGAAAGGCTCTGAATCTTACTTGTGGCATGGGGAAGAAAGGCATTGACCATATCGTCCTCCCCGATTCCGTCTCCGTTATCGCTGACACGAAGATATTCTATTCCGCCTCCTCTTATTTCTACGGTAATCTGCGTAGCATGGGCATCGACAGCATTTTCCACAAGCTCTTTCACCATACTGCTCGGGCGCTCAATCACCTCTCCCGCTGCTATTTGATTTACGGTATCCGTTCCCAGTACATGGATTTTCACTGTAAAAGCTCCTTTAATTCAAACAAAAGACTGCAAGCCTCAAAGGGACTGATTTTCTCCGGAATGATACTCCGAAGCTTCCTAAGAACCTCCTCTTCCCCCTCGGTAAGGGCAGCTCTGTCTTCCAGTTTATTTAAGCTCTTAAGAAGCTTAGCTCCGGAGGCACAACTCTTTGATTCTCCGTTCTTTGATTCGTCTTTCTCAAAAGCACCGTTCTTCGTCTGCTTTTCTTGACTTTCCAAGTTATCGTCTGTTTCTAAACCGCCCTCTTTAGCGACGATATTTTTATTTTCCTGCATAAAATCATTGTCCGATAAAAAGGCGGAAATCTCTCTTGCGCGGCTTAAAACGCCCTCCGGCACGCCTGCAAGCTTTGCTACATCAATTCCGTAGCTTTCGTCCGCACCTCCCGGAATGATTTTCCGAAGAAAGCTGATTTCGCCATCCTTTTTGGAAACGGCAATGCAGTAGTTCTTCACATTGTTCAGCTTTCCTTCCAGCTCCGTAAGCTCATGGTAGTGTGTTGCAAAAAGCGTCTTCGCCTGAATATGTCTTGCAATATACTCCACAACCGCCCAGGCAATGGATAGTCCGTCGAAGGTCGAGGTTCCTCTTCCGATTTCGTCAAGAATAAGGAGGGACTGCTTTGTGGCATTTCGTAAAATGTTCGCGACCTCACTCATTTCCACCATAAAGGTCGATTGTCCCTGCGCAAGGTCGTCCGATGCTCCGACTCGGGTGAAAATTCTGTCGCAAATCGGAAGCTCCGCCTCTTTTGCCGGAACAAAGGAGCCGATTGCGGATAAAAGCACGATAAGTGCAACCTGCCGCATATAGGTGGATTTTCCCGCCATGTTAGGGCCGGTAATAATCGCAATTTCCTGATTTTCCTCCAAGGAGGTATCATTCGGAATAAAATGCTCTTCCTCTAATAGCTTCTCCACTACAGGATGTCTTCCCTCTTTGATGAAGAGACTTCCGCCCTCACTAAGACGGGGACGAACATAATTTTCCTTTATGGCAAGCTTCGCCAAAGAAAGATAGGCATCCAAATGAGCAAGCTCTCTAGCCGTTTTCTGTATTCTCGGGAGTTCCTCTGCAATTTCCTCTCTCAGGGTACAAAAAAGAGCATATTCCAGATCCTTCAGCTTCTCTTCCGCACCAAGAATCCGATTTTGCAGTTCCTCGAGTTCCGTTGTGATATAGCGTTCTCCCTGAGCAAGAGTCTGTCTCCGGATAAAATAGTCCGGAATTTCTCCCTGATAGGCTTTGGAGACCTCAAAGCAATAGCCGAAGATACGATTGTACTTGATTTTTAAATTCTTAATGCCGGTTTTATCTCTTTCCCTTGCTTCCAGCTCCTGCAGCCATTCCTTGCCATTAACTCCGGCATTTCGGTAGTCTTCCACATCCTTACTGAAGCTCGCCTTAATAAGGCCTCCCTCCTTAACGGATAGAGGCGGCTCCTCCACAATTTCTTCTTCGATTTTTCGGTATATATCCTCTAATGTATCCAGCTCTTCCCCCATTATGGAAAGAAGCGAGGATTGAAATGGTAACAGTGCCTTTTTAATATCCGGTAAATACTGAAGGGAAAGCTTTAAAGCAAGAAGATCTCTCGCATTTGCCGTAGAAAGACTGATACGGGAAAGGAGTCTTTCGATATCATAAATGCTGTCCAGATACTCTCGGAGCTCCTCCATATCAATATAATGCCCGGTGAATTCTTCCACGGCATCAAGTCTAGCTTCTATTTTCTTCTTATCCCGAAGCGGTCTTTCCAAGAAATGACGAAGCATACGACTTCCCATGGCCGTTTTCGTGTAATCCAGTACCCAAAGAAGGGTTCCCCTCTTCTTTTTCTCTCGAAGCGTCTCCCACAGCTCCAAGTTTCTCTGACTGTAGCTGTCTACAATCATATAATCCTTATTTTGAAAAAAATCTATTCTTCGAATATGCGAGAGCAGATTCTTCTGTGTGTCATAAAGATAAGAAAGACAGCCTCCGAGAGCTCTTCGAAGATCCGCCTGGTCGGAAAGCCCAAGGCCCATGATGGAGGACTGAAAATGCGCCGTAATCAGCTTATCCGCTTCTGTTAAGGAGAAAAACCGTTCTTCCTTTTCGGTAAGGCTTATACTAAAACGACTGTTTATCTGAGAAAAGAGCTCTTCTTCCTCTTTTAAAGAAGGATTCATCAGGATTTCCTTCGGAGAAAAGCGGGAAATCTCGTCAAGACATTCTTTAGACGAATCCACCGCTGTCGCATAGCATTCTCCGGTAGTGATATCCACCGTCACAATGCCTCTTTTTTTCTCCCCCATATAAATAGACATCAGGAAATTGTTTTTTCCTTCTTCTAAAGCCGTTTCCTCCGTCTGCGTCCCCGGGGTAATCACCTTAATAATTTCCCGCTTTACCAGTCCCTTTGCCTTCTTAGGATCCTCCACCTGTTCCCCTATTGCGACCTTATAACCTTTAGAAACCAATTTGCTGACATAGGAGTCAGCCGCATGATAGGGCACGCCGCACATGGGCGCTCTTTCCTCTAGGCCACAGTCCTTCCCGGTTAAAACCAGATCCAGTTCCTTCGATGCCGTAAGCGCATCGTCAAAAAACATCTCGTAGAAATCCCCGATTCTGTAAAAGAGCAGGGCATCGGGATATTCTTTTTTACTGTCTAAATACTGTCTCATCATTGGCGATAACTTGCTCTCGTCCATTCCCATAACTCCTTTACATCTTAATATTGATTCAAAATTCTATTCAAACAAAATTGACAAACAGCTCTACAAACGCTTGCAAGTTTATGCTAAACAATCAACTAACTTAGACTACGCTCCCGTAGTAGTAAAAGCCCATCGACTTTTCAAGCTTCACCGGAACAATCTCTCCAAGGAGTCGCTCTCCTCCTTCAAAATGCACTAAAATATTGTTTTCCAGGCGTCCTGTCAGCATATTGTTTTCCGTATTGCGCTCTTCCACAAGGACCTCCATGACCTTACCAAGGTCCTTTCCTTCGCGCTCTTTGGAAGACTCTCGCACAGTATCCAGCAATCTCTGAAAACGCTCCGCCACAATCTTTTCATCCACCGCTTCCCACTTCGCAGCAGGCGTTCCGGAACGCTTTGAGTACTGGAAGGTAAAGGCAGAGTCAAACTGTGCCTCTCTCACAACATCCAGAGTATCTTGAAAGTCTTCCTCCGTCTCTCCCGGAAAGCCCACGATAATATCCGTCGTAAGGCCAAGATCCGGAAGGCTTTCTTTAATTTTACGAAGTAAGGAAAGATAAGATTCCTTCGTATAATGCCGGTTCATTCTCTTTAAAATGTTTGTGGAGCCTGACTGCAGAGGCAGGTGAATATGATTACAGATGTTCTCATTTTCCTGTATCACAGAAAGGAGTTCATCCGAAATCCTTCGGATTCGGCGTCATAAAACGAATTCTCCTAAGTCCCGGAATCTTTGCCACCGCGCGAAGAAGCTCCGGGAAAGATAGTCCCTCTTCCCTGTCCAAGCCGTAGGAGTTTACATTCTGCCCAAGCAGCATGATTTCCTTCACGCCGTCCCGCACTAAAGCCTCGCACTCCTTCACGATTTCTCTCGAATCTCTGGATTTTTCTCTTCCGCGCACGAAAGGTACGATACAGTAGGTACAGAAATTGTTACAGCCGAAGCTGATATTAACGGACGCTCGGAAAGGATATTTCCGCTTTGATGGAAGATTTTCGACGATAAGACTGGTATCCTCCCAAGTTTCCACCTTTCTCTCCTTAGAAATCAAAGCCTCCAAAAGAAGCTCGGCAAGCTTATAGATATTGTGCGTACCGAAAATAAGATGCACATAAGGATATTTCTTTTGGATGGTTTCCACCTCGTCCTTTTCCTGCATCATACACCCGGTAATCCCGATCACCATGTCCTTATTCTTTTTATATAAATGCTTTAGCTGCCCGATTCTGCCGTAGAGTTTCTGGTTGGCATTTTCCCGGACGGTACAGGTCGTAAAGAGAATCACATCCGCTTCCTCTTCCGACTCCGTGCTCTGATAACCGGCTTCTTCTAAAATTCCTTGCAGCTTCTCTCCGTCCTTTGCAGACATCTGGCATCCTATCACCGAGACCATGGCTTTCGCCTCATATCCCTCGCCCTTCTTCATCTCCACAAAAGAACGAAGAGCCTCTATAAAATAAAGCTGCCGAGCCGGCTCCTCCTTCGGCGCATTCTTCTCTATCTCCTCAAAAACTAAATCCTTCACTACAAATTTCCTCTCTATACTCTTACGAGCTTATCATAAGACAAAATCAAACTTTCCGCTACCTTTAAGCCGTCCATTGCGGCACTCATGATCCCTCCGGCATATCCCGCACCTTCTCCTGCAGGATAAATCCGCCTTCCCATAGTGCTGTAGTCCTCTCCCCTAAGAATACGAAGCGGAGAAGAAGTACGACTTTCTACACCGTAGATCAAGGTATTTCCCTTGGAAAAGCCCTTGATTTTCTTTTCGAAGGCTTCCATCGACTCTACGAAATCCTCCTCTAAATGACTTAATTTCGGGTAGTTTTCCAACCGGAACAAGGACGAAATATCACATTCCTCTCCCTGCCCTTTCAGCATAAGCTCTTGCGCTTTCTCTTCACTTGCGACATTTTTAATTCTGTCGTACCTACTGTAAGGAACTTTTCCTCCTGCTAAGCTAAAAGCCTTCTTTTCAAAATCCCTTTGCAGAGCAATCCCGGCAAGTGGATCCTTTTCTCCTCCATATTCATCTTTGGAAACAGAAAAAATAATGGCGGAATTGGCCTTTCCGCTGTCACGGCCACTATAGCTCATTCCATTCACGCAAAGCCCGCCTTCCTCCGAAGAAGAGTTCACTACATACCCACCCGGGCACATACAGAAGCTGTAAAAGGCTCTGTTATGCTTTGTATGATGACTGATTTTATAGCTTGATGCACCAAGCAGCTCTCTACTCTTTCGTCAATTTCTCCATAAAGCGCAAGGTCTATATCCTTTTGCTCATGCTGCACACGAAATCCCATCGCAAAGTCCTTCGCAGTCATGGGATACCCCAGCGCATAAAGCTCCCGGAAGCTATCTCTTGCACTATGCCCTATGGCAATAATGAGCGGTCTTTTTTCATGCTTTTCAAAATGGTATTGGCTCTCAAAACGAACTTCTCCGCCTAGACTTTCAATTTCCTTTCGAAGAGAAGCTACAATGGAAATCAGAGCATCTGTTCCGACATGAGGCTTTGCATCGTATAAAATCTCTTCCTTTGCACCGTAATGAACAAAAGTTTCCAAAACAAAACGAGAGCGACCGCAGCTGTCCTTTACCAAGGTATTCAGTTTTCCGTCCGAAAAGGTACCGGCTCCTCCCTCGCCAAACTGCGGATTGGAGTTTGGATCAAGTTTTCCTTCTGTCCAAAGCCTTGTAACTGCTTCCTGTCTTTTTTCTACCGCCTGTCCCCTCTCATAAATGATGGGACGAAGCCCGGCTCTTGCAAGAAGGAGTCCCGAGAACATACCGGCAGGCCCGAAACCGACAATCACAGGCCTGTTTTCTTCCTTTTGAAAATACTCTTTCCGCGCTATTCCCCTCTATTTCCAAGGGAAGCTCCGGAGCTTTATAGCGCACCGGTGCTGTGAGAACGATATCCTTCGAGCGAAGCTTTTTCACAAGCTTCTCTTCATTTACCCCTTTTAAACTGAGATAAACCGAATACACAAAGTAAAGCTTCGGCTTTTTCTGGCATCTATAGAGCGTCTTTCTATCAAAAAATCGGAAATCACGGAGCTGTCCAGATGTAAAAGCTTGGCAGCCGCTTTCTTAATTTCCTCTTCTTTGTGAAAAAGCTCCATTTTTATTTGCGAAATTCTAATCATTTCTTCTCCCCATCGCCTTTCCCGAAAGGATTCCCGAGCCAAAGGCAAAATGCAGGTTATAGCCCCCGCAGAGTCCGTCTACATCCAGGATTTCTCCCGCAAAATAAAGCTTCGGGCAAAGCTTACTCTCCATGCTTTCGGGATGCACTTCTGAAACGGAAATTCCTCCAGCAGTACACTGCGCCTTAGTAAAATCCGCTATTTTACTTGCTTTAAAAGGAAAATGAAAAAGCAGCCTGCAAAGCTCTCTGATTTTATCTTTGGAAATCTCGGAAAGCGTTTTGTCTACGGGAAATTGTGCTTTTTGGAATAGAACGGACACAAGCTTATCCGGAAGGAGTGCAAGAAGAAAATCTCTTCCATATTGCGCGCTTCTTTCTTCCTTTCTTTTCAGTAAAAAGCTAAGAAATTCCTCCTCTTTAAACTCCGGAAAAAAAGAAAGAGAAAGCATCGCCTTTCCGTTTTTTTCCAACAGCTCATGCACCAAGCGACTGCATTGAAAAACCACAATGCCGGAAATTCCGTATTCCGTGCATTGTAACTCCCCTCTATCTCTAAAAAGAAGCTTCTCTCCCTCAAAAAGGCTAAGCTTCGTATCCACTCGAACACCGGCCCAAGCTTTTACAAACTTCTCTTCCGTATAAATCGGGCAAAGACTGGGAAAAGGACTAAGTACAGTGTGTCCTAACGCTTCCGCAAAACGATAACCCTCTCCGGTAGAACCTGAGCTTGGCATCGCAAGCCCTCCTGTACAGATTAAGAGCTTCTTCACTTTAAGTTTAAAAGTTTTTTTCGGCTTTACATCTTTTTCCGCTTTGGAAGCCTTCTCTTCCTTTAAAAATTTCTCTTTTCCAAAAGCTTTCCTAGGCTTTAAATCCTTCTCTTTTTTTAGCTCTTCTTCTGTACAACAGCTAATTTCAAAAAAGGAATTCTCTATCTTTCTGTTATTCCGAATTGCTTTTACTTCGGTAGAGCACAGTATCTCCACGCCCAGATTCCGCATTTCATTTTCCAAAGAAAATACCAAAGACTTCGCCTGGTCGGAATGCGGATAGACATAGTCTCCCCGCAGCTTCTCCAAAACACCGACAGAATGGAAAAAGCGGAGGCTGTCCTCATAGGAAAACTGTTTTAAAAAAGCCTCAATGAAAGTAGGAGATTCCGAACGAAAACAAGAGGCTTGCATATTCCGATTCGTAAAATTGCACCTGCCATTTCCCGTCTGCTTAAGTTTCTTCCCTAAGCTTTCATTTTTCTCAATAAGAAGAACCGACTGCGCGCCGGAACGCTTTGCAGCAATCGCTGCCGCCATTCCTGCCGCTCCTCCTCCGATTATCACACAGTCCTGCATCTCCATTCCACTCCATTCTATCCCATTCCTTAATCTTGTTTCTTCTTTAATTCTTAACAAGTGACGCAGGTGAAGCCTGAGACATCTTGTTGGGCTAGACTGAGGCAACTTTTTATAGAAGATCTCCTCATTCTCTTTATCGAGCTCAACTCGTATCTATACGTCCCAACCTCTAAATAAATCTATATCCTTCCATTTTTATAGGAAGCGCTTCAGTCTTCCGCCCATCGGCATTTCATCCAAATCCTCCCTTGTCAAAGTATGGCTCTTTAAAAGAAGGAAGAAGTAAATCAAAATAGCAATAAAAACAGCCGGAAGAAGAGAGAGGGCTGATCCCACTCTTCCCTTCCTTGCGCCTTCCGGAAGGACAATATAAATCACAAAATAAATCACATAAGCCGCACCGCCCATAATCAGTCCCGAAAACATCGGCATCACAAGACTTCGGAAGAGATCAATCCGAAAACGGGTATGCCGGAAAATAGCACGCTGATTTAAGAAGCACATAATCAGTGCAAAAACAATATTCGATAAAACGACGCCATAGATTCCAAGACCCGCATAAAGGAAAAGCACCAAGGATAGAAGGTGTAAAACGAGGGCAACCATGGAGTGATAAAGAGGCAGATTCAAGTGCCCGAGTCCCTGTAAAATCGCATTCGTAATCGTGGAAAGCGAGTAAAGCAGTACGGCAAAGGAGCCGACTCTCGTAAGCTGAATTAAAAGCTGCACATTTTTACCGGGGAAAAGCATACGGGAAAGCGGATCCGCAAGCACGGCCATACCGATGGAACAGGGCACGGCAATGAGAAGGGTAAAGCGAATACTCACCCGAATCTGAGAAAGCGTTTTCTGTCTGTCGTGAGATGCTACCGCCATGGTAAGAGCCGGTATCAAAGACGAAGAAAGCGCATTGGCCAAGGCAACCGGAATATTAAAGAGCACATGATACTCTCCGAAAATCCCCCATTCCATAACAATCTGCTTCGTTTTTGAGCCGAGGCTTGTCATAATCGAGGAATAAAGAAAAATCGTCCAAAAACGGAAGAAATATTGTAAACCGTACTGGAAAAAAAGAATCGGCAGCATGGTAAAGAGAAGGAGCATCGCTGAACGCTCATAGCTCTCCGTAAGCCCCTCGTCCCGCTTCGCCTTTCTTCTTAAAGCAGGGCTCTGATAGCGGTATAAGAGGAACATAAAGAGTAGGGCCAGTCCCGCACCCGCACCGGTTCCGATTGCTCCCCCCATTGCCCCGTAGGCATAGGAAAACTCCGTATTTTTATAGAGTAAATCCGCCTGCTGTCCCTTGGCAAATAAAACATAGGCCATTAAAACGGATACGATGGCATTCGCAATCTGCTCCAAGATCTGTGAAATCGCAGTGGGAATCATATTTCCCATCCCCTGAAAATAACCGCGAAGGAGTCCCAAGTAGGCCATAATCCAAACGGTCGGGGCTAAAGCGCGAAGCGCAAAGGCCGCATAAGGCTTCTTTAAAAGCTCCGCAATCCCGTCCGCTCCGAAGAAAAGAACCGACGCCATAACCGCCCCCATTAAAGAGGAATACAGGAAAGAAACGCGAAGCACACGCTCCGTGTTTCTGTATTGCTTCTTGGCTAAATTTTGGGAAATCAGCTTGGAAATTGCCGTAGGCATAGAATAGCTGGAAAGAATGAGGAGCAGGGTATAAATGGAAAACGCGGAGGTATAATACCCGTTTCCCTCATCGGAAATAATCGCCGTCAAAGGAATACGGTAAACCATTCCGATGATGCGGACTAAAATCCCCGCTACGGCAAGAAGAGAGCCTTGCAGTACGAAATTATTCCTATGTCCTGTAGCCTTAGTAGAAACTGTCGCCTTAGTAGAAACTGTCGCCTTAGAAGAAACTCTTCCCTTACTCATCTTAGATACCCTCTATTTTGTAAAATCACTTCCTGCTTCTCTTCCATTTCCTTCCGTTCCTCCTCTTCCATGTGATCAAAGGAAAAAGATGCAGCATGGAATGGGCAATCAAAAAGGCCAGTTCTCTCTCTACGCTGTGTCCATACTCTTCCGCCTGCGAAAGTACCCTATCCCAGTTCAGAATGATGTCTCCGAGCAGAAGCTCACCGCTGTCCGGATCAAAGTTACCGGGATCTTCTTCCAGGTCTTCCGTAAAAACTCCGGGACTCTCCAGTTCAAACATCGGAAAAGAGAGGACATCGGTAGACTTATCGATTCCCCTATTTTCCAGATTAATCCTGTGCATTTCCTCATCCTCTATAAAAAGAACGGAAACGGAAATATCATAGGGGCAGCCGACAAAATCCGCTGCCTCTTCCACGATTTCTCTTGCAATCTTCTCATACGGAACGCTTGTTTCTTTCCTTACTTCCCACTCTATGTCGATTTGCATGGTTTTCCCTCTTTTTTCTCTCCTCATCCTTCTCGTAGGCATTGACGATTCTCTGCACAAGAGGATGCCTTACTACGTCTTCACTGGTCAGCTCCGAAAAGGCGATTCCTTCCACATTTTTTAAAATATACATGGCATCTTCCAGACCGGAACGCTTTCCCTCTTCCAGGTCCTTCTGCGTAAGGTCTCCTGTCACAATCACCTTCGAGCCGAAGCCGATTCTTGTCAGGAACATCTTCATCTGCGCAGGAGTGGTATTCTGCGCCTCATCGAGGATGATATAAGCATTGTCCAGTGTTCTTCCTCTCATATATGCAAGAGGAGCCACTTCAATGAGACCCTTCTCGGCATTCGCAAGGTACTGCTCCGGCCCCATGATGTTATAAAGGGCGTCATAGAGCGGCCGAAGATACGGATCAACCTTCGACTGCAGGTCACCCGGTAAGAAGCCGAGCTTCTCTCCCGCTTCAATTGCAGGTCTTGTTAGAATAATACGGGAGACCTCTTCCTCTCGAAAGGCGGTAATTGCCATGGCCATCGCAAGATAGGTCTTTCCCGTTCCGGCAGGGCCTACGCCGAAGGTAATCATATTTCCGAATCTTATCGACATAGGACTTCTGTCCCAAGGTCTTCGGCTTTACCGGCTTTCCAAGAGCGGTTCTTGCCACGAAATCTTCTTCCAGCTGTAAAAGCTGCTCCGCCTTCCCCTCCTTTATGGTAAGGGAAATGGCATAGTCCACATTTTGCTCGGAAATCCGATTCCCTTTTTCGGATAACTTTAAAAGGGAAAGAAGAACCTCTTTTGTCTTTTCCGCATTTTCTTCTTCCCCGATAATCTTTAATAAACCGTCCCGGTCAATGATGTTCACCGAAAACTGTCTCTGTAACTTTCGTAAATACTTGTCCATATCCCCCAGAATATTCATTTCATGCTCTAAGGGGATGTCTAAAATCAGTTCTTTCTCCGCCATTATACTCCTTCATGGAAGGAAATAGCCCCAATTCAAAATGAATCGGGGCTATCTCTACGCTATAAACGAGACCAATAGCCTCGCATGAATTAATTGAACTTACGCTTTCTAGCCGCTTCAGACTTCTTCTTACGTCTAACGGACGGCTTCTCGTAATGCTCTCTCTTACGAATTTCTTGCTGGATTCCTGCCTTAGCACAGTTTCTCTTGAATCTGCGTAATGCACTGTCCAAAGACTCGTTCTCTTTTACGATAACACTTGACATGCGAACTCCCAAACCTCCCTTCGGGCACAAACTACGCTTTATTATAGCAAAATTTCCTTTAAGTCAAATAATTTTTTTACACGGCAAAAGTCTATTTACCTTCTTGCAGTAATTCTCATATTCTTCCCCAAAGAGCTCCTTTAACCACTGCTCTTCCGTTCTCTTTAAGACCACGGTTAAAAGCGCCCATTGCAGTGGAATAAGAGGAAGTGTCCATAAATTATGGCGGAAAAGCAAAATCCCGATTAGTACAAACCACCAGCCGGTATACATGGGATTTCTTGTCCGTGCGTAGATTCCGTCAGTTTTTAATCTATTCTCTTTAATATAACTGTCCACATCGGAATGCACTGCTCCGAAAAACCAAATCAATAATCCCGAGGAAATCAATAAAAATGCGGCAAAATAAAACAATAGCTTTCCCTGCCCATTCACCGTTCCTCCCGATAAGACAGTGTAGGATAAGAGGATTCCCAGTAAAGAAAGAAGGGCAACGGCCAAAATCAGAAACGGTCCTATGCCGTAGAGGGGCATTTTCTGATCCTTATTCATGTAGTTTTTCATTCCGGCTTCTCCTAATGTAAAATCTCTGTTTGTTTCTTTCCGTATTTACATCTCTATTTTTTATTCCCGTATTTACAATCTTTTTTCTATTTCTGTCTGATTAGTTAAGACAAATTTTAAACCAGACTCTATTTCAACTCATCCTTTACATCCGTCTAAATCTGTAGTTTGTCTTTTACGACATAAGAATCTATGGAATCCGGCATTATCCCTGTAGCTGTGCCTGAATAATATCCTTTGCCTTTTTAAGGGCTTCCGGAATTGCGGAAAGATCTTTTCCACCGGCCTGTGCCATCTGCGGCTTTCCACCTCCGCCACCACCAAGAACGCCGGCTACTTCTTTAATCAGGTTTCCTGCGTGTGCTCCCTTCTTTACTGCGGCATCAGATGCTGTCGCCATAAGAACCGGTTTTCCGTCTACCACGGAAAGGAGAAGCACAAAAGCGTTCTCATACTTATCCTTCAGGCTGTCTCCCAAAGTTCTAAGACCATTGATGTCTACCCCCTGCAATTCTTTTATAATTACGGAGCATCCGTTTATATTTTCCGCACTGAGTTCTCCCATCTCCTCCTTTGCAATCTTCTCTTTCAGCTTATCGAGATCGGACTTACTGGATTTCAGTTCCTGCTCAAGGCTTTCGATTCTTTGCAATAAATGCTCGGGATCGGCCTTTAACTTAGCACTTAATTCCTTTAAAAGCTCCTCTTCCTTCTGGAAGAAATCAAAAAGATTCTGAGAGGTTAAGGCCTCAATTCTCCTTATACCGGCTGCAATACCCTGCTCCGAAACAATCTTAAAGCCCTGGATACTGCCGGACTGACTTACATGCGTTCCGCCACAAAGCTCTACAGAATAGTCTCCAACGGAAACTACGCGTACCTTGTCGCCGTACTTTTCTCCGAAAAGAGCGATTGCACCGGACTTCTTAGCTTCCTCTAAGCTCATTTCCTCAGTCTTTACAAGCTCACCCTTTGCAATCTCTTGGTTGACCATTTCTTCAACCTTCTTTAATTCGTCCTTAGTGAGTGCCGCAAAGTGCGTAAAGTCAAAACGAAGACGCTTATCATCATAATAAGCACCGGCCTGCTCTACATGAGATCCCAAAACGGTCTTTAAAGCCTTCTGTAAGAGATGTGTAGCCGTATGGTTTCTCGCCGTCAGATTTCTTGCTTCTTCGTCTACAGAAAGATGTACCTTTTCATTTAGGCTAATCTCTCCCTGTTCCATTACACCGAGGTGCGCAATCTTTCCTCCCTGTAAATGAATGGTTTCATCTACGATAAACAAGGAATTCTCTCCGCTGATTTCTCCTCGATCGCCTTGCTGTCCGCCCATGGTGGCATAGAATGGTGTTTTATCTGTAATAATGGCAGCCTTCTGTCCCTCCGTAATCTTATCGGAAATACTGCCCTGCCCTTCTTCATCGGATAAGAATACAAGAGCCTTTACCGTAGCGTCCTCTTCCAATCTGTCATAACCTGTAAACTCTGAACTGATGCTCGGATCCAGAGTCTGGTAAATATCGTCACGTCCCATATAGTTTGTGGTCTTTCTTGCAGCACGGGCTGTATCCTTCTGTACCTTCATCGCCTGATGAAAAGCCTCTTCATCCAAATCCATGCCGGCATCCTCAAGGATTTCCTTGGTTAAATCCAAGGGGAAACCATAGGTGTCATAGAGACGGAAGGCTTCATCTCCGGAAAGTGTCTTCTCTTTCTTCTTCTGTAAATCCTGAATTAAGGACTGAAGAATCGCAAGACCGTTATCAATGGTCTTATTAAAGCGCTCTTCCTCTTCGGCAATCACACGAAGAATCATGTCCTTCTTTTCTTCGAGCTCCGGATAGCCATCCTTAGAAAGCGCGATTGCTTTCAGAAAGAGTAGCCAGAAAAGCCCCGTTAATTCCTAAAATTCTTCCATGTCTTGCCGCTCTTCTTAGGAGTCTTCGGAAGACATAACCTCTTCCTTCATTGGACGGCATGATTCCGTCAGAAGCCATAAAGGTACAGCTCTTCACATGGTCTGCAATAATACGGAAAGAAATATCATGCTCCTTATTTTCCATATAACGCTTATGAGAAAGACCGGCAATCTCTTCCATCATAGCCTTGTTGGTATCCACATCAAAAAGAGAGGGAACATCCTGGCAAACTACAGCAAGTCTTTCCAGCCCCATACCGGTATCAATGTTCTTCTGCACAAGCTCGGTATAGTTTCCCTTTCCGTCATTGTTAAACTGAGAGAATACAACATTCCATACCTCAATAAAACGGTCACCTTCTCCGCCCATTACATCTTCCGGACCGGTACCGTACTTTTCACCGCGATCATAGTAAATCTCGGAACAGGGACCGCAGGGACCTGCGCCGTGCTCCCAGAAATTGTCCGCCTTACCGAAGCGATAAACTCTTTCCTTCGGAACACCGATTTCTTCCGTCCAAACTTTGAACGCTTCTTCATCATCAAGATAAATACTGGGATAAAGTCTATCCTTCGGGAAGTCCCACTCTCTCCGTTAAAAACTGCCAGGCAAAGTGCAGAGCTTCAGACTTAAAGTAATCTCCAAAGGAGAAATTTCCGAGCATCTCAAAGAAGGTACCATGGCGAGCCGTCTTTCCGATATTCTCAATATCGCCTGTACGAATACATTTCTGACAGGTAGAAACTCTTCTCTTAGGCGGAATCTCCTGCCCTGTAAAATAAGGTTTTAAGGGTGCCATGCCCGAATTGATTAAGAGCAAGCTGTTATCATTGTGAGGAACCAATGAAAAGCTCTTCATAATAAGATGATCCTGCTCCCGAAAATAGTCCAGAAACATCTTTCGTAATTCATTTACACCATATTTTTCCATAAAATCTCCTCTATAATACACAAGATATTAAATTGATTGTTCGGGATTATAAAAGGAAAAATTTACCCTTTTTCCCGGCTCTTTCTCTTATAAAACTTTAAAATTATACCTTACTCAAAGAACAAGTTCAAGCCGGGCATTTTACCAAATAGCGTTAAGCATTTTACCAAATAGCGTTAGACAGACTCCATAAGATATTTAGGTAAAATAAAGCTGAATATAGAGCTAAAGCATCTATAAAAATAGGAGAAGGACGGATATCCCTCTCCCGCTTTTTAATGCCGACAGAAAACAATTTTATTCATCAAATTCGTCCACAATCTTATCCAAAATGACGCTACATCTATTTTTGGTAAGAACGATATACTTCTTCAGGTAATCTACATTTTCTTCTATTCCTGTCTTATCCTGACTCAATTCTTTTTTGCTTTCTCTGCTTCTTTCCGCCAAAAAAATACTCTGCTCAACAAAGAAATTTTCTCTCTCCGTCCCCGTAATCTTTCCGGCATAATAAGAAACAATCCTCTGCAACTCCTTATCGTAAAGACCGGCTATTTCTTCATAACGTCTTCTTAAGGGAAGCCCTCTATGCCAGTCAGAATCCTCTTCTATCTGCTCAAGACGGGAGAATTCGTTTTGAAAATGAAAAATACTATCCTCTTCCCCAAATTCATCTTCCTCTTCTTCTACAGGTAAAATTTCTTTTGCAGGAGCATCCTGTACGTTTAACTTCGTTTCATACTGCATAAGCTTTCTTTTCCATCTTCTCTGAAAAAGAAAGCTTATACCAAGTCCCAAAACAAGTAGGATCATAATAAAGAAGATAAATTGAGTCAGACTTTTTTTACTCATTTTTACTCCGAAAGATAAGCCGCCTTGACCTTGGGGTCCTCTAATAGTTCTTTTGCATTTCCTTCGAGCGCAATGGAACCGGTTTCCAAAACATAGGCGCGATCCGCAATCATCAGTGCCTTATTCGCATTTTGCTCTACTAAAAGCACCGTAACTCCGCTATCGTGAATCATTTGAATAAGAGAGAATATCTCATTCACATAAATCGGAGAAAGTCCCATCGAGGGCTCATCCAAAAGAATCATTTCCGGCTTGGACATAAGAGCTCTTCCCATTGCAAGCATCTGCTGTTCTCCTCCGGAAAGTGTTCCCGCTACCTGATTTCTTCTTTCTTTCAGTCTTGGAAAATGATGATAAATCATTTCCAGACTATCTTCAATTTCTTTCTTATCTTTTCTGGTGTAGGCACCCAACATAAGGTTCTGGTAAACGGAAAGACTGGCAAAGACTCTTCTTCCCTCGGGAACATGGGCTAATCCCCGTTCCACAAGCTTATGTCCAGGGACCTTTTCAATATGTTTTTCATTATAGATAATTTCTCCGGAGGAAGACGGAATAAGCCCGGTAACCGTCTGTAAGGTACTGGTTTTCCCCGCACCGTTTGCTCCGATTAAGGTAACAATTTCACCCTTATTCACATGAAAGGAAATCCCCTTAATTGCATGAATCATACCATAATGCACATGTAGATTTTTTACTTCCAGTATCTTTCCCATACTACTCTCCTAAATAGGCTTTAATAACCTTCTCATCATGCAGAACTTCAGCGGTCTCTCCCTCAGCAAGAACCTGACCGAAGTTTAATACAGTCAGTCTGTCACAGATTCCGGAAACTAGCTTCATGTCATGCTCAATAAGTAAAACGGTCATATCAAAGCGGTCTCTGACTAGGCGAATTGTTTCCATTAACTCTTCCGTCTCACTCGGATTCATCCCCGCAGCCGGCTCATCTAAAAGAAGAAGGGACGGATTTGTAGAAAGAGCTCTCGCAATCTCAAGCTTTCGCTGTTTTCCATAAGGAAGATTTCCTGCCGATTCTTTTGCCAAGTCTTCCAAGTGAAAAACGGAAAGCAAATCCATAGCCAACTCATCCATGGCTTTTTCTTTCTTAAAATAATTGGGAAGGCGAAAGATTCCGTCTAAAAAGCTATACTTTTGAGACTCAAAATAGCCTGCTTTAACATTATCCAAAACAGACAGCTTATTGAACAGACGAATATTTTGGAAAGTTCTTGCCACGCCCTCATGATTAATCTTAATACAGCTCATTCCCACCAGATTTTTGCCGTTCAAAAGGATTTCTCCCGCATTGGGCTTATATACACCGGTAAGAAGGTTGAATATCGTGGTTTTTCCGGCACCGTTCGGTCCGATTAAACCATATAGCTCATTTTTCTTCACGGATACGTGGAAATTATCCACAGCCTTAAGTCCACCAAAGGAAATCCCTAAAGCATTTACTTCTAATAAATTCATGCTGTAACCTCCTTTTTACGGAACTTCTCTACAATACTCTTACGCAAAGCAATAAAGTTCGGTGCGGAGGTAAAGAGCATCATAAGAATCAAAACTACAGCATAAATCAGCATTCTGTAATCATTTAAGGACCGAAGTAGTTCCGGAAGAAGGGTTAAAACCACTGCTGCAAGAATAGAGCCTCGCATATTTCCGATTCCGCCCAAAACCACAAAAACCAAAATCATGATGGACTGATTATAGCCGAAATTCTTCGGAAGCGCCTGTAAAGAGCTTAAATTATGCGCATAAAGCACACCGGCTATACCGGCAAAGGCAGCAGATATAGAAAAACAAAGAAGCTTTAATCTGGTAACAGGCAAGCCGATACTCTCCGCCGCAATTCGATTGTCACGAATCGCCATCACTGCACGTCCTGTTCTGGAGTGAATAAAATGCTGGATAAAAAGCATGGAAAGAATAAGAAGAACAATCCCTATTGTAAAATTGCTATACTTCGGAGTTCCTGTAATTCCTTGCGCACCTTTAATGATCCATGTTCCGCCCTCTCCCAAAGAAATTGCATTACTATCCTTTAAAGAAAAATGCCAACCGGCCTTATCTACACCAAAATAAAGTGCATTGATGAGGTTTTTGATAATCTCACCGAAAGCCAGTGTCACAATAGCCAGATAATCTCCCTTCAAACGAAGTACGGGTATACCGATTAAAATTCCAAGAACACCTGCGGAAAGTGCACCTACAAAAAGAGCTATACAAAAAAGTAAAATAGGGGAAAGTCCGCTTCCTTTTAAAAGCATAGAACAGGTTGCGGAGGAAAAGGCGCCCACACACATAAATCCGGCATGTCCAAGGGAAAGCTCACCGGAAATACCTACTACTAGGTTTAAGCTGATTGCCAAAATAGAATAGATACAAAGAGGTACCAAAAGTCCTTTCATAAGCGAAGAAACAGATCCGGCTTGTAAAAAGAACTGTACCACAAGATAAACGAGAATAAGTATCCCGTAGTTCAAAAAAATCTCTTTCAATTGCTTTAATCTTGTTTTATTCATTTTACACCTTCTCCATAATCTTCTTTCCTAAAATGCCGGTCGGCTTAATCAGGAGAACCACAATCAAAACGGAAAACACGATAGCATCAGACAGCTTTGAAGAAATATACGCCTTAGACAGATTTTCTAAAATCCCTAGTAAAATCCCGCCTATAAAAGCACCGGGAATAGAACCGATTCCACCAAGCACCGCAGCGACAAAGGCTTTAATTCCGGGCATCGCTCCTGTAGTCGGAGTAAGACTCGGATACGCAGAACAAAGCAGGATTCCTGCCACACTGGCAAGAGATGAGCCGATTGCAAAGGTCAACGCAATAGTTGCATTAACATTGACCCCCATAAGACTTGCCGCACCCTTATCTTCGGAAACGGCAAGCATGGCTTGTCCTGCCTTTGTTTTCTGAATAAATAAAAGCAGGCAAACTGCTACGATGGCCCCTACTGCAATGGTCACCACAGTTTCTCCGGAAATAGTAAGATTACCGCCGGCAAGTTTAATAGGAGAAATTTTCACGAAAGAAGTGAAGCTCTTCGGATTCGCACTAAAGAGCAGTAAAGCCAAATTCTGCAGTAAATAGGAAACACCGATTGCAGTAATCAGTACCGCAAGGGAATTGGCATTTCGAAGCGGCTTATAAGCAATACGCTCAATTAATACACCAAGTGCAGTACAAACCGCCATACTGAGAAGAACTGCCACCGGAATAGGGAACCCCATCTGATTAAAAGCGATAAAGGCAGTATACCCCCCTACCATCAGAATATCTCCATGTGCAAAGTTCAGCATTTTTGCAATTCCATATACCATGGTATAGCCAAGCGCAATAATGGCATAGACAGAGCCTAAGCTTATACCACTTAACAGATATGAAATAAAACTCATCATAGAAAAATTTCTCCTTATCAGTAAGAAAAAGGCAAAGCGAATGCATTGCCTTTTTCCTTATAGCTAAAAACGTAAATCTTGAAGCTTGGATTTTTTTAGAAAAGAATACTCAATCTAACACTCAAATCACTGCCCCACTCTTTTATAAAGTACTGCTCTACAAAAGATTACTCTGCAGAAACATAGGCTCCGTCTTTGATGATAACAGCCTTCGGCTCTTTATCTACATCTCCGGAGGCATCCCACTTCATGCCGGAACCGGTAAGACCATCTAAAGTGATTTCGGTCATAGCCTTCTCCATAGCATCGCCCAAATCGGAAACGCTTTGATCCGGTGTCAGGTTCGCTTTCTCTGCAGCAGCCTTAATGGCATATACTGCATCATAAGCATCTGCAGCGAACTGAATCGGAGTATCCTTATACTTCTCTTTGTAATTCTTTACAAAGTTTACAGTCAAATCATCTTTAGCATCTGCAGCAAACGGAGTTAAAAGCATCAAGCCGTCAGCAAGCTTTGTATCAAAATTCTCTACATTCAAGATACCGTCCATACCGTCACATCCGAAGAAAGTCGGCTTATAACCCATAGTATTTGCCTGGGTAAGAACCAAAGCCGCCTCTGTATAGTAGAAGGGTAAGAAAACAAGATCCGCTCCGGAATCCTTCATCTTCTGTAACTGCGTGGAAAAATCTTTGTTGGAATCCGCAGTAAACTGCTCATCAGCAACAATTTCCAAGCCCTGCTTCGGAGCCTCTTCCTTGAAGGAATCATGAACACCCGTAGAATAAACATCGGAAGAATCATAAATGATACCAATCTTGGTTCCAAGCTTATGAGAACCGATATACTGTGCAGATTTTGCACCCTGTGCAGGATCGGAGAAGCATACACGGAAGACATTCTTCGGTGCAGTTACTTCCAAAGCGGAACCCGACGGAGAAAGAATAAACATATTATCCGGCTCGGACTCTGTTCCTACAGCGATAGCAGGAGCAGAGGTTGTCGGTCCTACAAGGAACTGCATGCCCCAGTCCTTTAAGCTGTTATACGCATTGATGGCCTTTTCCTGATCATGCTCATCATCGGCTTTCTTATATTCAATCTGATAACCGTTGATTCCGCCGTTTGCATTGATTTCATTCACCGCAATTTCAGCACCGTTCACTACGGCATTACCATAAACTGCAGCACCGCCGGTTAAAGGTCCCTGTGCGCCAATCTTCCATACTTTTCCGCTGGCATCCGCTTTTTTCTCACCTGCAGCTTCTGAAGCGGCTCCACTTGTTTCATTACTACTCTTTGTATTTCCGCCACATGCTGCTAAGGACAAAGCCATAAGCATAGCCAAGGCAAAACTAATTTGTTTTTTCATTGCAATCCTCCCTTTATTCTTAAAATCTTTCCGTATTATAGGGAAGAGTGCAAGGCTTGTCAATTCTTTTTATAACATTTTTTATGAAATCTTTATCTCACTATAACCCGAAGGAATACCTATTATAAATGAGATATCGCAAGCTTTGCACACGATACACGCTAAGAAGAGAAAAGAATGCAGTGAATAGAAACCTTGCATCTTTTATGAATATTCTTTATTTATCATAGCTGACAGCAGAACTTTCGCTTCTTCGATCTCTTAGCATCAGGTCGGAAACTGCGTCCTTCGCCGCTTTCCCTTCGAAAAGAACCGCATTCACTTCCTTGACAATCGGAAGATCCACTTGGTACTTTTCTCCAAGCTTTTTCGCCGCTTTGGCCGCATACACGCCCTCCACTACCTGACCGACTTCCTTCATCGCTTCTTCGTAAGACTCTCCCTGCCCAATGAGAATTCCCGCTCTTCTGTTTCGGGAATGTTTCGATGCACAGGTAACAATCAAGTCTCCGATTCCGGAAAGTCCGGCAAAGGTTTCCAAATGGCAGCCCATGGCCTGACCGAGTCTTGCAATCTCCGCAATACCGCGAGTAATCAGAGCTGCCATGGTATTATCTCCATAACCCAGTCCATCTGCAATTCCGGCAGCAAGCGCAATGACATTTTTTAAAGCCGCACCGATTTCCACTCCAAGCACATCTTTATTGGTGTAAACCCGGAAGGTATCGCTGATAAAGCCGACTGAATTGTTCTTGCCGTCTCTTCATCCTTCGATGCACAAACTATGGTTGTCGGAATAAAGCGGGAAACTTCCTCGGCATGAGAAGGACCTGAAAGTACCGCAATTTTATTTTCCGGAAAGAACTCTTCCAATATATCCGTCATAGTATAAAGTGTACTCTCTTCTATACCCTTGGAAACCGTTACAAGGATCTGTTCCTTCCGAACAAAAACTCGGGTTCTCTCCCCCATGGACCTTGTAAAAATGGAAGGCACTGCGTAGATCAGAATTTCCCCTTCTTTTACCGCTTCTTCTAAAGAAGTAAGGATTGTAATCTCTTCCGGAATGACCACTTCAGGTAGATTCGTACATTTTCTTTTTTCTTTTAAATACTTTGCTTCCTTTTCATCATGTGTCCACAAATAAACCGAATGCCCATTTTTCCAAAGTGTCATGGATAGGGCGGTTCCCCAGCTTCCTGCACCAAGCACAGTGATTTTCATAACAGCTCCTTTTCTTTTCCAGTCTCTTTCTTCTTTTTCCCAAAACGATTTTCCGTTCCATTTAAGAGTCTCTTGATATTTCCTCTATGCTGAAAAATGAGCATTGCCATAAGAAGAAAACTTAAAGCACACATGGGAAGATATACCGCTCCCGAAAACGGGAACAGTAGAGAAGTTTTTCCGAAAAATACAACAGAGAGAAAGAAAACCGTAATAGCCAGCATTGATCCCAAGCTTACATAGCCTGTAATCAGTACAACCAGTATAAAAAAGAGTAATAGGCAAAGAGTATAAAGAGGGGATAGAGCAATCAAAAGAGCTCCTGTACAAGCCACTCCTTTTCCTCCCTTTACCTTGGGAATACAGGGAAAATTATGCCCCAGAATCGCTCCTATTCCCGTTGTCATCAAAATCAGGCTTTTTAAGTCTTCATTCTCCGGCTTAAAGAAAAGTACCATAAAGAAGATGGGCAACATACACTTCGCAATATCCATAAGAAGCACGGTGATTCCGGCTTTTTTCCCCAAGGTACGAAGAATATTTGTACTTCCGGGATTCCCTGACCCTTCCTTATAGATATCAATCCCATGTGCTTTCGCATACAAATAGCCGTTCGGGATATTCCCGAAAGCATAGCCCGCAAGCAAGCAAATAATAATTTCCCGTATCGGCATCTAGCTCTCTTCTCCTCTTTCTCTAATGATAAAACGTATTGGGGTACCTCTAAATCCAAAGTTCTCTCGAATCTGATTCTCAATATAGCGAGTATAAGAGAAATGCATTAACTCTCTGTCATTTACAAAAATCACAAAGGTCGGAGGGGAAACGGAAGCCTGCGTAATATAGAAAAGCTTAAGTCTTTTCCCCTTATCGGAAGGAGGCTGCTTCATAGCAGTCGCTCTTGCCATAATTTCATTTAAGACACCGGTCTTTATGCGTAGTACCTGATTTTCATGAATTCTATCTACCATTTCGAATATCTTCTGTGTACGCTGTCCTGTTTCAGCCGAAATAAAAAGAATCTCCGCATAATCCATATAAGAAAACTTTTCACGAAGCTTCTTGGTAAACTCCTGCATGGTCTTGTCGTCCTTCTCCACAAGATCCCATTTATTGACAGCCAAAATGACACCTTTTCCCGATTCATGTGCAATACCGGCAATACGGGTATCTCCGTCCGTAATCCCTTCTGTAGCATCCAGTAAAACAATACAAATGTCGGCTCTATCCACTGCAGAAACAGTACGAATCACAGAATAACGTTCAATATCTTCCGTTACTCTTCCTTTACGACGAAGTCCGGCAGTATCGATAAAGACATAGGGTACTCCGTTATGGATTATTTCCGTATCAATAGCGTCACGAGTCGTTCCTGCAATATCCGAAACGATTACGCGATTTTCTCCCAATAGCTTATTGGTTAGAGAACTCTTTCCTACATTCGGTTTTCCGATTAGTGCTATCTTTAAACGATCATCCTCTTCCGTAGCCTCCCCCCTCCTTTGGAAAGTGCTGAACTACCGCCTCCAGTAAATCTCCAATTCCCATATGATTTGCAGAAGATACGGCAAAGGGTTCTCCCAAAGCCAAGGAATAAAACTCGTAAATGTCATTTCCGAATTTTTTAACGCTATCTACTTTATTCACACAGAGCACAACCGGCTTTTTGGACTTTCTTAGCATATTTGCCACTTCATAGTCCGCATCAACAACTCCGCTACGCACATCGGTAACAAAAATAATCACATCTGCGGTATCTATGGCAAGCTCCGCCTGGGAACGCATCTGCTTAAGTAGAACATCATCGGAAACCGGCTCAATCCCGCCGGTGTCGACTAAGGTAAAATGATAATTCAACCAGGAAGCTTCTGCATAGATACGATCCCTTGTTACACCCGGTGTGTCTTGGACGATGGAAATCTGTTTTCCGGCTATAGTATTAAATAGAGTGGATTTTCCCACATTAGGACGCCCCACTACGGCTACAATGGCTTTTCTCACGCTATTCCTCCCTTTTCATACTCGAAATCGATTCATTTTACCATTAATTCCGAATAATGTCACATCCTATCCTTCTCATTCTATATCACATATCCTTTTCATTCTGTATCCCCTCTCTTCTACATTTTGTATTGCATCCCATTCATATAAAATAAAAGCACTGAAAATTAATATTTTATAGAAAAAAGGAAGGAGCAAGCCCCTTCCTTTTTAGAACCGTAAGCCCTTCGAATATTTCTCACTTACAGCATTAAGTCATCTGAAAAATTAGTTGTTATATAACTCAACCCATCTCTTTAACTTCTCGTATCTCTCTCTAGCTTCCTTCTCGTTTGTCTCATCAAGAAGCTTTGCTCTCTCCGGATTTTTCAGAGCCAAGGATAAGTAACGAACCTCTCCCTGTAAGAATTCCTGATAAGATTCGAACTTCGGCTCCTTGGAGTCTAAGCTGAACTTCTTGTCTCCGCCAAGCGGGTTGTAACGGAAGTTATTCCAGTAACCTGCCTCAACAGCAAGCTTCTCTTCTGTCTGAGCCTTAGCCATACCCTTCTTGATACCGTGGTTGATACAGGGTGAGTATGCGATGATAAGAGACGGTCCCGGATATGCCTCTGCCTCGGAAATAGCCTTAACAGTCTGTGCCATATCTGCACCCATAGCGATGTGTGCTACATAAACATAGCCGTAGGACATTGCGATTCCGGCAAGATCCTTCTTCTTGGTCTCCTTACCGCCGGCAGCGAACTGTGCCACTGCACCGGTCGGAGTAGCCTTGGAGGACTGTCCGCCTGTGTTGGAGTAAACCTCGGTATCGAATACCATAACATTGATATCCTTTCCGGAAGCAAGAACATGGTCAAGTCCGCCGAATCCGATATCGTAAGCCCAACCGTCACCACCGAAGATCCACTGGCTCTTCTTGCCTAAGAAATCCTTATGCTTAAGAAGATCCTTAGATACTTCATCAGTCTTGCCAGCTAATGCTGCAACAAGCTTCTCTGTAGCAGTACCGTTTGTTGCGCCGATAGAAAAGGTATCCAAATATTCCTTAGCAGCCTCAACAACAGTAGCGTCCTTATTGTCTTCTACAAGCTTTTCAACCTGCTTCTTTAATCTGTCACGGATAGCATTCTGTGCAAGAAGCATACCATATCCGAACTCGGCATTATCCTCAAAGAGAGAGTTATCCCAAGCGGGTCCCTGTCCCTTGGCATTTACCGTGTACGGTGTAGAAGGAGAAGAGTTACCCCAGATGGAAGAACATCCTGTAGCGTTACTGATGTACATTCTCTCTCCGAAAAGCTGTGTGATGAGCTTCGCATACGGTGTCTCGCCACATCCCGGGCACGCACCGGAGAACTCGAACAGCGGCTTCTTTAAACTGAGATCCCTTAACGGTAGTCTCCTTAAACTTTGCAATAACCTCTTCCTTCTCAGGAAGCTTAACTGCATAGTCGAAGTACTTCTGGCGATCCAAGTTGTCCTCGATTGGGGACATAACAAGAGCCTTCTCGCCCTTCATTCCCGGACATACATTTGCACAAGATCCGCAACCTACACAGTCCATCACGGAAACCTTGATACCGAACTTGTAATTCGGCATTCCGTTCATAGCCTTCTGCTGATCCGCTTCCGGAGCCTTAGCAGCCTCATCCTCGGTATATGCAAATGCTCGAATTGCAGCATGAGGACAAACATAGGAACAGAAGTTACACTGAATACAGTTATCCGGATTCCATGCAGGAACGTTAACTGCAATACCGCGCTTCTCGTAAGCAGCCGTTCCAATCGGTGTAGAACCGTCTACATAACTTGTGAAAGCGGAAACGGGAAGATTATTACCCTCCTGTGCGGATACATAATTCTGAACATTGTTTACAAAGTCAAGAATATCTTTTCTTCCCTCAGTCTTTGTCTTAAACTCAAGCCCTTCATCAGCGCAATTTGCCCATTCCTTCTTTACTTCCACTTCTTCGAAGGCATTTGCTCCTGCGTCAATCGCTGCCCAGTTTTTCTTAACTACATCTTCACCCTTACGGCCGTAAGTCTTTTCCGCAGCATCCTTCATGAGCTTGTTAGCCTGCTCCTTCGGAATAATACCGGTTAAGGTAAAGAATGCGGACTGAAGAATGGTGTTAATACGAGTCGGTCCCATGCCTGTCTCAATACCGATCTTTACACCGTTAATGATGTAGAACTTGATATTGTGCTCAGCCATGTACTTCTTAACCTGACCCGGGATATGCTTCTCCACTTCATCCTTGGACCATGTACAGTTAAGGAGGAAGGTACCGCCGTCAACCAGCTCCTGAACCATGTTGAACTTGGTCATATAGGAAGGATTGTGACAAGCAACGAAGTCCGCTCTCTTAATGAGGTAAGTAGACTTAATCGGCTTATCACCAAATCTCAAGTGAGACATGGTAACACCGCCGGACTTCTTGGAGTCATAGTCAAAGTAAGCCTGTGCATACTTATCCGTATTGTCACCGATAATCTTAATGGAGTTCTTGTTTGCTCCAACGGTTCCGTCCGCTCCAAGTCCCCAGAACTTACAGTTTACAGTTCCGGCAGGAGTAGTAACGATAGCCGGTCCAACCTCTAAGGAAAGATGTGTTACATCATCGTTGATTCCGATCGTAAATCTCTTCTTCTCCTTGTTGTTGTATACAGCCACAATCTGCGCAGGAGTTGTGTCCTTGGAACCCAAGCCGTAACGACCGGAAAGAACGGTCACATTCTTAAACTCGCTGTCGGAAAGAGCAGCCACAACATCTAAGTATAAAGGCTCGCCGATAGATCCCGGCTCCTTGGTACGATCCAAAACGGAGATGGTCTTCACCGTCTTCGGAATTGCCTTTAAGAAAGCATCGGTTGCAAACGGTCTATACAGTCTAACCTTAATTAAACCAACCTTCGCACCGGTCTTCTCAATCATATAATCAATGGTCTCTTCAATGGTTTCATTTACAGAACCCATAGCTACGATAACATGCTCTGCATCCGGTGCACCATGGTAGTTAAATAATGCGTAGTTTGTGCCGATCTTCTTGTTTACCTTATCCATGTACTCCTGCACAATAGCGGGAAGTGCATCATAGTAAGGGTTACAAGCCTCTCTTGCCTGGAAGAAATATCGGGGTTCTGTGCAGAACCTCTCTCCACAGGATGATTCGGATTCAGGGCATTCTGACGGAAAGCATCAATATACTCCCAGTCCACCATATCCTTTAAGTCTTCATAATCCCACTCTTCAATCTTCTGAATCTCGTGAGAAGTACGGAAACCGTCGAAGAAGTTAATAAAAGGAAGCTTACCCTTTAAAGCTGCAAGGTGTGCAACCGGAGTCAAGTCCATTACTTCCTGTACGGAGGATTCACAAAGCAGTGCAGCACCGGTCTGACGGCAAGCCATAACGTCGGAGTGATCTCCGAAGATGGAAAGCGCATGGGAAGCTACAGCTCTAGCAGATACATCAAACACACCGGGAAGCTGTTCACCGGCAATCTTATAGATATCCGGAATCATAAGAAGCAAGCCCTGTGAAGCTGTAAAAGTAGTTGTCAAAGCACCGGCAGCCAACGCACCGTGTACTGCACCTGCAGCACCTGCCTCAGACTGCATCTCCGTAACCTGTACGGTTTCCCCGAGAATGTTCTGTCTTCCCTCTGTTGCCCACTCATCCACATGCTCCGGCATAACGGATGAAGGAGTAATCGGGAAAATTGCAGCCACTTCAGAGAACGCATAGGATGCGTGAGCCGCAGCCTGGTTACCGTCCATGGTCTTCATTTTTCTTGCCATAAATACCCTCCTGAAAAAAATGAAATATTATCCTTAAAGCCCAAAATTCAGGCCTCACATACCGAAAAACAGTATAACATTCCCATTTTGAAAAGCAATGAAATTTTCCCTCCGTTCCTCAATAAGTACAATTATTAAATCTTTCACAATCTAATTTAGCCTGTATTTCTCCAATTTAACCTTAGCTATAAGCACAAACTTTAAACATTTGAAATTTTATTTTTATCAAAAATACAAAAACAAAATATAAAAAGGAGCTGTAAAAATTAAAATAATTTTTCTAAGCAATATAGGTCTGAACTTGGGGCACGCTCTCGCTAGCTTCGCCACGTAACGGATACTAAGCGAAACTGCGTTTCTCTTGTTTTTCGCAAGTGCCGACGGGCTCAGACTACCCCGCATTCAGACTTATATTGCAAAGAATCTCTTTATTATTTTAATTTTTTACAGCCCCTTTTTCTAACTATAAGATATGCCAATTACCGGAAATAAGTTTTTAATGTTTACTCTCCACCCGGTCCCGGGGAAATAACATCTTCAGAGCTGGTCACTACAGTATTGTTTCCGCTTGGGCCATTGGAAATCTCCGGATTCTCTTCCTTGGTTTCCTTTGCCTTTGTCTCTGTAGCCTTTGTTTCACTCGTCTTTGTTTCCGAGGATTTACTTTCGGAAACACTCGCAGAAGCGCCGGTACTCTCTCCGGCAGATGTACTCTCAGTAGTACCCGGCGTATATTTTTTAGGAGTATGTCCCTTATAGCTTGCATAGTGGTCTTTTACCTTCTCGGTCTTTCCGTCTTTGGTAATCACTTTATATGCCTGCCACTCGGAGCCTGCAGAGCCGTTACTCTCCTTCCCTTGCTCCGGAGTAATAATCTGCGGTGCAGGTACCGGAAGATCCTTTACTTTTTCAGAGACTAATTCCCATTTTACACCATCCGGAAGTACCGGTAAGCCATAAATTTGTACTGTAGCGGTCTGGTTGGAATACCATGATAAAATACCGATAGCATGCTTGGAATTATTCACAAATTTATAATCCGGTCCCGGCCAAGAAACGGTTGCATCCGTTCCCGGTGTAACATAAGTCGGCGCAAAGGTATGCGCTCTTCTGTAAGTTGTGGTAAGACCTGCGCGAAATACTGCATTATACAGGGTTGAAGAAATCTGACAAACACCTCCGCCAACTTCTTCCACAACCTCTCCCTGGTTATAAGCCGCTGCAGGCTTATATCCCTTTTCAGCTGTTCTTTGTCCAACAACCGTATTGAATGAAAATTCTTCTCCCGGTTGTAAAACTGTACCATTTACGGCGGCAGCAGCTAACTTCACATTCGTATTCCGAAGTTCATTGGAAGTTGTCTTTGTTGTTACCGATGCGATGATTTTGTACTTATCCTTAATGGATGCTGTTGACGCAGGCACTGTAGAACCAACAGTTTCCACCTCCCCGGAAAAGTTTTTAGCACGAATTAATTCCATAACTTTTTCCGCAGTATCACTTACATTAACAGCATACCCGTCCTTGGTTCCGCCAAATTCAAACTCTCCGGTGGATTTATTGTAGGAAGTAATGTCACCGTTTTGCGGTGCCATCTTCCATACAATAGCAAGCTGATTGACATAATCGTTAACTTTATCACTAAAATCCGGAAGTTGTAAAACATAATCCGCCTGAATAACTTGAGACTCTGTTTCACTTGTAGTTTCTTCTTTCTTCTTTTTCTTCTTTTTTTCTTTTTCTGTAGAACTTTCTTCCGTACTGCTTTCCGTAGCCATATTTCCTTGTAGTTTGTAAAAATCTGCCCTACAAAATTATGGATACTGTCAGACATCATATCCGGAATAGCGAATTCCGTTTTTTCCGGACGAATGCTGACGTCGGAAAGAGTGTTTGCAACTTTAACAATTTCTTCAGTTCCCTGGTCATCTACCCCGTCATCAGAGCTGCTATTCTCTTTATGCTCAGGAAATTCCGGCATGGAAAAATATTGAATATTCGGATTAGCATTCTTAATCACAATATTCCACTGGTAAGACTTACGAAGAAAATCTTCCACTTCCTCTTCTGTCATACCTTTTAAATTCAAAAGCTCCGCGTCCTTCTTAAATGCGGAATAATCCAAATATAAATCCTTCTGAATTGCATTCGGATTTATAGCCTGTGTTTCGATTACCGTTTCTGTTTCTTCTGTCTTGGATTTCGAACGGGTTAGAGCAAAAACACCGCTACCAAGCACTACTATAGCCAATAATCCAACAGCGACCGCAGGAAAAGGAGCTTTATTATTCGGTCTCCTTCCGCTACTTCTGCCTGTTCTACTGTATTTCCCGCTATATGTATGAGATGAGCTGCGGCTTCTGGAGCTGCCTTGCGCTCTATTCACTTCTCTTGACAATCTTCTTTGACTTGCTAGCATATCGTTCCTCTATTATTCTATATATTTAAGTTAGTGTATAAAAAAAGGCGCCGTATTAATTCAAAAAACGACGCCATTTATCATACCACATTATTTTTTTTTGTGTAGAAAAACTTCCTAAAAATATTTCTATACAGAGTCAAGAAATTGTAAGAAAGCCATTATGACTTTACAACAAAATTAACAATCTTGCCCGGAACATAGACTTCCTTTATAAGATTGCCGGAAAGCTTATCTCCGAGAGCCTTCTTCGCCTCTTTTTAAAAATGCTCTCCTTATCGATATCCTTCGGCACCTCGAGTACAGTCTTCACTTTCCCGTTAATCTGTACCGGAACCTTGATTTCATCCGCTTCTCTCTCCTTATCGCTGTACTCCGGCCAGTTTGCGGAGAATACGGAAGTCTCTCCACCGCATAAGTGGTAGCATTCCTCCGCAATATGCGGTGCAAAAGGAGCAAGAAGAATAGAGAAACGTCTTCAAAGTCTCTAAATCCATTCCGCCTTCTCTTTTTGGCGATATCCAGCATAGCGTTGTTATACTCCATGAAACCGGAAACCACGGTATTTAAGTTAAAGCTTTCAAAAACGCTCCTCAATGTCGTGAATGAGATTATGACGAAGTCGAAGCATTTCCTTTGTCTCTGCTACATTTTTTTCTTTGGAATCCAGCACCAAAGAATAAAAAAACGGTTTAAGAAACGATATACACCGTCAATTCCTCTTGCGTCCCAAGCGGCATCCAGCTCGGGAGGGCCGACAAAAAGCTCATAAAGACGCAAGGCATCACAGCCGTAATCTGCCACTAGATCATCCGGAGAAACTACATTTCCCATGGACTTAGACATCTTCTGCCCGTCCGGTCCCAAAATCATGCCTTGGTTAAACAGCTTCTTGAAGGGCTCCTTAAAGCCGACTACACCGATGTCATAGAGGAACTTGGTCCAGAACCGAGAATAGAGCAGGTGAAGCACTGCATGCTCTACTCCTCCAATATACATATCTACCGGAAGATACTTATCCGCCTTTTCCCTGCTAATCAGTTCCTTATCATTGTATTTATCCACATAACGAATAAAATACCAAGAGGAGCCTGCCCATTGGGGCATCGTGTTCGTCTCTCTTTTTGCCTTTCCGCCGCATTTCGGACAGCTACAGTTTACCCATTCGGGAATACCGGCAAGGGGGGATTCTCCCGTTCCGCTCGGCTCATAATGCTCTACCTCGGGAAGCTTTAAGGGTAATTCCTCTACCGGAACCGCTACGTTTCCACATTTCGGGCAGTGCACGATGGGAATCGGTTCTCCCCAGTAACGCTGTCTGGAGAATACCCAGTCTCTTAGTTTATAGCTGACTGTCTTCTTACCGAGTCCCTTCTTTTCTATCTCTTCCGGGGCGGTTTCTTTCAATACGGAGGATTCCTGTCCGTTCCAAGCGCCGGAATTGATCATCACACCGCTTGCTTCCGTATAAGCCTCTGTAAGTTCCTCTTCCTTTCCATCCTTGGAAATAACTTGCACAATCGGAAGATCAAATTTCTTTGCAAAGGCAAAGTCACGGGAATCATGCGCAGGTACGCACATAATCGCACCGGTTCCGTGGTCAGCAAGTACATAGTCGGAAATCCAAACCGGGGTCCTCTTTCCGTTCATCGGATTGATAACGAAAGCTCCGGTAAAGACACCGGTCTTATCCTTATCCGTAACAGCCATTCTATCTACATTGGATTTGTTTGCAGCCTTTTGAATATAGTCTTCTACTGCAGCCTTCTGCTCCACTGTAGTAATATTCCTTACCAAAGGATGCTCCGGAGCCAAAACGAGGAATGTCGCACCGTATAGTGTATCCGGCCTTGTAGTAAAGACGGTAATCTTCTCTTCGGAGTTCTCCAGCTTAAAGTCCACCTCTGCACCATAAGAACGGCCAATCCACTCGGCCTGCATCTTCTTCACCTTTTCCGGCCAATCCAGAGTGTCAAGGTCATCGAGTAAACGGTCTGCATAAGCGGTAATCTTCAACATCCACTGACGAAGATTTTTCTTCGTCACTGCAGTTCCGCATCGCTCGCACTTTCCGTCCACCACCTCTTCGTTGGCAAGGCCTGTCTTACAGCTTGGACACCAGTTGATTGGGAACTCCTTCTCATAAGCAAGACCCTTCTCAAACATTTTCACAAAAATCCACTGTGTCCACTTGAAGTAATCCGGATCCGTGGTGTTAAGCTCCATGTCCCAATCATAAATCGCATTGATTTGGTGCAGTTGCTTTTTAATGTTCTCCACATTCTTTTTTGTGGTTACAGAGGGATGAATGCCCATCTTAATAGCATAGTTTTCTGCAGGAAGACCGAAGGCGTCCCAGCCCATCGGATGGATCACATATTTTCCCTTAATCAGCTGGTAACGGGACCAGGCATCGGAAATCACATACCCTCTCCAGTGTCCTACATGTAAGCCGGATCCGGAAGGGTACGGGAACATATCCAAACAGTAGTATTTTTCTTTCTTATCATCCTTCGGATTAATGGGATTCTTCTCCCAGAATTCCTGCCACTTCTTTTCCACTTGCGCATGATTATATCTTGCCATGTTTCACCTCTATCTTCCTACAACAATGCAGTTTATTGTATATCCAAACTTCAAGTCTCGTCAAGGCATAGAGCGCGCGCTTTCAAAGCCTCTGTCCTTTGTGATTCCCTATTTTATCCGTTGCCTTAAAGAAAAGCTTCGCATTTTTTCGAGAGATTCCGAACTCTTCCCTTAGAGCATCGATGGTGATTTCTCCCTCTTTTTCCATTTTTTCCAGAGAAAAATTCTTTAAGCTTTCGAAGAGTTTTCTAAGCGTATAGTATTCTCCATCTAATTGCACAAGAGTCCCTTTATTTTCCAGACTTGCAATAACGTCAGGCAATAGCTTTTTCTCTTCCGGAGGCCAAAAATGCTCGGAGAGCTTTTATGAAACTGAACTTTGCTTTTTGCATATCATTCACAAGGGCATTGGCAATTTTCGTATACTTTTCATCCTTAACCATTTTGTATCCGACTAAGGCTATAAAATCTTCCCCGAAACGAAAACGTTTCTTCTCTTCCCAGCTTCTAAGAAGTGCCTTATAGGTATTTTTGTTATAAGAAGAAAAAAGCCTGCTGTACAGTACCATAGGCTTTTCACCCAATTTATAAGGATTTTTCTTATGGAATTCGTGAAGATAATCCTCTACCTCTTTCCGTATTAATTCTTCCTCTTCCGAAAGAATAGCATATGCTTCACCATTTATCACAATAACAAATAATATAGAGGCTTCCTCCCCTAAAATTGCCTGTATTCTTGAGAATCCGCTAAATTGCCTCTTTAATTCCGAGATAGAAACAAACCTTCTTTTTCTTTTCTTTAAATAGGAATGGAGAAGAGCTTCCTCTCCTCCCGTTTCCATGCTTTCAAGATATGCAAGAGGAAAGCGTCCTCTCCTATGCCTTCCTTTAGGACAAGGATCAAGTACCACTCCTCCGCCAAGTGTCATAGAGCGAGATTCATCACGCAAGATAAATCGTTCTCCGAAAACCGCTACGGTTTTTTCTTCTAACTGAAGCTGTACAAGTACGGATTCTCCCTCTTTGATTCTATCTCCCTCTAAAAATACAACTTTACAAGGAATATGAGCTGTTCCAAGAAGAATTTCCATCCTTTGATTATGGTGTATGTCTCCGGCAGTTCCACGAATACTTTCAATGCGACAATCAAAAAGAGAACTTGGCTGTAGTGCCCCTTTTTCTCCGATAAGTTCTCCCTTATAACATTGCTCTTTCTCTACTCCTTGGAGATTTAAAGCAATTCTCTCCCCGGCATAAGCGCAATTCGCATCCTTTCCATGAACCTGAATATTTCTGATTCGTATTTCTCTTTCCTCGGGATAAAGAACCCATTTTATCTCATTTTCTGCTTCTGTATTACTTTTGAAAACACGACCGGAAAGTGCCGTTCCGGTCACTATTGTTCCTGCTCCGGCAACAGAAAAAACGCGGTCTATCGGCATTCGAAAGCTACCTCGTATGGATTTCCCCTCTACCTCTTCCGCTTTTTTTGACAAGTATGTACTTAAGTCTTGAATCCCCTCTCCCGTATAGGCGGAAACCGGAAAAATCTCTATCTTTTCCGCTTTAAAAAATTCCTTGATTTCTTCTTTTCTTTTTTGCACTATACTTGCATCGACCAAGTCAATCATAGTCAATACTACAACTATTTTCGTCACATTAAGAAGACGGAGTATAGCCAAGTGCTCAACAGTCTGCGGCATGATTCCTTCTTTTGCGGAAATAACAAGCAGTACGAGGTCCATCCCCATTGCACCGGCAACCATAGTGCGTATAAATTTTTCATGTCCCGGGGTATCAATAAGTCCGATTTTCTCTCCTGAGAAAAGAGAAAGAGAGGTAAAGCCCAGTTCTATGGTCATTCCCCTTTTTTTCTCCTCCTTAAGCCTATCCGTATCATATCCTGTTAAGGCCTTTACCAAGGCTGTTTTTCCGTGATCAATATGCCCTGCAGTACCAATAATAAAATGTTTTCCTTCCATACGCACTATCACTCTATCTCTCTACCGATCTCATTTTTAATTTTAAAATGGCCTTTGCTTTTTTTGCATCACTTCGAACAAGATTGTTTTCCCCGACAACATTGGTCTCCACACCTTCCGCACTTTTATTAATATCCACTATATTATTCATATACTGATTCGTTACTACAAATGCACCTTGTACCCCCACAAAGGATATACCGACCACCGCAATATCTCTTTTTCCGATTTCCTCAATGGCATGAGCAAAATCAACATTGCTGTTTCCCCAGCTGTCTTCACTGACTATGGCCCCCTTTACACGCATCGCTTCAGCCCAAGCACCTATACGGTCTCCGGTAAAATATTTATTGACATTGTCCTGAGGGATTCCAGCCACAATAACTCCTGCAAAATCGATATCTGTATCATCACAAAGTTCATCCACCAAGGGATCCCGAAAATGATGTAAGGTTGTTTCTTTTGTCGAAGGTCCTATTCCCATATTTTTCTCCTATAACAAATAAACAAATCTGTCTTTAATACAATGCCCGTATTGCTCCATCCCGATATTCATTTGGGGATAAAATAACCGGAGATCCGGTACTTTCTATAATCGAATGACTTCCGTTAAAACCGGAAGGTTCCGGAGAAAGAAAATGCGTGTCATACATGGCTCCCTGTCCGCTCACCAGTTTCACAAGTACAACCTTATCTTTTCCCGGTCTCTCTATATCCCGATAATCATGTCTTTCCGTACAATACATCCCGTTCTTCTTTTTTAAAAGCTGTCGAATCTCCTGACAAAAATTATCACAAAGTCTATGGCAGGCATCCGGTCCCCGAACGAGCATAACCTGCCTTTGCCTCTAAACAGACATCCTAAAAGCAAAATCAAATCATCTTTTCCCGGCGTTCCCGCACGGTCAAAAACAATCTGTTCATCCAGAAATCCATCGGAATTACCAAAAGCGGAAACATAATTCCCCTCCGTATCCGTTCCGGTAAGGACAATATAGATCCCCGTCAGAGTATGGGTTATTCCCTCCCCGATTTTTCCCAAAACCTTGGTGGAAATCGGAATAATATCCATAATGGAATGAATGGGAATATGGCGCCCTTCTTTAGGAACAAGTTGCAAAGAATAGGAATGAATAAGAGATTCTTCCTTAGCAAATTCTTCTAAAACAGCCGGATTATATTGCAGGCTATATTCGTTTGCTTCTCCCTTACTCAATGAAAATCTATCCCCAACTACTGCCTCTCTCACATGGAAAGCCTTTATACTTAAGGTCCTAAGTACTCTTTCTTCCATACATAAATTCTCCCTTCTCCCTTTTTCTTTTCCCTTAACCATTGTTATTTCTATTGTGTTTATCTATTGTATTGATCTATTACATTTTTTTCTACTACATTTTTTTCTATGCATTTTTCTATTTCTTTTTGTATTTTTTTCTAATTCTTTTTGCTTTTTTTCTATTGTTTTTTTCCATTTTAATTTCTTTCGTTAATATGGAACAAGAAATTCTTTCTTAGTTTATCCCAGATTTTAAAAAATCGGAAGCATAAAATATGCTTCCGATTTTTCGATATTTCATAAGAACTATCACTTACAAGGTAAGCAAACTCTTATTCTTAACAAGTGGCGCAGGCGAAGCCTGAGGCATCTTGTTCATAACGAGTATCGCTCGCGTATGGTGCGGTAACTCGTTTATACCTTTGCAACATACTCATAAGGTAAGGGAACAATCTTACCTGCAGACTCGATTTCTTCAAGCTGCTCCAAGGTATCCTTTACGATATTGTATTGCATTTCGATATTGTTTGGCTCTCCTGCATTTGCACCCATCGGAACGAGAGGAGCAACTGCTCGGGGAGTACCGGTCTGTCTTACGACAGGAGGAAGGGCGGCAATGATAATTGTCGGTATGCCAGCCTCCTCTATAGCTCTCTGCACAAGCACGGCAGAACGATGGCAAGTTCCTCAGCCAGCGGTAAGGATTACGGCATCCACGCCCTCATCCTTTAAAATCTTCGCAATAGCCGGACCGGTTTCGTTCTTAAATTTTTCCTGGTTTCCGCCACCACCCATGAATCCAATGTGTACCGGAGCTACCCCCTTAATTACACCATTTTTGCCAGTTCATGAAGTCTGTCAATCGGGAACATACAGTTGATATCTTTATTAACATCACTATTATCATATCCTCCGTGAGATACCATTAACTCACTGGAAGGCATCGTGTCCTTGATGATTCTGAATGTAAAGTCACCGGCAAGATTAAATCTCTTATCATCTTTATGATGTACTCCGGCAGCAGTAGCGATGGCCACTACCATATCCTTTAAAGGCTTCGTTACCGGTGCCCAAACAGGAGGAGGAGTAACAGGAACAAAGATTTCAGACTGCATCCCTTTTACTACTGTAAAATCCATGTCTTTCTCCTTTCATTGTATTTTATGTGAATATTCTACAGCTCTTTATGCTTTTGAATATTACTAATGTATTTCTCATTTACTTCCGGACCGAGCTGTTCTATAAAGCTCATATTAAAGCCTACTTCCTGCCCGACTTTGATTTCATAATCCGAAATCAACATCCGCATGGGAATTTTCAAAAAGCCTAGACGCCCCTTTAAATCAATTCCCACAGCGCCATCATGAACTTCCACAATGACACCTTCCATATAAATGAGTTTATCCGTGTACTTCGGCATCAGGAGTTTAAGTACTTTTCCTTAAACTTATCACTCATGGGAAGAGAAGTTTCATTCTCCACAAGCTGGATCGGTTTTCCGGTAACATTGGAAATCAATTCTACGTTCTGCGCCTTGACATTCGGATTCCACTTACGTTCCGCTTTCTTCACTTCTTCGCCGATCATTTCCGCCTTTAACATATTTAAGGCACGGATTGCATCCTCCGGACAAAGGGTATTGTTTGCAAGAATCTCGTTTTCAATACCGGCCTCGGACTTGTTGTTATCCACCATAGCATTCATATACTTGTTACCTACAACAAGTGCCCCCTGGTTAGCACAGAAAGACATACCTACAACCTTGATGCCTCTCTTACCGATCTGCTCGATATGGCTTGCAAAATCAATGTGGTTGTTTCCGAATCCCTCGGTAGTAACAAAGCACCGTCCGGACCAATTGCTTCCAGTGTCATACCTACACGGCGGGAAACATAGAACTTCTCGGAATTAATCTGCGGAGAACCGACAAGAACAACCCCAGCAAGGTCTACATCCTTGTCGTGCAATACTTCCAATACGAGCGGCTCTCTCCAGTAGTGACGAGACATCTCTTTAGATGCCGGTCCGATACAGGTTAAAGCATGGATACAGCCATCCAGTACTTCAAGCGGAGAAACCACAACCGGAACGTTTCCAAGGTCTACATTCGGCTTTGCACCAAGAACACCAACCGGTTCAACAGGAAGAATAAGGTTGTCATGCATCGCACCTTGTCCCATGATTTCCTTAACGATAACCACCTTCTTCTTACCCGGTCTTCTAACCTGGTTAAATGTCTCTGTATCGACAACAAGACTCTCTTCCGCTTTCTTTAATGCCTTTCTGATTTCATCGGTAATCAAATCGGTAGCGGTATGAGCTGCCAAAGGACCCGGACGCTCCATGTTGGTCTTTTCTCTAATGATTACATTGGTCTTGATAAAGATATCGCCCTTATCCGGTGCACCGGGACGGCCCCACATAATATTTTCATCAAGATATCCTTCGGAAGAACCGAACTCTCCAATCTGCACACCGGTAGAATCAGTTCCGGAAACAACCATAACTACACCATCTAAAACTCTGGTTGTTCCATATCCAATTTCATCATCTCCCTCTTTGGTTGCAATCGGCTGCACATCCATAATGGTATTGGAGAAAGTATGATACTTGTCAGGAGTGATGATTTCCAACTCGAGCTTTTCTACCAATTCCTGAGAAGCTACCGCTTCTGCCTCAATGCCCTCACGAATGGTAAGAACAGTTCCCTCGAGCTTTTGTTTCAGGACCGCGCTTTACCTCGGTAATCTTAAAATGTTTTCTTACCAAAGAGCGAACAATTACTTCTTCCTGCTCAACCGGGGCGGAAGTACTTGCTCCTGCAGCGACAGTAGCCATACCGGGAATACCGGATACTCCGCCTAAAGCTCCCACCGGAATCTGAATATCAATTCCCTTTACCTTCTCCGATATGAATCTTCAGACTTCCGCCAAGCTGAGGCTTTCCTCAGGAACTACTACAGCATCCTCTTTCTTTTCCCTCTTCCTTAGCCGGCTCTCCCTGCCTCTGCTGTTAGCTTCTACCAAATCCTTGGTAAGAGGGGTCAGAGAATCGGAAGTCTTTAACAGCTTTCCTCCCAATACCTCTCCAATTGTAAGGCAGCCATCCAGCTTTAAGAGTCCCTGATCAACCAAATCATCAAAAATCTCGGGATCTTCCAGATTGTGGTTGGTAAGGACGATTCCTTCCTCTGCCCTGCAGCATAAGACTGCCGGACTGCTTTTATGCTCTTCTGCATACTCTGCTGAAATAGACATTGCACTCTTCCTTTCTTTTATGAAAATTCTATATGAATATCCTGCCCTTCCTCTATACGGATATGGAACAGTCCATCATCTAATTGAGTACTGAAACTGAAATCTTTCTTTTCCAGTCTCTGTTTCCTTCACGTCTTCTTTAGGGAACGGAATCTGTCTTCCCGCCTCATTTAGCGGAAGTTGCTCTACTGTTTTGGATTTTGTAAGGTAGCGCATCGGCTCCATTCCCTACCGTCTCCAAAACATGGTCGGTCTGGTGATGTACATTTGAGGTTCATCTTCGGTGCAGATCCCATAACTGTATTTCGTACAATCACTACAGTTACCAATCAGGATATCCGTACATCCCGCATTCTTAAAGTGCAAAATCTTCTGTGCCTGTCCCGGGCAATTTCCGGGATTCTCACACTTTCAAGGTTCCGCGCACATCGGTAGCCTGCTTGCATGCCTGTACATCCGTAAGAACGGCATTGTACTTCTTGCAAAGGTCTTCCATTCTATCCATGTTACCACCGCAGGCACAGATGAGAACGCCCATCTTCGCTCCCTTTAGGTTAGGGAACGGCTCTGTAACAAGGATGCCGCCGCTGGTCTTGGTAATCGGAGTGGAAAGGAGAAACTGCAGAACCTGTAAAAGGTCCTCCGAGAATAATCTCTCCATACTCTCCGTCAATTCCTCCGGCCATTTCGATAAGTTCCCCTACAGTAGTACCTACCGGTACATCCATAAAGACTTGCGATTCCGTACCCTTCTTCAGCTTTCCTCCAACCGTGATGTTCTTCAGGAAAGACGGCTTCTTGTCTTCAATCGCCTCAGCGACCCTTAAGCAGGTTTCCACGTTGATAACCACGGCATCCGCCTCGGACGGAAGGGCTGTCGGAGGCAGTAACTTCCCTAATACCTCACGAACTACCGCTCTCTCTTCTCCCATAGGGTAAATATCCGGAAGAAGATGCAAGGTAATATCCGGGAAGTCGGCAAGGCGCTCCAAGAGTAAGTTGATTTCTTTCTCATGCTTTTTCTTGATGGCAATCACCGCTTTTGCAGCATTGCTAATCTTCATAGCATAGTGAATTCCTCGAATGGTTTTCTCCGGTTGTTCCAAAATCTGTTTCATATTGTGCTCAAGAAGAGGTTCACATTCTGCAGCGTTTACCAGAATATATCCTCCCTTTAAGTCAATATTCAGTTTTACGGCAGTAGGAAATCCGGCTCCTCCCATTCCCACAATACCTGCCGCCTTAACCAAGGAAAGATAGTCCTCCCCGGAAATGGGTTCAAAAGCATCACTTTGTTCCGGAGAGGCCTCCACGATAACAGCCTCTTCCGTGATGTCTTTTACCACACCATCCACGCTGGAAAACACGTTGGCACCCAACTTTTCCGGCACCGCAAGAAGGGTTCCTCTTTTTACACTGTCCCCCACTTTCACAACAGCAGTGGTAGGAGCACCAATATGCTGTTTGAGTAAAATTGTCTTAATCACTTTGCGTTCTCCTTTGGTTCCTAGACTCTTAACTATCTCATTCTAATAAATTTCCCATTTTTTTACAAATGAATATAACTATTATTTATGAATTAATCAAAACAATAAAATTGTCTATATTGGCTATTATTCTATGTCTTCGTTCATTTTTTCGAATAATTCCTCTTTCCTGTTCTGAAAAAAGTGCAAAACAGCCTCCGTTGATTTTTCATCCATTTCCGGAATCGAGCGAATTTCTTCATAACTTGCCCGACTGATTCCCTGATAAATCATGGAATTTTCTGAGTAAAGCTTTCTTCCTTTGCGGCCCCACTCCCTTGATATCATCCAAAAGAGAATGAATCTGTTCTTTCCCTCTGAGTGAGCGATGGTATGTGATTGCAAACCGATGCACCTCATCCTGAATCCGAGTCAAAAGCTTAAAGCATGCACTGTGCTTGGAAACGGGTACCTCGTGAAAATCAACTAAAAGGGCTCTTGTTCTATGATGATCATCCTTTACCATACCGCAAACGGGAATGGAAATCTTCAGTTCTTCCAGCACGGAAAGACATATCCCGACCTGTCCCTTTCCTCCATCCATCAAGATGAGGTCGGGAAATTGGGAGAAAGAACCAAGCTCATCCTGTTTCCCCTTTTGCAAATTATCTTTCTTTTCTTTCAAGCCGTGAGAGAAACGTCGATAAAGCATTTCTCTCATGGAAGCGTAGTCGTCTTGTCCTATCACGGACTGGATCCTGAACTTTCGATAATCATTCGGTTTCTCTTTTCCATCCTGATATACAACCATGGATCCCACAGTTAATGCACCGGATGTATTGGAAATATCATAGGATTCAATTCTTACAGGAATTTCGCGCATTCCTATTGCATCTCTAAGCTCTACAAGAGCAAGTTCCTGTTTCTTTTTTTCCTTTCTGTATTTCTCTACATAGCGAAGCATCAGTATCCCGGCATTTTTACCGGCCAACTCCACCAACTTTTCCTTATCTCCCTGCTTGGGATTCACAATACGTACTTTTTTCCCTTTTATCTGACTTAACCATTCCTCTATTATGTCCTGATCCGGAAGACTGCAAGGCAAATGTATTTCTTCGGAATAAAGGGAGTGCCGTTATAAAACTGCCTAAGAAAAAGAGATAATATTTCCTCATCACTATCTTCATCGTCAATCTTTAAAAAACTATGATCTCTTCCGATGATTTTTCCATCACGAACAAAGAAAATCTGTATAATGCAGTCACTATGATCTCTTCTAAGCCCTAAAATATCCCGATCTTCCCCGTCTAACGCAGTAATCTTTTGTCGATTTTCCACTGTGTGAATGGCGCTAATCAAGTCACGGTATTCCATAGCCTTTTCAAAATCCAGCTTATCCGAGGCTTCCTGCATCTTTGCTTCCATTTCCTTAATTGTTTTTTCTGTTTTTCCGGCCAAAAAATCGGATACTTTGGGAATCAATGCCCTATACTCTTCTCTGCTTTGTTTCAAGACACAAGGAGCGCCACATTGTCCCATATCGTAATAAAGACAAGGGCGGGACAGCGGTTTTTCTTCTGAGAATACCTTGTTACAGTTTCGAATCTGAATCGTCTTACGCAGAAGTTCTATTACTTCCCGAACCTGCTCTACGGAAGTATAGGGTCCGTAGTATTTGGATCTTTTATTCTTCTTCGATCGCGTTATAAATAAGCGCGGATATTCCTCCTCCACACTAAAACGAATATACGGGTAGCTTTTATCGTCCTTTAAAACAGTGTTGTACCGCGGTTTAAATTCCTTTATCAGATTGGATTCCAGAACCAAGGCCTCCAATTCAGAATCGACCACGATATACTCAAAACGTTGAATTTGAGATACCATTTGCTGGATTTTAATGGATTTTTTATATGACTTTTGAAAATATTGCTTTACTCTGTTCCGAAGTATTTTCGCCTTACCGACATATATAATTTCATCCATAGGCCCGTGCATTAAATAAACCCCCGGAAGCTTCGGGAGTTTACTTAGTTCATCCTGTATCTTAAAATCTTTTTCCTCTTCTTGAACAGGAACTTCTTTAATCTCTTCTTTTGCCATTCTTTTCATTATCTCTGTGTTTCAATCCGCTCTGCTTCTTCTTTTGTCAGAAAGGCGGAAAAATCATAGTTATTCGCCGCATTCCAAATCAGCCACTCATCATATCCACTATCGTAAACCGCTTGAATCTGAGCTCTGATTTGCTCTTTTCCATAAGAAATGTAATGTTGAAGATAGGAAGCCGTAAATCCCTGTAACCAGGGACGAACAACAGCCTGATATTCTCCGTCCCGCATTTCCAAAGACAAATCTTTCTTAGAAGCACGAAGCGCTCCTTCAATGGTCTTATAGGGTTCCGTATCCGGATACTCTATCCCAAATTTCCATTTCCGTAATGAGAAGGATAAATCATAGGGCACATATAATCTACACAACCGGCCATAAGTGAATAATCCTGCCCTACTGACATACTGTCCACATAAGAGCCGATAATGGTGCCGAATACATCAGTTGAAAAGAAAACCTGTTTGCTCGCCATCCGATCAGAAATAAATTGTACAAATTCGGTTATAATCTTTGTTTTGTCCGACTGTGCCTCCTCCGGATAAACCACCTCCTGCATTCCTTTTTCCGTACAAAAACGCACATAATCCAGCTGTACTTCATCAAATCCCAGGTCTGCACAAGATTCACCGATTAGAGCAATATATTCCCAGTAATCCTTCTGGTATGGATTGACCCAGTTCATACCGCTGTTATCGACAAAAAGACTACCATCCGCTTTCTGATTCATCCACTCGGGATGTTTCGTTCCGATGTAGGGGTCTCTGAAACAAACAATGCGGGCAATAACATAAATTCCCTCATTATGAAAAGCATTCAGGAGTCCGGATATATCCGGTATGATTTCCGTGTCCGAACCGATTTCACGAAGTTTCGGATTGTCCAATCTGAAGCTGATTCTTCCGTCATCATTCTTTACATCAATTACCACGGCATTCAACTCCGTGTTTTTCATAGACTGAAGAATTTCATATACCCGCTCAGAACCTGCAGTATTGTCAGTCAGATATATTCCTTTAACTTTCTGTCTTTTCTTTCCGACTTCCTTTTTCTTCCAAATCAACGCTTCCTTTGCTTTCTCTTCTTCCTCGGCTTTTTCTCTTGCCTCTATGCTCTCTTTAGCCAAAGATTCCTGAAACTCCGCTTTTTCAGCCAATTCAGATTCATATTGTTGCAACTCGGGAGTCTTGTTGACTTTATACTGGAGAGGCTCTTTACTTTTACAAGCCTGAAGAGAAATGGAAATCAGAAATAAAATCAAGAGAAAAGATTTTATTCTCATAATCCTCCTATTTTCTATAAAAATTTGGTTCAATTATACCACTTTGCAGGTCTATTACAAGAAAATTTGGGATTGGACAAAAAAAGCCACAAGGTAAACGGAAAATTCCGAAATACCTCATGACTTACATTTTTTAAATCTTATAAAGATATTATATCAAAATAAAATTGTCTTTCTTACTTTAACAAATCATCCGCTACTGCATCAGCCAAGTTTTCTAAAGCTTCCCTGTTAACCGTAGAAGACTTAACGGTAAGAGATTCACCAATATAGGATATATCCTTCATACCGTCCAAAATTCCCTTTAAAAGTTTGGCGCTCTGCGGTGCCCAAGTTCCATTCTCAATAATAGCGAGCTTACGATTTTGAACATTTAAATTCTTCATATCCGTCAACAGGCTCTCCATTTTCGGGAAAAGCCCGTTGTTATAAGTTGTTGCCCCGAGAACAATATGGCTGGCACGAAAAACTTCTGCGATAAGATAAGAAACTTCCGTTTTCGAAACATCATAAATTCGAATATTCCGAATCCCTCTGCTCCCCAGTTCCATAGCAAAATAGTTAATAATGGACTCCGTATGACCGTAAACAGAATTGTACAGGATAAGTACGGCCTGTTCTTCCGGAACATAACGGGACCATAAATCATATTTATCAATGATAAACGAAATATCTTCTCTCCAAATTGGGCCGTGAAGAGGACAAATCATCTTTATAGGGTAAGCTGAAGTTTTTTTCAATGCCGCCTGTGTTTGCTGACCGTATTTTCCTACAATATTGGCATAATAGCGTCTTGCATCATCCAAGAAATCTTTCTCCTTGTAATTCTGCTCATCCGCAAAAATATTTCCATTGTTACAACCGAAGACTCCAAATGCATCCGCTGAAAACAGGATGGAATTCGTTGTATCATAGGAGAACATAACCTCAGGCCAGTGCACCATCGGAGCAAAAAGGAACTTAAAGCTGTGCTTTCCAAAAGAAAACTCCTCACCGTCTTTCACTACCAGCTTTTGTTCTTCCGGAAGCGCCAAAGAGAAGAACTGATCCAGCATCTGAAAAGTCTTCATATTGGCAATGATACTCATTTTAGGATATCTTCTAAAAATCTCTTCTATCGAACCGCAATGATCCGGCTCCATATGATGAATGAGCAGATAATCCAGCGTTCTTCCTCCCAATGCAAAATTAACATTTTCCAGAAATTGATGGGCAACTGTCTGATCACAGCAGTCCATTAAAACTGTTTTATCATCTAAAAGCAGATAGGAATTGTATGTAACACCTCTATCCAGAGGAAAAATATTTTCAAAGAGAGGCAGTCTTCTGTCATCTACTCCTACATATACTAAGTCATCTGTGATTTCTGCATGAATACATCGCTATTTCTCCTCTACCGCTTTTTTCCAACCTTACATCTCGGAATTTTCGATTTTGAAATTAATCCTCAGAAACTTCAAACTGGTCCTTGCCTACTCCGCAAAGCGGGCAAAGGAAGTCTTCAGGAACATCTTCCCAAGCTGTTCCGGCTGCAACTCCTGCACCCTCTTCACCTACTTCCGGATCATAGATATAACCGCAAACTGTACAAACATATTTTTTCATGATAAATCTCCTTTTCTTATAAACTTAAGTGTTTGAATCTTTGTTCGTTGGTATATTATCATTAGATTGTGCACAAGTCTAGTAATTTTAGGAATAATTTTTGTTTTTAAATTGAATACATAAAGTAGCCCCGATTCTATCTTACTTTTTCAAAAAATAAAGGAGTTCCCTCACGGAAACCCCCTTTGTTTTTTAGTCCTCTACTTTGATAATCTCACGCTTATTGTAAGAACCGCAAGCTTTACAAACTCTATGAGGCATAACCAACGCACCACACTTGGAGCACTTTACAAGGTTAGTAGCACCCATCTTCCAATTTGCTCTTCTGCTGTCTCTGCGGGCCTTGGATGATTTATTTTTTGGACAAATAGACATATTTACACCTCCCGTCTTAACCGACTTAACATCGGTAGATTTGCTCATGCTTTTTAATCATAACGTGAGCCCTTCCTCACGCCTTTAACGGGTAAAGTAATAAAGACAGTCCCGTCGAAAAACACACTCATGATAAAATACACTATCTTGCGGTAAAAAGCAAGCATAAATTTCTAATTTATAAAAGAATCTACTTTACTCCGTTAAGCGCTTTGTATCTCTTGCAATTGCCAACTCTTCATTTGTAGGAATAAGGAAAATCTTAACTTTGGAATCATCAGTGGAAATTAATCTCTGCTTTCCTCTTACATCATTTCTTTCCGGGTCAATCTTTGCTCCAAGATAAGAAAGATACTGTTCCGTTACCAGTCTTCTGGTAACCTTATCATTCTCTCCTACACCGGCAGTAAATGCAATAGCATCAACACCGTTCATTGCCGCAACATAAGCTCCGATATACTTCGCCACTCTATAACGGAATGCATCAAGAGCAACTTCAGCCATGTGATCACCATTCTCCGCAGCAATTTCAATATCTCTAAAGTCGGAAGAAATACCTGTCATTCCAAGAACACCGGATTTCTTATTTAAAATGTTTAAAACCTCATCTACAGTCTTGTTCTCGTGGTTTGCAATAAACTGAATTACAGCACCATCCACATCTCCGGAACGGGTTCCCATGATCAGACCCTCAAGCGGAGTTAGCCCCATGGAGGTATCCACCGCCTTACCACCGATCGATGCGGAAATAGATGCTCCATTTCCTAAGTGGCAAACAATAACCTTCGCCTTCTCCGGATCCAAACCTCCGAAACGAATGGTTTCTTGAGATACATAAGCATGGCTTGTTCCATGGAAGCCATAGCGACGGATAGCATACTTATCGTAGTACTCCTTAGGAATCGCATAAAAATATGCCTTCTCCGGAAGAGTCATTCCAAAGGTGGTATCGAATACGGCTACATTCTTCTTACCGGGAACAACCTTCTCACAAGCCTCAATGCCCATCAGATTTGCAGGATTGTGTAAAGGACCAAGATCAAAACACTCACGAATAACTTTCTTCACCTCTTCGTTTACCACAATACTCTCGGTAAACTTGTTTCCGCCATGGAGTACACGATGACCGATAGCTGTAATCTCATCCACAGACTTCACTACGCCGTGCTCTCCCGTAAGAGCATCAAAAACCAACTTTACAGCTACAGAATGATCCGGCATATCCGTTTCCACAATATAGTCTTCCTGATCCGGAACCTGATGTTTCATTTTGGAACCGGCGATACCGATTCTCTCGCAAAGTCCCTTTGCCAGTACCTTTTCTCCTTCCATATCAATCAGCTGATACTTTAAGGAAGAAGAACCGCAATTAATTACTAAGATTTTCATAGAACCTCCAAAATATGATGTATTTCTTCGAATATCACTCCTCTGATACTCGTATTAAGAAATCTTTTTCACAGATATGAATCTTAAGCAAAAAATAAAAGTCGGATAAAGAAGACCTCTATTCCACTAAAGATCAATCATAGAGCTGACACTGCACTGCAGTAATGGCAACAACGCCGACAATATCTTCCGCACTGCAACCTCTGGACAGGTCGTTGACCGGCCTTGCAATTCCCTGGGTCATCGGACCATAGGCCTCTGCCTTAGCCAGTCTCTGAACAAGCTTGTAACCAATATTTCCTGCATCCAAATTCGGGAAAATCAGAGTATTGGCATGGCCTGCCACTTTGGATCCCGGAGCCTTAAGAGAAGCAACAGATTCTACCAGTGCCGCATCAAGCTGTAACTCACCCTCTAAAAGTAAAGCAGGATTGTTTTCTTTTGCAATTCTGGTCGCTTCCTGTACCTTTGTCACATCATCATGCTTAGCTGAACCAAGTGTGGAATAGGAAAGCATAGCCACCTTTGGTTCCTTTCCTACAAGGAATCGGAAAGACTCGGCAGAGGACTCGGCAATAGCAGCGAGCTCTTCGGCGGTCGGGTTCTGGTTTAAACCGCAGTCAGAGAAAACAAACGTTCCATTCTCTCCAAACTGACAATCCGGCACCACCATAACAAAGAAAGCAGATACCAGCTTTGTTCCCGGCTTGGTCTTTAAAATCTGCAAAGAAGGGCGAAGCGTGTCTGCCGTAGAATGGCATGCACCGGATACCAGGCCGTCTGCATCTCCCTTCTTTACCATCATTACTCCAAAATACGTATTGCTCTCAGTCAGAAGCTTTCTCGCTTCTTCCTCTGTCATTCCCTTGGACTTTCTAAGCTCTACCAAAGTAGCAATATAGTCATCTAAAGAAGGAGAAGTCTTCGGATCCAAAATCTCAATTCCGGACAAATCAAATCCATAGCTTTGTGCATCCTTTTCCACAGTTTCCTTGTTTCCAAGAAGCACGAGCTTTGCGAATCCTTCTTTCTTAATCTGCTCTGCCGCTTCAAGGGTTCTTTTGTCTTCCGCCTCCGGCAAAACTATCGTTTTCATCTTTGACTTGGCTTTTGCCTTTACATCCTCGATAAATGACATAATACTCCTTCTTTCTAAAATGCAACTTCCATCTCTCTTTTTCTGAAAAACGGAACCTATGATATACTATAAATCGCTTGCTATTATAACAAAGGAAGTCCGAGGAAAAAAGAGAAAGCAGCATAATCCTATAAAAGAATCTAATTAAAGACAATTTTGCTTTTTTTCTATTTTTTAACCCGTACTTCCTTTTCAAATAAATCAAAACTTAGTATTTTTCAAAACGTTCCAACGGCACAACCATAATTGTCGCTCCGCCTATCTCCACATTCGTTGGCATGGAAGAATAATTCATAAGGGAGCTTCCGGAAAGATAAGGCATATTTACCGTAATCTGCTGTCTTCTTCCACACTGTGCTTTAATCAATTCGATACACCTTTCCACATCGGAATCTTCCAGAGCAATCATCAAAGTCGTATTTCCCTTTCTTAAAAAACCTCCTGTGGTAGAAAGTCTTGTCACAACAAAATGATCTTGCATTAAAGCTGCCGTTACATCATCCTCATTTTCATTTCTAATAATCGCATAAACCAGTTTCATGAAAAACTTCCTCTCTACTGTAAAAAATCCATTTTCCTTTTTTTAAAGTCTATAGCACTACACTTTTTCCGCCTAATAATATCATATTTTGATAAAAAACTCACGGAATTCATCCTTACTTTTCGGATAAATACTTTGAAAAATCCTTCCCGCAAAAAGGTCGATTTTTAAACTTCTGTTCCGCATCAACTCCTGATTTTCTTTCAAATGTTGTCCTAGTCGCAAAATACTGTTCTTTGGTAAGCAGGAAAGTAAGGCCTCTCCTTTACTGCTGCATCCGAGAATTCGAAAATACGGATACGGCTTTTCCTTCAGTTCTTGTATATCTTCTTTTCTTATATTCAAAAGAATATGCATAAGAGCTCTGCTTATACGGGAATAGGTATGGTTTTTCCCTTTTAAATCTTTTATTAATTCTCTTAAATCAAGCTGTTTTTTTTCAATATCTTTCATAAAATCAACAATTCGTTCTGCAAGCTCCGGATGAACATCCTGAAAAGTACTTAGTGAAATCTCATCTCTTTCCAATTCCATGATTCGAAAGAAAAGATAGTCCTTTACTCTTTCAATATCTGCATACAAAAGCTGATTCTCTTCTCTGTATTTTTCCCGTAAGCTGTGTGCGGAAGAAAAATTCTTATCTCTGAATATTATGCCTATCTCCATCTTCGTATGAATAGTGTCTATAGCCCTTAAATAGGAAATTCCTAAATTATCGTTAGGAAGAATGGAATCAGGAAAATAACTTTGTATTGCTTTATCTCTTGCAGCAGGATAGGATAAACCTTCCGCCAAATAGGAGCGGAACTTCCTCTGAAAGTCCGGATTTTCTTCTTCATTTTGCAGAAAAGAAGTGATTTCCTTAAGTCTTTGCAGATTTCCACTCTCCGACCCGAAAACAATTTGATCTACAAACCCGAGCTCATGAAGAAGTTTTATACTGCCATAAGCAAAGTCTCGACTTCCGGAAAGAGAAAAAATAACCGGAAGTTGTACAAGCAAATCCACCCCCTTTTGAATGGCTTCCCTTCCTCTTTCAAACTTGGAAAAAAAGGCCGGTTCTCCTCTTTGCACAAAGTCTCCGGACATCACGGCAACAATATAGTCCGCAGCATATTTTTTTCTGATTTCTTGTAAAAAATAGGCGTGTCCGTCATGAAAAGGATTGAACTCGGTGACTACGCCTACTACCTTTTTCCCATTTATCATTTTTCGAAAAAACCTTTCCTTGAAATCGTGCACTATTCTTACTTTATCTACCATTCTACAATTGCAGAAATCTCTCCGTGCTTTGCTACGGTAATCGTTAAGTCCTTTTCCGAAAGCCTCTCCCGAATTGTTTGTAAAGCGAGCTCCGGAGTATTATTTTCCTTACTTAAATGTCCCAAAAAGACCTGTCTAAGCGTACTCCCGACTACCTTTTCCAGAAGTGCTGCACTGCTTTCGTTGGAAAGGTGTCCGAAGTCCGAAAGAATCCTACGCTTCAGTTCCAAGGGATAGGGTCCCTTTTCCAGCATTTCTATGTCATGGTTAGCCTCCAAAAGGAGGACATCCGTATCTTGCAAATGTTTGATTGTGTACTCGTCATAAGTTCCAAGGTCTGTAGCAATGGCACAATGTTTCTCTCCCGACTCGGCGCGATAAGCAAGGGGTTCCCCTGTATCATGATGAATACTGAATGGCAATAAATCGAGATCTTTTACACTGAATTTTCGGTCAGTCAAAATTGGATTTAAAAGTTCCTTCGGAAGATTCTTTAAACTCTTACAAAGTAAGGTGCCCTGTAAGGTTCCGAGACTTCCGTAAACCGGAATTTCCTCTTTTCTGAGAATACTTCCGAGAGCTTTTATATGGTCAATGTGTTCATGTGTTAAGAAAATAGCATCAATGTCTTTTAAAGATAGGGAAAGAGACTTGAGCCCTGCCTCTATGGTTCGAATTCCCACCCCGCAATCGATTAAAATATGTGCCTCTTCCGTCCCGATATAGCTGCAGTTTCCATCAGAACCGCTGGATAAACTGGCGAATCGCATCCTCTGTCCTTTCTATATTCCCGTCATTGAAAAGTACAAAATCCGCTCTTTCCTTATATCTTTCAATATCCTGTGACCCCATCATTCTTTCCGCAACCTCTCTATCATAGCCCCGACTTTCCATCAGTCGAAAAAGGCGCGTTTCCCATGGGCAATCCACAAAAAGAACGGCATCGCAAAGAGAAAGAAAATGTATATTTGGAAGAGCCGTCTCTATTGCAAGTTTTTTCTCCTCTTTTCTTGCCTTTACAATGGCTTCCTCTGTAAGTTGAAAGACAAGCGGGTGTACTCTTTCCTCCACTGCCCTTCTATAGGATTCTTCCTTTAGAAGAAGGCCACGAAAAAGAGGAAAGTTTAACTCCCCCTCTTTGGTAAAAACCTCTTTCGGCAGTACAGACGAAAGTTCCTTTACGAATGCTTTATCCTTATAGAACTCCTTCGCCATCCTGTCCATTTCCAGTCTTTCATACTGCCCTTCCTGCTCTAAAACGGAAAGTACTGTACTTTTCCCGCTTCCCATTCCACCTATAACGGCTAAAATATTCTTTTCCGATTTCCTGTTCTTCTCCGTAAAAACAGTCTTTTCAGCCAAATAAGAAATTTCTACTGAACTATTCTTTTCTGCTAAATCCTTCTTTTGCAATTTGCTTTTCACCTTTCCGCCGGCTGTTCCGGCGCAAGCTTTTTCAGTCCGACTAATCTTTTAGTACAGCAAAACAAAAAGCATTCCTACTCATTTCCTAAACTGCTCAGATACAGGCGAATCTCCTCCAAGCCTTTTTCGGAAAAAGGAAAACTTTTCTTTTCCTTCTCTTCCTCCGGCGTATGCGAAAGGCATAGGGCTCCGGCCAGGTGTAGACCAGGAGGGATTTTTCCTCACCTTCTTCCTGTTTTTCAATACGATAGCGTATCCCCCGGAAGGACCCTGTATAGGGAGATTTTTTTAAAAAACTTAAGGGAAGAAGGTCCTTCTTATTTATTTCCATTAGTGCGCTTCCTCCCAATTATTCCCGGTCTTCGCTTCCACGAGGAAGGGAACCGGAAGAGTCAAGGCATTTTCCATGGAAGAAACCAGAATTTCTCTTACTTCATCAAGCTCTTCTTTCGGCACCTCCAAAAGAAGCTCATCGTGAACCTGCAAGACAATTCTGCTCCTAAGCTCGTTCCTTTTAAGTTTTTCATAAACTGCATTCATGGCTACCTTCATCATATCCGCAGCCGTACCCTGAATCGGAGAATTCATAGCTACACGTTCACTAAAGCTTCTTCGCATAAAGTTGGAAGCATGAATCTCGGGAATAGGACGGCGTCTTCCGAAGACCGTCTTCACATATCCGTTTTCTCTCGCAAAAGCAATTTCCGAATCCAAATACTCTTTTACCTTCGGATAAGTCGTAAAATAGCGTTCTATATATTCCTTCGCATCGGCACGCCCTATACTTAGGCCCTCGGAAAGCCCAAAAGCAGAAATGCCGTATACAATGCCGAAGTTAACCGCCTTTGCGTTTCTTCTTAATTCATCCGTTACTTCATCAAGCGGTACATGGAAAACCTGGGAAGCGGTAACTTTATGAATATCTCTATCCATACGATAAGCTTCAATCAGTTTTTCGTCCTTGGAAAGCGCAGCCAAGATACGAAGTTCAATCTGGGAGTAATCCGCATCCAAAAATACGCAGCCCTCCTTGGGAATAAATACGGAGCGGAAATGTCTTCCCATTTCGGTTCGGATTGGAATATTCTGTAAGTTCGGATCCGTTGAGGAAAGTCTTCCTGTTGCCGTAACCGTCTGTTGGAATACACCGTGTATACGAGAGTCTTCCCCGATATAATTCAGTAAGCCCTCCGCATAGGTGGAATTCAGTTTCGCATAAGTACGGTATTCCATCACCTTCGCCACTATCGGATAGTCCTCCGAAAGTTTTTCCAGTACGTCCACCGCCGTGGAATAGCCCGTCTTCGTCTTCTTTCCTCCCGCTATTCCCATTTTTTCAAACAAAATCACACCGAGCTGCTGAGGGGAGTTGATGTTAAACTCTTCTCCCGCCATGGCATATATATCCTTCTGCAGCTCGTCAATTTATCTTTTAGAACCTTTCCATAGGAGAGAAGTTCTGCCTTGTCGACCAAAATACCGGTCTTTTCCAAAGAATAGAGCGTTCTGGCAAGCGGTAATTCAATCTTCTCATAGAGATCCCACTGCCCCTCTTCCTTTAATTTAGAGAAAATGGCATCTTTTGCTTTTAACGCGATGAGCGCCTGATAAATTCCCTCTTCCCGGCTGTCTTTCAGTTCTTTTTTTCCGGGTAAAATAAGGGAAAGGTAATCCCTTGCCAGATCGTCATAAAAATAAGATTCTTTCAAAGGATTCAAAAGATAGGCGGCAATCGCTAAATCATAGACCTCTCCTTCCGTGAATATCTCATGGAGGTGCATCTCCTTCTTACTTTCCAAAGTATAAATCTTACAGGCCTTAAAAAGCTCCGGAAGTTTCTCCTCGGACATACGAAGCGGAACACGGTATAAGCGTTCCTCGGAAAGTGCGAGATAAAGCATCTTCTCTTCTTCCTCTGCTAAAATAAGGCCTATCTCTCCCTGCTTTACAGCGTCCTTTACGACAATCTGAAAAAGATAAGGATCCGTGACATCCTTCCATGGCTTTAATTGAAAAGCAGGACTTTCCTCTGTATTTTCCGAAGAAAAACGGGGAATCAGAGAGCGAAACTCCCATTTTTTCACAAGCGAGAGGCTCTTCGCATTCGCATAGTTTTCCAACTTGGCATCCTCGAAGCGAAAAGTTATCGGGGCATCAATACAGATGGTTGCAAGTTCCTTGGATAACTTTGCAAGCTCAAAATGGGTTTTCAAGTCCTCTGCCGCCTTCGGCTTTCTGGGCACTTTGAATTCCGGATCATCCGCATGAGAAAGAGCATTTTCAATACTGTGATACTTGGCAATAATCCACGTTGCCGTTTTTTCTCCCATACCGGGAACCCCGGGGATATTGTCGGAACTGTCCCCCATAAGAGCCTTTAAATCAATAAACTCCTTTGGGCTAACGCCCCACTCCGCTTCCACATCCTTCGGGTAGTAGTTGTAAATATTGGTCTCCCCCTTCGCCGTCTTCGGAAGGGAAATCTTGATATGCTCATCGGAAAGTTGTAAAAGGTCTCTGTCACCGGAAACAATGGTGACTTCCTTTCCTTCTCCCTGCATTCTTTTGGCAACCGTTCCCAGGATATCGTCTGCTTCATAGCCTTCCAGCGTTAAAATCGGAACATTCATGGCAGTAAGGAGCTCCTGCAGAATCGGTACCTGCTGCTTTAATTCCTCCGGCATAGATTTTCTCGTTCCTTTATAGTCGGAGAACATCTTATGTCTAAAGGTCGGCACAGGCATATCAAAGGCAATCGCAACGTGATCTGCCTCTTCCAGTTCAATTTCTTTAAATAAAATATTTAAAAATCCAAAAACACCGTTTGTGGGAACCCCCTCTTTATTACTCAAAATGGGAACACCGTAAAAAGCTCTGGATAAAATGCTGTGGCCGTCAATTAATAACAATTTATTCTTGTTCAAAAAAACCTCCTACTCTATCTCTAAAGTACGACCCTTTGATTCGGATATCTTAAGTTAAGTAAACGCCATACTTCGCAATAAAACAAATCAGACTGAAAGTGACAGCCCAAAAACAAGTGTTTCAGATACAATACGAAAAGCGGAAAAAAAGTGACAATGAAACAAAAAGCGCCCTGCTTCTTCCTGCAGCTCTGCATAAGAGCCATCTATACGCAGCTCCTCTTTGTCATCAAGACTGCGTAATCCATGATAAACCATGTGCGTAATACGCAGTTCCTCTTGACATTCCGGGCAGCTATGAAGATGTTTCAGAAAGTCCTCCACCATTTCCTCTTCCCAGTTTTTTTGCACGAAGTCATAAATATATTTTCTTGCTTCTAAACAGTTCACTCTCTGCTCCTATAATAAAAATAATGGGTAATTCTTATCTGAACTTACAAATCTCTTCTTCAAAACAATGCTTGCAAAAAAAAAATAAATATGCTACTCTTTATAGCGCTTGCCGCTGTGGCGGAATGGCAGACGCACTTGACTCAAAATCAAGCGGGAAACCGTGCCGGTTCAAGTCCGGCCAGCGGCATTTTTAAAGAGGAAAGAAGATTCTTTCCTCTTTTTCGTTTTTGATAGGAGTTCCTTAATAAGCGAAACTCCCATCAGGAAAACTTATCATAAAACTCCGTCTGTCATATTTATTTTGTTCCGAAAATTCTGTCCCCTGCATCTCCAAGTCCGGGACAGATATAAGCATTAGCATTCAATTCTCTGTCTAAGTTTCCGACATAAATCTGTACATCCGGATGCTCTTCATGAAGCTTCTTTACCCCTTCCGGAGCAGCAATGATACATACAAACTTTATCTTCTTGCCGCCATGCTTCTTTATTAGGTTAATGGCATCCACACCGGAACCGCCTGTTGCAAGCATCGGATCACAAACCACAATAATTCTTTCTTCAATCGGGCTGGGAAGCTTGCAAAAGTATTCTACAGGCTTATGCGTCGTTTCATCTCTGTAAAGACCGATATGTCCGATTTTTGCAGAAGGCACCAAGGCTGTCAGTCCGGACACCATACCAAGGCCTGCACGGAGAATAGGAACAATAGCGAGCTTTCTTCCGGCAATCACATAGGTATCTGCCGTTTCAATAGGAGTCTCCACCGGAACCTTGGTCATGGGAAGATCCGACAGTGCCACAAAACCCATCAGCATAGCGATTTCTTCCACAAGCTGGCGAAATTCATTGGTTCCTGTCGTCTTATCTCTTAAAATTGAGATTTTATGGGTAATCAAGGGGTGGTCTAAAATAAATACATTCTCTCCAAATTCGTTCATAGTCCTATTCCTTTCCTCTCTTCTTCACAATCGTGCTCTTATCCTTATAGATTGAATCACCGGGTATTATACCCCTAACAGCGGACAATGGATAGATATTCGTATGGGAAAATATAATTGTTCCCGGATTTAATACACTTTGACAGCCTACCTCCACATGGTCGGAAAGAATAGCCCCGAACTTCTTAAGTCCTGTCTCGATTTCTCCATCTTCGAAATGGATTTTGAGAAGAGTCTTATCCGACTTTACATTGGAAGTTAAGGCTCCTGCCCCAAGGTGGGAGTATTCCCCCAGAATAGAATCTCCAACATAGTTATAGTGTGGAGTCTGCACATGGGGAAAGAGTACCGCATTTTTAAATTCACAACTGTTTCCAAGTACGGAACCGGCTCCCGCAAAAACATTTTCTCGTAAAAAAGCTCCCGGTCTTAGCTCACAATCTTCCATAATGATGATATTTTCCCCCAGATAGATATTGGGGAAAATTTTTACCGTTTTATGGATAAATACTCCCGGCTTTACCTCATTATAGTCATCTGACAGACTTTCTTGTATAGCTTTAATCCAAGCTTTAATCTTCGGAAGAGCTTCCCAAGGATAAAGTGTATCCTGTAACAAGTTGTCATAAGGTGCTTTCAGCTCAGGAAAGAGCTTCTTTGTTGTACAAGCTTCTTTTTTCATGGTGTCCTTTCTACTCATTTAAGTTGATTTCACCTTTTCCGTGTTTTTCCGTACAAAATCTTCCAGCTTCTTCATATACTCCTTCTCTTCTATCGTCCCTTCTTCCACATAAGAAAGACCTTTTTCCCAAGAAGCGGTAAGGGTCGGATTTAAAAGCGAGGGAATAGAGTTCCAAAGAATCTGCACAATTTTCTCTCCTAAAAGACTCGGAGAAAGCTGTTGGTTTTTCTTATCCAAACAAATATATTCATTCTTTTCCAGCTTGGTCAAAATTCCGGCACGCGTTGCGGAGGTTCCGATTCCGGAGCCTTTAATCTGTTCCCTAAGAGACTCATCCTCTATCAGCTTTCCCGCATTTTCCATGGCCAGAATCATCGTTCCTGAAGTATAGCGTTTCGGAGGAGAGGTTTCTCCCTCCTTTAAGGCGGTATTCATAAGATAAACTTTGGAACCTTTTTTTAAGCCGGAAAGGCCGGAGAGGCCGCTTACTCGGTTCTCTTCATCCTCCTCATTCTCCGAATTCCCTTCCTTTTCTTCCTTCTCTATACTTTTTCATAGAGCTGAAGGTAACCCGGCTTTTCAAGTTGCTTCTCACTCGCGAAAAACTCTTCCTCTAAAACCGCAATAGAAAGATTATATTTTTTATATTCTGCGGAAGGAAAAAAAATGGAGAGAAAGCGACGGACAATAAAATCAAAGACCTTTTTTTGAAGCGCTCCCAGACTATTGTACTGGGATCTTCCTTGCCCCGTAGGAATAATGGCATAGTGATCGGTGATTTTTTTGTCGTCGCAGTACTTCGTCTTAGCGATACCGCTGTAGCTTTTTCGCTCCAGAATCTCCTTTGTAAAGGGAAGGTACTGCGGAAAGGCAGAAAGACCGCGGATATTTTTCTCAATTTCCTTGGAAACCGCTGTAGAAAGCACCCTGGCATCCGTTCTCGGATAGGTGCACAGCTTCTTTTCATAAAGCTCCTGCACAAGCTTTAAGGTATCATCGGGACTGATTTTTAAAATCTTGGCACATTCGTTTTGCAGTTCCGCAAGGTTAAAAAGAAGCGGAGGATTTTTGACTTCTTTCTTTTTTTCTAAGCTCGTAATGATGCCTTCCCTTGGATAAGGTTGAAAGATTTCCTGAAATGTCTTCGCTTTTTCTTCCTGTAGAAAGCCCATATTCTTATACAAGTCGGACTCTCTATAGTGTTTACTCTCTTCCTTTCCTCGAAATTCACAGGAAAGAGCTGTATTTTTCCCATCCAAACTGAAATCTCCGAGAACCTTCCAAAAGCTCGTCTTTTGAAAGGCGCGAATCTCCATTTCCCGCTGTACAATCATGGCGAGAACGCAGCTCATCACTCTTCCCACTGCAATAACGGTAGATTTTTCCTTTCCAAGGGCTCTCGCAAGCTCTCTTCCGTAGCGAAGGGTCAAAACACGGGAAAAATTAATTCCCATAAGATAGTCTTCCTTTGCTCTAAGATAAGCAGCCGTTCCCAGCTTGTCATAGGCCGTCTTCGTCTTCGCCTCTCGAATTCCTCGAAGAATTTCTTCCTTGGTTTGGGAGTCAATCCATACTCGTTTTTCTTCCGCGCGAATCTCCGGACATTGGGAAGCAACAAGGCGATAAATATACTCTCCTTCTCTTCCCGAGTCAGTACAGATATAGATGGTTTCCAAGTCCTTCCTCTGTAAAAGGGCGGAAACCACGGAAAATTGCTCTCTCACGGAGGGGATCACTTCATAGAGATACTCTTTCGGAATAAAGGGAAGGGATTCCATCTTCCACTTCTTCAGTTCCTCATCGTATTTTTCCGGATAGCTCATACTGATGAGATGCCCTACACACCAGGTAAAGATATAATCCTGATTTTCCAAATAGCCGCGGTTTCCCCCTCCTGTTCCCACTCCAAGAGCTTCCGCAAACTGCTTGGCAACAGAAGGCTTCTCCGCAATAAATAATTTTTTCATTTTAAATCAATCTTCTAAAGAAACGGTAGACCGTTTCCGACTTATACACGACTCCCGCCTTCACAATCGGAGAAGGGAAATTCGGATTATTTACCGCATCGGGGTAGAACTGCGTTTCCAAGCAAAAACCGCTATGCTTTCCATAGTCGCATCCGCCCTTTCCAAGGCCTTCTGCAGACATAAAGTTTCCGGTATAAAACTGAATTCCCGGGCAGTCCGTCTTCACCTCCATGGCAATGCCGGATTTCTTACAGAAAACCTCCGCTGCGCAGCGGAGTGTTCCGTCATAGTCTCTTATACAGAAATTATGGTCATACCCCCCTACTGATTTTAGCTCGTTCTTAAGACGTTTCGTATCAAGCATCGCTTTTTCCGTCCTAAAATCAAAGGCAGTTCCCTCCACACTGCGTATCTCTCCCGTAGGAATTAAGTGAGAATCGGAAGGCGTGTAGCTGTCCGCATGAAGACGAATTTCATGCTCAGAAAGAGAACCGAAATCATGTCCCATCAGGTTAAAATAGGCATGGTTTGTAAAATTCATCACCGTATCCTTGTTGGAAAGCCCCTTGTAGCGAATCTTCACTTCATTATCATCCGTCAAAGTGTAACGCACGGAAAAATCCAAGTCTCCCGGAAATCCCTGATCCATGTCCTTTGAGAACAAGGAAAGCGTCAGAGTATTGTCCCCTTCGTCCTTTACTGTAAAAAGTCGTCTTCCATAATAGTCAGGTCCGGAATGGCAGTTGCTGTACTGCGCATCATTTAAGAAAAGCTGATAAGGCTTATTATTCAGGCTGAACTTTCCTCCGGCGATACGATTGCTGTTTCGTCCAACCACTTCTCCCATGTGTCCGGGATTTTCCATGATATCTTCCCAGTTTTCCACAGAAAGCAGGAGATCCAGTTCCTTTCCGCTACGATTCGGGAAAAGGAGGGAAAGCCAAACTCCGCCAAGGTCAGTAAAACTTGCCTTGACTCCATTTTTATTTTCCATCGTAAAAAGATGAACCTCTCTCCCATCCACAAAATGTCCTAATTTTTGAACCTTCATGCGCTCCTCCTTCTGTCTTTCCTGAATTTTTTGAACATTTCCTGAAATCACAGTATAAAAAAAGGATGAAAGAAAAGAAAATCCACTTTGCCTTGTCTTTTTCTTTCCTTGCATCCTCCTGTCTTTACTTTTTAATATAACCGAGCTCCACCAGCATCTCCGCAGAAAGCACACCGCCTCCTGCAGCACCTCTTAAAGTATTATGGCTAAGACCGACAAACTTATAGTCGAAAAGATGATCCTCTCTTAATCGACCAATGGATATGCCCATGCCCTTTTCAAAATTTACATCTTCCAAAACGGAAGGACGATTATCCTCCTCTAAATACTGAATAAACTGCTTCGGTGCGGAGGGCAAGTTTCTCTCCTGCGGAAGTCCCTTATAGTTTCTGAGTGCGGAAATCAACTCTTCCCTCGTCGGCTTCTTTCTAAAGGAAACGGAAACGGTAGCCGTATGACCGTTTAAAACGGGAACTCGAATACACTGCGCACTGATAACAAGGTCCTCTTTCAAAGCAATGCCCTTCTCTGTAAGGGTTCCAAGAACACGCAAGGGCTCTCTCTCCGACTTTTCTTCCTCTCCTCCGATATAGGGAATAATATTTCCTACCATTTCAGGCCAGGTCTCAAAGTTCTTTCCTGCTCCGGAAATCGCCTGATAGGTTGAAATCACAGCCTGATACGGCTCAAATTCCTTCCATGCAGCGAATGCAGGAGTATAAGACTGAATGGAACAGTTCGGCTTAACGGCAATAAAGCCCTTCTTAGTACCCAAGCGCTTCCGCTGTCTTTCTATGATTTCGTAATGCTCAGGGTTAATCTCCGGTACAACCATGGGAACATCTTCCGTCCAGCGGTGTGCAGAGTTGTTGGAAACCACCGGAAGTTCGGCCTTCGCATAGGCTTCCTCGATGGCCAAGATTTCCTCCTTCTTCATATCCACTGCGGAGAATACGAAATCAAGACCTTCCTTAACTGACTCAATATCAGAAACATCCTTTACAACCATCTTCTTGACAGACTCGGGCATAGGGATATCCAACTTCCACTTATCTCCTACCGCCTCCTCATAGGTCTTTCCCTTGGAGCGGGGAGAAGCCGCAAGGCAAGTTAACTCAAACCAAGGATGGTTCTCCAAAAGTGTAGCAAATCTCTGCCCCACCATTCCGGTTGCTCCTAATATTCCTACTTTCAATTTCCATTTTATCCCTCTTTCTATACTTCTCATTGTCTTATTGCTTGTCATGCGCCGTCAAATTCCTTCGTAACACAAGACATATTTATTGTATACAAATTGTTTTCAATTTATACAATCTTTCTCATTGTACCATGCTCCCTCTAAAGAGAAAATCCTTTTAGCTGTGTTTTGCTCCTTTTCCTCCGCGCTTTGCAAGCTTCAGTCTCGACAAAGACAGATTTTTTCCGGAAAGCTTAAGCTCTGTCTGCTCGGAAAGAAGGTAAACCGACTTTATGCCGTCTCCCTTCTTAAGACTCATGGCACAGACACCTCTTGCGGTCTTCTTCTGCACAGGAAGCTCTTCTACAGGAAAACGCAGGAAGAAGGATTCCTCCGACTCCAAAACAAGCTGTTCCTCCGCCTTTACCGGAAGAACCGCCACCAAGCTGTCGTCCACCAGCTTCGTTGCCTGCACCAAACGGTTTTGCGTATCGAATTCGCTCCCCTCTACCCGCTTTCCATAGCCGTTCCTGCTTAAGAACAGCAACGTTTCATGTAGAAGCTCCGTCTTTGCAAATACGGAAAGCAGAACTTCCTTATCCGAGGAGAACTTACAGAGATTATCCAAGGGGATACCCTTATCCTTGAATTTCGCCAAGGGATAGTCCAAAACCTTAACCTGATGGAGGTTTCCCTCACTCGTAAAGAAGAGTAGGCGATCCGTATTCTTACAGGAAAGAACAAAGGGATAATCCGCTTCTATACTTTCCTTATTTCTCTGGTAAACCTGCGGCTCCAAAAGCTTTCCGTAGCCGAAACGATCCTGCACAAAGAAAAGATCCATTTCTTCAATGGCATTCTCATCATATACAGCTTCTTCCGCGTTCCGAATCTCCGTTTTTCTCTTTCTTCCGAACTCTTCCCGGATAGAAAGGAGTTCTTCTTCAAGATGCTTATACAGCACTTCCTTGGAGGACACGATTGCCTTATAGTTCTTAATGTTTTTCAAAGTCTCTCTGTAGGACTTTTGTAAAGACAGAATTTCAAGACCAATGAGCTTTGAAAGCCTCATGTCCAGAATGGCCTGCGCCTGCACCTCGCTAAAGGAAAGCTCTCAATATCCTTTAGGAAAATGAGATCTCTGTCCTTTAATTGCAGAACCGAACTGTCCCCCTGCATCAGGGCAATCTTCGCTTCCTTTTGGCTCTTTGCACCGCGAAGAAGGGCAATAATGGCATCAATCACATCCACCGCCTTAATGAGTCCTTCTTCAATTTCCTTTTTCTTCTCTTCCTTTTCCAGAAGTTTTCCGAACTTGGAATGAATCCGCTCCTCCTGGAAGGAAAGATACTCTTCCAAGACACGCTTTAAGGAAAGGGTTTCCGGCCTGCCCTTTGCAATAGCCAGCATATTGACCGGGAAACTGTCCTCTAGTTTGGTTTTCTTGTAGAGAATATTTTCAATCTTTTCTATATCCGCATTGCTCTTTAATTCAAGAACGATACGAATCCCCTGTTCTCCGGACTGGTTCGATATATCGGTAATATCCGTAATCTTCTTCTCATCACAAAGTCCGGCGACGTCCTGCATAAACTTACTGATTCCGGCACCGACCATCGTATACGGAATCTCCGTGATAACAAGCTTATCTCTGTCGTTTTTCCCCTGCTTTTTCTCGAAAACAAGCTTTCCGCGCAGACGAAGCTTTCCCTGTCCCGTAGCGTAAATCTCCGCTAAATCGTCTTTATTGGCAACCATTCCGCCGGTAGGAAAATCCGGTCCCGGCATGATACGAAGCATTTCTTCCAGGCTCATCTCCGGATTTTTCATGTAGGCGAGAATCAGGTTGATCAGCTCCGCCAGATTGTGAGAGGGAGTAGAGGTGGTCATACCTACCGCGATTCCCTCGGAACCGTTTAAAAGAAAATACGGAATCTTTGCGGGAAGCACCTCCGGCTCCATAAGCTTACCGTCATAGTTTGGCTGAAAAGGCACGGAAAGGCTTAGATCCTCAAGCATGGCTTTTTCCGTAAAAGCCTCCAGTCTTGCCTCCGTATACCTTGGAGCTGCGGCAGAATCTCCTTCAATGGAGCCGAAATTTCCCTGCCCTTCGATAAGCGCCTGCATACGCTTAAAGTCCTGTGCCATAACGACTAAGGTTTCGTAAATCGAGCTGTCTCCGTGCGGATGATATTTACCCATGGTATCGCCACAGATTCTTGCGGACTTTAAGGTCGGGCGGTCATGGAAGACGCGAAGCTCTCCCATATCGAAAAGCACCCTTCTTTGCACCGGCTTTAAGCCGTCCCGGATATCCGGAACGGCTCTACTCGTTATAACACTCATGGAATAGTCTAAGTAAGACTTCTGCATCTCCTCGGAATATTCCGTGCTTAAGATTTGTTCTGCCATATTTTATCCTTTATTCTATGTATCGATTTCCGCTTCTCTTGCGTGTGTAAATATAAATTCTCTTCTTGGTGCTACTTCAGCCCCCATAAGCATGGTGGTAACCTGGGAGGCAAGCTTTGCATCCTCTATTTCCACCCGCTTTAAAACACGGTTTCCGGATTTAAGGTAGTGTCCCAAAGCTCCTTCGGATTCATTTCTCCAAGTCCCTTAAAGCGCTTCAAATCATAGCCTTCCGTGCCGTGCTTCTTCTGATACTCCGTTAAAGCTCTTTCGTCATAGAGATACTGCGGCTTCTCCGTCTTTTTTATCGGACTCACAAGATAGAGAGGCGGCATGGAAACATAGATATGCCCTTCCTGAATAAGCTCCGGCATAAAGCGGTAGAAGAAGGTCAGGAGCAGGGTATCAATATGACTGCCGTCGACATCGGCATCCGTCATCAGAATAATCTTATGGTATCGAAGCTTTGTAATATCAAAGTCATTGCCATAGCCCTCAGAAAAACCGCAGCCAAAGGCATTGATCATCGTCTTAATTTCCGCATTGGCAAGAACCTTATCCATGGAAGCCTTCTCCACATTTAAAATCTTGCCTCGTAAGGGAAGGATAGCCTGTGTGTGACGGTTTCGGGAAGTCTTTGCCGAACCGCCCGCACTGTCTCCCTCCACGATAAAAATCTCACATTCTTCCGCATTTTTGGAAATGCAGTTTGCAAGCTTTCCGTTTGAGTCAAAGCTGTACTTTGACTTGGAAAGAAGGTTGACCTTGGCCCTTTCCTCCTGTTTTCTGATTTTGGCGGACTTTTCCGCACAAGTAAGAATCGCCTTCACGATTTCCACATTTCGGTCAAAGAAACGCTCGAGCTCCTCTCCCGTAATCTGGGAAACCTCTTTCGCCGCCTCCAAAGAAGCAAGCTTCGTCTTCGTCTGTCCTTCAAAAACAGGCTCCGGGTATTTCACGGAAAGCACGGCCACCATACCGTTTCTGCTGTCCGCTCCGGTAAAATTCTGGTCTTTCTCCTTTAAGACGCCAAGCCGTCTTGCATAGCCGTTCACAAGCTGAAGGAACTTCGTTTTAAAGCCCACAATATGGGTACCGCCCTCTACGGTGTAAATCCCGTTACAAAAGCCCAGAATGTTTTCCTCAAAGCTGTCCGTAAACTGAAAAGCACACTCGAGTTCGGTCTTCTCACTCTTCCCTTTGAAATAAATCACGGGAGTCACCGCCTTATCGGAATCCTTTACCAGCTCTTCCACAAAGGAAACGATGCCGTTTGGCTCGTAATACTCGATTTCTACCGGCTCATCCCCTCTTTCATCTCTAAAGAAGAGATGCAGATTCGGGTTTAAGTAAGCCGTCTCATGCAGGCGGGATTTTAGCCAATCTTCTTTGAAGCGAGTCTTCTCAAAAATCGTATCGTCCGGAATAAAACAGGTTTCCGTTCCCGTCTCTCTCGTCTTTCCGACTACCGGAAGAAGGCCGTCCACAAGCTCTTTCGTAGGTATGCCCCTGCTGTATTCATCCTCATAGATTTTTCCGTCCTGGAAAACCCGAACACGCATATAATTCGATAAAGCATTGACAACGGAAGAACCTACACCGTGCAGACCTCCGGAGGTTTTATAGTTGGAATCATCAAACTTTCCGCCCGCATGCAGGGTAGTCATCACGATTCTTTCTGCGGAAATTCCTTTTTTATGGCGGTCTACCGGAATTCCTCTTCCCATATCGCGAACCGTACAGGAGCCGTCTTTTCCCAGTGTGACATAAATTTCCGTTCCATATCCGGCAAGGTGTTCATCCACGGAATTGTCTAGAATTTCGTAAATTAAATGATTTAAGCCCCGACTCCCTATAGAACCGATATACATTCCCGGTCTTCTACGTACAGCCTCTAAGCCCTCCAAACCGTAATACTGTCAGCATTGTAATTCTTTGCCATCTTGCTCCTTTAACTATCCAAACTGCTTTTATCGTGATTTAAAAAAAATGGTATTGCTCCTTAGGAAAATATAATTTACGAAAGGCTTGCAATAAATCTTCTGAAGCCTTCTTTTCCCGCCCCATCTTCTTTAAAGATTCCGGCATCACGAAGTACCTCTAAGAATACCTTTCCTACCTCCGCTCTAAGTATTTCCTCTACCGTGTCCTTCGTAATATTCTTGTATTTCTTCTTGATTTCCAAAGAAAACGCATGATGCTTTCCAAGAATGGGGTCGGAAGAAATGTCCTTATTTTCCAAAATCGCTTCCCCAAGATCGGAAAGCTCCGTACGAAGTCTGGCCGGTAAAACGGCAAGACCCATTACCTCTATAAGGCCGATATTTTCCTTTTTGATATGATGCCACTCCTCATGAGGATGGAAAAGCCCCAAAGGATGCTCCTCTGTAGTCCTGTTATTTCTGAGCACCAGATCCAGCTCAAAAAGCTCTCCGCGCTTTCTCGCTATCGGGGTAATCGTGTTGTGCGGCGTGTCTCCCGTATGGGAAAGAATGGAAAGGCTTTCATCGCTATAGCTTCGGAATCGATCTAAAATAAAGCTTGCTGCCTCAGCACAGCGTTCCTTATCTTTTCCGTTTAAACGGATAACGGACATCGGCCAGTTGACAATGCCGAAGTGAAGCTCCGGGAATTTGTCCAAGCTAAACTCCTCGCGTAGTCCCGCCTTCTCCATTGGGAACGAATAGTTTCCCCCTTGAAAATGCTCATGGGAAAGAATGGAACCGCCCACAATCGGAAGGTCTGCATTGGATCCCAGAAAATAGTGCGGGAATTGCTCCACAAAGGAGAAGAGCTTTCCAAAAACCGCAGAATCGATCTTCATCGGCTTATGCTCTTCGTGGAAAACAATGCAATGCTCGTTATAGTACACATAGGGAGAATACTGAAAATAAAAATTTTCTCCTGAAAGCTTTACGGGGATAATTCTGTGATTTTCTCTTGCCGGAAAATCAAGACGCCCAAAATACCCCTCACTTTCCTTGCAAAGCATACAGGCCGGGTAAGAATGAGAAACCGTCTTTCCAAGAAGAGCGATCTTCTTCGGATCCTTTTCCGGCTTACTTAAGTTAATCGTGATATCCAACTCCCCGTAAGGACTCTCTACCTTATAGCGGATATCCTTTTTGATACGATAACGGCGGATATAGTCATTATCCTGACTGAACTGATAAAAATATTCGGTAGCCTCCTTCGGAGAAGATGCATATTTGTCCCAAAAACGCTTTCGAATATTGGAAGGTCTGTCCGTAAGAACCCCCATAACCCGTGTATCAAAAAGATCCTTTGTAATTGTACTGTCGTCTTCCATGATGCCCTTTACCAAGGCATAGTCCAGAATCTCTTTTAGAACTTTCTCCAGATATTCTCCGGATTCCAACTCTTCCTTCTTGATATTTTTTATTTCTTTTTCAATTCTTTCTTCATTGCATGCCTTCGGCTCGAAAGAAAGGAGGCCTGCCAGACTGTTGTAGCAGTAAATCCTATCTTCCTTCTCTATTAAACCGGTATATAGTCCATACGCTAAAAGCTGTTCTAAAACTTCTTCCATTCCTTCTCCTTGCCGCTAAACATAAATCGTATATCGCGCATTTATGAACGATACAAGTTATCCGTGAAATTCGGCACACCTTGCACGCGATGCGCCTAATACGTCTAATATCCCTTAGATTAAGAATTATAGCCGTTCGGATTCCCGGACTGCCAGCGCCATGCATCCCGACACATATCTTCAATGCCTCTTTCCGCACGCCAGTTCAGTTCCTTCTCCGCTTTCTCCGGGCTGGAATAACAAGTTGCGATATCTCCTGCCCTTCTTCCGTCGATGACATAGGGAATCTCTTTTCCGCATGCCTTTTCAAAAGCATGAATGATTTCTAAAACAGAGTATCCGTTTCCTGTTCCAAGGTTACAAACGAAGACACCGTCATTCTTTGCCAATCTCTCTATGGCCTTCACATGGCCCTTTGCAAGGTCCACTACATGGATATAATCGCGAACTCCGGTGCCGTCCTTTGTATCATAGTCATTTCCGTAAACATGCACCTTCTCCAGTGCACCGGAAGCAACCTTTGCCACATAAGGAAGGAGATTGTTCGGAATCCCTTTAGGATCCTCTCCGATTTTCCCCGAAATATGGGCTCCAATCGGATTAAAATAACGAAGTAAAATAACATTCCACTCCGGCTTTGCCTTCTGTAAATCGCTTAAAATCTGCTCCTGCATCCACTTCGTCCAGCCATAAGGATTGGTACAGGTACCCTTCGGACAACTTTCCGTAATGGGAATCTCTGCCGGGTCTCCGTAAACGGTTGCGGAGGAAGAGAAAATGATACTCTTACAACCCGCCTCGTCCATCACTTCCACAAGATTTAAGGTTCCGAGAATATTGTCATGGTAATAGAAAATCGGCTTTGCCACAGATTCTCCCACTGCCTTCAATCCCGCAAAATGAATCGTTGCGGAAATATCCGGATGCTCCTTAAAAATCTTTCTCATGGCATCCTTATCCAGCATATCCGCCTCGTAAAAAGCAAAATCTTTCCCTGTAATTTCCTTAACTCTCTCAATAGCTTTCGGGCTGGAATTATAGAAATTGTCAAAGGCTACTACATCATAGCCACTTTCCAAAAGTTCAATCAGTGTGTGGGACCCGATATAACCGGCTCCTCCGGATACTAAAATCTTCATCTTTTTCTCCTTTTCGGACTTTTTGCATTCTCATACTTTACTTTGATTGGGCAAAGCCTTAAACATATTCTTGACCTTGTCAAGAAAAAGCTTGCTGAGCTTTCAAAATCCCTATTTTTCATCTCTGAAAAAGCCTATAGTTCTCTCGGACCATCCGCAATCTCCGCCTCATAGAAGCTGCAGGGATAACCTATTTTCGGCTCGTATACCTTCTGAAGTTCTTCTTCAAAGTCCTTTATTTTATCGCGCTTTACTAAGGATACGGTACAGCCTCCAAATCCGCCTCCGGTCATACGGGAACCCAAAACATAAGGAAGACTCCAAGCGGTATCACATAGCAAATCAGATTCCTCGCAAGACACTTCATAATCATCTCGAAGAGAGACATGAGAAAGATTCATAAGCCTTCCGAACTCGTGATAATCCCCTTCCTCTAAGGCCTTCTTGGCTGCAATAGTACGGTTATTTTCCAGTACGGCATGCTTAGCTCTCTTACGGATAATCGGATCTTCCAGTTTCTCTTCCAATTGGAAGAATTCTTCATCCGATAAGTCACCCAAAGTTTTAATCTCTGCAAACTTTTGTAAAATCTTTAAAGCATCCTCGGATTCTCTTCTTCTATCATTGTAAGCGGAACCGATGAGCTTATGCTTCTTGTTTGTATTGGTAATAATCAAGGCATAATCGGTTAAAACAAGCGGTGCATAACTGAATTCCAGAGTCGCCGTATCGAGGAATATGGCGTGGTCTTTCTTTCCCATCGCAGAAGCAAACTGGTCCATAATGCCACAGTTCATCCCATTATAATTGTTTTCACTGTACTGACCGATTAAGGCAATCTCCGGGAAACTCACGCTTAAACCGTACATCTCTTTTAAAATACTGCCCATAAGAACTTCCAAGGAAGCGGAAGAAGACAGTCCTGAACCGTTTGGAATATTCCCGTATAAAACCAAGTCCAATCCTGTCGGAAAACTGACTCCTCTTTTTTGAAATGCCCAAATTACCCCCTTTAAATAGCTTGCCCACTGCTTATCCTCTAAAGGCTTATAACTATCTTCATCCGCTGTAATTACTCCGGCACTTTCTACATTCAAAGAGTAAAAACGGAAGAGTCCGTCCTGTCTTTTCTTTACACAAGCATAAGTTCCCATGGAAAGGGCACAGGGGAATACATGCCCTCCATTATAGTCGGTATGCTCTCCTATTAAATTCACTCTCCCCGGAGCAAAAAGAAACGGACATTTTCGCATTCTCCGAAAAGCTCCCGAAATTTCTCCTTTAATTTTTTTCTTTAATTTCCAAATCCTTCATCACGCTCTCCTTCTCCGCTTTTGAAAAATTTTTCTTCCTAACTATACAAAAAAAAGAAGGACAGAGTGCAATCCTTCCCCCTTCGGCTTTCTTTTTTTCTAATTCCCTCTTTTTATTAAAAAAACACGCATTATGATAAAACGCGGAAGAACTATGATTTTATAAAAAAAGATACTCATTTCTTTCTTCTTAGTACATGGCTTACTAAAAGATTCGGCTTTCGCCTTACTCTCTTCCGTTTTTTCGACTTTCCTACTCCCTCTTCTTCCGGGTATTCCCTTTCCAAAAGCTGTTCGGACATTTCCCGATCCAATACCTCTTCGGAAATTCTCTCTCTTAAATAAGAAAATTGAAACTTTTTTTAGACTTTTTGTTTATATAGCGGATAGGAAAAATTTTTTTCAAGAATGGAAACAAGCTCGTCCTTCCATAGCAGGCTCCCTTTCTTTGCATAATCCCGAAAGGGATTCCGCTCTTCTCTTCTCCAAAAATAAAAATCGGGTTTTCCTTCTATCTCTTCCACCGTAATAATTCCCCAAAAGGGAGGTACATGGTCTTTTGCGCTATGAGCATGTTTGGTCCCTACAACAAGAATATTATAATCAAAAATCATTATAATTTTTTTACTTGGGAGGAAAGTCTTTGATAGCTGTCATGATCAGACTTGATTTCTACACCGATAAAAGCGGATTCCGTGATGAGAATACAATCCGCACGTGCTTTTCCTATTACTTTTTCTTCAATTACCCGGCATTTACCGAAACGTTCTTCCAGGAAGAAAAATAGCTCTTCTCGAATGTCTTCATCGTACATTTTCTTCCTCCGACTTCTCTAGTTCGGAACATTATCGTAAATTCCAATGACTTCTTCCGAACTTTCTACCAGTCCTTCTCCACTCTTCTCCGTTTTTTTACCGTCGGAAGAAGATCCACTGTCCGAAGCGGTTCCGGGTTCCCCGGTCTTTTTCCGGACTTGTCTCTACGGCAGTTTTATCAGCATTGGTGACAGCAGGGACTTTCACTGCTCTGAGCAGCAAGCTCTTCTGTCTCGGAAGGGCTGTTTTCTACTTCCGGAAGAGCCAAAAGCAACACCGTTCTTTAAGCCCTTTTCAAGGGGAATCGGCGAAAGATAATACAAGCATTTAAAATTATTCTTCTCTTCTTCCGTCTCAAAATTCAAGATTAACTGCCTTCGAATATTGACATCTCCGGATAAAATCCCAAGATAGGAATCTCCTGTCAGAGAATAGTTCCCCTCTAAAATCCCGTCCACATAAAAAAATTTCCCTTATTTTTCTCCTCCATGTAATGCTGAGGAAAGTGCAAAAAAATACCATGTCTTCCCTTCAAGGAAAGTTTTTTTCCAAGTCCTCTTCCGATAGACTTAATGCTGTCATTCCATAGTCAGACCACATTTCTTTAGGAATGGCAATGCATTCTCTTGTTTCCTCTAAAATGGGATTAATTGGGGTAGCCGTTTTTTCTCCTGCCTTTATCGTTTCCATTGCAGAAAGAATAGAAGAAACGAAGTATTTCTCCTGAAAGGCTTGAAACTGCTCCTTGCTTTCCAAAACGCTTTCCGGATGCTCCTCTTTTGTGGCAAGAACCGCCGCAAGATTCAAAGTATCCAAAGAGTAGTGCTTAGCAATATTATCTAATGCTGTAGCATTTAACCTGCTTTGCCCCTCCGAAAGAAGAGCCTTATAAGAAATGAAAGGAAGCAGAGGAGTATCCGGATACTTTTCCATAAGGGTGCGAAGAAGAAGTTCGTAATAATATGGAAATGTAAAGCTTTCATCGTTTTCCCCGAAGGAAAAGAAAAGTAAATCCGGTTTTGTATTTTCTTCCAATGCTTTATCCGCTTCCTGAAGATAAAGATAGCCGGAAAGCGCTGTAGCACTGCCGGGGAGCTTCGCCTCTTCATAAACTATCTTCCCGCTGTATTCGCTCTCCAGCAGTTCCTTTAATTTACTAAAATAAGCAGAGTCTGCTCGAAGACTTTCATCTCCAAGAAGAAGAATGTGCAATTCTTCTCCTTTTTTTAATTTTGCAAAGACTTCTCCTTCTCTCTCCTCTACTGCGGAAGAAGCCGCAGCCTCATGAATCAGAGCCTTGTTATGCCTGTCTCTTCCCTCTATCACCTGTCTTCCATAGCGATAAACAAAGAGCGCAGCAAGCGCACCTAAGATCAGAGGAAGGAAAGTCAGGAAAATGCCGAGCGGACTTTTCCTTTTCTTACCATAAGACTTCTTCTCTTCCTCATTTTGTATTTCCTGCATCTCCTGCATCCTTACCTCTTCAAATACAATTCTAATAGTGACAAACTACAGGAATTCCCTGATATACCTTCTGATATAAATTTTGAGCGCTGTTAAAAGGCAGATTAATGCACCCATGCGAACCGGCATTCCGATAAATACTTCCACCAAAACGGTTTCTCCAAAGAGCATCATGAAAACCGATTCCCCGATTAAAGGGCATCCAATAGTTTACCTTCGCCTCGTAATCCGGTCCTTTTAACGTTGCATTACGTGCTTTATAGGTTAAAGAATAGATACCGTCCGGAGTACCATGCCTTCTTGCTATATTTCCCGTTACACAATCGGAGCTGAGTAGCTGCACTCCATTTTCAAAATAGAAAATCTTTTGGCGTCCGATATCCACCTCAACATAGGTATTTCCGATATCGTCAGCGCCTCGAGATGCCGCAACAGTCTCATATTCCGCATCACGAACGATATTCTCCTTTGCTAGTAGATTTTTCACTGAGTTGCTTTACCTCTTTTTTTTCCGAAATGGAAAAACCGTACTTTCCACCAAGAGACAAGACTCTTCCGTCTTCTGTCAGGAAGCTTCTTTCCTTTCCGCTTGTATCTGTATAGGTTTTCAGATTTTTTACATACTCTTTAACCCGCTGATTATCCAGTTTCGATCCATCCTCAGTAAACCAAGATAATGTTGTATCACTGTTCAACTCCACAATCTCTCCGGAAAAATTATAACGAACGGTTCCGGGAAGACTCTTGTTTTTCTCATCCTTAAGGCTTTCCAGATTTTTCCCGTTTTTTTCCGCTTCCTCATAAACTCCGGCATCTTCCAAACGAACAAGATTTTTTTCCTTCCTGAATTGCATTTTTTTAATTGCATTTTTCCAAGACTTCTGCAGAAATCTTTTCCTCCCTGTTTTTTCTTCCCCGATTAGATATCCCGCTCCGGGTACATAAGCGCTTAGAAAACCTTCTCTGGGACTTTCATCCGTGCTATGGGAAGCGGCATACTTTTCTACAAAAGAACGCAATAAACTCTCATCATAGGCAAGACTTCCTTTTAAAGGATAGTCCTTCTCTTTTCCCAAGGAAAAAAGCATAAGAAAAGAATCCGGTTTCGGTATAGCGGAAAAATCAGGAGCATATCGTAGTTGAATCTCTTTACCGCTAAGAAGCTCGGTATTTCCTTCTTTATCCACTAGGCTTAATCCAAACTCCTCCTGCTTCCAATTTGAAAAATACTCCGCCGCCTCTTCTCTTTTCATAAGGGAAAGATCAACTTGATTTACCATTGTTCCGGGAAAAAATCGTCCTTCCATAAAGGTTAAAAACAACAAAAGCAAAGATATAATCGTCAGCACCGATACTCCAAGTGATATTAAAATCTGTTTCTTCAAAAACGTACTCCTTCTACTAATCGTATTCCACCTTCATTAGGCAAAGTCCCTTTGCCGGAGCGGTAAATCCCGCCTTTGTTCTGTCTTTGGCAAGCAGAATTTCCTCTACCTCTTCTACTCTTTTTTTATGGAACCCCACCTCCAAAAGTGTTCCTACCATAATCCGAATCTGATACTGTAAAAAACCGCTTCCATGAAAGTAGAAACGAAGAGTACTTCCCGTCTTTCGGATTTCAATATTAAAAAGCTTTCTCACTGTCGACTTTTTCATCTTCGGGTTTCCGCAGAAGGATTTAAAATCCTTTTCCCCGATAAGATAGCTTGCAGCTTTCTGCATTGCTTCTATATCCGGTTCTTCTTCCAAATGATAAAGATATTTTCTTTCGAATACTTCCTTATTTTTCCCAATATGGCAGGAATAACGATAAATCTTTCCTGTAGCAAGGTATCTGGCATGAAAACGTTCGCCGGCTTTTTTAACAGAATTCACTCCGATATCTTCCGGAAGGTATTGATTGCAATAGTCTTGAATTTCCTCTTCAGTCAAATCCGTATCCAAAAACACATTGCAGCACATTCCTCTGGCATGTACGCCTGCATCGGTGCGTCCTGCGGAAAAGCTTTCAACAGGCTCTCTATCACTTCTTGGCATTGCCGTCAGTACCGATTCAAGCTTTCCCTGTATAGTCAATTCCTGCTCCTTTTGCCTTTCAAAGCCATAGTACCGAGAACCGTCATAGCTTAGTAAAAGCTTATAATTTTGTTTCATATTCCTCCCAGCACTGCCCAATCATTTCAAAAACAAAAATCTTGCTTTCCCTACGACATCCTTTGATTTGCTATTATATGATTTTTCTCTTATCCACATGATTTTGAATCATTTGAATAAAACTTTTTGCCCTCTTACTCAGAGGATAGTTGGAATTGCTGACCATATAAATCTTTCTGAAATATCCGCCTTCCTGTAAAGGAAAAGCCAATACATCCCCATTTTTTATTTCCGCCCTTGCAGCAAGCTTCGATACAACGGCAACTCCAACACCTTCCTTTACGGAAAGCATAACAGCACCGGTATTTCCAAATCGTGCTACCACCTTCATATCTTCTATCTTCAGACCGTTTTGCTGTAAGATTTTTAAAGCTTCCTGCTTTGTTCCGGATCCCTGTTCACGCATCACAAAATCAGCTTTAGAAAGAAAGGCCAAATCATTGCTTTCTTTCATTTTCTGATAATAGGGTGTGTTTGGCGTTACAAGAATCAGCTCATCTTCATAAAAAGGCAAAAATGTACAAGCCGTCTTCGGAATAATCGTTCCGCAAAATCCGATATCCGCTCTATGCTCAGCTACATCGGTAACGGCTCCCTTACTATCCGTTTCATGAATGCGAAATTCCGTATTGGGAAAGCGCTTACTGAAATTTGCAAGCATACCGGGAAGCAAGTATTGTCCCGGAATACTGGATGAAGAAATCACAATTTCATTAATGTCATCCTTCGGCTCTTCTTTAAAGCATTTCGAATCTTATTGGAAAGATTGACTATATCTTTTGCATAAAGATAGATCTGTTCCCCCTCACTCGTAGTATGCACTTCCTTTGTTGTTCTTGTGAAGAGCTGTACTCCGAGATCCTCCTCCAGACTACTGATATAAGAACTGACCGTCGGCTGTGTCAGGTAGAGTTCTTTTGCCGTTTGTGAAAAGCTTTTATTCTTTACAATTCGAACAAATGCCTCTAATTGTTTAATATTCATCCTGTCTCTCCTTTTGCTGCCGGTATCTAAACACTTAGATTCATAGTCTGTCTCAAGATATTTGAAGAATCTACATCGTCTTTAGTTACTGCAGAGCCCCTAATCTACAATGATATTTTTTTCGGAAAACGCAAGTACTTCTCCAATGCACGCGAATCGTGTTGGCAGTCCTGCCCTATCCATTGCTTCAAGAACCGCATCCTTTTCCTCCTTAGGAACACTGTAAAGAAGTCCTCCTGAAGATTGTGGATCAAAAAGAATATCCTGAAAGCCGGTATCTATCCCTTTGAATTCAATCTTTTCTTCTTGAAACTTTCTGTTTTCATGTGCACCTGCAGGAACCAGACCCATCTCGGCGTATTCTTTACTCTCCTTGATATAGGGAATGTCTTTCTTGTGCAGAAGAAAGCTTACCTTACTTGCCTCTGCCATCTCCAAGCTATGTCCCAAGAGTCCGAAGCCGGTAATATCCGTACAGGCATGGACCGTAAAATGATCCATTACTTCCTTCGGTTTTCTGTTTAAACTAGCCATCACGGTCGTTGCCTCCGCAATCGCTCTCTCATCCGCCAAGGAAACCTTTGCAGCGGTATTGATAATTCCCGTACCGATTTGCTTTGTTAAAATCAAAACATCTCCCGGTTTAGCTCCAAAGTTTTTCTGTACCTTAGCGGGGTGTACCAAGCCGGAAACACAAAGCCCGTAGAAAGGCTCATCATTTTGAATGGAATGACCTCCAATCAAAATAGCACCTGCTTCCTTCACCTTATCTGCTCCCCCTTTCATAATCTCAGAGAGCACATCAGGGGACAGGCAGTTTGGAAATCCCACAATGTTTAATGCCAGTTTGGGGATACCGCCCATAGCATAAACGTCGGATAGGGCATTTGCCGCGGCAATCTGTCCAAACATATAGGGATCATCTACTATAGGGGTGAAAAAATCCACCGTTTGAATCATAGCCAAGTCATCCGTTACTGCATAAACTGCAGCATCATCAGAGGTATCAAGGCCAACCAAAACCTTCGGGTCAAAATCGAATTTGGGTAGCTTACTCACAACCTGAGCAAGGGTCTTAGGACCTATTTTGGCCGCTCAACCGGAAAGCTTCGTCATCGATGTTAATTTAATCTCGCTCATTATTTCTCCCTTACTGATTATTGAAAAAAATAGCTCTACAGTTCTCTTTTATTGTACTGCGTGGAAGATATGCCTAATTTCGAGTCTCTTTTAGAAATCGCAGCATGATACATTAGAGTCATTATGAATGAAGAAAAAAGTTAAGAAAATAATCCTTTTCACTTATTTCTTTTTCAAATAACTATTGTACTTTTCTAATAAAAAAAGTCAACATCATGTCTTATTGTACGACTTATTTTGTAAAAAAGAACAGTATTCCTTCCGAAACCGAAAAGGAAAAACTATTTTTTTAAGAAAAATAATTTCACTCAATCTTTACAGTCTAAAATATTTTTACAAATTGCATCCCAAGACAAGAAGGAAATGGATACCATGTTTTTATAAGTATATTCCGTAGCCTTCCTTATGCTTTCCTTTAATTTTGTTTCAAAAGCAGCCATATCTTCTTTTTTCATTTCATCCTGATTCTGCATTTTAGGAAGCTGTACAAAAAATACGGGAGAGGCCGGAGTATTCTCTATAAAGAAGTCCTCTAAGCCTTCCAAAGCGGTAAGCACCACCTTATTCCCGCAGGCAAGCGCTTCCAAAACTGTGAGAGGTACCGCATCAAAAAAACTCGGCAAGGTAAAAATATCCGAAAACTGATAGAATTTCACAAGTTCTTCCTGTTCCAGTCTTCCAAGAAAATGGATCGGATACGAACAGCTTTCAGCCAAGCGATACACGGCTTCTTTTTCCGTAAGATTTCCGTTATCTCCTGCCAAAAAAAGTCGTAAAGAGCTCTTTTCTTTTTCCTCATGAAAAAGGGATTCTACGGCACGAAGTAGGGAAAATACTCCTTTCTTCTCTCCCAGCTTTCCGGCAAAAAGAAGATCCAAAGCCTCTCCTTTTTCCAGTATTTCTCCATTCGGAAGACGGACCGTTCTCCTTCTCGGAATTCCCTCTCTATAGATAATATCTTCCTTCGGAAGTTTAAAGCGTTCGGCATTATAACCTATGGCAATGTTTCTTATTTTATCAGGTTCTACTCCGTAAACACGAATTACCTCTTTTTTCTGCGCCTCTTTAGGCGTGAAAATTCGATCAAGCTTACGAATATTCTCCCGAATAAATTCTCTTTTTAGACCATGCTTTTCCATCTGTCGAAGATCCGTATTATGACAAAAACCGTATATAGTAAGACCCGGAAAAGCTTCTCGAACCAAGGCCGTGAGAAGATAAAGGTGATGACAGAGCACGAGATCGGGTTGAAATTCCTGTACCGCTTCCCGAACTCTCTTTAAAAAAGCCAAACGAAAAGCCTCGAGCATTTCTTCCGTTAAATCTCTGTATCTAGTGCTCCGGTAAGGCATTTCATCACTCATTCCGAGAACCGGAAAGGGCAGATCCGTGGACTCGTAATATACCGGATAAGCCTTCACCCCCGAAAATTCCGGAACCTTATCTTCTTTTGTTATGCCATAGACTACGGCCTGCTCTTCCCCCATTTTCCGGAAGCTTTTCAGTACTTCCGTGAGATAAATCCCCGAACCGGTACTGCTCGGCTTTTGCGCCAGAATACTTAATATTTTCATGTCGACCTCAATTCATTATTGGAAAATTTCCTTCATTACAGCGAAGAAATCTGAATATAAAAAAGCTGCCCAAAAGGACAGCTTTCATAACGGTTTATACCGGAATCTTTGGCGAAGGTGTGTGAGAATCGAACTCACCTAGGACGCTCTACGCGCCCAACACTGGTTTTGAAGACCAGGAGGCTCACCAGGTACCTATCCACCTCCAAAGCGAACGGGTATGATAGTAACACAGTAAAAAAGAACTGTCAAACTTCATCGGATTTCAAAATAAGCTATCCCACGTCTTATATACAATACTCAGCATATCATTATATCTTATGTACAAATACTCAGCATGAATAGAAGCATAGAGAACGATAACCGGTAAAAATTATCTGCATGAATCGCTAAAAAACAATCTCATGAACGGACGCCGGCTTAAGACCCTCTTCTTTTAAAACGGATAGTGTTAAGTCCTTATTCTCCGGTTCCGTAGTCCATGCCAGCCCGCAGCCTGCGGAAATCACGGAGGGAAGAGGAATGAGTCGTCCCGAAAGTTCTCTTCTTTTCCCTATCTGCTCCATCTCCAAAGCATCTACGGTATTTTTAAAGCTGAGTATACATTGTAATTTCTTCTCTCTCATTACGGCTTAATAATCTTCTGGGACTGCATCTGTGTATCTACAATTTCGTACATATTGGAAATGATACCGACTCCCAGCTTCTCCTTTATCTTGTAATAATCTGCACAAAGTCCACAGGTCATAATCTTTACCCCCGCCTTCTCTAAGTTCTTTAGGTCAGAAAGAACCGGAGAATCCTCGGAAGTAAGGAAAGCCCCTCTATTATAGAAAACCATAGCGGTCGGAAGAGGATCCACATTGCTTAAGGCAAAAACAAAGGATTTAATCAAGGTCTTTCCCAGTTCTTCCTCACCCTCGCCCATCTTATCGGAAGAAAATACCACAGTACAAGTTCCTTCCTTCTTTCCTTTTAATGCATGCTCTTTCTTGACTTCCATTTTTACAAGAAAATGGGTATCGGAAAGACTTTCACTGGCTACCGTAAAATCATATTTTCCTGCCAGACGACGAAGATTTTCCACACAAGTCTGATTATCCACCTCAATCTCCAAAATACCGTCTTCCTGCATTTCCTCAATTGCCTTCTTTGCTTCTACAACAGGAAGCGGACAAGCCATTCCCATACAATCCAGTTTCTTATTCATTTGCTTCTCCTCTCAAAAAGATAAAAACTAAAATTCAGGTAAATCCTATAAAACTATAGCTATTTTTTTGTAATTCTTGTCTAATGTAAAAAAATTAAATAAATAAAACATTTTATTTCCATTTTCTATGAATACATTTTCTTATTTATTTGCTTATTTATTTGTTTATTTATTTGCTTATTTATTTGTTTATTTATTTGCTTGTTTATTTGCTTGTTTATTTAGTTATTTATTTAGTTATCTAGCTGTTTTTCGTTTTATTTCTCTTTTTCAAGCTTGCTGGCCTTAACTCTGCTGGCTTTCCACAGTTATCCCGCCTTGATCTAAATCGAAATGGTCAGCCTTCTTCTGAAAGAATCCGGATAGCTTCTATTGCTTTATCCACTTCCTCTTCCGTATTAAAATGGGAAAAGCTGAAGCGCACGGAACCTTGCTCTACATTATTTAATGCCTTATGCATAAGAGGCGCGCAATGCCCTCCCGGTCTTGTAGCAATGTTAAAGCGAGTAAAAAGCTCATCACTAACCGCTCCCGAATCATAATCATAAAGATTTAAGCTTAAAACAGGACAGCGCTCCTTCACCGAAAAGTCACCGTAAATACGGATTCCCGGAAGAGGCCGAACTGCCTCATACATTTTCCGCATAAGAAAAAGCTCCTGTTCCCGAATCTTCTCCATACCGTATTCTTTAATGTATTCCACACCGGCGTGAAGCCCTGCAATACCGTGCGCATTTAAGGTTCCCGCTTCAAGGTGGTTCGGATTTTCCTTAGGCATATCATGATTATACGTTTCCACCCCGGTTCCGCCATAGGAAAGCGGAGCGAGAGAAACCTCTTCCGCGATAATCATCCCCCCCGTTCCCTGCGGTCCGAGTAAAGACTTATGCCCCGTAAAGCAGAGTACGGAAATTCCCCACTTTTCGCAGTCTATTTCATACACTCCTGCAGTCTGAGAGGCATCTACAATAAAAAGAAGTCCATGCTTCTTTGCAAACGCTCCCATTCTCTCTAAATCCACCATATCCCCGGTCAGATTGGACGCATGTGTACAAATCAAGGCCTTGGTATTCTTTTGTAGCAAAGTATCCAGCTCTTCATAATGCAAGCCTCTTTCTTCGCTGTAAGAAAGGTAAGAAAGCTCCACCCCTCTTTTTTCCATGGCATAAAGAGGGCGAAGGACGGAATTATGTTCCATTACCGTTGTGATAACATGGTCGCCCGCCGCTAAACTCCCCTGAATCGCAATATTTAAGCTCTCTGTAGAGTTTTTTGTGAAAATGCAATTCGAAGCCTTATTTCCATGAAAAAACGCAGTAAGCAGAGTTCTTGTCTCAAATACGGTCTTTGAGGAGCTATGAGATGCGCCGTAAGAAGAGCGACCGGCATTTCCCATATTTCCCATGGCATAGAGCACCGCATCATAGACTGCCTGCGGCTTCTTTGACTCGTTGCGGCATTATCCAGATAAATCATTTACGCCTCCGTTTTCCGATAAAGAGCATGACCGCTCAGTTTTAAAAATAGTAGATAGAGTTCCATTTTGATAAAAAGTAAATAGAGTTCCATTTTGATAAAAAAACAATTTAGCTCTCCGTTTAATAGAAAAATAAATTAGCTCTCCATTCGATAGAAAAACAAATCAACCTTCTCTCCCTCGGAGAATGGTGCCAAAGAGGAAAGCTTCACCTTAATTTCCTGCCCCTCCCATTTCACTATATACTGCTTCATTATAGCAAGAAATTGGGCAGAAACCACTTCTCCATTAAGAACAATCCGAGTCTCCTCTTTCCCTCGTACTCCGGATAGAGACTCCACTCTTCCCTTTTCATTTTCCATTCCCCACTCTTCCGGTCTTAAGGCATAGCTCTTCCCGTCCACGATAATCCTTGTACTTTCTCCGAAAAAGTCGCGGACATAGTCGTTTACCGGTCTTCGATAAAGCTCCTCCCCGCTTCCGATTTGCAGTATTTTCCCCTTTTCCATAATCCCGATGCGATTGGAAAGCCCCATAGCCTCCTCCTGATCATGGGTAACAAAGAGCATGGAAAGTCCCAGACTTTTTTGCAGTCTTTTTAATTCATCCCGGATGCGAAGTCGCAAGCCCGCATCCAGATTGCTGAGAGGCTCATCCAGAAGTAGGAGCTTAGGTTCAATCGCAAGCGACCTGGCAAGAGCTACTCTTTGCTGTTGTCCCCCGCTAAGTTCCGTTACCGCTCTTTTCCGAAAGGCGGAAAGCCCGACCATATCCAGATACTTTCCGGCAAGCTCTTCTCTCTCTACTCGACTTATTCCCTTTTGCTTTAGTCCGTAGGAAACATTGGCAAGAACAGACATGTGCGGAAAAAGGGCATAAGACTGAAACACCGTTGCCACAGGTCGTTTTTCCGGAGGCAAATCGGTATATTCCTCTCCTTGAATTAACACTCTTCCTTTATCCGGACGTAAAAAACCGCCGAATACCTGCAAGCAAGTGGTTTTTCCACAGCCCGATTCGCCAAGAAGACAAAAGATTTCCGACTCCTTAATTCCCAGAGTGAAATCCTCCAAAATATTGGGCTCTTTTTTATCATAGCGTAGGGAAATATTTTCCAGCTTGGCAATCCATTTCTCTTCCATTTTATAACTCCTCAAACAGTTTTTTCCGATATAGTACTCTACTTCCCTCCAAAAAAAGATAAAACGCCAAAGAAAGAAGAATCATAATCCCGGAAATCAAGGACGCTACATTGTAATTCCCACGGTTTACGGCATCAAATAAAGTATAAACCAGCACCTTATACTTTGCGCTAATCAAAAAGATTACCGCTCCCATCGTTGTTAAGCTCTGTGTAAACTGATTATAAACAGAGGATAGGAAACTAGGCAGGAGCAAGGGAAAAATAATTTCCGTAAAAACTTTAAAAGGATTCCCTCCGAGGTCTCTCCCCGCCATCTCCAGGTCCTTCGGTAAATTACTCAGTGCTGTACTCGCCATGCGGCTGCCAAGCGGAAGCTGACGGAAAATCATACAAAAAAGAATAATCCAAACCGTACCGGTAAGTCTTAGAGGTGGCTTATTAAAGGCCAAAATATAGGCAAGTCCAAAGCAGGTTCCGGGTAAAAGATAAGGCAGGGAAAGAATAAAATCCGGAATTTTTCTTCCGATAGGAAGCTTTCTTTCTACAATATAGGAAAGCACAAAGGCAAAGAAGCTGCCAACGAAACCAGTCACAAGAGATAAGAAAAGAGTTAAAAACAGAGTAGAAAGATTGTAGGAAAAGAGCTCCCCCATATTCTCTAAAGTAAAGCGCATTTGTCCCTTTTCAAAACGAAGAAATCCATAGAGAAAAATACAAAGATATTGCAGGATTTGAAAAAGGAAAAAGAGAAGTAAAGAAAGCTTAAGCACTACTCTGATACCGGCATTTTCCGGAAAACGAGGCGGAATCTTTCCTTTCTGCCCCTTATTACGCTTCTCACTTTCTTCAATAGCAAAACGGTAAAGAAGGAAAGAAAGAAACGCCGGAAAAAGCAGCAGTATATTCATGGCTGCCGTCTTTTGAAAATCGGAATAGCCGATAATCTGTAGATAGATTTCACTTGCAAGCGTACTGTATCTTCCCCCAATAATAATCGGAGTTCCAAAGTCGGAAAGAGCCCTAAGGAAACTCAAAAAAAAGCTGGCCAAAAAAGCAGGACGCAGTAAGGGGAGCACAATATCCTTCATAATGGATAAAGGATTTGCACCAAGGTCTCGTCCGCTATAGAGGAGCTTTCCGTCCATGGAACGAAGGGCATGCAGAAAAAAAAGAATGTTTAAGCAGGTAAAATGCAGACTCTGCATTCCGATGACACCGTACTTGTTATAGGGATCGAGGCTTAGTCCTAGAAGCCTGTAGCTAATAATACCCCTTCTTCCGTACAAGCTGATAAAGGAGAGGGAGGAAATAAAGGGAGGGGAAACAAGGCTCATCGATAAAATCATCATGCAGAATTTTTGCTTCCAACCCTTTAGCTGTACTATCCCATAGGCCAGAATAAAAGCCATTATCGTCGAAATAAAAGCGGATAAAAAGGAGCTTTCCATACTGTTCCAAAAAGCATAACGGTATTTTTTTAAAATACCGGCAAAGAGGGAAAGGCTATCCCCTCCCTGAAATGCCCGAAGAAATAAGAGGGCAATCGGATAAAGAATAAAGAGAAAAAGAGGAATCAGCAGAAAAAAAAGAAAGATACAGAAAAAAAGGGTGGACAAAGCCACCCCCTTTCTTCTTTTCGTGAATCCTAAAGCCAAATCATGAGAAAAGTCCTTTTCCTTTTTGGAAATCATGAATTAAGCCTCATTCTTGCTTCCGGCAAGAGTCTCCCACTTTTCAAGAATACTGTCTCTCTGTGCACCGAAAAGGGCTAAATCTTCTTTCATAAGCTTTCCTGTATCAAAGGAAAGCTCAATTCCGGAAAGCTTCGGAAGAACGACCTTAATGGTATTCTTACCGTCAATTTCAGCCAATTCCTTTAAGTGATCCTCACTGTTATAGAGCCAGTTTAAGAATTCCTTTGCCTGCTCTACATTGGCAGCACCCTTAAATACGGCAACGCCCTCCGGTACATAGGGGATACCGTCCTCAGGATAAACTAAAGAACAGTTCTGCTCGGAAGCAAGCTTTTCCGTCTTCTTATCCATCGGGGTAATACCGATAGCTACTTCTCCCTGAGAAGTTTTCTCTCTGGGATCGCCGCCTCTCTTGGAGTAATACTTCACATTCTCATTTAAAGCAGTGAAATACTTCCATCCTTCCTCTTCACCCTTCTTCTGCAGAAGAGCATTTACCACACCGTAGTTGGTGCCGGATACGGCAGGATTGGACATCAGAACTTCGTCCTTATATGCAGCGTTCGTAAGATCATCCCAGCTCTTCGGAGCCTCGATATTCTTTTCCTTTAAAATGCCGTCATTTACGATAAAACCTACAACGGTAACTCCCTTGGTATACCAGTAATGGTCCGGATCAATATAGCCTGTTGCAAAATCATCCGCAGCATCAAGGTCTATCTTCTCGAGTAAACCGTTGTCCTTCGCGCTCATGAACGCATCGATTCCGCCGCCAAACCAAAGGTCTGCAGTCGGAGTACCGCCTTCCGCCTTAAGCTTACTGATTACCTCACCGGAAGACATGGAAAGTAACTCTGTCTCAATTCCGGTATCCTTGGTGAACTCATCAAAGAGCTTCTTGTAATCCTCGGAAGTCGCCACAATGGAAAGCTTTCCGCCAACACTTGCCTTCTCGGACTCCGCCTCGGTTTCCTTCACCGTTTCTTGTGCGGTGCTTGTTTCTTCAGCCTTTGCCGTCGTTTCCGCAGCTTTCTTTCCGCCGCAGGAAGCAAGAAGAGCTAAAGAAAGAATTGCTGCTGTGCTCATTGCCAGTCTCTTTTTCATAAATTCCTCCTCATTGTCTATACTCAGAACCTGCCTAGTATAACATATTTTTCTAAAAGATAAATTATTATTATCAAAAATCAATTTCAATAATTTAAAATTTGTTTTTTTATATTTGAAAAGAATTTTTAAATTATTGAAGTGGCATACGCTTGACAATTATCAATAAAATTCTGCAGATTAAAAGCATCATGAAACTCTACTAGGTAATAATCATCCGGAAACCCCACAGCCTAAAACAGCCTAAAAATCAAGATGGCAAAGCCGTAGATTAAATCATCAGAATAAATTTATAGATTAAAATCATCAAGATAATACGAAGGAATCCAACAGCTTCCGATAAATTTTTGTACAGCGTTCCAAATCATCAATCTCCAGAAATTCATCTCGTTGATGCGCTACCTTTAAGCTTCCGGGACCGTATGAAAGAGTGTTTTTATTTCCCAAAATACCTGCGGCTACTGCAGTATCGGTATATCCCGGAAAGGGCAGGACCTCCGCCTTATATCCGGACTGTTCGATTGCATTCTTTAGTAAAGGTAATAAAGCATTGTCCAAGTAATGCGGAATAGCCGGGCGATTGCCCTTGATTTCCACATCCAGTCTTAAACCCGGATATTTTTCCTTTACCTTCTCTCCCGCTTTCAATAAAATCTCCCTTCCATCTTCCACCGCATATGGTGGCACTAATCGCATATCTACCGAGCACTCCGCTTCAGCAGGGACCTGATAGGGATGAATCCCGCCCTTACACTGGCCAAAGCAGATTTTGGACTCTCCTAAGAAAGAATCAACTTTAAGCTTCTCGACTGCCTCTTTTGCATATTGCAGAGTCATTCCCATACATAAAATGGCATCTGTTCCCATTTCCGGTTCTGAGGCATGAGCCGCCTTCCCATGAAACAAAACTCGATACCAAAATCTCCCCTTATGAGCGGTTTGAATACTCCCGTCAGTAGGCTCCGTATCCATAAGTAAGGTATCCTTCGTAATCCACTTCCGTTTTATCGCTTCTTCTACCCCCTTCATTTCCCCTTCTTCATCGTATGTGAAAATTATCTGCAGTCCAGAACTAAGTCTTTTTTTCTTGCACTCCTTTTCAGTTGAAGCGAAGTCTCCCAAGAATGATAAAAAGGCAGCAGAAGCCGAAGCCAAGCCGGCCTTCATATCGGAAGAACCTCTCCCGTAAAAACGATTCCCTTCCAATTCTCCAAAAGGATTTGCTCCAGTTTAAACCAATTGGCACTGTATCCATATGGCAAATAAAGCTAAAGCACTTTTCCCTGTCTTCTGCCGGAAGAACAAAGCGAAGAATAGGACGATTTCCCTCACAGTCTATTCGCTCATAAAAGCCGCCAATCTTTTCAAAAGGCTCTCTCAAAACACGAATTAAATAGTCTGCCACTTCCCCCTCTCCCTTCCCGGGATTCGTGCTGTCAATAGAAACCAGATCTTTTAATAAAGTAAATGCTTCCATTATCTTCCTCATTTCTTAACGTCATAACTCTAATAGCAATCATTACAAAAATATTCCATATCTTTAGACAAGAGAAAAAAAGGCCAAGTAAGTAAAACTTACTCAGCCTTTTCAAAAAATTCTTACTTTATCTGTGCAGCAACCTCTGCAGCGAAATCTTCGTTCTTTTTCTCCAGTCCCTCACCGGTCTCAAAACGAACGAAACGAACTAAGGAAAGCTCAGCGCCAGCCTGCTTAGCTACGCTCTCTACATACTGACCTACGGTCTGCTTTCCGTCCTCAGCACGAACATAGACCTGATCCACAAGACAAACTTCCTTCAATTCCTTATTCAGTCTTCCCTCAACAATTCCGAGTAAAACCTTCTCAGGAGCGTTCGGCTTCTCATTCTTTGCAGCGGCAAGAAGGATTTCTCTCTCGTTCTTCAGATAGTCCTGATCTACTTCAGCACGAGTAATGTACTTCGGATTTAATGCAGCAATCTGCATAGCTACGTTCTTAGCCATTTCCTTAACAGCATCGTTTACTACGGAGGACTTCACCTGAAGAAGCACACCGATTCTTCCGCCGGAGTGAACATAGTCCTGTACAAGACCGTTCGGCTCTTCCAGCTTCTCAAAGCGACGGATGTTCATATTCTCTCCGATTACGGAAATCGTTGCTGAAAGCTGCTCGGAAACAGTCTGAGACGGATCAAGTTCCCACTTTTCTGCAAGAAAAGCAGTAATATCCTTAGCGTTGCTATTCAGTGCCTGTGCGGCAACTTCATCTACAAAAGTACGGAATTTCTCATTCTTTGCAACGAAGTCTGTTTCTGCATTAACTTCTACAACAACACCACGCTTTCCATCGGAAGAAAGCTTAGTAAAGGAAACGCCCTCGGCAGCGATTCTTCCTGCCTTTTTCTCCGCTCCGGCAAGTCCCTGCTCTCTCAAGTGCTCGATTGCCTTCTCCATATCTCCTTCCACAGCGGCAAGTGCCTTTTTACAAGCCATCATACCTGCTCCGGTTACTTCTCTTAATTCTTTTACCAATGCAGCTGTAATCTCTGCCATTTTACTTTCCTCCTCTATTTCTTTATACGAGAATATTGCACGCCATTCGCACAATATTCTTCATAAAAACAATCCCTTCTGTCCAAAGCCTAAACAAGAGGTTCCAGGCTTCGCCTGCGCCACTTGTTAAGAATTAAAGCACAAAAGGGAGGTTCAATATCTTATTCTTCCTCTTTGGAGAAGTCTTCTTCGCTACTTGCTAAAGCGGCCTCTTCCTCAGTCATGTCGCCCTGCTTTGCTTCAATAACGGCATCTGCCATCTTAGCAACAATCAACTTAATAGCACGAATAGCATCATCATTACCCGGAATGATGTAATCCAACTCTTCCGGATCAGCATTGGTATCGGCAATACCGAAAAGAGTAATTCCTAAAGAGTGTGCCTCCTGAACGCAAATCTTCTCTTTCTTCGGATCGATAACAAAGATAGCATCCGGAGTCTTCTTCATATCCTTAATTCCGCCTAAGTTAGCCTCAAGCTTAGCCCACTCCTTCTTTAAAAGAGTAACTTCCTTCTTCGGAAGAACATCAAATGTTCCGTCTTCAGCCATCTTCTCGATATCCTTCAGTCTCTGGATTCTGGAACGGATGGTCTTAAAGTTGGTAAGCATACCACCAAGCCAACGCTCATTTACATAGAACTCACCGCAACGAAGTGCCTCAGCCTTCACAGCATCCTGCGCCTGCTTCTTGGTTCCTACAAAAAGAACGGTTCCTCCGTTTGCTACGATCTGAGAAAGAGCATTGTAGGAATCATCAACGAGCTTTACAGTCTTCTGTAAATCGATAATGTGAATTCCGTTTCTCTCTGTGTAGATGTAGGGAGCCATCTTAGGGTTCCATCTTCTGGTCTGGTGTCCGAAATGTACACCGGCTTCCAATAACTGCTTCATTCCAATTGCACTCATTTTATACCTCCTTGGTTTACCTTCCCTTATATGCTGTGTGCAGACCGAAATCATCTCAAAAGACACCGTCGGTTTTTCATATAAGGTGATCATTTATTGACTGAATAATGCACAAGGCATAATCCCTCGTCCGTCCTAAAATAGGCAGTAAAAAACTCGCCATAAAAAGACGCAGAGACTACTATAGCAAAATAGTCTCTGCTTTGCAATAGGGATAAGAACATAATCTATTCTTATTTTTATGCCATAATCTCCCCTTCTTTTTTCTCTCCGCTTTTCGCATCCTTCGGCTTTTGCCAAGTCATATAATCACAGTCCGGATATCTTGAGCAGGAATAGAAAATTCTTCCCTTTTTACTTCTTTTCTTTACACACTCCGCACCACAGGTCGGGCAGAGAAAGCCTGCATATTCTACATAGGGCTTCGTGTTCTTACAATCCGGGAATCCGGGACAGGCAAGAAACTTTCCGTGAGGGCCGTATTTCAAGACCATCTTTCTGCCGCATTTATCACAGACTACATCTGTTTCCTCATCCTTAATGCTTACCTTCTCAACCTCTTCCTTTGCCTTTTCCACTGCTGAGGAAAGGTCCGGATAGAAATTCTCCACAATGGTTTTCCAAGCGGTCTCTCCGACACTGACGGAATCCAAAAGGGATTCCAAATTCGCCGTAAATTCCTTGTCTACAATTCCAGGGAAATTCTGAGACATCATCTCATTCACCGCATTACCCAGTTCCGTAACAAAAAGATTTTTCTTTTCTTTCCCCACGTATCTTCTTAATAACAAGGTACCTATTGTCGGTGCATAGGTAGATGGTCTTCCAATTCCGCCCTCTTCCAGTGCTTTTACAAGAGAAGCCTCTGTATAATGTGCCGGAGGCTGGGTAAAGTGCTGTTCCTTCAGCCATTCTTTACCGCAAAGCTGTCTCCTTCCTTTAGAGGAGGGAGCGCAATATTCTTCTCATTTTTGTCCTCTTCCGACATATACACCGCAAGAAATCCTTCAAAGCGAAGTCTGCTTCCATTAATTGTAAAAATATAATCCTTCGCGGATAGTTTAATGGTTTCCGTTTCGTATACCGCACTTTCCATTCTGGAAGCCACGAAGCGCTTGTAAATCAGCTGATACAGCTTGTATTCGTCTTTTCCCAGACTGTCTTTTGCTTCAAAAGGAGTAATTTCCAGATAGCTCGGACGAATTGCTTCGTGAGCATCCTGTATCTTTCCTTCTTTCTTTTCTTCAGCCTGCTTTTTCTGACAGTACTCTTCTCCGTATTCTGCGCGTATTTTTTCCAAAACAGCCCGGTGCGCTTCATCAGAGATTCTTGTGGAATCGGTTCTTAAGTAAGTAATCAGTCCTACTACACCTCTTCCCTTAATCTGTACTCCCTCATACAAACTCTGGGCAATCCGCATGGTCTTTTGTGTCGGAAAAGATAACAGCTTTGCCGCTTCCTGCTGCAGAGTTGAGGTTGTAAAGGGAAGAGGAGCCTTCTTTCTTCTCTCTCCCTGCTTCTTCTCCACGACAGTCAGCTTAGTCTTTCCGATTTCCTTTAAAATCGAAGCTACAGTTTCTTCCTTATCCAAGGGAATACGCTTATCCTTACCATAGAAAGAAGCCGATATTTCTTTCTTACCGACAGAAAATACCGCATCTAAACTCCAGTATTCTTCAGGAACAAAGGCTGCAATCTCCGCCTCTCTGTCACAGATCATTTTTAATGCAACAGACTGCACGCGTCCCGCCGAAAGACCTTTCTTGATTTTCTGCCAAAGTAAAGGACTAATCGTATAGCCCACCAAACGATCCATTACCCTTCTGGCCTGCTGCGCATTGACCAAATCCATATCAATCTCTCTCGGATTTTTCAAGGCATTCTTTACCGCATTTTTAGTGATTTCATTAAAACTGATTCGAGAAATCTTATCCTCGTTATTGGCATCCTTTAAGAGTTCCTTTTGCAAATGCCAGCTGATTGCCTCTCCTTCTCGATCCGGGTCAGTTGCCAGATATATTTTATCCGCTTTTTTGGCTTCTTTTTTTAACTTACTTAAAAGGTCTCCCTTCCCGCGTATGGTAATGTACTTAGGCTCATAGTCATTTTCCACATCCACACCCAGGGAACTTTTTGGCATATCAATTAAATGCCCCATTGTGGCATCGATGGTATAGGATTTTCCCAAAAACTTACTGATGGTTTTTACTTTTGCCGGAGACTCTACGATAATTAAGTTATTGCTCATTAAAAAGCTATTCCTCCTGTTCAGAAACGAACATTTCTTTTTTTAAGACTATTCGCTGAGATTTATAAAATTGTCGTCAATATAAACGATGAAGAAAAAAAATGCAAGGCTTAGATTTGTTCGTCAAAATTTTTTTCTTTCTATAATAGGAGCTTGAAATACATTCACAGTACCCTTCTATTTCCATTTTAACCAATATACTATAAAAGACTTTTGCAAAGGGAATTCCAAGTTCCTTATATAAAAGCATCAATATGCTTCCCTTCTAGATCCAAAGCATTATAAATCCGTTTTTTTCTTCTCCCTTCAGATTCGGCTTTTTTTCATTATCCTTCCCCGCTTCTATAGAAAAAAACATGATAAGATATCTTCTTTTTGAAAGGCAGAGGCTTGCTCCCTCCATCAGCAACCTATTGCAACCTCTGGATAAAGGATCCGTAATTCTTCCCGGAACAACAAAGACCTGCTTCCCTTGCTCCAAGGCTCTATCCACCGTAATAAAAGTGCCGGAACGTTCTTTTGCTTCCACCACAATCAAAATATCGGAAAGTCCGGCAATCAGACGATTTCTTGCCACAAAATGATGCGGTAAGGGAGGGGAACCTTTCGGATACTCACTGATTATCCCCCCTTCTTCCTGAATTTTAGAATACAACTTTCTGTTTATTGCGGGATAGCAGATATCCACGCCGCATCCCAGAACAGCATAGGTTTTTCCGCCTCCCAAAAGTGCTCCTTCATGTGCTGCGGTGTCTATTCCGTATGCCATACCGCTGATAATACTGATTCCGTATTCTGACAGCTCTTTAGCCAAAGTTCTCGCTACCATTTTTCCGTATTCCGTACCGTCCCTTGCACCAATTATTCCTACCGTCATCTCAACCGGATCCGGAAGTCTTCCCTTTAGGTATATACAGCCCGGACTCTCCGGAATCTCTCTAAGACGCTCCGGAAAGCGAGAATCAAATGCCGGAATTTCTTCTATTCTGTTCACTCCAGCCCCCTTTTAATACAATTTTTCATCCACTGTACGATAGCTTACTGCCTCCGAAAGATGAGGAATTCCGATTTTCTCCTCTCCTTCCAGATCAGCAATGGTTCTGGCCACTTTTAAAATCTTGTGATACGTCCTCATGGAGAGATTTTTTATGGCAAAAATTTTCTTCATAAATTCCTCTTCTTCCTTCCCCAATGTACAAAATTTTTCAAGTTCACCCACTCCCATCTGACTGTTCCACTCTATTTTTTCTTCATGCTTAAAACGTTCCTTCTGTCGTTGCATTGCCTGTTCCACTTTCTTTCGTAAATCATCGGAACAAAGCTTCCCCTCTTTTCCCAGAGCATCCTCAATGGAAACAGGCGGAAGTTCCATGGAAATATCGATTCTTTCTAAAATAGGTTTAGACAGACCTCTTTGATAAGTCCGTATCTGAGCAGGGCTACAATTGCATCGATTTCTATCCGGAAAAAAACCGCAGGGACAGGGGTTCATCGCAAGCACCAAGAGACAGTCTACATCATAAGAAAAAACCTGTTGCAGACGGTGTAAGACTACTTTCCTCTCTTCCAAGGGACTGCGTAGAGCTTCTACTGTCTCCTTTCTAAATAGGGGTAACTCATCCAAAAAGAGAACTCCCTTTGTTGCTAAAGCAAGTTCACCCGGTACGAGATTTCCGTGCACCATTCCCCCAAGCAATGTATTTTGACTGATGGCAGAATGCGGTGCTCGAAAAGGCCTTTCCTCTATCATTCCATATTCCGAAGAAAGACTCCCTGCTATAGAATAGATCTTGCTTATCTCCAGCTTCTCTTCTTTACTAAGCTTAGGAAGAATAGTCGGTATTCTTTTCGCCAGCATACTCTTCCCTGCACCCGCAGGTCCCGAAAAGAGAAGCGCATGCTTACCGGAAGCGGCAATAAGGCAAGCACGAATCCCCGCTTCTTGTCCCACAACATCTCGAAAATCCTCTACTGCCTTTTTTCCCTTGCTTTTTTCTCTTGCATCTTGTAAGCCAATCTTAATTTTCTTCTTAGAAACAGATTCTTCCTTTTTCTCCGCATCGAAATCGTTGCATTTTTCTTTCTCTTTTTTCCATTTTTTCAAATATTTTTGCGGTAATAAAAGAATAAAATCTTCAACCGAGGAAAGGGCGGTTACTTTTATATTTTCACAGTTTCTTGCTTCTTTTTCATCTTCCTTCCCTACAAATACGCCTTCTATTCCGGCCTCCTTCATAGCCATGACCATCGGAAGCACTCCGGGAATATGCTTTATCTCTCCATCTAGACCCAATTCTCCTAAAAAAGCATGATTTTTATAGGGGAAATCCTCTATCTTCTGTGTAGAAAGCAACATTCCGACTAAAATAGCAAAATCAAAGGAGGTCCCTCCCTTTCGTATATCTGCCGGTTGTATGTTTATGGTTATCTTCTTTGGAGGAAGTTCTATTCCGATATTTTTCAGAGCTATCTCCGCTCGGTCGAGCGCTTCTCTAACCGATGGCGAAACATTCCCGACAATCAAAGAACGAGGTAAACCGTTCGACTCATCCACTTGTACCGAAAAAAGATAGGCATTTAACCCTATCAGACCGGCAGAATATACATTGGCCAGCATAAAATCCTCCTGATTGAAAAAGAATAAAATAAGAATTTGAAAAAAATCCAAGAAAAATGAATTAAAGTATCTTAAAGATATAAACAGAATAAGCAGTGTTTTTTTCAATTGAAATAAAGATGAAAATAAAAAGAATTTAGATTTAGAGAAATTGAGATACTCGTAAACTCGAATATTTGAATATTTAGATATTTAAAAATTTAAATTCTCGAAATTTTAGCTACAGGAAATTTTAGATATTACTATTCCTGTTTCAAACAATGCAAGAATTATATACTATATAAATTATTTTGTGTCAACATTTCCGTTTACAAAATTTCCTCGCAACTTTTTACCAGTGTTTGAAAATCCTCCGGCATAGGCAAAATAAAGTTTCTTTCAGACAAAGAAGACAAAATATCTTCCTTTTCTATAGCAGGAAAAGAAAGAGAATAGGCATGTAAAAGCTGCCTCTTGATTCCCTTATTTTTGTATAGCTTATTCATCTCCCGATTTCCGTATTTATCATCTCCCAGAATCGGGTGCTGCAAAAAAGAAAGCTGAGAACGAATTTGATGGGTCTTTCCGGTTAAGAGCTTAACAGAAAGCAAAGTGAAAATTTGATTTCCATCCCTATACTTATGAAGCACAGAAAAAACAGCGGAAATCTTTTCTCCCTCTCCTTCCGTCTTCTTATAGACCTTATTTTCTTTTTTATCTTTTTGGATAAAGCTTTCCTGTAGTCCTTCTTTCTGAAAATCCCCTGTAACCAAAGCATAATAATGCTTTTCTATCCTATGCTCCTGCATCATTCTACCGAGACTTTGCAAGGAAGCAAGATTCTTTCCGAACAAAATCAGACCGGAAGTATTTCGATCCAGACGATTGGCTATACCCGGCCTAAAGGTTGCACGCTGCTCCGCACTCACTTCTCCATTTTCCAGGAGATACGCAGAAAGAAGAGAATTAACTGAAAGGGATGAACTTTCATCATTCTCCGACAATAAACCTGCCGGCTTTGCAAAAAGAATCAGATTCTCGTCTTCATAGTGAATATATTTTTGTAGGAGCTATCCCAGTGTTGTTCTATTTCTTTTCCGGCGGAACTTAAGTTCTTCAAACTTTCTTCCGAAAAATATAGTTGTACCTTGTCTCCTATTGACAAAAGTTCCTTGCCGCTTGCCCTTTTTCCGTTCAGTAAAATGTTTTTCTTTCTGAGCATCTTAAAAAGAAAGGAGTCTTTTTGTCCTTTGAAAAACTTTTGCAATAGCTTTATAAGCTTTTGCTCCTTTTCATTTTCAGAAACCAGAATTTCTCGCATATAATCAATCCATTTCTTTTCCAGCCTTGGCTGTTTTAAAGTTAAGTATAGAATTTCCTTAGGAACTTTATCAGAATAAAATCAGGAATAACCCGACTCATAGCATAGAAAAGCTTCATGGAAAAGCCATAAACAGATACGGGTCGCTTCAATACGCTATCCATCAGTGCCTGCATGGCAACTTTTTTGGGCTTTGCCATAAAGAAGGACTTTGCGAAACGAAGCTTCCCTTCATTTCCCGCCACCTTGAAAAATTCCGTATCCACAGGTCCCGGACATACTGCGGTGACACCAATCTCTCTTTCCCTAAGCTCTTCTCTTAAGGACAAGGAAAAGGAGTAGACATAAGACTTCGTTGCAGCATAGACCGAAAACTCCCTTTGCGGTAAAAATGCCGCAGCTGACGCAATCTGAATGATTCTGGATTTCCTCCTCATAAACGGAAGCGAATATACGGTAAAAGCAGTCAATGCCTTACAATTTAAATCAATCATCTTAAGCTGTTCCGATTCGGAAAGTTTCTCCGTCTCCCCCAATTTACCAAAGCCCGCAGCATTGACCAAAAATAAAATTGAGGGCTTATCCTTCGTTAATGCGCTGCGGTATTCCTCTATTCCTTCTTTCTCTGTTAAGTCATAAGAAAAGATTCGAGTAGGACAAAACAGTTGATTCGCAATCTTTTGCAGTTCATCCTTTCTTCTGGAAAATAGCCAGAATTCCTCTACGGCAGGAATTCTATCCTGTATGGCAAAACAAATCTCTTTTCCAATTCCCGAGCTTGCTCCTGTTATTACCGCTATGTTCATACGCCACCTCTTTTAGATATTGATTATTCCGTCTGTAAGTATAACTATCAATGCACAAAAGCTGATTCAAATATAAAAGAAAAGCCTAAGAATCATATGCACTTAAGCTTGATTCCTAGACTCTTATCATGCTGCGGGAGATGGGACTTGAACCCACACGCCCAACCGGACACAAGATCCTTAGTCTTGCCTGTCTGCCATTCCAGCACTCCCGCACAACAAAAGGTATACTACCATAATGTTGCGCGGCTTGCAAGAACTTTTTCAAAGAATCAATATCTTAGTTGGAATCATTCTCCTTAGAATCTTCCTTTACTTCCTCTTCAACCTGTTTTTTTCTTGACCTGCTCGGCCTTCTTCTACTTTTTTTCTTTACTTCTATATTATTGTCCGTTTTCTCCGTTTCCCTTTTTTCTACATCTTTTTTAGTACCTTGGGTTTGCATATCTTTTTTAACAATTTCTGGATTTTGAGAGTCTTTATCCTCGGAATCTTTCTTTTTCGAATCCTTCTTCTTTAGATTCTCCCTCTTTGGATTTTCCTTCTTCGGATTCCCCTTCTTCGGATCTTCCTTTTTCGAATCTTTCTTCTCCAAATTTTCCTTCTTAGGATTTTCCTCCTTTGGATCTTCCTTCTTTGGATCTTCCTTATCTAACCCCGGTTTTTCAGGATTATTCCCCGTCGAAGACACCCCCTTATCCTTTCTGTCCTTCGGAGCACTTTGCTTTGTTTTCTTCTCTATAGCTCCTTTTTCGGGAACAAGAGGTAACTCTGCCTCTCCGGAAACTTCTTTATTGTCTTTACTTTCTATCTTTTCTTTACTATCTTTACTTTCTGTTCCTTCTTCCGTCTTCTTTCCACTATGCCTTCTTCGGGAGTTTCTTCTTCTCTTCTCTTTCTTTCCTTCTGTAATATCATTTTCCTCTTCCGCTAACAATGTGCTTTCCCCAACAGAAGACTGATCCAATCTATCTTCTAATTCTTCTTCCACTTTTATCATGGCTTTTTTTACAGCATCCCAGACATAACGAACTTGATTTCGGTGCCGCTTTGAATGTTTGTGCAGTTTCCGGTTTTGGTAATTCTTCTAAGAGTACACTTCCGTTCATGGAGGAAGATTCTTCCTTTTTCACTTCTTCCTCTGCAATAGAGTTTATACTGCTCGGCAGGTTTGCCTCAGAAAGCAATACCTTTTCCGGAAAAGATTGTTTTACATTCTTCTCCGCTAATGTTTTATTCTGATTTTCACCATCCAACTCCGGTGAACTTTCAATCTCTACTACGTCTACTGAATCTTCCTTCGCTATAAGATTTTCCTCTTCCAAGAACTCCTTTAAATTCTCAAGCTCGTTATCTGTCAGTGTATATTCCTCCTCTTGAGAAGGTTTAGCAAGAGGATTCGGGAGAATATCCACAGGATTCAAATGACTACTCAAATCGTAATTCACCTGTCTGCCTCTCCTCCAGAATCGATTTCTACTCAAAGTAGGTCTTGTAGGGATATTGTTCATGGTTTCAAAAGCCTCCGTAAGAAGCGCTTTCTGACTTCTTTCCTTGGCTCTTCTGATTCGTTCATCATCATTGGCAATGGAATGGAGGAAACACTCCTCAATTGTTTCTCCAAGAAGAATTTCCGCTCCTCTTAAGCTGTGCCAGAAATCTCGAACCGCTGCATACCCCTTATCCTTGGAAACAATGCAAATCTTTTCCCCCGTATCGAGAAACATGCCCGTTGTAGACGCAATATACATATCTAAAGCATTGCTGTGTTGCTTTAGAAGCTTCACCATCCGCACATGGACGTTCTTTGCTTTTAAATCGTCCACTACTCCCTTATTCACAGCAGAATTTTCGTCACTATAATACACCACCAGAGTGTCCTGTTCATTGAGATATTCTACCCCCTGAAACCCGCTGGCATGCGTATTCTCAAAATCAATTAAAATAATCACTTTTTTCTCCTTCCGGGAAGCATCGCATATCAAATAAACTATGCATTCCTATCCGGATTATCTCCTGTCAAAAAACTATAGAAATCACCATCATCTAATTTTCTTAAAATGAATTTTGTTTTTTCCAAAGGATAAGGTACTTCTTCTTCCTTACAATACAGAATTTCCGAAATCATCACCACTGTTTCCGCATTTTCCTGTCTGCTACTTGGAACCAATACAAAGTCTCCTACTGCCAGATTATCTTCCCTACTCCTATAATAATAGCTTTTCCCATTCGGTTCAAAAATACAGGAAAGATAAATATGTTCATCTTTTTTCACCCCGTGATGATACAATCCGGAATCAAAAATAGTTCCGAACACGCCGTAATAGGCCAGTGTTTTATGAAAGTCCTCCAACAAATCATCCCAGTCATCCGGCAATCCGTATCGATCATACGTTCTTCTAAGTACTTGCCTTTTTCCATTTTCAAAATACAGACATATTGTTATCTTTGCAGAATCATCCGCCTCTTCCTCCGGCAAATCACTTTCACTGAAATTGGTGAAATACCGTTCTATATTTCCCAAAAGATAATCCACTATATTGGGTATATTGTACTCGTGCTTAACCGTGAAAACACCATTGGTAAATTGTTGATACAGGAGCTTCTTGCTCTCTCTGGAAACAGATAAAAAATCTCTGTATTCCACCTCTACACAATTCTCTTCCCTACTGACAGGATTCCAAAAAATCTGCTCCCGAATGTCTTTCACATCCATGGTAAATTCCATAAGGCCGTTAAAGCGTGAATGATCCATATCCGCCGTAAGCTTCGCAATGGCCTCCATCAATTTCTCCCAGTCCTTAGGAAAAACATTTGATCCCTGAAATTCTTTCGCTTCTCTGTTTTTTTCTTTGTAGAAAAGATACCAACGAGAAGAAAGCTTCTGTTCTTTCGAACGGTCCTTCTTCTCTTCAAAATACTGTTCTTTCCACCGGTAAAGATGCAAGTTGTCCAGGCTTTCTAAAAAAGAGGAGGCAGAATCTCTGGAAACATTTAAAACAAGGGAAGGTCCATTGTCATACTCTGTTGAATCATAGGAGTATTTTAATCTTCCATTTTTCATCCATATATTCAGAGAACTCTCTCCCACACCCAGACCGTCCAACTTTAGGTTCAGATATTCCAGCATGTGCTTCCTCCTTTCTCCTGAATAATTTTATTATACAATATTTGGGATACTTGAAAAGAAATATATTGGAAAATTGAAGAAATTGAATCAAAAATAAAATAGCACATTAGAAAAAACACATAGTTTTTCTATCTTGCTTTTTCTTAGACGAAAAAAGCTCCAAATCCTTATATCCATAAGAATCCAGAGCCTTTAGCGACGAGGATGGGACTTGAACCCACAACCCACGGACGTGAGCACCAACTTTCCAGGCTGGCCGACTACCATTATCACACCTCGTCAAAACAGCTTGTTCACTTTACCACAGGACAGGGTAAAGTGCAAGCCTTTTATTTAAATCTTTCCATTTTTCTCAGAGTTATTTAGCTGTTTTCACGTAAAATCTTATCAACAAGTTCCAAAAACTCTTCTCTTCCAGACTTTGTTTCCGCAGAAAACGGAATCATCATACAGTCTTTCGAAGCCCCGAGTTTTTCACGTATCTCTTTTATCGCCTTTGCGTGTTGAGAGCGCTTCAGCTTATCCATCTTAGTAATGATTACAATTGGTTCATAACCTGTTGCGGCAAGAATCCACTGAAACATCTGTAAATCCATTTCGTTCGGAACTCTGCGTGAATCCAAAAAGAAGGATTACCTCTTCGATATCCTCTCCTTCAGAAAGATACCGTCGAATTAAGCGATCCCACTTTTTCCTGTTCTACCGGTCCTGTCTTCGCATAGCCGTAGCCGGGTAAATCGACCAGAAAAAAAGCGTCATTTACAGCATAAAAAAATTAATGGTTCTGGTCTTACCCGGTGTAGAAGAAGTTCTGGCAAAAGACTTTCTCTGTAACAAGGCATTTACAAAAGAGGATTTCCCTACATTGGAACGACCTGCAAGGACAAATTCCGGTTTTCCTGTCTTGGGAAGTACAGACTTAACTCCACAAACATAAGGAAGGTCAACAGAACGAATCAGCATATTATCCCCTCTTTTTTTGGAGGCCTTTTTTTCTCTTTCAGACCATCCTGATTATTGGATTGGAACGACTCATAGCGTTCTCTTCTCTTTTGTGCATCCATAGTAAGACGCGGTTTCGCATGTTCCTCCACAACTTCCTTTGTTATCTCCACATCGGAAATTTCTTCATCAGAGGGAATATCATACATAATATCCATCATCATGCCTTCCATGATAGAACGTAGACCTCGAGCTCCTGTTTTTCTCAGTACCGCCTTTTCTGCAATAGCAGTCACTGCATCATCCCTAAAGGACAGCTCTACACCATCCATCTCAAAAAGTTTCTGATATTGTTTTACCAAAGCATTCTTTGGAACAGTCAAAATCCGCTTTAAACTCTCCGTATCGTGACTGGATAACTCTACATCCACAGGAACACGACCGATAAACTCCGGAATTAATCCAAATTTTGTTAAATCCTCCGGTTGAACCTGCTTTAATACATCATCATAATTATCCTTGTTTTTCTCTACAATTTCCGCACCAAATCCAATAGATCCGGAAGCAATACGCTTTTCAATGATGTGTTCCAGACCGTCAAAGGCACCTCCACAAATGAAGAGAATGTTGGTCGTATCAATTTGAATTAGCTCCTGCTGAGGATGTTTTCTTCCACCCTGCGGCGGTACGGATGCAACGGTTCCTTCCAATATCTTTAGTAAAGCCTGTTGTACACCTTCACCGGATACATCACGCGTGATAGAAACATTCTCCGACTTTTTGGTAATCTTATCAATTTCATCAATGTAAATGATTCCAATTTCCGCTCTTGCCACATCGTAATCCGCAGCTTGAATGAGCTTCAGTAAAATATTTTCTACATCCTCTCCCACATATCCTGCTTCTGTCAAGGCCGTAGCATCTGCAATAGCAAAGGGAACACCCAGGATTTTTGCAAGGGTCTGCGCAAGATAGGTTTTTCCCGTACCAGTCGGTCCAATCATCAGAATATTAGACTTTTGCACATCTATATCCCGTACCTTGGAAGTGATGCGTTTGTAGTGATTATAAACCGCAACAGAAAGAACCTTCTTCGCCTCCTCCTGCCCGATAACATATTCATCCAGAAAATCCTTGATTTCCTTTGGTTTCAATAGATGCAACTCGGAAACATCGCTGCCACTCTCATCTCCCAACATTTCCTCATCAAAAATCTCCTGACAAAGCTCAACACATTCATCACAGATATAGGTATTGTTTAAGCCGGCAATCATTTTTCTGACTTGCTTGGAAGATTTTCCGCAAAAGGAGCATCTTACCTTATCATCCGGTTTCATAGCCATCTCTTATTTTTTCTCCTCTATCTCACTACGTTTTTTGAAAATATGGTCAACAAGTCCATACTCCAGTGCCTGTTCCGCAGACATCCAGTGGTCTCTTTCTGTATCTTCCATAACCTTTTCCACAGGCTGATTACAATTTTCCGCAAGAATCTTGGCAAGGTTTTTCTTTGTACGGAGAATCCACTCTGCCGTAATCTGAATCTCCGTTGCCTGACCTTGCGCACCGCCGGAAGGCTGATGAATCATCACCTCCGCATTCGGGAGAATCATTCTCTTCCCTTTCGCTCCGCCGGCAAGAAGAAAAGCTCCCATAGAAGCCGCCATTCCTACGCAGATCGTGGATACGTCACACTTAATATACTGCATGGTGTCATAAATTCCCATACCTGCAGTAACGGACCCGCCCGGAGAATTGATATAAAGAAATATATCCTTATCCGGATCCTCCGACTCCAGGAAAAGAAGTTGTGCAATGACCAAAGAAGCCGTATCACTGTTTACTTCATCTCCAAGAAAAACAATACGCTCATTCAAAAGTCTTGAAAAGATATCGTAGGAACGTTCTCCTCTACTGGTAGACTGAATAACATAGGGTATTGTCGTTATATTATGTGGAAATAAGTAATCTTTCATCTGTTACCTCCTAATAGACCTTATTTTCTCTTATATTAACACAGAAATTTATCTTTCCGTTTAAACCGTTGGTTTAAGAAACTGTAAATATTTTGTGAACTGAAAGAGCGGTGTTGTGATAACACCGCTCCATAGGATTATCTACATTATCCAAAAGAATAATTCTCGGATGAGTCCGAAATAGAAGTAAGCCATACAGATTTATACTTTTACTTATACTTATGCTTCTTCCTTCTCCGCCTTTTCTTCCTTCTTTGTCTTCTTCTCAGCCTTTACAAGCTTTGCCTTTTCAACCAACGCATCAATAGTAGCCTGAATGCTTAACTCTCTCTTGATAGAAGCCTTCTGAGAATCTGTGATAGTCTTTACAAAATCTTCTTTCTTCATACGATACTGATCGCTGATTCTCTGTAATTCTTCCTCAAGTTTTTCATCAGAAGCCTCAATTCCCTCTTTTTTCTGAATCGCATCCAGCACCAAAGAAGTCTTGATATTCTGTACAGCAGATGCTCTCATCTGCTCTTTTAAGGCCTGCTCTGTAAGCCCGGTAATCTGCATGTACTGTTCCATCGGAATGCCCTGCTGTTCCATGCGTCTTGCATAATCATAGAACATCTGATCAAGCTGCGTAGCCACCATAGGCTCGGGAAGTTCTACTTCCGCATTCTCGACCACCTTGGCAATAACGTGACTCTCTACCTCAGATCCGGCTCTCTTTTCCTTCTCTTCCTTAATCTGCTTCTTAATGTCCTTCTTATACTCATCCAAGGTATCGAACTCGGAAACCTCGCTGGCAAACTCGTCATCCGCCTTCGGAACCTGCTTCTCTTTAACAAGCTTTACCGTAACTTTGAAGAGTGCTTCCTTACCGGCAAGATCCTTTGCTCCGTAGTTCTCCGGGAAGGTGACCTTAACATCTACATTATCCCCCGCTTTAGCTCCGATTAACTGATCCTCAAAGCCGGGAATAAAGGTACCGGAACCGATAGTAAGAGGATAGTCCTCTCCTCTTCCGCCTGCAAACTCCTTGCCATTTACAGAACCGACAAAGTCAATAGTAGCAATATCGTTCTTCTTAATGGCGCGGTCTACATCAATCATTCTGGAATTCTTCTCCAGCTCTCTATTCAATCTCTCGGTAACTTCCTTGGCAGAAACGGATACATCTGCCTTTCAGCTTCTACGCCAAAATACTCACCCAGTTTTACTTCAGGACGAACGGCAACAGAAGCGGTAAATACCAAATCCTTGCCTTCTTCAAGCTCTTTGATTTCAATTTCCGGACGAGAAACAATATCCAGACCCGACTCGGCAGCTGCTTCAGGATAATGACGATCCAATACTTCATTTAATGCAGCATCATAGAAAACCTGTGCTCCGTAAGCCTTTTCAATCATCTTTCTTGTTGCTTTTCCCTTACGAAATCCCGGAACATTATAACGAGATTTTGTTCTCTGATAGGCACTTTCCACTGCCTTTTCAAATTCTTCCGCAGCTACCGTAACGGTAAGCTTTGCCATGCTTTTCTCAAGATTTTCTACTTTTACGCTCATTGCGCATACCTCCAAAAATATTCTTTCTTTACGAGCCCTGCGCAACTGCTACAAGATCTCATTTTTTCGGGCTCCGTTAAAGCAGAGCCTACGAGGGACAAGTATAGCATTTCTCTAAGATTCTTGCAAGAAAAAGAGGAAAAATCCGCCTCCTGTAAAGGAGAAGAATCCAACTTTCGCTTAGTCCTTCCCTTTAATTTCTCAAAGCCAGATCCGCATTGCTATTTCCGGGTTCTTCCGTAAGTTCTCGGTTGAACCACTCCGGTGCCGAAAAGTTCTCCGCTTCTTCTTTTGAGGGAAATTCCACTTCGGCATAAATCAAGCCTTCCAGCTTTCCTTTAAAAATATCCAATTCAATCTTATATTTTCCGAACGGCAAAATGTAACGTCTCTTTTCAATAAGTCGCCCTTCTATCTTCCCTTTTAGGCTCTCGTATGCCTCAGCTGTAAGAGGAAGATTATACTCCTCTCTTTCTAAAAGCCCCCTCCCTTTATAGGAAAGCATGTAGTGGCTCTCTCCACTTTTTTTTATTGATTTTCGAATTCGTATAACCGGAACAGCACAGAGATAGCCCTGGCTAATATCCCGATAGTCAAAATCCTCCAGATGAATGCAGTCTTGCTTTTTTAAAATTTCTTCCTTTACCAGCCACTTTCTCTCTATTTCCAGTCCCATTTATACTCCTCTGTTTTTGCTATAGCATTGCATCCATATAAAAATTCCCCAGACTAGATCTTCAAATTTTAATCATGAATATCTACATGGTTTGATTATGAATATCTACATGGTTTGATTATGAATATCTACATGGTTTGATTATGAATATCTGCGTTGTTAATCATATCGTGTATTCCTCCTATATACTACGCCTTCTCAAGGATTATGAAAAGTACAAAAAAGACTGAGCATAGCTCAGCCTTTTTTAATATATTTCTTTAGCGAAATAAAATCTTCAAACTATTTCTTCGAAACGAAGATTTTCATTGAGAACCGCTTCAAAAACAGATTATAGAATTATTCCTCTTCGCTTGCAGCAGCTACATCTACATCAGCAGTATCCTGCTCATCTTCCGGAAGAAGTGCCTTGATGGAAAGAGAAATCTTGTGATTATCTACATCAAGATCAACCACTCTTGCCTCGATTTCCTGGCCCGGCTCAAGTACATCGGACGGCTTGTTTACATGATCCTTGGAAATCTGAGAAACATGCAAAAGCGCATCGATTCCCTTATCCAGCTCGATGAATGCACCAAAGTCGGTCATTCTTGCAACTTTTCCCTTTACGATCTCACCTACAGCGTACTTGCTCTCAGCATCCTTCCACGGATTCTCGTTCGGGAACTTTCTGGTAAGAGCGATTCTCTCTCCGCTGATTTCCTTAACCAAAACTTCTACTTCCTGTCCCGGCTTAAAGAGCTTCTTCGGATTCTCGATTCTTCCCCAGCTCATCTCGGAGATGTGAAGCAGTCCATCTGCTCCTCCAAGATCGATAAACGCACCAAAGTCTGTAAGGTTCTTCACTACACCGGTACGAACATCGCCTTCGGCGAGCTCAGAGAAAAGCTTGTCGTGCTGCTCCTTCTTCTGTGCAGACATAATCTGCTTTCTGTCACCGATGATTCTTCTCTTGGCCGGATTAAACTCTGTAATTACAAACTGAATATCCTGTCCCTGATATTTATTTAAATCTCTCTCAAAGCTATCGGATACCAAAGATGCGGGAACGAAGATTCTTGCTCCGTCAACTTCTACATTCAGTCCGCCCTTTACTACCTGCACTACTTTTCCTGTAAGGATAGCATTCTCTTCGAAAGCCTTTCTTAATTCCTCGGAAGCCTTAGACTGTAAAGCATCTCTGTGGGAAAGCACGACCTGACCTTCCCCGTCGTTAACCTTCTTAACCTTACACTCAATTTCGTCTCCTACCTTTACAACGGTAGTAAGATCCAACTGGTTGTCTGCACTGTAATCACTTCTTGTCATGATTCCATCGGACTTATAACCGATGTTCAATGCAATCTCATCAGGCTTTACACTGATGACTGTTCCCGTAACGATTTCTCCTGCGTGAACCGACTTTAATGATTCTTCAAGCAATTGTTCAAAACTCATTTCTGACATAAGTTAGAACCTCCTCTATAATTTCTTTTGGGGTGCTTGCCCCTGCTGTGATACCTACGTTGCGAATCGCTTCATCCGAGTTGAATTTGAGATCTTTCACCGTTTGTATCAGCTGGGTGTTAGGACAAATCGCCTTGCATATCTCATATAACTTTTTTGTGTTAGATGAACTGCTTCCTCCGATAACCACCATGGCATCGGACTTACCAGCTAATTCCCTTGCTTCTGACTGACGTTCGAAAGTTGCGTTGCAAATCGTATTGATAACAGAAGTATGATACCCCTTTTTTTTAAAAGTTTCAAGAACTACTTTGAATTTGTCAATATTGAAAGTCGTTTGCGCAACGACAAAAATATTTTTACCTTCTCCATCAGGAAGCGCTTTCACATCTTCCAGACCCTTCAATGCTCTGACATCGCCTTCTCCCCAGCCAAGAATTCCCTGAATCTCCGGATGCTCCGGGTCTCCCATAACGATAACGGATTCTCCTTTTTTACTGTGTTCTGCAACAAGTTTCTGAATCTTTCGTACAAAAGGACAGGAACTGTCTACCATTTTCAAGCCTTTTTTTTCCAAGCTTTCATAGATTTCTTTCCCTACACCATGTGCCCGAATAACCACTATGCCTCGTTCAAGCCCTTTTAATTCCGAAAGGCTCGTCAATACTTGTACACCGCGCTTCTCTAATTCTTCTACAATTCTTTCGTTATGCACAATCGGTCCATAAGTATAAATTGGAAGCCTTTCGGCGAGTTCCTTTTTCTCTTCCTCTTCCAATACTCGATAAACGGCCTCAACCGCACGATCCACACCAAAGCAAAGCCGGCACTTTTTGCAAGGACAACCGCCATATCATGCCTCGCTTCCCACACAGTAACTAAGGATACAATCCACGACCTCATCTATGCTTAAATTTGAGCTGTCAATTAAAATTGCATCTTCGACCTGTTTCAAAGGCGCCACAGCGCGGTTCATATCTCTCTCATCTCTTTTTTTTACTTCGTCTAAAATTGTTTCATAGTCTGCAGACTCTCCCTTTTCCTGAAACTCCAGTGTTCTTCTTTTTGCACGCACTTCACAAGACGCGGTCAGAAAGAACTTTTTATTGGCATGGGGAAGTACTACGGAACCGATGTCTCTCCCGTCCATCACGCAGGAATGTTGCCTTGCCACATTCCTCTGTAAATCCAGGAGCTTCTCTCGAACGGAAGCATACTGTGAAATCACGGAAGCCCCCTCGCCTATTTCCGAAGTACGAATATAGGCACTGCAATCCTCGCCGTTGGAAAGAACCTTTTGTACACCGTCCTCATAAAGAAGCTCAACATCTATATTCTTGATTTCTTCTTCCACTGCCTTTTCATTCACGAAAGGAACCCCTTTTTGCAAAAGCCCGAAGGCCAATCCTCTGTACAAGGCTCCTGTATCCACGTAATAATAGCCCAAACTTTTTGCTACAGCCTTGGCAATCGTGGATTTTCCAGCCCCTGCAGGTCCATCTATGGCAATTGAGTATGGCATAATATTCTCCTTTTTCTCTTTGATTCTGCGAGCTTTTTATACGATTTGTATTTCCTGCTCCTTTTATGTTTTTTCTCTTTTTTATGTTATTTGCTCTTTTTTATGTTTTTTGTTTTTTCGTTATGTATTCTGTTCTTTCTTCATATTTCCGCATTTCTTTTTGTCCATGTATCCATTAGTCCGGGTATCCATATTTCACAATAACTGTAGGGCAAGAGACTCACCCGCAGACTTTCCGGCAAGATATCCTGTGGAAAAGGCAATCTGCATATTATACCCGCCCGTATAGGCATCCACATCGATGACTTCTCCTGCAAAATAGAGTCCAGGAACCGACTTCACTTCCATGGTTTTCTTGGAAAGAGCCCTTGTATCAATACCGCCTATGGTAACAATGGCTTCCTTATAGTCTCCTGTAGCGGCAATCGTAAAACTAAAACGATGAAAGAGCTTTAAAATCTTTTTTCGTTCCTCTTTCTTACATTCAGAAGCCTTTTTTTCCAAAGTGACCCCTTCTTTTTCCAAGCGTTTTAAAAAGGTCGGAAATAGCTGCTTAGGGAGCTTCTCCTTGATCAAATCTTTGATACTTTCTTTTCCTCTCATTTCACATTCCGCTAAGAAAGAGGAATCGAAATCCTCCATTTCTCCCTTTAAATCAATGACTATCGTGAAACTCCCCATAGGAGATTCATGAATCGCCGGGGAAAGCTCTGCAGAAAGGGAAAGAACGGTCGGACCGAATACGGAGTCCTTTTGAAAATAAAGTTCTCCCGTCTTTTTCCCATATACCTTCCCTTTTTCATCTTCCACGCTAGCCACAATATGCTTTAGCTTCAGCCCGGAAAGAGAAAAAATATCCTCTTCCAAAACTTCCATTTTTACTAAAGACGGATAGAGCTTTGTAACCGGAATAGACAGTTCTTTGGCAAAACGGTAGCCGTCTCCGGTAGAACCGGTAGAGGGATAAGAAAGACCGCCTGTAGCAAGAATAAGCTTTTTTGTATCAATTTCCTTGTTTCCAATCCGGCACAGGAAGCCTTCTTCCTTTCTTTTGATCACTTTCAAAGTCTGATTGCATTCCACCTTAACGGCGTATTTTTTTAAGGCGGATTTTAATGCATCGGTTAACGAATAGGCCTTATTGCTGACAGGGAAAATTCTTCCTCCTCGCTCTTCTTTTAAAGCACAACCGTTTTTCTCAATAAAGTCCATCAAGTCTCTATTGGAAAGAGCCCGAAAAGCAGGATAAATAAAGCGAGGATTTCTCAAAAAATGCGAAAAAAACTGTTCTTCTTCGCAGCTATTAGTTAGATTTCCCCTTCCTTTTCCGGTAATAAAAAGCTTTTTCCCAAGTTTTTCATTTTTTTCAATCAAGAGAACTTCAGCAGTTTTATTCACCTGTCTTGCAGAAATCGCCGCCATCATTCCTGCAGGCCCGCCGCCAACCACAATAATATCCACTTTTCTCCCTTTTATCTCTTTCTTAGTTTTTCCAAACGGTTCTTTTTTAAGTCTATTAAAGCACTACTTGCTGTCTCTTGTTATGATTCCTGTTCTTTTTAACCGCTTTATTTGTTTGGAAGCTCCCTCTATTTTTTAGCAGGCAATGCAGAAAGTACAAACATATTATAAATAGCTTTGATAGCCGCCTCAAAGTTTTCATTCTTTACACCGATGATGATATTGTACTCGGATGAACCCTGGTCAATCATCTTGATGTTAATGTATTCATGGGCAAGAGCAGAGAAGATTCTACCTGCAACACCGCGAGAAGACTTCATTCCTCTTCCCACAACCGCAATCAGAGAAAGATCCGATTCCAACTCAATGAGATCCGGATTCACCGCTCTCTGAATCCCTTGCAATACCTTTTGCTCGTGAGACTCCAGCTCCTCCTGATGAATAAAGAGTGTCAAGGTATCAATTCCGGAAGGCGTATGCTCTACGGAAATACCATTCTCTTCAATAACGGAAAGAACCTTTCTGATAAAGCCGATTTCCGCATTCATCATTGCTTTTTCAATATTAATGGAACAGAAATTCTTCTTTCCGGCAATACCGGTGATAATAAAGCGAGGCTTTTTCAGTGTATTGGCCACAATCATAGTCCCATGATCCTCAGGAGCATTGGTGTTCTTAATCTGAATGGGAATTCCCTCTTTTCTTACCGGGAAAATCGCGTCTTCATGCAAAACCCCTGCCCCCATATAGCTTAATTCTCGAAGCTCTCTATAGGTAATATAATCAATAACCTCCGGATTCTCTACGATATGAGGATCAGAAACTAAAAATCCGGAAACATCGGTCCAGTTTTCGTATAAGTCTGCATAAACGGCTGCGGCAACAAGAGAACCTGTCACATCGGAACCGCCTCTACTAAAGGTTACAACTTCCCCTTTTTCATTGACACCGTAAAAACCGGGAATAACCGCATATTCCAGAGAGGAAAGAACGGACTTCGCCACCTCCTCCGTTTTTTTGAAATCACAGGATTCTCCGGAAAAGAAAATTAAGTCTTCCGCATCAACAAAAGGAAATCCCAAGTATTCCGCCATAACACGTGCATTTAAATATTCTCCTCTGGATGCAGCGTAGTCTAGGCTGGCCCCCTCTGTAAGCTTTCCCACTATTTCCGCAAAGTCTTCATCCAAAGAAATGGATAAAGACAAATTATCAATGATTTCCTGATAACGCTTCTTAATCTTCTCTACAATGCTCTCTACTTTTTTCTTTTCCTGGACTGCCCCATATAAGGAAATAAAAAGGTCGGTCACTTTAATATCCCTGCTATCTCTTTTCCCCGGTGCGGAAACCACGATGTATTTTCTATCCCGGTCAGCCATCACAATGTTTTTTACCTTTTCAAACTGTTCACTGCTCGCGCAGGAGCTTCCTCCAAATTTTGCCACTTTAAGCATATATTAATTCCCTTTCACTAAAAAACATCTAAACATGATACACAAAAAGAATGGGAAAATTGTATCATTTTCCCATTCATGAAACAAGACAAGATTTATTCTTCGCAAATATATGTCGCAAAACCTTCTTTTGCTTTAAATTGTACGACTTAAATCCTATTTGCAATTTATTCATTTCGTATTGCCGCAAGCGGACTGAGCTTCATGGCACGCACAGAGGGGAAGTATCCCGAAAGCATGCCCACAAGCATCGCAAATACGATGGCAAAAATCGCCAGCCAAAGCGGAATAGTGGAAATATTTCCACCGCCCCCGCCGGTATAGCTGTCCACCATATCTCCTCCGCCGGTAGCCAGCATATTGATGATTAGAGATACTGCATAGCTTAGAACAATGCCGACTATTCCTCCGAGGATTCCGATTAAAGCGGATTCCGTCAGAAACATATTGCGAATATCTCCCATATCACAGCCCAAGACTTTCATCACTCCAATTTCCTTGGTTCGTTCAAAGATGGACATCATCATGGTATTCATGATACCGATTGCCGCAACAAGGAGAGAAACCGCACCGATTCCACCCAGTACAAGCTGCGTTGTCTTAATCTGCTCCTGTGCCTGCTTTAGCCACTCCACCTGCGAATAACAGGAGTAGCCCATATCCGTAATCTGCTTCTGTACATCGGCTACATTGTTCATATTATCAACAAAGACATAGGCCTGGTCATAGGAGTAGTAACGTAAGGGCTTTCCGTTTTTCCGGTCTTCGGATTCGGTACTAAATTTTTCTTATAAATCTTTTTCAGGAAGGCCTTTAAACTATCCAAATCGGCATATACATAGCTTGAGTCCTCGCTATAGTCCTCTGCGCTTCCTTCCATTACTCCCACTGTTTTTATGATATATTTTTTTTGCGGCTTATCCTGGCCGCCTTCATTCTGTGTTGCACCGTTTTTACTCGTATCCTGCACTTCCGGGAAAATGTAGAAAAGCGTATCCTTCATCGGATCTATTGTGTAATTCTTATCCCAGTTGTTTCCCTTGTGAAAAGAACCTGCTACGGTATTGCCGTATATCAAACCGAGTTCGGCATCTCCCTTCTTCGGAAAGGTACCTTCCTTCAGCTTCATTTGTTGAAAATATGCCTGAGAAACACCGCGCACACTGAAATCTCCCTGCAGAGCACCGACCTTCGCCGTAACATAAATTTCAAGTGAAGGAGATGTGCCGGTAACATGCGGAATAGATTCAAAGGACTTAATACTGTCATCGGTCAGTTCCACTTTATTTTTCGCATTCTCTCCCATACCGCCATAGTTCGTAATCGTAATCATCGTAAGAGAACCGGCACTCTGAAAAGAACGCAAAAGGTTTTCACTCATACCAAGACCGAGACTTACCATGACTACGATAGAAGCTGTACCGATAACTACACCGAGTACCGTCAGTAAGGTTCTTATCTTTCTTCTTCTAAGATTGGATAAAGCCAGAAGAAATAAGTCTAGTAACTTCATTATTTTTTCTTTCCTTTATTCTTTTTCACAAAATACGAAGCTGCACCAACTGCTGCAACTGCCAGAATCACGCCTGCTATCGGTATCGGGAAGGAGGACTTCGGCTCCTGGACATCCATTTTATCCATATCATCCGTAGCCGGTGTTTCTTCCTGTTCCGTAACGGTCAGGTTAATCTCCGTTTTCTCGGTGAATTTATTCCCGTTTACATCCTCATACTGAATTTCTACCGGAATTGTATCATTATCCTCTGTGGCCTTAATAGCGGAAAGCATGACATCCACATTCCCCGTTTCTCCGGGTTTTATATTTCCCACATAGGAGGTCGCTTTCTTAATGTAATCACTTTGGAAGGTTGCTGTTACATTATAAAGAATCACCTTTCCGGTGTTATTGATTCCAAACATGGCATTGGACTCACTGCCTACACTTACCGATTCCGGTGTTACACTGAAATTAGAAAATCCCATACGAGCATTCTGGTTTACCGGAATATCGATATCCACCTTCTCCTCCGCATTCTTAAAAGCGGGAGAATCGTATTTCATTAATAGTCATAACATAGGACTTGGGGTCTACACCGGCATTGGCTTTCACATTTAAAGTAAGTTCCGTTTCCGCTCCTGCTGCCAAAGAATTCACCACAAAGGAATTGGCTCCGTCGGCAATAGCAAACACAGCCGTATCCTGACTCTTCTCCGAGGTTAAAGTAAAGAGAATATTGCTTGCCGCAATAGAGGTGGACGCGTTTTTCATCGTCAAGAAAAGCTTAAATTCCTGTCCTGCATAAACCTTCTCGGGCTCTGTTCTATAAGAGCTCACAATCAGTCTTGCCTTTGTTCTGTCATTGACATTAAAGTCTCCGAGCTTTTCCTGATCTGCCTGAATCATAGTAGCATTACGAATATTGACATAAAAAGAATAAGTATCGCTAATCGTAACATTTCCTCCCGGTGCAGACTTATAGCTCACTGTATAGGAAAGCGGATAATAGCCGCTTGCAGTATTGGATTTAATGGCCATAGAATATTCCGGGCTGATGGTTTCACCCGGATTTACCACGGTAAAATCTCTGTCATAATTTGCCTCATTTATAGCAAATGGAAAATCCTTTTGTGCGTCCGACTTCGGATTTGCCGTAAGCTGAACGGCATCCTTCTCGGAAAGAGTAGTATTCAGCTTTACCTTAACGTCATAAAGAGCATTTCTGCTTTGATTTCTGAAGTTAACAGAAAAGTTCATTACAGCCGGATAATTTCCGCTCGGAGTCAACTGATTCTCTCCGACAATAAAAGTCTTTTCTACCTGCTTGGTTCCGGAGTCCTTTACCTCTCCGCTCTCCGTAATAAAAACATTGACAAATTCGGTACGGTTCTGCTCCTGTCCGTTTCCATCAGTATACCAAATAGTAAAGGGTACACCGAAGTATCCGTCGCTGCTATTTCCCGCACTGTCTTTCATCTTTAAAGCATCCGAACGAACATTTACAGTAAAGCTGAGTTCCTGATACTCTCCTTTTTTCAGACTGGACAAGGTCTTTTCTTGTGTAAATAAGGAAGCATTTACCTCAAAAGGATAAACACCGCCGTCTACCGGATATACGTAATTTAACCCGTTTTTATAGGCATTGTTCTTTCCTGCTTTATATCCCTCGTCCCATGCGTCCTTTTGTGCCTCTCCCTGCTCATCATCCTCTCCGGCATTTTTGTAGGGATTATCCTTATTCGTTCTTGAAGGACTGTTCTTCGTTGTAAGGTAGCTTTGGTCGTTGGAAAGACGAACACGAACATTCTTGATCTCATCCGTGTTGGGATTCGCCAGTCCGTTTACACCGTTATAACCCACACGCACCTTTACTTCCATCTGCTGCCCGGGATAGCCTGTAGGGATATTTTGTACATCATGAAAAAATGTATTTAAGTTGGTATTGACGTAAGATGCATAGGACTTCTTCTCCATAAGAAAGACAAAGAGCATGGAAAAACTTAAAAGTAAAAGAAGCATCCCTCTAACTGTCTTCTTCAAAAATCCGTTTTTTCCGCCATCCCTTACATTTTCTCTATTAACTGTGTTTTTCATCATTCTCTCCCTCACTCTTTTTCTCTGTATTTAAGGGATGCACCACCGTAAAGGGTCTCTCCCCGTTTTTTTCTAAAATTTCTTCCTCTATCTTACTGCCTTCTCTAAGTACTGTTTCCACGATTCTTCCGTCCACGATTCGAAGCTGCCTGTCCGACCAAGATGCAATATGGGGATCATGCGTTACCATAATCAAGGTTTTTTTCTGCTCCTCTACTATCTTTCTCATGAGAGTAAGCACCTCTTCCGTGGTATGCGAATCCAGATTTCCCGTAGGCTCATCCGCAAAGATGATTTCCGGATCAATGACGAGCGCTCTTGCAATTCCTACCCTCTGCTGCTGTCCGCCGGACATCTGATTCGGTGTATGGTTTGCTTCCTTCGCAATATTCATAAGCTCCAGATATTGAAAGGCCGCCTTATTTCTTTCTTCTTTTCCGACCCCTCGAAACATCAGAGGCATGGCAACGTTTTCCACGGCATCCAAAAAAGGAATCAGATTATAGCTTTGGAAAATGAATCCGACATGATTTCTTCGGAAAGTAACCAGTTCCGACTCATTCATCTTCTCTATCTCTTCTCCAACGATATGAATTATTCCCTCACTGGGCTTCTCCAGTCCGGCCAACATATTTAAACAAGTAGATTTTCCTGAGCCGGAAGTACCGACTATAGCTATAAACTCTCCCTGATATATATCAAAGTCCAGTCCGTTTAAGGCCGGAACTTTGTTGTCTCCTATGGTGAAGATTTTCTTCAAATTCCGCACCGAAATGATGGGCTCCATACTAGTCCTTTCTAAATTTCCTCTGCAAGTTTCTGTCATGAACGACGGGACTCCTCGCTCTTTTTCTCAGCTTTCCCGCTTATTTGGTCTCCATTGGTCTTTTCAAAAAAGTATAGAGGATAGCAATAAATTTATCAACGAAAAAAGCCGTTCTCTTTGTATGACAGAAAGAACGGCTTCTTCGTTACATCTATTTTTTCTTTTAAAAACTTTCCATTTAGAATAATTCTTCAAAACAGCAGTTAAAAAAGAATCTTACTCTGCTTTACCTGCTTTTTCAATGGAATTGTACTTTGGAACTAAAACTTCCTTTCCTCCCATGTACGGTTGTAAAGACTTCGGAACGGTTACACTTCCATCTGCCTGTAAATGATTCTCCAAAAAAGCAATGAGCATTCTGGGTGGTGCCACACAGGTATTGTTTAAAGTAAAGGCCAAGTGGTTCTTTCCATCCTCTCCCTTTACACGAATCTTTAGTCTTCTGGCCTGTGCATCCCCCAAGTTCGAGCAGGAGCCTACCTCAAAATACTTCTTTTGTCTGGGAGACCAGGCTTCTACATCACAGGATTTTACCTTTAAGTCAGCCAAATCTCCGGAGCAGCACTCCAAAGTTCTTACCGGGATTTCCAAACTTCTAAAGAAATCCACCGTATTCTGCCATAGCTTCTGATACCAATTCATTGCATCATCCGGCTCACATACGACAATCATTTCCTGCTTTTCAAACTGATGAATGCGATATACACCTCTCTCTTCAATTCCGTGAGATCCCTTTTCCTTACGGAAGCAGGGGGAATAAGAGGTCAGGGTTAACGGTAGGGAAGCTGCCGGTAAAATCTGATCGATAAATCTTCCGATCATAGAATGCTCCGAAGTACCGATAAGATAAAGATCCTCCCCTTCAATCTTATACATCATGGCATCCATTTCCGCGAAGGACATTACACCGTCTACCACCTTGGATCGAATCATATAAGGAGGAATCACATAGGTAAATCCTCTGTCAATCATAAAATCTCTTGCATAGGAAAGTACAGCAGAGTGGAGTCTTGCCATATCTCCTACCAGATAGTAGAAACCGTTTCCGGCAACTCTTCCTGCAGCATCCATATCCAGTCCGCCAAAGCTTTCCATAATATCTGCATGATAAGGAATAGGATAATCCGGAACAAGCGGTTCTCCAAAACGCTCATTTTCCACGTTACAGCTATCATCCTTTCCGATAGGCACACTGGCATCAATCATATTGGGGATGACCATCATGCGCTTCATGATCTCTTCCTGCAATACCGGTTCCTTCTCCTCCAGTTCAGCAAGTCTTTTGGAGAAGGCGGCAACTTCTTCCTTTATCTTCTCCGCTTCTTCCTTTTCTCCTTTTGCCATGAGGGCACCAATCTGCTTGGAAACCTGATTCTTCTTGCTTCTCAGTTCATCCGCCTCCATCTGCACTTTTCTGGCTTCCACATCCAGGCCGATAACCTCATCCACAAGATTTAATTTTTCATCCTGAAATTTCTTTTTAATATTTTCCTTCACCAATTCAGGATTCTCTCGTAAAAATTTAATATCCAGCATACTGCCCTCCATTTCTCTAAGTCAAAACGAGCAGTATCCACTACTCGTATAAAACATCTTTCCTGTTTCCATTTTTCTTCATTTGATAAATATAAACGGAAGTTCACGCTTTTTCAAGACAGCCAAGCCTGAAGAAGCATTATTTTCTACCTTATCCAAAACATGATCAGGGCTTAATGAAGCGATTAAAGGCCTCCACCTTCTCCGTAATTTTGTCTTTTTCGGAAAAAACGGAAGAACCTGCAATAATGAAGTTCGCCCCTGCATCCAGTACAGAAGCAATGTTTTCCAAGCCGATTCCGCCATCCACCCCAATTTCCAATTCCAAATCTCTCTCCTCAGCCATCTCCCTAAGACGACGAAGCTTGTCAAGGCTGTACGGAATGAACTTTTGTCCTCCAAAGCCCGGATTCACACTCATAAGAAGTATGTAGGAACAAACAGGAAGCAATTCCTCCACTGTAGAAAGAGAAGTGGCCGGGTTCACTGCAAGTCCCGCCTCCATATCAAGCTCCTTTATGGCATTTAAGGAACGATCCAAATGCGGAGTTGATTCTACATGAAAACAGATTCTGTCTGCCCCCGCCTTTTTAAAAATCGGAAAATAAAAGTCCGGATTCTCTACCATCAGATGTACATCAAAAAAAGCTCGAGAATCCTTTCTAAGAGCAGAAACTATACTTGCTCCATAAGAAATGTTCGGAACAAAGTGGCCGTCCATAATATCAAAGTGAAAGCTCTCCGCCCCCGCTTCTTCCGCTGTTCTCAAGTCTTCTCTCAAAGCTCCGAAATCCGCCGCCAGGACGGATGGAGACAATCTGTTTCGCATTTTTTTCTCTCTTTCTTTTCTATAAATTTTTACAACTATTGCTTTCTTTCCTCTATCAGTTCCAAATACAGCTTTTTATAGCTCTCATAGCGCCTGTCGGAAATCATCCCTGCCGCAACCGCCCTCTTTACTGCACAGTCCGCTTTTCGTTCTCCGATATGCACACAGCTGTTATAGTGACATGTTTCTCTATATTTTTCAAACTCGGGATAAAAATAGCGAAGATTTTCCGGTGATATCTCCGGAGGAAAAAGGGATGTAAAGCCCGGAGTATCAAGGACATAGCTGTCTTCAGCTATTGCAAAAAATTCCGCATGTCTCGTTGTGTTTTTTCCACGAGAAATCTTCTCGGAAAGCTCCCCCGTTTCCATACGCTCTTCTCCAAGAAGAAGATTGATTATCGTAGATTTTCCTACTCCAGACGGTCCGGAAAATACCGTCGTCTTCCCCTTTAGAAGAGAGAATATCGCCTCTTTATCCCTCTCTGTATTCCCTTGAAAGAAGTATACGGGGATTTCCGCCTTTTCATAAATGCACTTTATCTCATTAACAAATGCAGCATCCTTCTCTTCCAAAAGATCCTTTTTATTAAAAAAGATAAGACAAGGAATCTCTCGTACCTCCAAATGCAGGAGAAAGCGATCGATTAAGGGAAAGGAAGGATCGGGACTCTTAAGCGAAAAAACCAGCACAGCCTGATCAATATTACTAACCAAGGGACGAATCAAAGAATTCTTTCTTTCCAAAATATTTAAGATCTGTCCGCAATGTTCCTTTTCACTATCCGGAACAGGACAAAGCTCCACCATGTCCCCCACCAAGGGTTTTTCTTTTTTATTTCGAAAGAGTCCCTTAGCATGGCATTCATAAACGCCGGACTTTGTATGTACATAATAAAATCCACCTACGCCTTTGATGATTTTTCCTACCATGCTAGCCCTCCGGGTGGAAGTCTAAATCATAAGATGCTAAAATTCGATCATTTTCAGCATCCACAACCTCAATGGTTCCCTTGGAAACACCACTTGCTCCGGCAATTCGATTTAAACTTAGCTGCATTTCACTCCCCAATGCATAGGTTCTTGCAGACTGTAAGGTAGTATAACGGGTCTCTCCGTTAATATCCTGTTTAAGATACACTACAACCAATACCGTACCGGAAACCCCCGGACCGCCGCTACCGATACTCACACTTTGATTGATACTCGATACCCAAGCCTTTTCCTGTCCGTTTCTGGACTTTCCTTCCGAACCGGAGCTTACACTAAAAGAAATAGCCTGACCTGTTTCCACATAGGTTTCCGTTGGAACACTTTGACTTATTACATATCCCTTTTCCACTGTATTGCTGGGAATATAACTGATATTACCCAGAGTAAGCCCTTCTTCTTCTAATACGCTAATAGCCTCTTCCTCACTAAGATTAGTCAAATCAGGCATAAGAACAGGCGCTGTACTTTGGCCGCTGCTTACCGTGATAAGTAATTCCCCGGGCTCCTTGGTACTGGCTTTATTGGTACGGATGATATAGCCCTTTTCTACCGTATCGGAAGCTTCTTCCACAACCGTATAGGCAATCTTTCTATCCTTTAACTTGATTTCCAAGTCGGAAAGACTCATCTTTTGCAGTTCACTTAAGTCCGAAGGAGCACTCGGATCATAAAAGCGGATATCTTTCGGTCCCTTGGAGAGGGTAACATAAAGACGACTGTGCGTACTGTATTTCCCGCCGGGATAAGAGATAATCTGTCCCTCTTCATATTGATCGGAGTATTCTTCCTTTCCGGATAAATATGGATATCATAATTCGATAAAAAATCCTCCGCTTCCGACACCGTTTTTCCTACGATTTCCGGAAGAAGATTGTCTAAGGCGGAAATGGTAATGGCTACCTGCGTACTTTCTTCCGTCACTTTCATTGCTGTTTCCGACTCACCTGAAATGCTTTTTACAGAACGAAGAACCCCTACCACCTTGTAGCCGAGGAAGAGAAAAACTCCTGCAATCAAAATAACAGATGCAATCGCAAGCCCCTTGTAAAGATTGCTGATACCTTGGTCCATTTCCTTTCTGCCGAAAATCCTGCTTCCTTCCTCTTCTCTTTCCGAAAGGAAACTGCCTTCCGGATCATCAAGGGCAAGCTGCAGGTCCTCTCCCATATCGGAAATATTCTGATAACGAAGAGAGGCCTTCTTTTGCATTCCTCTCCACACAATATAATCAATGGCTTTCGAAAGCTCTTTTACACTATCCCTTACTCTTGGAATAGGATCTTCCAAGTGTGAAAATACCACAGACATGGAATCTTCTCCTGCATACGGCACCTTCCCCGTCAACATTTCGTAAAGTACGCAGGAGAAGGAATAGATATCCGAGCGGGCATCACTGATTCCCCGCTTTGCCTGCTCCGGAGATATATAATGAACCGATCCCATAACAGCCGTATTTGCCGCTTCCTGACTGGCAACTCCTGCTATACCGAAGTCTGCGATCTTTACTACCCCTTCCGTACTGATAATAATGTTTTGCGGTTTTATATCACGATGAATCACACCCATCTTATGCGCAATATCGATTCCGTCAATTAACTGTAAAGCAATTCCGATGGATTCTCTCTCGCTAAGTCTTCCCTTTCTCTGAATAAAATTCTTAAGGGTAACGCCTTCTACAAGTTCCATAACGATAAAATGAAGATTCCCTTCATCTACCGTATCAAAGGTGGATACAATATTTAAATGATTCAGTTTTGCCGCAGACCTTGCTTCCTCCTGAAATTTACTGATAAATTCCTTATCTTCCGCATACTGTTCTTTCAGCACTTTAATGGCAACGATACGTCCCAATTTTTTGTCCTTTGCCTTATAGACATAGCTCATTCCGCCTTCCCCTATAAGACCTTCTATTTGATAACGCCCTTGAAGCAGGGCATCCTTCTCTATCTTCATCTTCCCTGCTCCTTTCCAAACGGGTTGACTAAAATCAAAGCAATATTATCTTTTCCCCCATTGATATTGGCCAAATCAATCAGTGCCTGTCCTTTTTCTTCCAGACTTACCTTTTCCTTTAAAATCTGTGCGATACTTTCACTATCTACCATATTGCTTAAACCGTCAGAACAGAGAAAAAATAAATCTCCTTCTTCCAGCTCTTCCTCAAAAAAATCCACTGCCACTTGCCTCTCCGCTCCTACGGCACGGGTAATGTAGTTTTTATGCGTATAATATTCTTTGGAACCGCGCACCATTTCTCCGCGCCTTATCTTTTCCTCCACATAGCTGTGATCCTTCGTAAGCTGCTTCAATCGGTTTTTACGAAAAATATAGGCTCTACTGTCCCCAACATTGGCAAGAAAGAGAACACGATCCTCCACAAATGCCGTAACCAGGGTACTTCCCATTCCGTGCAGGTTAACATTATTTTGAGACAAGGAATATAATTCAGCATTGATGCGTTCTATTCCTTTATCCAAGCAATGCACCGGACTTTCTCCCGAGCTCTCTGTAACATAGGAGGCAAGACTTTCCACTAAATAGCGAGACGCATAATCTCCCGCCTTATGACCTCCCATCCCGTCCGCCAGCAAAAACAAATTCGGAAATACACCGAGAGCTTCCTTTGTCGCAAAAAGAAAGTCCTGGTTCATTTTTCTCATTTTCCCCTGATCGGTCTTCGCAAAAAACTGCATCAGTCTTCCCTTTCTTCCAGCTCTGCATCCCTTCTTAGCTGTCCGCAAGCGCCGGAGATATCGCTTCCCATTTCTCTTCTTATAGTACAAGCAATGCCATTTTTTTCCAAGCCTTCTTTAAAGCGCTGAATTTTTTTTCGATCCGGCGCGCTAAAATCTCTTTCCTTAATCGGATTCACCGGGATCAGGTTGACATGGGCGGGAAAATGGACTCCCTTTTTCTTTAAAAGCTTTGTAAGCGCAAGTACATCCTCCTCGCCGTCATTCATGCCGAGCACCAAAGCATATTCAAAGCTGACTCTTCTTCCCGTCTTCTGAAAATAAAAGCGAACCGCATCCATTACATCGGAAAGAGCATATCGATAGGCAATCGGCATAATTTTCTTTCGCTTTTCATCCGTGGAGGCATGAAGACTTAAAGCCAAAGTAATTCCTAGGCCTTCTTCGGCAAGCTCTCGAATCTTCGGCACAATCCCGCAGGTGGAAAGCGTTATATTTCTCTGAGAAAGATTTCTTCCCGTTTTACCACTGATTAAGCGAATAAATCGAAGTACCTCGTCATAATTGTCTAAAGGCTCTCCCGATCCCATAAGAACCACATTGGATATCTTCTTGCCCGTTATTTTTTCCATGGCCACAATCTGCCCAAGCATCTCTCCGGAACTTAGATTTCTTGCCAGACCGGATAGAGTTGAAGCACAAAAAGCACAGCCCATCTTGCAGCCGACCTGCGTGGATATGCAAGCGGTATTTCCATGGCGGTATTCCATAAAGACGGACTCGATTCGATGTCCATCCGACAATTCGAAAAGGAACTTTCCGTACCGTCGATTTGAGAAACATAACGGCGATAGAGCTTCGGGAGCTTAAGGGTGAAGTCCTTGCTGAGTTTCTCCCTTAAGTCCTTAGGCAAATTCTCCATCGCCTGAAAGTCCTCGACATCCTTTTCCTGTACCCACTGAAAAATCTGCTTAGTTCTGTACTTTGGAAAATGCTGTTCCAGCACCCATGCCTCTATTTCATTTTCTTCTAAATCCCTTAAATTTTGCATTCTCCTCTTCCTATATGGACATTGAGTAAAAGCTATCTTTATGTTGATAATGACTTTTTTCTTTTTAAACTCTATTGATTGAACCCTATTTTATATCTTTGCTTTTGATTATGCTTTAGCTTTTTTTATAAAGCTCGCATAGTAAAATCCGTCTCCGGGCTCTCCCGGATAAAATTTTTTTTCTTTCTCGAGTTTATAAGGAAAATGAGAAAGAATGTAATCCCTGTTTTCCTCATTTTCCGCCTTGGAAAGCGTACAGGTAGAGTAAATCAGCTGTCCTCCCGGCTTTACATACTTCTGCACCGTAGAGAGAATCTCTCTTTGCAATTTTTGAAGAGACTTTACTCCTTCCTCTGAAAAATGCAGACGTAAATCCGCTTTTTTCCCGATTACTCCAAGTCCCGAACAGGGTACATCGCAAAGAACCAAATCCAGACAACCTTCTCCATTTCCAAAAATTGAAGATCCTCCACCCTGGCATCCCAGGCTTCTATCCGCATATTCTTTAACCCCAGACGTTTTTGATTTTCTTCGATAAGGTAGAGTTTATCCTGCTTTTCATCCCTTGCGTAAACCACGGCACTTTCTCCAAAAAGACTTGCAAGATGACAGGCCTTTCCTCCGGGAGCACTGCAACAATCCAAAATCTTAGCTCCTTCTTTCAGATGAGCAAGCTTCGCTACCTCTTGAGAGGATAAGTCCTGAATAGTCACATCGCCCGAAAGAAAACGCTCTTCTTCCATGATATTTCCGGAAACCCTTTCTCCTTCTCCTTTTTCATTGCGGATGAAAAAGCCTCCTTCCTCAGAAAGGAAAGCCTTTGCAATTCGTATGGTATCCTCTAAGCCGTAGTCCTTCTTTAAGAATGAAAAAAGTGCATCGGGTAAGGCAAGACCAATCGCATCCTCCCTGTGCTTGGACTTAAGTTCTTCGAGTAATCGCTCTTTATCCTTATTGATATTTCGTAAAACTGCATTGGCAAAAGGAACAAGTCCCTGTAATTTTCTTTTCTTTAAATAATTTAAGCTCTCATTAATGGCCGCATGAGGCGGAATCTTATCCAAAAAAAGAAGTTGATAAACGGAAAGGCGCATTGCCTGCAAGAGAATAGGCTTCATCTTCTCAATAGGCGTTTTCGAATAAAGTGAAAGAAAATAATCCAGTTGAATATATCGTTCCACTGTTCCATGACTAAGCTTGGTAATAAAGGCTCTTTTTCGAGTATCAAAATAGGGAGCTTCCGCAAAGAGCCTCCGTAAAGCCAAGTGTAAAAATACACCTTCTTCAAATACGGAATAAAGCAGCTCTATCACTGCTTCTCTTTCCGTTTTCTGCTGAAGAACAGGCTCACGATGAGCTTGCCCTTCTCCTGTTTGCCGCTTTTCCCTCCGAAAACTTCTTTTTTTGTTTTTATCTCTTTTTTCCGTCTCCAACTACATATCCTCTTAAGAACTCTGCGGCAGGCATCCTATTCTTTCCTTCTACCTGAAGCTCCTCTACTTTTAAAAGACCTTTTCCCGTAGTTACAAATAGTTCCTTTTTGTCTTTTGAACTGAAAAACTCGCCTCTTCCCTCTTCCGGAATATAGGCTTCCTGCATCTTTTCAGCCAAATATTTTTCAATATCCTCTGTTTGTATCTTCCCCAAAGAAAGTAAGGCTTCTCTCTTTTCTTCCACTACATCCGCCTTCCAAATCTTAAAGCTCTTCCCATTGGGAAGAATACTGATTGCATTGGGCCAGGGAATATAGCCTCTCACCTTTCTCTCTATTACGATTGCTTCCAGATTCCAATTGATAAAGCCGTCCTTTTTCTTAATAATTCCTGTATAACTTGCTTCTTCTTCCTTTTGCGGAATAGGACTTATTCCTCCCTTTTCCAGTTCTTCCAGAGTTTATGATAGAAGATCGAGATAGTGTCCCTAACTTAAGAAAGAGACTCTCGGCAGTCTCTCCGGGCTCTAAGTTCAATTTATCCTGTACAAGAATATCTCCCGTATCTAACCCCTCTGCCATACGCATCGTCGTAATACCGCTTTCCTTATCCCCCATGAGAACAGCCTGCTGAATCGGGGACGCACCTCTATAGCGAGGAAGCAAAGAAGCGTGGACATTAACGGGGGCGATTCTTGGAATATCGAGTACCTCCTTCGGTAAAATCTGTCCGAAGGCTGTAACAACTATACAATCCGGAGCAAGACTTCGGATTCGCTCTATACAGTCTCTATCCTCCCTTAATCGCTTGGTGGACAGAACGGGAATGCCTAAGCTTTCCGCAGCTTTTTTAACCGGAGTCTTTTCTATAATTCCCTTTCTTCCTTTTGCCTTATCCTCCTGGCTTACAACCATGAGGATCTCATGACCTGCCTCATGAATGGCTTCCAGGCTTTCCACAGCAAAATCAGGAGTACCCATAAAGACTATTTTCAAATCGCTTCCTCCTCGTCCAATTCCTCATAAACTACATCCTCCAGCTCTCCCTCTACTTTCTCGGTATAGAGAATTCCGTTTAAATGGTCATTTTCATGAGAAAAAGCCCTTGCCAAAAAGCCGCTTGCTTCCAGCGTATATTCCTGCATATTTTGATCTAAGGCCTTCACCTCGATCTTCATCGGACGGGTAACAATTCCCTCCTTTCCCGGAACGGAAAGACAGCCTTCTTCTCCCGTCTGTACCTCTTCTCCCAGAGTTCGAATCTCCGGATTAATCGCAACATAACGGTTGCCATCGCCGATATCCACCACAAATATCTGTTTCAGAATTCCCACCTGAGGAGCGGCAAGACCCACACCGTTTGCATCATACATAGTCTCAAACATATCGGAAATCAATTCTTGAAGACGTTCTGTCATTTCCTTCACCGGTTTGGTTTTTTTCTCCAAAATGGAATCTCCTATGGTTCTGATTGTACGAATAGCCATTTTCTTCCCCTTTTCTTCTCTTTCTCGTCTTTTTCTTTATTTCTTTGTATTATTTTTCTTTATTCTTCTTTTTTTATTCTTCGTTTTTTTCTTAATCCGAAATATCTCTTTTTCCACCTAAATAATCCTGTCTTAGTCTAAAGTGGAATCCATTTTTTTCGGTATTATAGGAGATCAAACTGCAATAAAATCAAATTCCTTTTATCTACCTTTTTTAAATCTTGAATAAAACTGTCCCTTAATTGCAGAATTATATCATGGGAGTCATGCTTAATATAGATGATTTTTCTAAAATTATCTTTCAGTTTATATACTGTAGCAGGAAAGGGGCCATAGATTTCTCCCCCCGCTTCCTCCGTCTTTCCCTGAAACCTCGGAAGCAGTTTTTCAAGGATCAAATCAAGATACGCTTCCTCCGTATAAATACATTGAATGGCCAACATTTTGGAAAAAGGAGGGTAGGAAAGCCTTTTTCTAAATCTTTTTTCTTCCTCATAAAACTTTATATAGTCTTGCCTAACAGCAAGTTTCAAGGTGGCATTATCAGGCTGATAGCTCTGAATGATGACTTCACCCTCTTTCTCTCCGCGCCCCGCCCTTCCGGAAACTTGCGTGAGCAACTGGTATGCCCATTCTCCCGCCTGAAATCCGATTGCAAAAAAATCTGATCCGCTGCCAAAATTCCGACTAAAGTAAGATTCGGGAAATCATGTCCCTTTACAATCATCTGGGTTCCAAGAAGGATATCCGCCTTTTCCTCTGAAAATTCCTGTAAAATTTCTTCGTACTTTCCTTTTTTTCGAGTCGTATCCCGATCCATTCGTAAAATTTTGGCTTTCGGAAACACGGCATGGCAGATGCTTTCCAGCTTTTCCGTTCCTACACCGAATGCCGCCAAGTACTTGCTTCCGCAATGCGGGCAGTTTTTCGGTAAAATACTTTGGTAACCACAATAGTGACACTGCAAAATTCCGTTTTTATGCAGATTCAGACTTACATCGCAGTGGGGGCAGCGCAGAGCCTCTCCGCATTTTCTGCAGCTTACAAAAGGAGCGTAACCCCTTCTATTCATAAAGAGCATGGTCTGCTCCCCTTTTTCCAAGCGTTCCCGAACCGCTTTTTCTAAAGCTCTTGAAAAAATAGAGCGATTCCCTTCTTCCAGCTCTTTTTTCAAATCCACGATATGGATTTTGGGTAGCATGCTCCCACTCTTAGCTCTATTCTCCATTCTAAAACAGGGAAGCGCTCCTTTCTCCACCTCTGAAAAAATCTGTACAGAAGGAGTTGCCGTACCGTATAAAACTTTTGCTTTTGAAAACTCCGCCCTCTTTCTCGCAACTTCTCTTGTTTCATAGCGAGGAGTCGTTTCCGACTTATAAGAACGATCCTGCTCCTCATCCATAATAATGAGACCAAGATTGGAAAACGGTGCAAACAGGGCAGAACGAGGCCCCATAAGAATCTTCACTTCTCCTAAACGACATTTCTCCATGCTTTCCGCTCGTTCTCCCTGACTCATCTTGGAATGAAGAACGGAGAGCATGCCCTGGAAAGCGCTGTTCTATACGGGAACGGGTCTGAAAGCTTAAGGATATTTCCGGAATCAGGAAAATCACTTCCTTTCCTTCCCGAATATAGTCCTCCATAAGCTGTAAATAAACCTCTGTCTTTCCAGATCCCGTCACGCCGAAAAGTAACGCGGAAGTCCCGCCTTTGGAAAAACTGTTGCGAATCCCTTGAAGGACACCCTTTTGTTCCTGATTAAGCTCTACAAGAGCTGTCTCTCGCTTCAAAAGAAGTTCTCCGGTCTTTCCTCTTTTTTTTGTTTTCTTTTTAACAGGAAGAACCGTTTTTAAACACTGGTTTAAAGTGCATCCGTATTCCCTACTCATCCAAATCGCAAGATCCAGAAGTGTATTTTCCAAAGAGAATTCCTTTTTCAATGGGGAAATAATATCTCGGATTTTATCCTCCGGGTACTCCGAAATATCACTCATCTTTATCACATAGGCTCTCTTTTTTTCCCTTCCGAAGGGAACTAAAACAGGATCCCCTACATGGAGTTCCATGTCTTTGGGAATCCTATAGCTAAAGCTTTTATCAATGGCCTCATGGCTAATGTCTACAATGACTTCAGCGTACAAAATCTCTCCTTGCTGTTCAATATAAAATGAAATTTCAATCCGTTTCTTTATATCTGTTTAAATGATATCTCTTTAAAGGATATCTCTTTAAATGAGAAATTACATGAACAAGTTCCGGAATTATGAACATATAAAAAGCTGAATTATACCTTATGTTTTTCTACGAGCTTGTCTATCACTTTAGATAAAGACAAGGAATGGGACGCTTTAAACAATACTACATCCCCGCTTCTAATTTCCTTTTCCACTGCACGCTGAAGCTCTTCCAAAGAAAGGAAGGTAAATCCGGGCATGGTTTTCTCTCCTAAACCCTTCCATATTTCTTTGGATTTCTCTCCTAAGGTAAATAAGCAATCAATGGAAAGTCCCCTCATCACTTCTCCGATTTCCCGATGACGAAGGAGCTCTTCCTTCCCCAGCTCATTCATGTCTCCCAGAACAGCAACCCTTCTTGTGCCTTTCTCTTCGGAAAGTACCTTTAAGGCTGCCTTCATGGAATCCGGGGAAGCATTGTAACTGTCATCCAAATCAAAATGCCGTCTTTCGTAAGAATCTTTTCTCCCCTTCCCGGAAGACCGGAAAAGGCACAGACCGCTTTTTCAGCCACCTTCTCAGAAATACCTAAGCGTTTCGATAAGAGAAGGGCAATGCCTGCATTTTCCTTCATATGCTCTCCGGGTACGGAAAGTGGAAGCTCCTCTTTTTCATAGAAGAAGAGAGAAAGAGCTCTCTTTCCCAAAAATCCCATGTCTTGAATTCTTTCTTCTGTCAGTTGAGAAAGAATCGGATCTTTTTTCGGTAGATAGAGTTCTACTCTTCCCGGATCTCCCATTAGAATATGCATCTTTTCAAAACAAGTATTCTCCTTTGTCTGCATATTTTCAAGGTGTGCATCACCGATATTGGTAAACACCGCCATATCCACAGAACACATCCGAGCGAGTCTCTCCATTTCTCCCGGAATAGATACGCCCATTTCGATTACACTTATCTCCTGTTTGGCTTTCGCCATATCAAAAAGAGTTATGGGAACACCGACCTGAGAATTGGCATTTCCTTTCGTCTGAAACACCTTTTTTTCGGAGGAAAGCGCAGCCGCAATCATTTCTCTAGTCGTGGTTTTTCCAACAGAGCCGGTCACACCGATAAGCGTGCCCTTATATTTTCTTCGGCAAAATGCACCAAAGGCCTGTAAAGCCTCTAAGGTATCCTCGACAGAATAAAACTGTACATCCGGATATTTTTTTTGCAGTTCCGCACTATTTTCTGCAGTAAGAACATGCTTTGCCCCATGCTCTATTGCCATCGGAATAAAACGATGTGCATCCACCTTTTCGCCCTTTAAAGGAACAAAAACTGCGGAAGTGCAATCCTCTTTGGAATTGATTACAATATGCTCTACTGCGGAAAATAATTCTTCAAAATCTACCATTTCTCTATCTCCAAAACACAATTTATTGCAGTTTGTTTTTTTCTCTTGCTTTCAACGAGATCCCGTATACTGTACAAGAGTTACTTGTTAAGAATAAAGATCAATCCAGTTTTGCCGCTTCCTCCAGGATAACTTCCCGGTCCACAAAACGGGTAAACTCACCATTTACCTCATTGTATTCCTCATGACCTTTCCGATTACGGCGATCAGGTCTCCTCGCTTAGCATGCTTTAAAGCATAGAAAATCGCCTCTCTTCTATCCGGAATAGCAATGTACTTGTCCGTCTTCTTTGTAAGTGTGGTTTCGATGTCGTGGATGATATCCTCCGTTTTTTCATAACGGGAATTATCTGCCGTGAGTATCGTAAAATCTGCCATTTCTCCCGCCACTTCTCCCATTCCGTAACGTCTTTCCTTAGAGCGGTTTCCTCCACAACCGAAAACCACGATGAGTCTTTTTGGATGGTAGGCTTTAAGTGTTTGCAAGAGATTTTTCATTCCCATAGCATTGTGCGCATAATCTACAATAACGGTATATCCGTTTCTTTGCAGAGTGACTTCCATTCTTCCGTTTACCTGAATCTTAGATAAAGCTGACTTTACCTTATCCATCGGAATCTTTAATAAAGATGCTATAGAAATGGCTGCCAAGGCATTATAAACATTGTACTCTCCCGGAAGGTGGTTAAAGATACTCTCTACCTCCTCGCCATGCACAAAATCGAAGCGAGTTCCGATAAAATCATCCTGCCGAAGATTTTCTATATTTTTAGCCTGAAAATCCGCTTTTTTTTCTATTGCAAAGCCATGGCAGGGACAGGCGGCATTTTTCCAAAATTCATCTGCGAAATCGGCATCCATATTGATGAGTCCCTGCTTGGACTGCTTAAAAATCATGGACTTATAATACTTGTATTCTTGAAAATCCTTATGCTCATTTTCCCCGATATGGTCTTCCTCAATATTCGTGAAAATACCATAATCAAACAGGATTTCATCGGTTCTATGCATCTTAAAGCCCTGTGAAGAGGCTTCCATAACTACCGCATCACATCCGGCTTCTTTCATTTTCCGGAAAGTTTCTTGCAGAGTATACGATTCAGGTGTAGTATTTCGACTCTCTTCATGAATGCCGGCATAATCAATTCCCGTAGTCCCGATAAGACCTGTACGATATCCGGCCTCTTCCAAAATGCTTCGCACCATACTGGCGGTCGTTGTCTTTCCCTTTGTTCCCGTGATGCCGATCATCAGCATTTCTTTAGCGGGATAATGAAAGTAGCAGGCAGAAAGCCGAGCCAGAGCTGCACGGGCATTTTCCACCTTAATAACGGAAAGTCCCTCTGTCTTCCCAAGTTCCACAGGAAGATCTTCTAATTCTTTTTCTACAACAAACAGTCTGACTCCCTTTTCTAAAAGCTCCGGAATCTTATCATGAGAATCCAACTTGCTTCCCTTCATGCAAAGAAATAAATCTCCTGCTTCCGCTTTTCGAGAGTCATAAGAGATTCTCTTTAGCTCTTCTTTCTCCGGCTCTCCCAAAAGGACCTTGTATTCCTTTAATGCTTCTACCCACTCTTTCATCTCATCCTCATCTTTTTCTTATCTTTGACTCTGTTTTTCCTTTTTTACATAAGAGAATGGCCCCTTAAGGGGCCATTCCATATTAAAACAGTCCTACAGTTTTACCATCTACAACATCTATCTTCTCAGCAGCAGGAACCTTCGGTAATCCCGGCATGGTCATTACATCTCCGGTTAAGCATACCACGAATCCCGCTCCGGCTGAAACATAAACTTCTCTTACCGTAATGGTAAAGCCTTCCGGTCTTCCAAGAAGAGTAGGATCATCCGACAAGCTGTACTGGGTCTTTGCCATACATACCGGATAATGTCCGAAGCCCAAATCTTCCAGATTCTTCAGCTCCTTCGATGCCTTTGCTGCAAACTGTACATCCTTGGCTCCGTAGATTTCCTTGGCTATCTTTTCTACTTTTTCCTTCAGGGACAAGTTTAAATCCTGAATCGGATGGAAATTCGCAGGCTTTTCCAGTTTTGCGAGTACTGCCTTCGCAAGGGCTTCTCCACCGGCTCCGCCTTTTCCGTATACTTCGGATAAAGCAAATCCGACACCCTTTTTCTCGCAGAAATCAGCAATCCACTGTAATTCTTTTTCGCTGTCTGTCGGGAAGCGGTTGATTGCTACCACAAGGGGAAGTCCAAACTTCTGTACATTTTCAATATGCTTCTCCAAGTTCACGATTCCCTTTTCAAGAGCAGCAATATTTTCTTCTACTAAATCCGTCTTGGCAACGCCGCCGTTATATTTTAAAGCACGTACCGTTGCTACAATCACGGTGCAATCCGGATGTAAATTACCAAGCTGACACTTGATATCCAAGAATTTCTCCGCTCCGAGGTCTGCTCCGAAGCCGGCTTCCGTTACTGCAATATCTCCAATCTTCAAGGCATACTTTGTAGCCATAAGAGAGTTGCAACCATGCGCGATATTGGCAAAGGGTCCGCCATGTACAATCGCCATATTTCCTTCCAGAGTCTGCACAATATTGGGTTTAATTGCATCCTTAAGAAGTACAGCCATAGAACCTACAGCGCCCAGATCCTTGGCTCTAACCGGCTCTCCTTTACGGTTATATGCCACGATAATCTTGGAGAGACGTTCCTTTAAGTCCTCAAGGTCACTACTAAGGCAAAGAATAGCCATAATTTCCGAAGCTACGGTAATGATGAAATGGTCTTCTCTTACCACTCCGTCTCCGGGGCCTCCCAGACCTACAATCACATTTCGAAGACACCTGTCATTCATATCCAGACATCTCTTCCACTGAATACGTTTCATGTCAATATCCAGCGAGTTGCCCTGTTTGATATGGTTATCCAAAAGAGCGGCAAGAAGATTATTTGCCGCAGTAATGGCATGGAAATCACCGGTAAAATGAAGATTCAAATCTTCCATGGGAACGACCTGCGCATATCCGCCGCCTGCTGCACCGCCCTTTACTCCGAAGCATGGTCCAAGGCTCGGCTCTCTGAGGGCTACTACAGTATTCTTTCCCAGCCGATTCAAGGCATCACTTAGTCCAACTGAAGTCGTGGTCTTACCTTCTCCCAAAGGAGTGGGATTGATTGCAGTTACCAGAACCAGTTTACCGTCCTTCTTGTCTTTCCTCTTTTCAAAAACGGAGGGAGAGAGTTTTGCCTTGTACTGTCCGTAAAGCTCCAGGTCATCTTCGGAAATCCCGTACTTTTCAGCGATGTTGACAATTTTTTCCAGTTTTTTCTCCTGCGCAATTTCCAGATCTGATTTCATTCTTTCACTTCCTTTCTTGTGCTAAAAAATCGTTAAGTTCTTCTATACTCATTAAGATCCGTCTTGCTTTTGTGCCTTCCTCCTCTCCTACGACATGGGCATCTGCAAGCTGATCCATGATTCGCGCTGCACGATTAAAACCAATTCTGAATTTTCTTTGTAAATAGCCGATACTGGCCTTCTCTGTTTCTATGACCGTCTCTGCCGCCTCATAAAAGAGCTCGTCCCGATCTCCTCCGACAGAAGACACGGACTCTTCTCCGCTTCCCTGCTCTATACTGCTTGTAATGGAATCATTATACTCCACTTCTCCCTGACTCTTCAGGAAATCCGTAACCCTTCCGACCTCCTCATCCGAAACAAAAGCTCCCTGCACACGAATCGGCTTAGGCAGGTTTTGCGGGAAGAAAAGCATATCTCCCTTTCCCAAGAAGCTTTTCCGCTCCATTCATATCGATAATGGTGCGGGAATCCACACCGCTGCTTACTGCAAATGCAATTCTTGAGGGTACATTTGCCTTAATCAATCCGGTAATAACATTGACTGAAGGGCGCTGTGTCGCAATGATTAAATGCATACCGCAGGCTCTTGCCAGCTGTGTCAGGCGGACAATCGCATCTTCCACCTCCTGCGCGGAAACCATCATAAGATCCGCTAACTCGTCAATGATAATGATAATCTGCGGGAGAATTTCCAAACCTGCTTCCTCCCTATCCGCTACGGACATCTTTTTCACTTTATCATTATAGCCGCTTAAGTCCCGAACGGAAAGCTTTGCAAAGCTTTTATAGCGATTTGTCATCTCTGCCACTGCCCAATTGAGTGCAGATGCCGCTTTTTTCGGATCCGTTACTACAGGAATGAGAAGATGCGGTATTCCATTATAGACTTGCAACTCTACAACTTTCGGATCCACCATAATCATACGGACCTCTTCGGGGCTGTATTTGTATAGGATAGACATAATCAGAGTATTGATGGAAACGGACTTTCCGGCTCCCGTTGCTCCCGCGACCAAAAGATGCGGCATCTTAGCAATGTCGGTCACCACCACTTTTCCTGCAATATCTTTCCCTACTCCAAATGCAAGCTTCATTTTATTATCCTGAAACTCCGGGGAAGATAAAATATCCCCAAGATACACAACCTGACTATTCTTATTGGGGACCTCAATCCCTACCGCAGACTTTCCGGGGATAGGAGCTTCTATACGAATATCCGCCGCTGCAAGACGCATCTTAATATCATTACTGAGAGATACGATTTTAGCCAGCTTTACTCCTTGTTCCGGCTGTAACTCATAACGTGTCACCGCCGGTCCCACGGAGACATTTATGATACTCACGGTAATCCCGAAGCTCTTCAATGTCTCCTGCAAGGTACGCGCATTCTTCTCAATTTCATTTCGCTCGTTTGCTCCTTTATCCTTTGCTCTTTTCAGTAGAGACAGGGGGAGGGAAATGATAAGGAGCCGTTTCCTTAACGATACTGAGTTCCTTTTCTTTCTTCTCCGCAATCCTCTTGTGAAGCTTTTCTCTATCGGATTCTATTCTTCCTCCGGAAGCTGTCTCCACTACCCTGGTAGAACTGTCCCTACTCAAAAGCCTCTCCTTGAGATCCCATTCTTCATCCAAATTCTCTATCTGAACGGAAGCAGGATCTATCTCTTTTCTATAAGCATCAGCCGTATTCGGAATGAAATCATTTTCCTCATAGACTATGTCACCGGCTTCACTTCCTTCCGGGAAGGATAAAGTTTTTCCTTCTTCCGTATGATCTTCAAAATGGAAACCATGTTCCTCTGACTCCTTAAAATCCTCCAGATGAAAGTCTGTAGCGGAAAAATCCACTCCGCTTGCAAGCTGATTTTCTTTTCTTTCTCTTCTTTCTTTTAAGACTTCCCGTGCCGTTGTGGAAATTCGCTGAATATCCTCCTTTGCTCTTCTTCCCGCCTTTTCAGCCGTATGTACGGAATAGGATGCAAAAAGGCTCATAATCGGCTTCTCCGTAATAAAAACCAAAGAGAGAACAATCAAAAAGAAAAGAACAAATAAGGCACCCAATTTTCCAAGTAAAAGGGAAAGAAAAAACAAAACGGCATTTCCTATAGCACCGCCTCCCGCAATAAGAGCTGACCAATCCATAGGAATTTCCTTTCCCCAAAAAACGGTAGAAAAAAACTCTCTGTAAGAAGGTAGCAAGCAATCATTGCTACAATCCTCCGCGATGCATTGTCCTTATCTTGACTGCTCATATAAAAAAACAAAATAAAGAGCAAGAGAAAAGGAAACAAAAAAACTGAAGCTTCCAAATAAAACAAACTGTATCTGCTGCAGTATTTCTCCCTACAAATCCGCAAAAATCCTAAATTACTAAAAAAAGCAAAAAAAGGGAAAAAAGGCAGATAAAAAAATCAATGCTACCTCTTTCCTTATCTTGGAATCCATCATTCGGTTTTCTGTATTTTTGTTGTGTCTTAGCGCGTTTTTCTCACACTTTGTTTTCTACTTCTTCTTGTTGCCATACGCTCCTACTCATTCTTTGTACTTTGCTGTTATTATACAACAACACGGCAAAAAATAGAAGGATTGCATCCTGAAAACAGCACTAAGAAATTTCAATATTTTTTGGCAAAAATGTCTCTTCAAAACTTTCCTTCACGAAATGAAAATGTAAAGCAGGACGCCCATGACGAAGCTTTTTCTTTTCTTCCGATGAATCCCCCTCTTCTTTTCCCGGTCGGATGAGATTCAACGCAAGAAGCTTTGCCAAAATCCTGCTCGCAGATCGGGAGGTAATCCCCAAAAGCTCTGCAACCGTCTGAGCATTTAGGGCCTTTTCCGGGGCCAGCTCATATAGACTGATTAATTTCAGAATGTTGTTCTCATGGATTCCCTGCGTCTTGGCAAAGTCGATGGCTTTTTCATTATTATAGTTTTTTACCAGCTTCACGTTCTGGGAGAGCGGTCCGACAAGCTTTCCTTCTTCTTCCATATAGAAGGCGTCGTTTCTGCCATAACGATTGCTTTCCATAAGAGCATGCTCTGCATAATAACGACTCCGTTCGTCAGAACTGCTTAAGCCGATTCCCAAGCGAAAGGGAAACCCCAGGTTCTTCTTACACTGCATTAAAATCTCTTCTAAAAGAGGAAAAATTTCTGTATCCGGAGAGATTGCAGCACGAATGGCAAACTGATTAAAACCCTTTTCAATAGAAAAACGATAGTACCTTTCCTTGCGATACGTTGTAAGAAAATGATACACTTCCGCCTCTCTATACTCCTGTTCTTCCTTTTCCACCTCTTCCGTAAAAGGCAATCGGAGTAATACGGAAAGACGCTTTTCCTCCGTGATGGAACTTAAGCGAAGCTCATCCAGTGCGTGCTGAATAGAGGCACGAATCATATCCTCATCCGGAAAAACTGCCACATAAGGTATCTGTAAGTCATCCAATGCTTTCAAATTGTTTATGCTTCTGGAAAGAATCATATCAATCTTTCCCTTATCCCAAAGTTTCTTCGCATACTCCGTTATATGCTTATAGTCATATCGCTTTTCCGTATAAAAATAGGGTCGTTCTGATTCAGAAAGATACTTTCCGACTTCCATATAGCGATTGGTTTCCGTCAGAAAGTCGCAAAATACCCTGTTTAAAGGAATGTTTTTATGATTCATTTGAAAATGAAGGAGAATAGAAAGAACGTCAATGGGTTCATACGCCGTAAAGGCACAGGGAATACGAATATCCGGGAACTTCTTCAGAATATAGTGATAACCCAATTCTCCCGAAAAGAAAATGACATCGCACTTTCTCCGACAATCTTCATAGATTCCGTCAATATCACTGAGTTCTTTATAAATATAGGGATAAAATCGGCATTCAAAACTATTATCCTGTATAACCTTTTCAATCGGCTCAAGGGATTTCTCAGGACGCACAATGGCAACTGAATACATAAAACATTCCTCTCCTTCATCCAGTCTTCTCTATCTGAAATTGTTATCACAACTTTAAGACAAAGTCAATTGTGTCTTTTATGTCTGAACTTTAATCTTTTAGTCTCGGCTTTATTTTTTTATGCCTCAGCTCTATTCTCTTTTTTCTCCTGCCTCTATCCTCTCCTGAAGTGCAGACAAATATTCCCAGCGTTCCCATTTTTCACTTAACTTTCTTTCCACTTCTTCTTTTTTCAGTTGAAGCTCCTGCAGAAATACAAAGTCATGCGCATTCTCCACACTACTCTTATCCAGCTCATTGAGCTCTTCCTCAAGTTTTGCAATGTCTTCCTCTATACTCTCGTAATCCTTCCTCTCCTGATAAGACATCTTCAGCGCCCTTTCTCCACGCCATGATTTTTCCTTTTTCTCAGTTCCTTCTGTTTCTGCCGCTTTTTTTTCCGCTACCGGATTATTGTTTGCACTCCTCTCTCGAAATAATTCCACCTGATAGTCGGTATATCCTCCTTCAAATTGGCGAATCTGCCCATTTTCCTGAAAAACAAAGAGCCGGTTAACCGTTCTGTCTAAAAAATAGCGATCATGGCTTATAGTTAAAACGATTCCGGAAAAATGATCTAAAAAGTCCTCCAAAACCATGAGACTTGCAATATCCAAATCATTGGTCGGCTCATCTAAAAAGAGTACATTGGGTGCCGACATGAGAATACGCAAAAGATAGAGTCTTCTCTTCTCCCCTCCGGAAAGCTTGGCAATAGGTGCAAACTGCATTTCCGGAGTAAAGAGGAAACGCTCCGCCATTTGCTCCGCGGAGATAAGCCCTTCCGTAGTGGGCAGATAATCCGCAATATCTTTAATACTGTCTATTACCCGCTCTTCCTCTTTCAATTCTTCATTTTCCTGCCGAAAATAGGCAATCTTTACCGTCTGTCCTATTTCCACCTTTCCGGAATCTACGGGAACCTCTCCCAGTATCGATTTCATAAGACTCGACTTCCCCGCTCCGTTTTTTCCGATAATCCCGATGCGGTCATTTCGCAAAAAATGATAGCTGAAGTGAGAAAACAGCTCTTTATCTCCATACTTTTTACTTAAATCATCAATAAAAATCGTTGACTTCCCCAGTCTTGTATAAATTGAAGAAAGCTTCAACTCCTCTTCTTCACTGGGGCCATGCATTTGAGAAAGTTTTTCATAACGTTCCAATCTGGCCTTCTGCTTTGTACTTCTTGCTTTTGCTCCTCTCCGAACCCATTCCAGCTCTTTTCTAAGAAGATTCTGTCTTGCTTTCTCCTTTGCAACAGCTATGGACATATGGTTCGCTTTCTCCTCCAGGTAGCGATCGTATTTACAATCATAGGAAATAAACCGATTTTCATCCAATTCCACTATCCGGTTGCAAACAGAATCTAAAAAATAGCGATCATGACTTACCAAAAGAATACTTCCTTTGAATTGCATCAGCTTATTCTCCAGCCACTCCGCAATTTCTTCATCAATGTGATTGGTCGGCTCATCTAAAAGGAGCAAATCCGGCTCCGTATTTAAAACAGCAAGTAATGCCAGCTGTTTTCTCTGCCCTCCCGATAGAATCTTGCAGGGCGAATAATAGTCCATAAGACCGATTTCCTGCATGATTTTCTTCCCAAAGGCCTCACCTTCCGCATCATCCATACGGATTTGAAAATGTTCCTTCAGTACATCTATAATTTTTTCTTCGTCCGGAAACTTTGTTTCCTGTCGAAGGTAAGAAATCTTTAAATTCCTTTTTTTCACTACCGTACCGCTATCCAACTGCTCTTCTCCTGCAATAGTGCGAAGAAGAGTAGACTTACCGCCTCCGTTTTTTCCGATAAGAGCAACCTTTTCTCCCTCTTGCAGGTAGAAACTTGCATCGGAAAAGAGAACTTTATTCTGATAGCTTTTACTGCCATTCTCTACATTGACAATACTTAGAGCCATATTTTCTCCTTGCAAACGACTACATTAACCACTTTTTTCTTAATTCTTAATAAAAAATTCTCAAAACGGTGATTCCCACAAAACACAGATCAGCTCCTTACATCAATCTCATTTAAATAATCGGCGTTCTCCCTTTCAGTTTTTTTAAGCACTGGTAAAAAGCAGGAATCAAAAAAGAATCAGCAAAAAGCCATGCCAAAGGCGAGGCAAAGCAAGCAGCAACATATCCAAAAATCGGGATAAAGACAAAAGCAACCAAAGATCTTGCAATCATCTCGCTCACTCCTGCCAGCATGGCAAAGCCTGAAAATCCCATACCTTGTATGGAAAAACGCCAAACGTTGACAATGGTAAGCGGAATATAAAAAAGAGAATTATAGATTAAAAACTGCCTTGTCATGGTAAGCACTTCTGTCTCTTTGGCGTCAATAAAAATCTTCGGAATTTCTCCACCCGCAAAAATAAGAATCACACAAATCAAGATAGCATAAAAAGCACCTAATTTTGTGGCTTCCCAAACCCCTTTTTTAATCCGATGATATTCTCCCGCACCTGCATTTTGACCTGCATAGGTCGCCATCGTTGCTCCCAACGCATCAAAAACACAACAACAGAATCCGCTGATTCTCTGCCCTGCAGCAATAGCAGCCATAGGGGATGCACCTAAGCCGTTAACCGCTGTCTGTAAAACAACGGAGCCGATTGCAGTAATGCTGTACTGTAGTCCCATTGGAATCCCCATAAATAAAAGCCTTTTATAATAATGTCGCTCCCAACGCAAATCCCCCTTTTTCAAATGTAAAATAGGAAACTTTTTCTGCATAAAAACTAAGCAGAGAAGACCGGAAAGAAGCTGAGAGATAACAGTTGCATAAGCCGGTCCATCCACTCCGAAGCCCAAGAAATAAATACTAACAAAATCCAGAATAATATTTAAAACTGCAGCAAAAACCAAAAATAACACCGGCGTTTTGGAGTCGCCCAGAGAACGAATAATGGAACTTGTCATATTGTATAAAAAGGTCGTGGGAATTCCCAAGAAAATAATAAAAATATAGTCATAGGCGTAGGAAAAAGTTTCTTCAGGTGTATTCATCCCTCGCAAAATAGCATTGGTTAAGAATCCTATAATCACCGTCATTATACCGGCAATAATTAGATTGAGCCAAAGAATATTTCCTACATATTTTCTTAACTTATCTTCCTGCTTTGCACCGAACTTCTGTGCAACCGGGATTGCAAACCCCGCACAACAACCAATTACAAAACCATTAATCATAAAACTGATAGCTCCGGTTGAACCCACACCGGCAAGCGCATTCAGTCCCAAAAGCTTTCCCACAATAATAGTATCCACCATACTGTAAAACTGCTGAAACAGCGTTCCCAGCAACATCGGTAATGCAAATCGTAAAATCAACTTCATGGGATCTCCCTTTGAAAGATCCAACATGACAGTCTTCGTTTTATCTTCTTTTGCTTCTACTTTCACTTCTGTTTTTACATCTTTTTTTATTATTTGTTTTACTACTTGTTCTACTTCTTTTTCTACTTCTTGTTCTACTTTTTCTTTTTCTTCTTTTTGCTCTACCTCTTTCATCGCCCCTCCTTTATAAAATTAAAAACCCCAGGTTTTAAGCCAATCGTGACTCAATTCCCGAGGTTTTCTGATAACAGGGGATGAGGGATTCGAACCCCCATCGGCGGTTTTGGAGACCGTTGCTCTACCCTTGAACTAATCCCCTTTGCTGAAAAAACAACGTTGTAATTTTACTCTAGTTTTTAAAGATTGTCAACGCTTCTCTTATGTTTTTTACAGGAATCAATTCAATATCTTTACTGATATAGACATCCTTTTGAAAATGGTATGCAGGCAGAACAACTCCGACGAAAGCCAAGTCTCTTCGCTTCTTCTATTCTTTGCTTGCTTTGGCTGACAGCCCTAACCTCCCCGGATAATCCCGACCTCTCCGAAAACCATGATATCCTCTTTGAGCGGAATATTACGGTAACTGGACAGAAGTGCCAGAATAACCGCCAAATCTACAGAGGGCTCGGAAATTCGCATACCACCTGTAATGTTAATATATGCATCAAATTTGGAGCACTCTATCCCCAAACGTCTTTCCATAATAGCAAGCAGCATATTCAGTCGATTATAGTCCATTCCGTTTGCGGTACGTCTCGGGATACCGAAACTCGTCGGAACCAATAGACCCTGTATTTCCATAAGAAGCGGCCTTGTTCCTTCTATACCGGAGGAAACTACAGAACCGGAAGACTCTACAGCCCTTCCGGAAAGGAGAAATTCGGAAGGATTTTTCACCTCCTCCAGTCCGTTTGCCTCCATAGTAAAAACTGCAATTTCATTGGTGGATCCGAAACGATTTTTCTGTCCGTAAAGGATTCTAAGCTGTGTATTCTTCTCTCCTTCAAAGTAAAGAACCACATCTACCATATGTTCCAAAATCTTCGGTCCTGCCACATTTCCATCCTTTGTAACATGACCCACAATGCCGATAGCAATTCCCTTTTCTTTAGCAATACGTAAAAGTGCAGCAGTACATTCCCTTACTTGGCTGACAGAACCGGGAGACGCAGCTATTTCCTCCAAGTACATGGTCTGAATCGAGTCAATAACCATAAAGTCAGCCTGTATTTCCTCTACCGCTTCTGCAATATTCTTTAAATTGGTTTCAGAAAGAAAATAAACCTCACCCTCCGCTTTTTGCATCCTTTCCGCTCTTAATTTAATCTGTTTCAGAGACTCCTCTCCGGATACATAAAGCACTTTTTTCCCTATTTTTCCAAGATACAGACTCATCGAAAGAAAAATAGTGGATTTTCCGATACCGGGATCCCCTCCCAAGAGAATAAGGGAGCCGGTTACAATACCGCCTCCCAAAACCCTATCTAGTTCACTATAGCCCGATGAAAGTCGGTCTTCTTCTCTCAAGACAATATCCTTCAGCTGCTTTACTTCTGCTCTCTGGGTACTTCCGATTCTGGAAAATGCCTTGTTTTTTTCCGAGCTTTCTTTCGGGGCCTCCACCATAGTATTCCAACTTTTACAGGAAGGGCACTGTCCAAACCATTTGATGGTTTCATACCCACACTCTTTACAAAAAAAACGACTTAGACTTTTTGCCATGCTTCCTTCCTTTTCCTATTTTTCTTACACTTTTTCTTTTCTAACAGCGGTTCTTAAACTCTCTCCGTTTTTATCTACACGCAGGTTCACCCTTTCTCCTACCTGCACATCTCCATCCAAAATAGCTTCCGAAAGCAAATTCTCCACCTCAGTCTGAATAGTCCTCTTCAAAGGACGAGCTCCAAACTTCGGATCGTAACCCTTCTCTATCAGGAAGTTTTTTGCCTTCTTATCGAGGTTAATGCCAAGGTTCATCTCCCCCTTAGCTCTCTTATACAGGTTCTTCAAAAGAATATCCAAAATCTTGGACATATCTTCCTTACTAATTGGACGGAAGACAATGATTTCATCAATACGATTCAAAAATTCCGGTTTAAACAAGCGTTTCAGCTCCTCTAAAACCTTATTTTTCATGTAATTATAATCTCCGTCAGCCCGGTCCGCCGGAGAATCAAAGCCCAATTTCTTAGGGCTCATGATTTGCTCCGCACCGACATTGGAAGTCATGATGATAATCGTATTTAAAGGAAACCTTCCTTCCCTGCGAATCGGTAATATGTCCGTCATCCAAAACCTGTAAAAGAATATTCAAAACATCCGGATGCGCCTTTTCTATCTCATCAAAAAGAATAACGGAGTATGGGTTTCTTCTAACCTTCTCGGAGAGCTGTCCCCCTTCATCATAACCGACATAGCCGGGAGGAGAACCGATCATTTTGGAAACACTATATTTCTCCATATATTCGGACATATCTACACGAATAAGATTCTGTTCCGAACCGAAAACCACTTCAGCAAGTGCTTTGGAAAGTTCCGTTTTTCCTACACCGGTAGGCCCGAGGAACATAAAAGAGCCGATAGGACGCTTTGGATCCTTTAATCCTACTCTTCCTCTCTTAATCGCCTGCGATACGGCATGAACCGCCTCATTCTGCCCTATTACTCGAGCATGAAGAAGGTCCTCCAGCTTACGAAGCTTTACACTCTCCGATTCGCTCAGTTTTTTAGCCGGAATTTTAGTCCATTCCGAAACCACATTGGCAATATCCGACTCCGTCACATGAAGCTTATTCTCTTCCGTGTCTTTCTTCCAAAGCTCCAGATCGTGATCCAGCTTTTTCTTCTTTTGCTCCTGTTTCTTCTTAATCTGAGAAGCTGCCTCAAAGTCTTCCTTCCGGATACACTCTTCTTTCTCCAGCTCCAGCTCCATAAGCTGTTCTCGAAGACGTTTAATATTTCTAGGCTCTCCGCTGTTCAAAATACGAAGCTTGGAAGCGGCTTCATCAATAAGGTCAATAGCCTTATCCGGTAAATAACGGTCATTAATATAGCGGGAACTGAATTTTACGGCAGCTAATATAGCACCATCATCAATGCTTACCTTATGATGTTCTTCATACTTTTCCTTAATTCCCCGAAGAATCGCAATGCTTTCCTCTTCACTTGGCTCTTCTACCGTAATCGGCTGGAATCGTCTTTCCAAGGCAGCATCCTTTTCAATATGCTTTCTGTATTCTTCTAAAGTTGTAGCGCCGATAATCTGCAGCTCTCCTCTTGCCAAAGCCGGCTTTAAAATATTAGCCGCATCCAAGGCACCTTCCGCTCCCCCCGCTCCGATTAGGGTATGAATTTCATCAATAAAGAGGAGAACCTCACCATCATTTCTCGCCTCGGAAATAACACGCTTAATTCTCTCTTCAAACTCTCCCCTATACTTAGAGCCGGCAACCATCGCGGAAAGATCCAATGTAAGAAGCCTTTTCTTGGCAATAATTTCAGGCACATCGGAAGAAGCAATCCTGTTTGCCAAACCTTCCACAACAGCTGTTTTTCCGACTCCGGGTTCTCCGACCAAACAAGGATTGTTCTTGGTTCTTCTGGAGAGAATCTGTATCATCCTCATAATCTCCGCTTCTCTTCCGACCACAGGGATCCAGCTTTCCCTCTCTTGCCAAAGAAGTCAGATCTCTGGAATATTGATCCAAAGTCGGCGTCTGAGAATTTCTTCCTGCGCCATCCTTTTGGGATTTATTTTCCACAAATTGATCTCTTCCCATAGCGGAATTCAGCTGAGAATATATTTTCTGTGCAGATGCTCCCAAGGTGGAAATAATCCTGGAAGCCACGCAGTTTCCGTCCTTTAACATTGCAAGAAGTAAATGTTCTGTTCCTACCAAATGAGAGCCGCTTTCTTTGGCCTCCTGCATTGCCTGTTCCAACAGTCGCTTTGCGGAAGGTGTGTATCCGCTTGGATCGGCAATGGAAAGTTTACCATCCGTACTGATAAACTTGGCAATCATTTCTATAATTTATCTTCCGTAACATTGTTTGCCTTTAAAACCTTTCCGGCAACCGCGGTCCCTTCCCGAACCAGCCCCAAAAGGATATGCTCCGTCCCGATGTACTGGTGGTGACATTCCTCAGCAACCTCAATTGCCAGCTGTAACGCTCTTTGGGCCTGTATAGTAAACTGATTCATCTTTTCACCCTATTCCTTTATACTTATATACGCAGAAAACCGTGACCCTTTATTCTTCTCAATAAAGACCTTCACAGTTTTATACGCCACCTTCATTACAGGCGGATTCCCTATTACAACTCTTTACAAATCTTCGATCTCTAATTCTGTATCTTCTGATTCCTCTTCCTTTTTCTTTGTCTCTTCTCTTCGCTCTACGGAAATGGCTCTGGTTGCACCTAAATCTTCGTCCTCCAAATCATCTTCTATAAGCGATTCCCGTACAGAAGTAATCATCTTTGTCTGATCCAGCTTCTCCTCATCCTTATCAAACGATTTCAAAGAAATACCCTCTACATTTGGACGCAGCTCTTTTTTATCGATTCCTATGTTATCCTTCTGGAATGCGATAATTCTCTTCAGTCTGTTTCTTTCCTGCCACAGGAATGCGGCAAGTACAACCGAAAGTAAGGCCAAAAATCCGAAAACACAGGAAAGAATAAACTGCGTATTAAACTTTCCCACCAGACTGTCGTATCGATTCAGAAGCTCGGGATAGCTTTCTGCGTTTTTCTTCTGCTCTTCCTCCAGAGGATCCTGAAAATATCTTTGAATGGTCTTCTCTTTTAAGTCGTAACGATAAAAGTTCAAGTCTCCGGCATCATTCATACCATAGATAATGATGTACTGGTGGTCAGACTCCGCCTTCCATACCCATCCCTTTACCTGGTGTCCGTCAACATCAATGGTACTCTCCAAAAATCCTGCCGGAACCTGTACGTCTGAACCGGGATTCATGATGGTAATGCTCTTATCCTTAGCGGTAAGCTTTACTCCCTCATTGACCGTTTCTTCTTTTTCTTCCTTGCTTTCCTCCGTCTCGGACGATGCACTCTCGGATACGGATTCTGTGGATCCAGCCTCACCGCCTGTTGCAGTTACGGTAGAAGCACCGACATGGGTGAGATTTAACAAAGACTCGTCCTGCGTGTAAACCTCCTGCTTTTCCACGTTAATTGTAGAGGTACCGGCACTCAATACTTTGAACTCCAAAATATATGCCAAGGTATTGCTTTCACTTTGGTCTCCGCTTCCATGAACTCGAAGCGTTCCCGCTCCTCCATCCGTATCCGTACCGGATACAAACTGCAGGGCGTTGCCGTCGTAGCGCAAGCTGATATCTGCACGAGAAAGGGGAGTATCACTTTTTACTTTTAAATTCAAAGTAATGTTCTCTCCTACATTCCCTGACGGATCGGAAAAGCTGAGCTGACCGTCTGCAGCAAAACAGGTGAAGGAAAAATAGTATGCCCAGCATTAAAGCTTATCAAGATTGTTTTCATTTTCATCATAGCTTCTCACTTCCCTTCCTTTATGACAAAAGGAGCCTTTCCTACCTCGATAATTTCCACTCCGCTTTCATTTCCGCCACTTCCGGAGCTAGTCTGATTTGCTGTAGCACCGCCATAGTTAAGCTTAATCGTATAGTTTTTCTCACTTCCGTTCTCCGCTTTTACGGTAATAACAACGCTATCTCTTCCTTCTACGCTCTGATTTCCATTTCCCTTAATCTGCGCTTTAGCATCTACCGCAGTTGCTGCAATATCTAAAGACTTCGTTCCATTGGACAGACTGATACTGTAGTTTTCATTTTCTCCACTAAAAGAGGGACTTAAATTGTATCCCGATATCGATAAGGAGGTAAGTCTGTTGTTGGGACTTCCCGTTCCGGTCGGAATAGCCGCTCTTTCAGCAGGCATATTTTCATAAATAGGAATATTAAAAACTAAGGCTTTTTGTCTCATCTCGGAAGTATAAGCCTTAGCAAGCTTTGCCCCTTCCTCTGCCGCTCCTTGCACATTGGTCATATATTGGTGCTTATACAGATTGGCTCCTTGTACATTCCACTTCTTTAAGTACAAGGTATTCTGTCCCGCATTCAGATAGTTTTCTGCAAAAAACTGCGCCCCTCCAAGGATGGATTTTTCATGAGAATTCCACGGTCTTCCATAGGAACCGCTCTGCCCCGCGTACCATAAGCCTCTTTCTACAGCCCCCATACCGTTTGCCGCGTAGGCTCCTACATTAAAATAGTTGTAGAAACCGGATGCACCGGAAACGGAACCGCTGGTCCCCTTTCCCTGTTCCTGTAAAATCATAGCTGCAAGGACATAGGGATTTTGCTTTGTAGTTTCCGCCGCTTTCATGAGAATTCCTGTATAGTCGATACCGGAACGCTTTACTGTGTCACCTCCGGTATTTTCACCGGAACCGCTTCCGCCGGATACAAACTCTCCCGGCCCCGCAGCTGAAACAATGACATTGTCTCCGGAAACGAAGGAAAATGTATCATCAGTAGGAGCGGCAGCCGTACTTTCCTGTTGAGAAGCAGTACTTTCTTCCACGTTTGAAGCAGTCGCACTTTCCATAAATGTGCCCTTTAACACGGAAGAAAGACCTTCTGCGGTCTGCTCCTCCGGATTATAATTATGTAACAAAAACTGGAAGATATAGGATTCATCCATAAAATTTCTCGGATCAAGATAATAAGCAGTTAAAGCTCTGGAAGCCGCCACCCATTTGGCCCCGTCAAATCCCGGCCATGTTCCGCTGTTCCAGTCATATTTACCTGCATCGGTTGATTTCCAAGAGGAAATGGCATTTTTATCCACAAGGCTGCTGGTACCTTCCATCTCTCCATTCAACACCGCATCCCAATTCAGATTGGTCTTCATCCCCTGAAAGCGCCAGCTCGGAAATTCCGCATGAAGATTGCGAAGTCCTTCCTTGTAGGACTCCGGAAAGCCCTGTTGATTCAATTCATTTTCAAAAGCTTCGTCTCTCTGATATTGCACCGGGAACTTCACAAAATCGGAACGGATATATCCTTGGCCTCCGGCATACTTAACTGGATACCAAGTCGAACCGTCACTTCCCTGCACCGGGTCATTTACGGTAATGGAAGCATTCGAAAAAAGATTGGTGACTTTACTGCTCTTCACAGTGGCCTCCGCACGAATATTCACCAAACTTCCTTTTACCAAGGCCGCCCTTTCTCCTGCCAATGCCGGCATAGACGCCATAGCAAAAGACAATGTTAAAGCAAGGGCTGTACAAACTTTCTTATGCATATCTTCTCCTCATTCTAGGGGCTTTATTCTCTTTTTAAGATTTCTACTCTATTCTTCGACATTTTCCTGTTTCAGTTTAATTTTTTTGCTATATCCCGTCAATGCATATACAAAGAATTCAGATAAAAGTAATGATTTAAACCATGACCTTGAGTAAAGAAGGATAAATGCCAAGTTCGCGGAGATTGAAACAGGTTTTATTCCCCATTCCAATCCCCGCGAAGATTCAATATGCTGTCTTTTTTTATTAAAGCCTAGACCGGATAAGCCTTATTGGCTTTGTCCGCACTGCTTAGTGCTACACCACTCTTTTGTGCATCTCTGTATTCAAAGAAGTCCTTTGCAACCTGCGGAAAAAGTGCATAAGACAATACGTCCTCGGGCTGTCTCGTCCATTCCTTAGCTTCTTCCTCAAACTTCTTAAGCTGCGGTGCAATATGATCTGCGGGACGGTCTGTCATCTGTTTCTCGCCCTTTAGAATCTTCTCTACCACTTCCGGATTCATCGGCTTTACCGTTTTTCCGAATTCTCCGGCTACAAGCTTATAAGACTCCTTCGGAACCATCTTATAGCGTTCTCCGGCAATGACATTCATTACCGCCTGTGTTCCCACAATCTGAGAGGATGGCGTAACGAGGGGAGGCTCTCCGAAGTCCTTTCTCACTCTTGGCACTTCTTCCAGCACTTCCTGCAGTTTATCATCTTTTCCGGCCTGGTGAAGCTGAGAAATGAGGTTTGAAAGCATTCCTCCGGGAACCTGATACTTCAGTGCCTTAACATCCACACCGAGAACCTTTGTGGAAAGGAGTCCTGACTTAATACACTCTTCTCTATATGGCTGGAAATAATTAGAAATTGCAATCAACTTATCGAGATCCAAACCGGTGTCATATTCCGTCCCCTGTAAAGCGGCAACCATAACGTCCGTAGACGGCTGAGAGGTTCCCATGGCAAGCGGGGTGGACGCAGTATCAATAATATCCGCACCTGCTTCAATTGCCTTTAAATAGGTCATGGAAGCCATACCGGTGGTATAGTGTGTATGCATTTCAATCGGAAGCTTTGTTCCCTTCTTTAAGGCCTCAACCAGCTCCGTTGCCTGCTTCGGTAATAGTAAGCCTGCCATATCCTTAATGCAAAGAGAATCTGCACCAAGGCTTTCAACATCTCTTGCAAGATTTTCCCAGTACTCTAAAGTATAGGCATCTCCCAAAGTATAGCAAAGCGCAATCTGAGCATGCCCGCCTTCTTTATTACAAGCCTTTACCGCGGTTTCCAAATTACGAATATCGTTTAAGCAGTCGAAGATACGAATAATATCTATTCCGTTTGCAATGGACTTCTCTACGAAATACTCCACAACATCATCCGCATAGTGGTTATAGCCCAAGATATTTTGTCCTCTGAAAAGCATCTGCAGCTTTGTATTCTTAAAATGTCTCTTTAACATCCGAAGACGTTCCCAAGGATCCTCCTTTAAGAAACGGAGACAAGCGTCAAAGGTTGCTCCACCCCAGCACTCGACAGCGTGATAACCGACTTCGTCCATTTGATCCAAATCGGCTCCATCAATTCGCTGGGCATTCTGGTGGCAATTAAGGACTGGTGCGCATCTCGAAGCACCGTTTCCGTGATTTTAACTTTAGCCATAAACTCCCCTTTCTTATTTTACCCCAAAAACAGCCATAAAGACACCCGCTGCAACAGCAGTACCGATTACACCGGCTACATTCGGCCCCATAGCATGCATAAGCAGGAAATTGGTCGGGTCGGACTCAGATCCCACCTTCTGTGACACCCTGGCTGCCATAGGAACTGCGGAAACACCTGCAGAACCGATAAGGGGATTAATCTTCTTTCCGGATAAATAATACATTACTTTACCTAGTAATACGCCGGCTGCCGTGCCAAAGGCAAAGGCAATCAGTCCCAAAAATACGATTTTCAAAGTATCCAAGTTTAGGAAGGCCTCCGCAGAGGTTGTTGCCCCTACAGAAGTTCCCAGTAAAATAACGACAATATACATCATGGCATTTGCCGCAGTATCTGTCAGCTGTCTTACTACACCGGATTCCTTAAAGAGATTTCCAAGCATCAGCATTCCGACAAGCGGTGCCGTGGTTGGAAGCAATAGGCAAACCACGATGGTTACCACAATGGGGAAGAGAATCTTCTCTAACTTGGAAACCGGTCTGAGCTGCTCCATCTTGCACATTCTCTCTTCCTTTGCTGGTAAGGGCTCGCATAATCGGCGGCTGGATAATCGGAACCAATGACATATAGCTGTATGCCGCAACCGCAATCGGACCGAGCAGTGCAGTCTGTCCGAGCTTATTGCAAAGGAAAATGGAAGTCGGGCCGTCTGCTCCTCCGATAATGGAGATTGCAGCAGCCGCAGCACCGTTAAAATCCCATAAAAGATGGCAAAGAAGTATGCCGCATAAATACCGAATTGAGCAGCTGCACCAAGAAGAAAGCTAATCGGATTCGCAATAAGAGGCGAGAAATCCGTCTGTGCTCCTACTCCAAGGAAAATCAGGGACGGTAAAATCGTCCATTCATCCAAACGGAAGAAATACCAAAAGCAGCCCTCCCGTACCGTTTATTGATTTTTTTCCGGACTAAGCATGATGTCCGGATAAATATTAACCAACAACATTCCAAATGCGATGGGAACCATGAGAAGAGGCTCAAAGCCCTTGGCGATACCCAGGTAAAGAAAAATCAAAGCAACCAGAATCATAAGATAATTCCCGTAGCTCAAACTGAAGAATGCTGTTTGTTCTAGTAGATTTAAAAATGTCTCTACTATATTCATAAATTCATCCTCCTAAGTTCTAGCCCTCCAGGCTTACCAGTACCGCTCCGGACTCCACACTGTCTCCCACGTTAACATGAATTGCTACTACCTTTCCATCCTTTGGAGCAACAATATCATTTTCCATTTTCATGGCTTCTAAAACCAGAACCGGTGTACCGCTCTTCACACTGTCTCCCACATTTACTTTAACAGCAAGAACCTTGCCGGGCATCGGTGCAGTCACGGAAATATTTCCCTGTGCCGAAGCCTTTTGCACAGGAGCTGCCACAGAAATAGGTGCTGCAGACTTTGCCGCGGGAGCCGCCGCAGGAGCTGATGCACTTCCCACATTTCCTTTTTCATCCACAGTCACATCATAAGAAACACCATTCACCGTAATTGTATATGCTTTCATTTTTAACCTCTACTTCCTTCTCTTTACCGAGCGTACAATCAATCCGTTTTCCAAAGTTCGAGCACCACTGAAAGGATTCTTTCTTCCCAAATCTTCTTCGTATGCCTTAACAGCAGCCATAAGAATAATACTGAGGAGTTCCTCTGAAATCCCTTCTTCCTTTTCCAAAACAGCAGGAATGCTTTTCGTCTCTACTGCTGTACTTAGCTTTTCTTCCTTTTTCAGTTCCAAAGCCTGACGGTCTTTTTCTTTTTTAGCCTCTGCCCGTCTTACTTCCCACTTATGGACCTGATCAAAAAGACTGATAATCCATGCAATGAAGATTAAAACGGCAAAAACAGTTCCCATCCCGACTATCATATTTTGGAAAGCGGAAAGCAGCTTTTCCTGCATGGTATAGACCGGGTTAAAGCTTAATTCCGTAAATTGATAGTAGCCCTCCGGAATGACCGCATGGAAAATCAACTCTCTCTTTTCAAAACCGGCATGCAGATTAATAACATAACTGTCATCCTCTGTTGTCACTTCCACATTTTCCACTTTTTGGAACTTGCCCAAATCTTTTTTGTTATTCTTAAAGTTTGTCAATGCATTGTAAAGAACTTCTTCTTTTGCCTTGTACGCCTGATTAATACTATCTTCCAGTTCCTGCTCGTCTTCTCCCTCAACTTCAAGGAAATAGTCGGTCATCATCTGGGTTAGTCCGGAACGCTCTTCCTCTGTTAAAGACAGTGTTGTCTCTACCTTCTTTTTTTCTACAGGAGAAAAGAAAAAAAGAGAAAGAAGCATAATCGCAAGGAGGAAGAATAATCGTTTTATTTTCTTCATAATTCCTCCCTTAGATACTGCCGTATTTTTTTATGGAAATCAAAATTTGCCTTGCCGTAAAAGCATATCAAAGGCGGAAATCACTCTCTGCCTTGTTTCTTCCGGTAAAATAATGGCATCAATATATCCGCGGTAAGCCGCACTCTTTGCAGAACCTTTTTCCTCAAGGAACTGCTTGGCCTTTTCTTCTCTATCCTCCAAAGTCTCATCAGGATATAAAATATTTGCAGCTAACTTCGCATCCATAACCGAAATCTCGGATTCCGGATATGCGAAAACCAAATCCGCTCCCAAGCCCTTACTGCCAAGACAAGCACCTGCAGAACCGACTGCCTTTTTTACCAAAGTCACCAATGGTACGGAAGCATTTCCATAGGCGGACAGGAGCTCTCCCATTTCCTTGGTCATGTGCATCTCATTGCAGCTGCAGTTCTCAAATCCCGGAGTATCACAAAGAGTAAGAACCGGAATAGAGAAGCTGTTACAGAAACGAAGGAAACGATTCATCTTCACAACAGCCTTCCAGTGAAGTGCTTCTCCTGTTGTTGCAATGCCTCCCACTGTTTGTCCGTTTAAGCGCAGAAATGCAGTTACTGCACCCTCTCCGTAAGCTCTTCTTACTTCAAAAATCTCCCCCTCATCGGAAAGTGTGCTAAGTGCTTCTCTTGCAGGCATTGTAAAAAATCCGTCCACTGCACGATTTAAATTGTCTTCCACGTCTTCATTATAGGCTTCATCTTCATTGTTTGCCGGCAAGAAGGAAAAGGCTTTGCGAATTTCGGTAATCAATTCTTCTTCCGTTCCGGAAAAATCCAGATTGCCGGCTTCTTCCTGTGCTTTAGCCTTGGCAAAATCATCATTTTTATTGCCTTTCACCGCATCGGGAGCGTTTAAGAACAATCTGCCGTCCTTATTCTCCATAAAGCTAAAATCAGAAAGAGAAGCAAGCACTGCCATTGCTCCGCCTGCCTGACCGTAAACAACAGAGTATAAGGGAATCAAGCCCTTTGCCTTTGCCTTCTTCTCATAAATACGGGAAAGAGCAAAAAGAGAATCCGTCGCTTCCTCCAGACGAATTCCGCTGGAATCCAAAAGTTCCAAAACCGGAGCCCCCATCTTCAGTGCCATATCATAAAGCTGAGCAATCTTTTTACCGTGCATTTCTCCCAAAGAACCCGAAAGAATATTCCGTCCTGGGCATAAACATACACCGGCTTTCCGGATATACTGCCATAACCGCAGATAACGCCATCCGTGGCTTCCTTTTTTCCCTCCTGAACAAAATCCGTACTTCGACTTCTTACCAAAGCACCGATTTCGACAAAACTATGTGCGTCCAGCAAGGACTCAATGCGATTTCTTGCAGAGCTACGCTGATCCATATTTCTCCTCCATTCTATTCCTGAGTCCAGACAATATTCTTAGGTATTGTAAACGATTAAATATATGAGTTCAAGGGATTTTAAGACGGTTTTAAGATGATTAAGTCAAAACATTGAAATTATGCGTTATTTTTTTAACAAAAAGATTTTTCCTTTTTTCTCGTCAGATGGTAGCTTTTTTCTTTTACCATAAAAATCCCGGACCGTATTCTTTTCCTATTTTTTATAACGCAATCCTTTGGGATAAAAATTTCGAAGACGCCCGTTTCGAAGATAGCCAAACCCCAAAGGAAGACCGTCACAATAGAGAATGGACATTCCCGCCTTATGTTCCTTGCCCTCAATAAGTTCCCCTATTCCCTCTATTCCCTCTATTCCCTCTATTTCTTTCTCTTCTACTCCGATTTCATTGCCCAAAAGATAGTCTTCCACTCTTCTGTCCGTTCTCTTTAGGAAAAGGGAATAGAGAAGGCTATATTTCGTCTTCGGTCTCCGCTGTTCCACGATTGAAAAAATGTCCTTCAAATCCACCGCATGACTTAAGCCGTGACTATACTCCCATTCCTTCTTTCCTTCCTCATAAATACTTATACCTTGCCTAAATAATTTTAATTCCGAAAAAGGACGGAGCTGTGAGGCATAGCAGAAAATCATTTTGTTTTTTTGAAAAACCGTATAAGAAAGCTCTCTCTCCTCTTCTGCAGGTTCTTCTCCGGATTTCTTAAACACCGCAAAATACTGCCCCTCTCCACTGCTGTTATGAAAATACAGTCTCTTCTCCATTAAAAGCCGATAAGCCGGATTCTCCCTTTCTATCCATTCTCGGATATCTTCATTCTCAGTCCTTTCAAAGGTACAGGTGGAATACGCAAGAATTCCACCTTCTCGAAGCATGGTGAAGGCTTCCCGAAGAATTTCCTTTTGGCGAAGAGCACATTTTTCCACAAGCTCTTCCGACCAGTCTTCCACTGCCTCTTTACTTTTTCGGAACATTCCCTCACCTGAACAGGGAGCATCCACCAAAATTCTGGAGAAAAAACCGGGGTATAACGCAGCTAGATGTGCCGGGCTTTCATTGACTACGGAAAGATTAGCATAGCCCATTCTTTCCGCATTTTTCGAAAGAATTCTTGCCCTTTCCCCCACATATTCGTTGGAAAGAAGGAACCCGCCTCTCTTACTGTCCAATCGGTCAGCTATTTGCATGCTTTTTCCTCCAGGTGCGGCACAGAGATCCAAACAGCGATCAAAGGGGCGTATCTCCATATGCGGAACGACCTCCATTGCCGAAGGGTCCTGAATATAGTAAAGCCCGGCTTCATGATAAGGGTCTCGTCCGATTGTAATCCCCTGCGACGCAAGATAGCTTTCGTCCACGAGGAATTCTCTTACCTCTGTTTTTTCTAAAATTTCCGACGAATTTTCTTGCAAGTCTTCCGGAACATTGTTCTGTATATCTTCTACTAAAACTCTCTCTCCTTTTTCTTCCTCACAATTAGAGTAATGAAAAGAAAACAAGGGAATCAAGTTCCAGTCCTTTGTCCAATCCGAAAAAGAAAATCCGTGTTTCTCCGCTTCTCTTAACTTTTGTGTATTTACACGGATTCCCCGTTTCGGCTCCTCCGAAAAAGACTGAAGAAATTGCTTCCACTCCTCTTCTTCCGAAAACAAATTTCGCATTCTTTCTAAAAACACCTCGGGTAAATGCATAAACTCCTCCATTACTCCTATTGATAAAGGGCTTTGACCAAGATTTCCTTCAATTCTTTACTTGCCAAATTAAACCGTCGTAAGCTCCATAGTGATAAAAACGGAGAAGCAGCATACCGACCGGTAATGCCAGCACCATACCGGACAAGCCATAAAACTTATACCCGAGAAACAGGAATAGTAAAGCCAAAAGAGGAGGAAGACCAATCGCTTCTCCGATAATCTTCGGCTGCAAAAACTGTCGAATCACTTGTGTCAAAAGATATAACACAAGCAAGACGGCAAAGAAGCCAAAGCGTCCCTGTATTAGAATGAAAAGCATCCATGGCCACATGATAAATCCGACTCCAAAAATCGGAAGTGCATCTAAAAAAGCGGTAAGGAAGGCAAGTAAAACCCCATAGGGCACCCTCAAAAAGCTAAAACCTATTGCAAGGAGTAAAAAAACACAAAACATGATTTCTATCTGTGCAAGAATATATCCTTTGATAATCTTTTTCCCATCTTCTCTTAAAAGCTTTCCGTAACGACTAAAGCTTTCCGGCACTATCTTTTGTAAACCTTGAAGGATTCCGCTTCCTTCTTTCACAAAGGAAAAGGAGGATAAAATCATGATAACAAAGTAGAGCACAAGTTCCGGTAGACCTCCAACCAGATGCAAGGATAAACGGATAGCGGGAGATGACCAACTGCGCAGTATATTTTTTCCATATCCTTCCATTTTTTTCGGCATATTCGCGAAAATCTCCTGAAAACCTTCCGGTAGCAATTGTCTCACCTTCTCCAGACTATCCAATACCATATTTTTTGCAGAGAGGAGATATTCCGGAAAGCCCGCCATTTTTACAGAAAGAAAAGGCCCCCCAAAAAGAAATAAGAGATACAACAGCCCCAAGACAATAACAAACAAGAATACAATAATCAAAACTGTCCAATGTTCTTTTTTTAATTTCCGGGAAAAGTTTTCGAAACAAAATGGATAATCGGGGATGCAAGCACTGCTAAAATTGCTCCCAAGAAAAAAGGCAGAAAGAACAGAAGCAATCTGGGAATCAGAATCAAAAAGATAGCGGTTAAAACAAGCGGAAAACAGATCCGATACAACAACAGTCCTATTCTCTTCATTTTATTGCTCTCCTTCCATTTGACCTGCTTTATCTTTGTCCAGCCTCTGCTTTTTCCACTGCCAAAGCATAGTAAAAAAGAGACTGATTCCGAAATAAAAAATACTGGATGCATTGGAAAACCAAGTTGTAAAGAACGAAAGGGATAGATAAAATGCAAATTGGGCAATAATCCCAAGAAGAAAGGGATTGTCTTTCCGTTTCATAAGGGAGCTTAGGATCGCAGCCAAACTCCCCAGCACTGCAGAAAAAATTCCAACTCCAAGAATCCCAAAATCATAATATGCATCATAGAGAATCCCCAAGGTACTCAACTCTTCCTTGGTAAGGTATAAAGGATAGGAGAGCGGTAAATCCACGAAATATTTCAATCCTGATAAGGTCAGGAATGGATATGCCATTCTAAAGCCGTGAGAATGACTTTCCACTTCCTTTCGTCAAGAGATTAAAATTCTCATAATTATTCGCAATGTACATATAGGGTTGCACGAAAAAGATCGGGATATTTTTATTTTTCATTGCAAAAATATCCAGAAGGTAAGATACGGAGTGTGCCCTCTCCACTGTCAAAACAATGTATGCAGTAAGTAAAAAAAGAAATAAAAGAAGAGCCTTCTTCCATTGTAAAGAATAACCCAGCAACAACAAAGACAAAATATACAGTGCCATAGAAAAAAGGAGCTGGAAACGGGAGACTAAAAGTATCGGTAGCAGAAGCGAAAGAAAAAAACTGATTAATCCGAAAGCAGTAATTCTCTTCTCCAATCTCATGAGAAAGGGCAAAAGCATCGGCACCAATACAAAAAGAGTCGTGAAATAATGCAGTCCTTTTAAGTGAAATGCAGAGTAGGCATGTGGAGTATGCTCTGTAAACAAAGGGATATACCCTAAGACCTTTGCTTCAATAAAAAAACAGAGATAGGAAATGCCCAGTAGAACAAGAATACAGAGTTTTAAAAAGGACAATAATTCCTTCTGCTTCTTTCTCTCATCCTTAATAGGAATATCTATTTGTTTTTCATTCCCGCTAGAAAATGGGCTTTGACATGGTAGAGACTTCCGATTGCAAAGTCTTGAGAAAAAGCAAAGTTTTTTCACTATATAGTACAGCAAATAAAAAATAAAATATGCCAAATAAAAACTGAGCCAGCTTTCCGTAGTCCACGAAGAAGAGAGGGTACTGAGCTGTAAAACCGCTATCCCCTCTCCACCAAGTAAGCCTAAAGCAAAAAGTCCGCAAAGAGGAAGATTACTCTTCTCTTCTTTTTTTTCGACAAAATATAAAAACAGGGCTAAAAACAGAAAAAGTATAGAAGAAACCCCCGCATGGCCGAATTTTTTTGCCAGATAGGCCAAAAAATATAGGATGCTGTATATTCCAAGTATTTTAAATATTCTCATGCAATAATATCCTGCTACTATGGGCTTTTGTTCTCTGTCACAGAAGCTTTCCCTTCCTGCGTACTTTGACGACTCTCCTCTACTGAAGCTTTTTTCTCAGCAGAAGAACTATTTTTGATACTTGCTTTTCCGTCGCTTCCTTCTTCACTTCCAAAACTGCTCTCTTCCTTGGATTCTGTAGTACTTTCTTCTGTAGACTTGCTCTCTTCCTTGGATTCTGTAGTACTTTCCTCCGTAGTTTCCGCATTTTTCTTCAGCCTAGCCGTAACGGTCACGGTATTATTCGGTTCCGTAAGCGAAACGCCTTTTGCAAGATAGTCATCCAAAGAATATACCTTTTGTACATCACTGCTCGTTCCGGAAATATCTAAAGGCGGAAGATCAATACTATTTATACTTTCTAAAAGGCTCTCATTTCCGGAAACGGATACAGTTTTAGGCGAGATATCCAAGCTTTCCAAACTGTAACCGCTCTGCGGTACGCCTGTAGCATTCACTGCAATCTTCAAGTCCTTTTTCTTGTGAATCACTACGGTATAATCCACCTCTTCTTGAGAAAGCGTAACATTCCCTAAAGAATCGATGGTTTTTCCGTTTGCATCATAAAAAACAGCCTTTCCTTTTCCACTGGTTGTTTTGTTCAGCCCATCAACATTAATCAGTAAACCCACCGAAGAGATTCTTCCAATGGTAGACTCCGGTCCGGTTGCATAAATCGTGTCCGGTTCCGTATGAATAGAAGCAACCACATATCCGTCTTCTTCCTTACCGCTCCTATGGGTTGTCAGCGTAAACTTCTTTCTTTGTAAATCCTCCACACTGACATGGACTACAGATGGACGAGCTACAATATCCTGTATACTGGCAGAATTTCCGGATTCTTCAGCTCAACATATACCGGCACGGAACCGGTAATGGAATAGTCATTCAAGTCAATATAAACATTAAAGTCTGAAGCTTTCACGGATGATGCCTTATTGCTTCGAACCGTATAACTTATTGTAATGGTCTCTCTATCTACTTCCCAGGTTTTATTTTCCGACGAAAAAACATCCTGATTTAAAATATTTAACTCTACATTCCGGCTTCCTTTTTGTTCCGGATTGGAAATATTAAAAACAATCAACCAAAGAAGTAGAGCCAAAAAAACGCTGAATAGTTTTAAATTTATATTTCCTTTAAAAAATTTCATGACTGCTCCTTCTTTTTCTCCTTAGAAAAAATTCGGGAAAAGATGGACTTCCGTTCTTCTCCTTCCTTTTCTTCCTTTGGCAGATACTTCAAGAGTTCCTCCGGCTCTCTGATACGATAGAGTTTTCCTTCACTGGCTACGGATATTCTTCCCGTTTCTTCAGAAACAACCAAAGTGATGGCATCTGAATTCTCTGATATACCAAGAGCGGCTCTGTGTCTCGTTCCATACGCCTTGGAAATCTCCGCATCAGAAAGAGGAAGATAACAGGTCGCAGAAGTCACCCTATCATGGGAAATCACTACCGCTCCGTCATGAAGCGGTGTATTTTTTTCAAATATTGATAAGCAGGGCTGCCGTTACGATTCCGTCTACATAGATTCCCGTCTTTTCGATTTCTTCCAAACTCTGTGTTTGCTCTAGCACAATCAAAGCACCGGTCTTATGCTCCGACATCGTACTGCAGGCAGCAATAAGTTCTTCATTAATATGCGTGTTTTGCCTTGTATCCAAGCCTCTAAATTGACTGATTAGGTTTCTAGAACCAAGCTGTTCCAAAGCCTTACGAAGTTCCGGCTGAAAAATGACAACTATAGCAATAATTGCAGCGGTAGAAAGCCTTTCAATCAACCAAACAATGGTAGTCAGGCGGAAAAATACGGCAAAGGCCGTAAAAAGAATGATGATGAGTATTCCCTTTAAAAGCTGCCAAGCCTTGGTATTTTTTATCCAAAGGAGAATGATATAAATAAGAGCGGCAAGTATAGCTATCTCTATGACTCCCGTGAAACTGAAAGACGGAAGAAGACTGATCCAGCCCTTCATTTTTATAAATGCACTCACTTCCCACACCCTCCTGCAAAACCATACTCTTTAAACTACGCTTTATTCTTCGGAATTGCCTTTACATAGTAATAATAAGCATCATCCTCAAATTGTACAAATTCCGTTCCCCGATAATCCGCATCCCGAAAGAAAAACAAAGCAATCACGCTAAAAAGGATGGAGAAAAGATAGGAAAGTAAACTTAACCCTATATTCATCTTAACGGAAAGAAAAGGCAAAACAAAGAATACCAGTCCCTCCACGCAAATTCCCGTTATTAAGGCAATAATCCAAGAGTAATTAAAACTAAAATTTCGAATAATATAAATAGCCAAGGCCGCCAAAGTAAACAAGACAAGCATACCAATCATTTCCTTGTTGTGTAATAAGGGCGCCATTTTTTTGGATAAACCTTCAAATTGATCCAAAAGATCACCTGATAAAATGAATTGCTCTTTATATTCTCGAATGAATTGCAAAAATAATAAACAAGAATACCCAAAGAAAGAGAAAGAACTGCGGATAGCCCCATAGAAAGTCCTACAAGCAGAGGAAGAAAATAGGGTATACCTAAAAAAAAGCAAAGAGGCATGGCCGCTATTAAAATAGCATACTTTCCCCTTACACTGCTTTGAATGATAAAGATTAAAACAAAAAACAATCCCCCAATACCCAAGAGCAACAATGACTTCGTATAAAAATAGTAAAGTAAGTAAAGCCCGGCAAGGCAGGGCACAAAAGAAAAGGGTAAGAAAAAGGACAATAGTCCAAGTACAAGAATCACAAGAGGATTCCCCGTCTTTCCCGTCATCCCTAGATAACGGTTAAGGGAAAAGAGAAGAAACATGGAAAAAAGAGAACGAAAAATCGGAACAATCCAATAGTCATTTTTCCCATATATCTTTTGTATAGCTTCCCGATACTGCCTCATATTATCCATCTTTTTCTCCCTTACTCATCCAGCCAATCTTCTTCATCCAACCAGTTCTCATTCTCGGTTCGTTTTTCCAAATCTATCTTCTGCAATGCTTTTTTAGAACTGGTTTCTTTGCCGTTTTTCACTTGACTTTCTTTAGGCGCTCTTTCTATAGCAATTCCTTCCTTACTGCCTCGCTCCTGTCTATCCCTACCATAAAGAGGTGTGAACTCTAAACGTTCTCCCTCTTTTTTCATCTGCAGAATGATATCCTGTACTTCTTTTTTTGCTGTTTTCGTACTGCTCTCCTCTGCTTTATCCCTTACACTGCTCTTCTTGTCTTTAGCAAAAGAGTAACTGAGAGATAGGATTTCTTCCAAGCTTTGCTCATACTGTTTTCTCACTTCCACTGCTTTCTCGTAAGAAAAGTAAGAAAAGAAGAGAAAAACTGCTACAAAAAAAGTTAAGCCCAAAAGATAAAAAAGTACAGCCCGCCGTCCCTAAACTAATCAAAAAGGGAAAACTCATCTTCATGAGCAAGTCCTCTCCTGCATTAAAAGATACATAAGAGATAAGAGGAAGAAAACTGCCGTATAACGAATAATGCCCTGCAGTATCCGATTGGAAATGTAATCTTCCCTATAATATCGGGTTATCTCAAGAGCTTCCTCTCCTTTATGCTTTTCGTAGATTGCCAACTTGGTCATAGCAATAATCTTGCTCTTTTTTAACATTAATATCCTCTTGCGCTTCTTGCACGTTCTGCATAGGGAGAACCGGGGAACTCACCTACAACGGCATCAAAGTTTTGGTTTGCCTCTGCAGTATTCCCCATGGTCTGCTGCAATCTTGCCAGTAAGAATAAATTTTCCGCTTCTCTTCGGATCTGTACACTTAAGCTGTAATAGCGTAACGCCTCCTCCGTTTTTCCGGAGTTCCATGCCGCCGTACCCAGCTCCTGCAAACGTTGAAATACATTTCCTTCCATCTGCGACTTTACGGAGCTAAGCATGTTTTGCAGACTTTCATCCGTGATACTGCTTGGGTCCAATTTTATATAAGCGTCCGCGGCAGTCAGTATATCTCCGGTGGAGAGAGCATTGTTGATATTGACAAGGCTTTGATATTGTGCCATGAAAGAAGCATTCTGGTTCTCATACCGATCCAGACTCGCCTTCGCTTCATCATAATCCTTTTGTAATTTACTGTTCTGCTCTTCCATATTGCTTAGCTTTTGGTTAGCCGCGTCCAGCTTCTCCGTATATGAAATCAATTCCTGATTGTTCTTGGTATTGGCACTGCGAATTCCCGCAGGAAGCATCATAAGATAATACACAAAAAGACCGATTACCGCTCCCAAAACAAGAAGCAAAGAAACGGACCAGGGAGAAAGTTGCTTGATCTCCTGCGGAATCAGAACATCATCATCCGTCATCTTCCTGTGGGAAAATACATTCTTCAGTCTGTTCTGCTCTATTTCCGCCCTTCCCGTATTTTTCTTGACAATATCCATAAGCACCAAAGCCTTGGGATTATTTCGATCAATCTTCAAAACAAGGTAAAGACTCTTTCCCGCCTTAACCCAATCACTTCTTTTCATGTACAAAAGTGCTAGGAGTATGTGCGCCTTCACATAGTTTGGACTATCGGCAATAACCTGATTCAGCTGAAATACCGCAAGATCTTCATTGTTGTGCTGGGCATAATCTAACGCTTGATTATAGCGTTTTACATTGTCAGAACAGATACGAAGAATTGCCGGTTTCCTTTGAATCTCATCCAAGTAATAATCAGCAAGATTGTCTTCAGGTAAAAGATTCATACTGATAACCCATTGTACCAAAGCGTCCGCCACTTCTCCCATCTCAAAAAAGATGAGGCCGAGTAAATTTCTTGCCTCTCTCTGATACTTATCATAATGTAAGGCCTTCTTTAATAACTCTGCCGCACCGCTCAAATCCCTTAGTCTGGCCCTTTCCAATCCCAAGTTATAATAACAATTGGCAATTCTTTCTAAGGTGATGTCATATTTCATTGGGTATTTCCCTTCTTCATGGCATCCTCAAATAACTGCGTCATTAAATCATTCATATCCGTTAAATCCACCTTTAAGATGGCATCTTCCAGTTGATCCACATCCAAACTCGGTTTAAATCTTTGAATTTCCTCTTCAAAGTCTATCATAGTACTCCTTTTGAAAATCGGTTTTACCTATCCAATCTATATATGAACAATCTGTGAAACTATCTTGACTCCTGCTTTGCTATCCGATACACTCCATAAATCATCGAAACAAAGCGCACCATTGTTAGATTCTAGCATAAGTTATAGGGTCATTCAAGCAAGGGAGAAAGGGAAATATGGAAAGTTTTATTACATTTTTTACACGGATTTTGGGGCAGTATCTTTCAAAAGAATCCATTGTATTTATCCTCTCTATCATGCCGATTATTGAGCTCCGCGGAGGACTGATTGCCGCGTCTCTTTTGAAAATTCCCTATATGCAGGCTCTGTGCCTTGCGATTATCGGAAATATACTCCCCATTCCCTTTGTGCTTTTCTTTTTCTCCAAGCTGGTTCTTTTTTTAGAAAGTTTTTCCTACACAAAACCGATAGCGAACTGGTTCCGAAAAAAAGTGGATGCAAATAGGGAAAGTGTTGAAAAGTACGATTTCTGGGGCTTAGCACTCTTCGTCGGAATCCCTCTTCCCGGAACGGGTGCATGGACCGGTGCCATGGTTGCCAGTCTCCTCAAGATGGATAGAAAAAAGTCACTTCTTTCCATTCTTCTGGGAATCCTTCTGGCAAGTTGCATTATGTCTTTACTCAGCTACGGCCTACTGGCAAAGCTGTTGTAATATTTTTTGAGGTATATCATTAAAACCGCTATTAGGTTGTTCGAGGCAGAAAAAATGCAGTCCTCCCAAAAGGAAGACTGCATTTTTTATTTTCTGACCTTCCAGCTGACCGCCTCTTTTCTTTCCTGAATAAAATCTCTGTACAGGCCGTTTTCCTTAAGGAGTTCTTCATGACTTCCTCTTTGCACGATTCTACCGTGGTCGAGAACCAGAATCTGATTTGCCTTGGAAACGGTTTTCAAACGGTGGGCAATCAGGATAACGGTTTTTTCTTTTGTGAGAGAGGAAATGGCACGCATTAGCTCGTTTTCATTTTCCGGATCCACGTTTGCGGTTGCTTCGTCCAGGAAAATGACGGGCGAGTCCTTCATCATGGCACGGGCAATGGATATTCGCTGTTTTTCTCCGCCGGAAAGGGAGGCGCCGCCTTCTCCGATTACAGTGTCATAGCCGTCAGGGAGCGCAGTGATAAAGTCGTGACAGCAGGCCTTCTTGGAAACCGCAATGACTTCTTCTAAAGAAGCTTCCGGACGGGCGAAGCGGATATTGTTCAAAATGCTGTCGTGGAAGAGATAGACATTCTGAAAGACGAAGCTGAAGTTCGCCATAAGGCTGTCCATGTCGTAATCCTTGACATTCCGTGCGCCGAGGAAAACTTTTCCTTTTTCCGGATCCCAGAAACGTGAAAGAAGACTGACCAAGGTGGTTTTTCCGCTGCCGCTCGGTCCGACAATGGCTGTCGTCGTGTGTTCGGGTATTTCCAATGATACTCCGTTTATGATTAAGCGCTGATCATAGGAAAAGGCAAGTTCTTCCGCAGAGATGTCTCTTTTTTTCGGCTCGATCTCCTCTCCCGAAATACTCATTTGCGGGGTACGAAGGATTTCTTCAGCTCTGTCCACACTCATTTCCACGATGCGGAGGAGGGCGGAATAGCTTCCGGCACTTTCCAGACTCGCATTTACAATAAAAGCGGAGATGACCATGATAATGGCATTTAAGGCGGACATACTGCCTGCGCAGTAGAAGAGGCAGGAAAAGAGCACCATGGCGACTCCGCTTAGCTTCGCAATAAGGCTTTTGCAGAGCCATTATCGGGATAAAGAAAGCTCCATTTCCGTGTTGATCTGCACATTTTCATGAATGGCTTCGTTTAGCTCCCCGGCTCTTTTTCCCCGCTTAAATGGTAGGCCTTGACCTCCGCCATACCTTGGAGGTACTCGAGCACCTTTTTCGACAAGAGAGGCTTCGGCTTCTATTTTTTTCGTCCGGAAAGCTTTCCGGCTGCCTTTTGCAGAGCACTGTTGCAAAAGAGGAAGAGGACAAAGCCGGTAAGCAGGACGAGAGCGATACGGTAGTCAAAGAAAAAGAGCATGAGAATGATGAGGCTTGTGGTAAGCAAGCCTTCCGAAACCTGCATAATCACACGGGTAGCTAAACCTTCCAGCATCTGCATAGTGTTCGTTGCGACAGAGCTGATTTGCCCGAGGGAATTCTGATTAAAATACCCCATGGGAAGGTAACGAAGGTGTTCCGCGATTTCCACCCTTTTCCTTGCACAGGTATCGTAGCCCGCTTCGGTTTGCAACATCATACTTTTCGACTTGATAAGACTGATGCCGAGGATGCTGAGAAGCATGATACCGAGGCTTAGGAAAATGTCCTCCATGCGGATTTCGGAAGCGAGAAGAGCCTTTAGCATTACAGCAATAGCGGGAATTTTTAAGGCGTTGAAAAAGGCGTCACCAACTCCGAGAAAAAGGGAAAGGGTAAATTTCCTGCGGTTTTCCACTCCGCAAAATTGAAAGAAATGACGAATGATACTAAGCATTGTCCTTCACCTCCTCATGCGCTTTCCACATCGCACTGTACAGTCCTCCTCGAGATAAGAGTTCTTCATGTGTTCCGGAGTCATTGATTCTTCCGTCCTCTATAACGAAGATTTTATCTGCATCAACGATGGTGCTTAGGCGGTGCGCAATGACAATCAAGGTCTTTCCCTCGGTGAGCTTGGAGACAGAACGCTGAATCAGGGCTTCATTTTCCGGGTCGGTATAGGCGGTCGCCTCGTCAAGAATCACAATGGGAGCGGCTTTTAACATGGCTCTTGCTATGGAAATTCTCTGGCGCTCGCCGCCCGAAAGATGGCCGCCTGCGTTTCCTACAAGCGTATCATAGCCCTTCTCCAGAGAGAGGATAAATCATGGCAGCCGGCCTTCCTCGCAACTTCTTCCACCTCACTATCCGTTGCGGTGGGATTTCCCATTCGGATATTTTCCCGCACGCTCCTATTAAACAGATAGTTATCCTGAGAGACGAAGGCGAACTTTTCAGAGTAGACCTCCTGCGGAATCTCCCGGATATCCTTTCCTCCGAGGAAAATACCGCCTTTCTCTACATCCCAAAGCGAGGCAATCAGCCTTGCAATCGTGCTCTTTCCGCTACCACTCGGGCCAACTAGGGCAATGAAGCTTCCTTCCGGAATCTCCATGGAAATGCCGTGCAATACCTCTTTTTCTTTGTAGGAAAAATGGACATCACGAAGCGCCAGGTCGTTTTTCTCCGGAGAATCTCCCTCTTTCGGGCGCTCCATTTCCGGGGCATTCAAAAGAGCTCTTACCTCGCCCATAATGGTTCCCATAGTTTGGAAATCATCACCATAGCTCATCAAAGTGATAAGAGGGGTAACAAGTCCTACGGAAAGAATGAGAATCATCACAAAGTGATTGCTGCTAAGCGTTCCGCTACGAACCAAAATCCCCCCAATCGGAAGAACGGGGAGGAGGGTTGCCGGCATAATGGAAAGGGAAAAGGTCATAGGGAGAATATAGTATCGCATCCAAGAAATGTAGCTGTTTGCCGCTTCATAAGCATCCTTTACAAAGCGTGCGTAACTGGACTTTGTTTTTCCAAAGACTTTGATGACCTGAATCCCTCCGATATATTCCACGGAGGTATTGTTCAAGGTTTTCGTGGATTCTACGGCATGCTCATAAAACTTCTGACTGCCACCCATCATGACGGCAAAGCTTACGAGTCCGATAGGAAGGGTAAGAAGCTCGGCAAGTCCCATTCTCCAATCCAGACTAAAAATATAGAGGAGAATACAAAGGGGAATCAGAAGGTTCGCCGTGAATTCCGGCACAATATGCGCGAGCGTGGTCTCCATACTGTCAATCCGCTCGATGATCGTGCTTTTTAAGGCTCCGGAACTTTGCTCCTGCACAGCACCTAGGGGCATACGGAGGAGCTTTTCCGTGCAACGTTTTCGAATCTCTCCGAGAACCGCAAAGGTCGCCGCATGGCTTTTCCCTGTAGAAAGGGAATGGAAAAGGACTCTCCCTATCCAAAGGAGCGCTGTAATAAGACATTTCCCAAGGTAGAAGGAGAAGGCCCGGTTGCCACTCATCAGGCCGTCTACAATTTCTACCATAACAAAATACGGGGCAAGGGAAAAGGCCACCCCGATGATGGCGAAAAGTACACTTTTTACATATTCCCTCTTGTGAGAGCCCGTCTGAGACAGGGCCCAAAGAATCGGAGAAGGTGCTTTTCCATCATGACGGGAATTTTCCGTAGGACGAGAATTGTTCCATTTATTTTTTCCCTCTTCTATCATTTCTCCATTCATACTGCCTCCTTGATGGTTAGCTTGTGCTAACCAAATACTATACCTCTATTTATAGTGCGTCAAGAAGATTCCCTTTTGCAATGAAGTTTATGATTTATTCTTTGTATAATTTATATTCATTTTTTTATTCTTTTCTTATTTCACCTCTAGCTCTTTCGATTTGTCCTCCAATGAAAAAAACATTTTATTTTCCGCTATACTGCTCCTTCAGTTCTCCATTTCCATAAGCCTCCAACAGCTCCCAAAGATCTTCCATCTGCTGTCGAAGTTCTACCCCCTTATCGGTTTCTCCAATCCGAATTCTACCTTTCATCCTTTCTACCACCCGTATATCCGGTGTATTTTCTTCCCCCTTATGAAAATCTTTGTGTTCCGCCAAAGACAAGTGCTTCGAATCATAAATCAAAGTGTAGCCGGCAATACCGGTTTAGAATGATAGGCCTTAGAAATCCCGCCATCTATAATAAAAAGTTTTCCGGAAGCCTTAATCGGGCTCTCGCCTTTCTTACTTTTCACAGGAACATGGCCATTAATAATATGGGAAAGCTCCGGATTTTCACGAAATTCCTCGATAATTTTATCTACATAGCTTTCCTTTTCAATCCACTTATAATACGCATTGTAGCTTTCCTTATGGGTTTCCGGATCTTCAATGAGACAGTGTTCAAAGGTACACATCTTATCTTTACCGAAAAGAGGGGACTTCGGACCGCACCAAAGATACCAGAAAAAGTCCGTGGCATAGAGCTTCCCGTTCGGATCCATTTCCCTATTCATAAAATAAGCTTCGATGCACTTCTGTTCACAGTAATCCATAAGACGCTTTCCCGAAACTTCCCCGTCTCTTGTGGAAATCGATAAAAACTCCCCCTCCTCCGTCATCGGAATACAGCCATGATATAAAATATTGTGATTCACAATCTTATACATGGAACCATGGGTAAAGAAAAAATCAATATGCTTTTTCAGCATCTTGGAATGTGTAAAACTGTAAACAAGCGTATCCATAAGCTCCTGCTCTTTTTCCGATAAAACATAAGGATCCGCCCAATTGATTGTCGGAAAATGACAATCCTTTAAAGGATAAATCTTTCCCTCCAATTCAATCTCTCCTTTTTCGGGATTGATTTTATGAAGGAGCATCCTATGCATAAGACCATACTCCGGATGCCTTTGAATGAGCTGCCCCTCTTCCTTCCACATTATCACACTGATGGTCTTACACATCTTCGCAGCAAGCTCCGGCTCTACCGAATCCGCAATATTCTTATCCCAAAGATGCGGATAAAATGAACTGCAAGGATCATTTCCATACACTTCCTGAGCAAACATGGATAGAGGACGAAGATTGATGCCGTAACCGTCTTCCAGGACATCAAAGCTGTTGTAGGATGTGGCAATGCGAAGAACATTGGCAATACAGGCCGGATTTCCCGCAAAAGCCCCCATCCAGTCCACGTCATGGTTCCCCCACTGAATATCAACATCATGAAAGCACATTAACTCTTCCATAATACTGTCCGGATGCGGTCCTCTATCAAAAATATCCCCAATAATGTGGAGACTGTCTATACTCAAATTTTGAATCAGCTCGCAAAGAGCAATGATAAACTCTCTGCCCCGTTCCACATCTAAAATCCCCTGCAGAATTTCTCTGTGATATAGCTTTGTGTCTTCCTCTTCATCATGCAAAAGCTCGTCGATAGCATAAGCAAAATCCTTCGGGAGTTTCTTCCTGACCTTGGATCTTGTGTACTTTGAGGCAATCTTTAAGCAAAGTGCAACCAAGCGATGAATGGTAATTTTCTGCCACTCCTTGTCTTCCAAAAAGGTATTTCCCTTATCTAAAAAAGTTTCTCTGGGATAATAGATTAAATTAGCCAAGCGAAGCTGCTCATCCTCCGAAAGAAAATGAGAAAAAATCTCTTCAATCTTGGAACGAATCACGCCGGATGCAGAACGCATAAGAAAAATGAAGGCTTCACTTTCTCCGTGCAAATCGGAAAAGAAATACTCCGTCCCTTTAGGCAGGGCACATATTGCCTTCAAATTGATGATTTCAGCTGCCGCCTGATTGGCAGTCGGAAAGGACTTCGCAAGCAAACGAAGATAATCCAGGTCTCTTTTCATACTCTCTCCCCGATTTTCTATGAAATTTCCTCAAAGCTTTCACTTCTGAATACGCAAATCTTATTCCCTATATCGTATTATTCAATTTTTAACGCTTTTGCATCTTACTGCCACTTTAGCACAAATCCTCAAAAAAGAGGATATAATTTTCTTTTACAAAAAAATAAAAAAGAGTTACAAGAAACTCATTAAATCTGATTTTTATAAAGATAAAAATCGGAAATACTCTCTCGTAACTCTTTTCACTGAGCAAAAGCGTATACAAAACTTTTATAACAAAGTATCCTTCTCTTCTCTTGCCACTACAGAAGGATCAACTTCCTTTCGGTTTAGAATCTCCATAAATTCCTCTCCGGAAATGGTCTCCTTCTCATAGAGGAACTTCGTAATTTCATGCAGCTTCGTGATATTGTCTTCCAAAATCTTATATGCCTTATCATGCTGCTTCTTCACAAGTGCTACAACCATTTCGTCTATCTTCGTCTGCGTTTCCGGAGAAACGGTCAGTGTCGCATCTCCTCCAAGATACTGGTTGTGTAACTGTTCCATCGCCACCATACCGATGCTGTCTGCCATACCGTAGCGGGTAATCATTGCTCTTGCGGACTTCGTAGCGCGCTCGATATCGTTTGAAGCTCCGGTGGTGCAGGTATGGAAAATGAGCTCTTCCGCACATCTTCCGCCGGTCAGCGTTGCAATTTCATTTTCCAGCTCTTCCTTGGAATAAAGATAATGGTTTCCCTCTTCCTCCACCTGCATGGTGTAGCCTAAGGCACCCGAAGTTCTCGGAATAATGGTAATCTTATGAACGGGGGCGGAATCTTTCTGCATGGCCGCAACCAAGGCGTGTCCCACCTCATGATAAGCCACAATCAGCTTTTCTTTCTCCGTCATCACCTTATTTTTCTTCTGGTAACCCGCAATAACCACTTCTATAGATTCTTCGAGGTCAGACTGAATCACTCTTTCTCTTCCGGCACGAACGGCACGAAGAGCGGCCTCGTTAATGATATTGGCAAGCTCCGCCCCGGAAGCACCGGGAGCGGCCTTCGCAATGGCCTCCAGATTCACATTGTCGGACATCTTAATCTTCTTTGCATGTACCTTTAAGATATCCACTCTTCCCTGGAAATCCGGAAGTTCTACCGGAACTCTTCTGTCAAAACGACCGGGACGAAGCAGCGCCGGATCCAACTGGTCAGGCTGGTTAGTTGCCGCCAAAAGGATGATTGCCTTCGAGCTGTCAAAGCCGTCCATCTCCGTAAGAAGCTGGTTTAAGGTCTGTTCTCTTTCGTCGTTTCCGCCTAAACCTCCTGCGCCTCTCTTCTTACCGATAGCATCAATCTCGTCAATGAAAATGATACAGGGGGACTTCTTCTTTGCCTGATCAAAGAGATCTCGCACCTTTGCTGCACCCATACCGACAAACATCTCCACGAATTCCGAACCGGAAATGGAGAAGAAGGGAACCCCCGCCTCTCCGGCCACCGCCTTCGCAAGCATGGTCTTACCGGTTCCGGGAGGGCCTACGAGGAGAGCACCCTTTGGGATCTTCGCACCGATTTTCGAATATTTGTCCGGATTATTTAGGTAATCCACCATCTCGGTAAGAAGCTCCTTCGCCTCGTCCTCTCCGGCTACGTCCTTAAAACGAATACTGTCATCTTTCTTCTCATACTCTCTTGCATTGGACTTTCCGAAGCCGCCAAGACCGAAGCCTCCGCCGCCTCCCATGCCGCCCATCGCGGAAGTCATGCGCTTAGAGAGCCAATTTCCAACTGCCATGAAAAGAAGTAAAGGAACAATCCAAGAAAAGATGAAATTCAAAAGGAAATTATTTTCCACAGGAAGAGTTTCATTATATTTTACTCCCTGCGCCGTAAGTTCACTTAAAACCTGCGCCTCAGTAAATTCATTTTTTATTCTTGTAGTACTGTAGATGGTTGTTTTTCCATCCTTTTCCACTTCGTACTTGATGCTGTCCTGTCCCAGCTCCACAGCTTTCACTTCCTTATTCTCTACGGCCTGTTGAAAGTCGGAATAAGTACTACTCTCTATCCGCGCCTGCTTGATTGCCGGAAAAACAAAGCTGTTTAAGAGCAGAGTAATAATCAATGCAACAAAAATATAGAATAGAAAGGGTCTCGGCCGATTCCCGTCACCCTGTTGATTTCGATTATTCCTATCCGGAAAAAAATCATCGAAATTCGGAAATGAATTTTTATTATCCATACGCTTCTCTCCTTGCTGTTTTAACCTGTCCATCTATTCGAAAAAGCGCTCTATCTTCTGTACCGCTTATTTTGAAATAAGATACTGCCTGCTTTATATACAACACCTACAATGAACATGATACAACACGCTCTACGAGTGGTGTCCGTTAAGCATCTCAGGCTTCGCCTGTGCCACTTATTATGAATAAAAAGGACTCTATGCCTTGCAGTATAGAGTCCTTTTGTGTTTAAAGTATGAAAATCTTCAAGAATAATTCTCTTTTTCTTTTCTACATAATCTTCTTAATCAGTTCGCAAAGCTCCTCTACTGCATCTTCTTTTCCGCCCTGTATTTCTTCCACCACACAGGAAGCAATGTGCCTCTGTAACAGTTCCTTACTGAAGGCCTTTAGTGCGGAAGATACGGAACTGACCTGCGTAATAATATCCACGCAGTAGCGATCTTCAAGGAGCATATTCCGAATCCCCTTAATCTGGCCCTCCATGCGGTTTAGACGGGAGATTAATGCCTTTTTCTCCGCCTCATCTCGAGGATGCAGTTTTTTTCTTTCGGCACAGTGACATTTTTCCATGAATTCCCTACCTTATTCAATATTTGTAACACCGTAATCCTGTGCCTCTACTGCCGCTTTTAGTGTAGCATTATCCACTTCTTTCTTTAAGAAAACGGTTGCCGTCCCGCTCTCATGGCTCACTTCCGCATGATCCACCCCTTCCACGGCCTCCAGTGCCTTCTTTACTCTGGCCTCACAATGCCCGCACATCATTCCTGTAATATTCATCTTCTTTTCCATTCTTTTTTCCTCCTGTTTTTTGTTTTCATTTAGATTGTTTATCACTGTTCCTCTTTGGGAAAATTCCGCCAAAAGCTTTACTTCCTTCTCTTTCCCGATTCCTCTTTTTCTGTCTCCTTTAGCCTCTTTTACGGAAAATAGATTCAGTCGAAGAGCATTGAGACAAACCGTGACACTAGAAAGGCTCATGGCAAGAGCCCCTACCATCGGATTCATCTCAAAATTCCAGTGGAAGACCGCAGAGTAAAAGCCTGCCGCAAGCGGAATACAGATCACATTGTAGAAAAAGGCCCAGAACAAATTTTCATGAATATTTCGAATCGTGGCACGAGAGAGACGAATACTTCTCGGAATATCCAAAACCTTCGACTTCATGAGCACGATGTCCGCGGCATCGATGGCGACATCCGTTCCGGCCCCGATAGCAATACCGAGATCCGCCCTTGTTAAGGCTACGGCATCATTGATTCCGTCTCCCACCATAGCTACTTTTCCGTAAGCCTGCAGCCTCTTAATCACTTCTTCCTTTCCATCAGGAAGCACTTCACTAACCACCAAGTCTACGCCGGCTTCTTTTGCGATAGCTTCCGCCGTACTCTTCCGGTCTCCTGTCAGCATCACGGTAAAAATACCCTGCTTTTTCAGTTCCGCTATCGCATCCTTTGCATCTTCCTTTAAGCTGTCCGCTACGGAAATGGCACCCAAGACTTCCTCTCCTTTACGAAAAAGAGATTGGTCTTTCCCTCTTTGGAAAGAGAATCCAGTCTTTCCAAAAATCCCTCTTCCACAGAAAAATGCTCCCGCACATAGCCTTCAGAGCAGGCAAAAAGTCTTTCTCCCTGATAGCTTGCCGACACACCGTGTCCCGTCATGGCCTGAAAATCCTCCACCGGATAAGGACTGATATGATGCTCCTCTCCATAGACTTCTATCGCCTTCGCAAGCGGGTGCTCGGAGTTTTTTTCAATGGAAACCGCAAGCTGCAAAAGTACCTCTCTCTTTTCTTCCTTCACAGGAGAAATGTCCGTCACTATAGGGCTACCGTTCGTAAGTGTCCCGGTTTTATCGAGAGCAAGAATTTCTATCTTTCCGGCTTCCTCCAGAGAAGATGCCGTCTTAAAAAGAATCCCGTTTTTTGCTCCAACACCGTTTCCGACCATGATTGCAACCGGTGTTGCAAGCCCCAAAGCGCAGGGACAACTGATAACCAAAACCGCCACTCCCCGAGAAAGTGCGGAAGAAAACTCCGCTCCGCTTCCCAGCACAATGAAGAACGTAAGTAAAGCCACTCCCATTACAAAAGGAACAAAAACAGCGGAAATCTTATCCGCAATACGGGAAATCGGTGCCTTCGTTGCCGCGGCATTGGAAACCATTTCGATAATCTGTGAAAGGCTCGTATCCTTCCCGACACGGACCGCCCTTCCTGTGATAAAACCGGAACGATTTAAGGTACCGGCAGAGAGCTTCGCTCCCTCTTCTTTATCTACCGGAATGGATTCTCCGGTAAGTGCCGACTCGTCTACCGCCGTTCTTCCGGAAAGAACGATACCGTCCACCGGAATCTGCTCACCGGGCTTCACCAGAAACGTATCGTTCACTTCCACTTCTTCAATCGGAACAGTGCTTTCCACTCCGTCTCTTACTACCACAGCCGTCTTCGGACTTAAATTCATAAGCCCCTGCAAGGCACTCGTGGTTCTTCCTTTGGGAAATAGATTCCAGCATCTTCCCGAGGGTAATCAGAGTCGGAATCATTGCCGCCGTCTCAAAGTAGAGATGATGCCCGATATGATGCGCCATTTCCGGATTTCCAATCTCCAAGTAATAATTTATCCCGTATAAAACTCCCAGTGAATACAAGAAGGATGCCGTAGAGCCAAGTGCCACAAGACTATCCATATTGGGGGAGAGATGAAACAGGGCAGAAAGCCGGAAGTAAAAAACTTCTTGTTAATCAACATGACAATAATGGCAAGTAACATTTCCGTAAGTGCCAAAATTCCCGGATATTGTAAAACTGTAGGCAACGAAAAATGGAAAAGCATCGGTCCCATGGATAAAGACATGAGTAAAACGAGGAAGAGCAGTGAGTGCAGAAAACGTTTTTTTAATGCTGCCGTTTCCTGATCTGAAAAGGAAGCCTGCCCTCGATTATTTTGACCCGCACTACTTCTATTACCGTTCTGATAATCCTTGGTCTTGCTCTGATTTTCTTCGGATACAAAGCCGTAGCCGGCTTTCTCCACTGCTTCCTGAATGGTCGTCTCTGAGGCCTCTCCTTCCACGATTAAGCTGTTCGTAAGGAGAGAAACCGAGCAGGACGTTACGCCGGGAAGCTTTCCCACTGCCTTCTCCACCCTTGCCTGACAAGCTGCACAGGACATACCTGTTACCGTATATTTTTTCATTTAACCCTCCTACTCTTAAGATAAAGCAGTTTATGAGACTGTCTTATAAACTCCACTTTCGGAGAGAATAATATACCCCTATAGGGTATATGTCAATGCCTCATAGCTTTATTCCTAAAAAATACGCTATTTTCTTCTTCCATCGTTTAGCTTTTTCTATATCATGATACATCCGGGTGATTTCTTGTTTTTTAGAAAAAATAGATTCCATTTAATAATATCAAAGCAATACAGCTCCAAATTTGTGCTATTTGAACAATTTTTATTTCACATCTCTTTACTTTATATATATATATATATAATCGCAATATACGAATTCTATACAAAAACATTTTTACATGGAGGAGGAAGCATGAAAAAAGGACATTTAATCAGAAATATCGTTATTGCCATTATTGTTATTGGTGTATTGGGAGCTGTCATGGGAAAGAAAGGTACTGAAGGCGAGTCTTCAAATGATAAGAGTTCTCCAAAAACAGAAACGGTCAGTAACGAACAAGCAGTAGAAACGGAAGTGCCCACTGAAGCGCAAATCGAATATACAGCATATACCACAGATGAAATGATTGATGATTTGGAAGCCAATGCAATGAATGCAACAGATAAGTATAAAGGAAAATATATTCAAGTCACCGGTAAACTAAGTAACATTGATGCACAGGGCTCTTATATCTCACTATCGAAAGAAGCCAATGATTTTACCCTTTTAAGTGTTCAATGTTTCATAAAAACAGATGAGCAAAAAGAAGCCATTAAGACCATGAATAAAGGGAGACACTATTACCCTCAAAAGGGAAAATGTACCGATGTGGGAGAAATTCTGGGATATACTCTGAATATTGACAGCATTGGATAAGTACTCTTCTAAAATAGAGTGACTTTATAATGGGGATACAAAAAACAAAGCGGATGTTTTGATTTTTTATATCCCCATTTTTTCATTGCTTTATCTATACTATAAAAAAGCAGAATCTTACTTGTTCTGCCAACTTTTTATGCGATACCACTAACGTACTATGGTAATTTCTTTCCGGACGCAAGATAGAGCTGATACCACTCATGATGGGTCAGTTCCACCTTTGTTGCCTCGCAGTAATCCTCTAAATGCTTTGGATTCATCGTACCTGCAATGACCTGCATCTTCGCCGGATGCCGTAATATCCAGGCGATTGCAATCGCGGTTTTGGAGACTTTATATTTTTCCGCAAGCTCGGAAAGGGCCTGATTCAACTCCAGAAAGTCAGGATGATCCACGAAACATCCCTCAAACTTACCAAACTGCAGAGGAGACCAAGCCTGAATCGTAATATCCTCCAAGCGACAATAGTCTAAAAGCCCGTTGTCCCGATCAAGGGATAAGTCCGTTGTCAAATCATTTACATAAAGTGTCTGGTCAATCAGCTGGGATGCTGTAATGGAGAGCTGTAGCTGATTGATACTAAGGGGCTGCTTCACAAATTTCTTTAAGACTTTCAGCTGCATCATCGGGACATTGCTGACACCGAAGAAACGAACCTTTCCGCTCTTTTCCAGAGCTTCAAAGGCCTCCGCTACTTCCTCCGGATCATAAATCAAATCGGGTCTATGCAAAAGAAGGGCATCCAAGTAATCCATTTTTAAACGTTGGAGGCTCTCATCCACACTTGTTAGAATATTCTCCTTTGTCCAGTCGAACTCATTTCTCTCAAAGCAAAGTCCACACTTACTTTGAATCCGTAAATCTTCTCTTTTTATGGATGTCTCTCTAAGGGCATCACCAAAACGCTTTTCCGCCTCTCCTCTACCGTAGCAGGTCGCATGATCAAAAAAATTGATTCCGCCTTCCACCGCTTTCTCTATCTGCCTTGCCACTTCCTGCACAGATAAAGAGGGCATACGCATACAACCTAAGATGATGCGGGATACCTCTGACGGACCGTTTTTAATGTTCTGATATTGCATGATTTTTTTCTCCTTCCTCTATCTCTATCATCTCCTCATAGCCTTTTAATGCCGCAAAAGAGAAAAACTGTACAGCCCTGTGGGACAAACTGCTTCTCTTTCTGCAAAGGCTAAAAGGATATTCACAATACAAAATTCTTTCGTACTTTGACAATGTTCTTCTTTCTTCACTCTCCACTGCTATGCCCCCCTATCTGTCTGTTTCTTTCTCTCCCCCGACTCCCCTCTATATATTGATATGCCTTTAGGATAGAATTCCTTCCGTACTTCTGCATGACCTGAAGGGAAGCATCTCTCGCTTTGTCTTTTTTCAGCTTATCACGCTGCAAACCTTCTGTCGCGGTGATTTTTTCCTTTATCGCTCTGCTCCGCCTCATTTTTTTCTCTAAGATAGTCGAAAAGTGCAATCTGCCCTACCTTTTCCTCGCTAAAGTCTTGTACATCCTCCGCTGACAAAGATATCTTCCGAAGTGACAGCCTTGCATCCATAATTTCATCATAGATGGACAAAATCGCCTCTACAATTTCTGACTCTCCATTGGTTTTTTTCTCCAAATGTCGTAATCCATGGGCACTTCTTGGTACTATTTTCCCGTAATGGTTTCTTTTTGTCTCTCCGCTGTAAGATCCCCCGATACTTTCTCCGTCAAAGGAAAGATAGAGCTGCAGCATCCTTGTTTCCAAGTTCTTCTCCCTAAGCTCATAGGAAAGGGCGGATGCCATCTCCTCCGTCACAACCCTACCCAGCTTTGCATCATAGGGATGTGGCAAGACCTGCCCTGAAGAAACACTCTTTTTCTTGGCACTGAGGCTGTGAATATCCACAATTCTGCAAGGCTCGTAGCCCCCAGGCATGGTCAATCAGATATTCCGCCTGTATTCCGAAGAGCTTATATAATAAAAGCTGGTTCACTTTCTCCTTCACACCGGCACGGGATACCAGAGCAATATCTCCCATAGTATAGATTCCGTATCTTCGGAGTCGTTCTTCTGTTCCCCTTCCGATTTGCCAGAAATCATGAAGCGGTTGATGACTCCAGAGTCTCCTTCTATAAGACTCCTCCGTAAGCGAAGCAAGCCTTACTTCCTGCCCCTCTACTTTCACCTTCTTCGCCAAAATATCCATGGCCACCTTAGCCAGATAGAGATTCTCTCCAAGTCCCACAGTGGCAACGATTCCCATCTCCGTATAGACCTTCTCCGCAATCTCTCTCGCCAGGCTCTCCGAAGACATTCGATAAATCTCTCGGTAGGGGCGTAAATCTATAAAAACCTCATCAATGGAGTAGACATGGATATCCTCTTTAGATACAAAATGCAGATAAATTTCATAGATACGTCTGCTATATTCCATATATAGAGCCATCCGAGGAGGCGCTGTAATATAAGACAGAGCCAAAAAGGAATAAGCTCTTAAATCCGAGTCCAGGCAGGAACTACCGACCAATCTGCCCTCCTTTGCTTCCTTCTTCCTGCGGTAATTGACCTCCTTTACCCTCTCAATCACTTGAAAAAGTCTCGCTCTTCCGGGAACACCGAAGGCCTTCAATGCCGGACTGACTGCAAGGCAAATAGTCTTCTCCGTCCTTCCCCCATCTGCCACAACCAGATAAGCATCCATGGGATCCAGACCTCGCTCTACACACTCACAGGAAGCGTAAAACGACTTCAAATCGATTGCCATAACTCCGCAAGACTCTTTCCTCTCCATCTCTCCTCTCCTTTTTCCGGAGTATATAACAGAACATTTGTTTTGTAAATAGTTTTTCATAAATCTCTTTATATGCAAAACAAACTATCTCATAGCTCTCAAAAAATGGCGTCTTAAGGATAGCTCCCTTCTCCCTTTTGACAAATATTCCATTTCAAGCTAAGCTAGGAAAGCTTTGATAAGGACAAATCAGGCTTTTATTTTTTTACTACATTTGGATTAAAGAAAAAAGAACGATATTTTTTTAATTTTCAGATAAAGGATGAATATGTTTCGATTAAGCGGACAAATATGGAAAAATGGAAAAGTGATTGCTTCCTGCGTCTCCAGACAGGAAGGAGCGGAAAACAGAACTAAAAAGGTATATACCGCCTTGGAAGAAATCTGTCATCACTTTGATTTGCCGGTCCCCATCTGGCTTCCGGCAAGAATTCGGGAATTTCAAACTCGTTCCAAAACAACCTTCCTTTCCGACTCCTTTATGGAGGAGATTTCCTTTGACGGATTGGAAATTCAGGTGATTGAAGAATAAAAGGGGCTGTGAAAAAGTCAAAAGCTCTTTATACTATGGAGGTCCGTTGCGGGCTCAGATTCCCCCGCAACGGACCTCCATCTAAAAATCAATCTTTTTGATTTTTTTGCAGTCTATTTTTATAAATATTCGCTTTACATCAAGACTTAAATCTAAAAATCTAGCCCTGATATCTCATTCTTATGAAAGGCTTATAGCCTTACTTTTACTTCTTTGCCAGTTCCTTTGCGAGTTCCTCATAACCGGGCTTTCCGAGAAGTGCAAACATATTTCTCTTGTAGCTCTCTACACCGGGCTGGTTGAAAGGATTCACGCCGTTTATATAAGCGGAGACACCGCAGGCAAACTCAAAGAAGTAGAAAAGCTCTCCGAGCGTTCTCTCACACTGCTTATCAATCTGCAGAAGGAAGTTCGGTACATTTCCGTCCGTGTGCGCCAGGATTGTTCCCTGCATAGCAGCCTTATTGACAAAATCCACGGTCTTTCCGGCAAGGTAGTTCATGCCGTCCGTATCAATCTCCTCTTTCTCCAGCACAAGTTCCGCTGCACTTTCCATGACCTCTAAAACCGTCTCAAAGTGCAGTCTTGCACCCTCCTGAATAAACTGTCCCATAGAGTGCAGGTCTGTTGTAAAGTCTACGGAAGCCGGGAAAATGCCTCTCTGGTCCTTTCCTTCAGACTCTCCGTAGAGCTGCTTCCACCACTCGGAAATATAATGGCAGGATGGCTCATAGTTTACAAAAATCTCAATCTTCTTATCCTTACGAAGCATGATATTTCTTGCCGCAGCATACTGCAATGCCGGGTTTACTTCGTAATCCTGCTCTAAAAGAGCCTTTCTCATGGAAGCGGCACCCTCCATCAGTTCGCAGATATCGGCTCCGGTAACGGCAATGGGAAGAAGTCCAACCGCGGTCAGCACGGAGTATCTTCCCCCTACATCATCGGGTACCACAAATTCTTCATAGCCCATCTCATCGGCAAGGCTCTTCAAAGCCCCTCTTGCCTTGTCGGTTGTCGCATAAATTCTCTTTGCGGCTCCTTCTTTTCCGTACTTTTCTTCCAGCATAGCCTTAAACACGCGGAAGGCAATGGCCGGCTCGGTAGTGGTTCCGGACTTGGAAATGATATTTACGGAAAAATCCTTTCCCTTTAAAATCTGCTTTAAATCGGCAATGTACTTGGAAGAAATATTGTTTCCTACATAGTAAATCTCCGGTGTCTTTCTCTCTTCCTTCGGAAGCTCATTGTAGAAGCTGTGATTCAAAAACTCATTGGCTGCTCTTGCTCCAAGATAAGACCCGCCAATACCGATGACCAGTAAGACATCCGAATCCTCCTGAATCTTCTTTGCCGCTGCCTGAATCCTTTTAAACTCCTCTTTATCGTAATTCTCCGGAAGGTCTACCCAGCCGAGAAAATCATTTCCGGCACCGCTCCTCTTTACTAAATCTCTTTTGCCAAGAGAGTCTGTGCTTTAAAATTCGCCATCTCCTCTTCGGAAACAAACTGTCTTGCCTTCGACAAATCCAACTTCAGCATATTCTTCTCCTTTTCTCCTATTATCCTAAAATAGCTTCTATCATAAAAAATATAAAATACACAACTTCCGTTATTATAAAAACAGGCAAGAGGACACGCAAGTCTTTCTTCCCTGTTTTAGAAAACTTATCTTAAAAGTACATTAAAAGCCTAAAGCAAAAAATGAATTCTAATTCTGCCCAAACTCTTCGCAAAATCTTATTCTAATTCAGCCCAAACCCTTCGCAAAATTTTATTCTGATGCAGATTAAACCCTTCGCAAAAACTCCAGCATAAAATCTACCGTTTTCTCTATGGCCTTTGCTTCAAATTCCTCATACACCATGCTTGCCTCATCATTTGCCTCATCGGAAATGAAGCGAAGAATCACAAAAGGAATGCCGTTCTTTGTCGCAATCTGCGCTATAGCGGCACCCTCCATTTCACAGCAGGTGGCATCAAAGGTCTTCTTCAAATACTCCTTTGTTTCATGAGAAGACACAAAGCGGTCTCCGGTAACTACCCGTCCTATATAACTATTATGTTCAGGATTGATTTCCTGATTTACCTCTACTGCAATTTCCAAAAGACGCGGGTCCGCATCATATCCCAGCTTCTCATCTCCCGGCACCTTCCCGAGGGGATAATCAAAGCGTGTCACATCTACATCGTACTGCAAGGCATCCCTTGAAATCACGAGGTCTAGGATATGCACCTCCGGAGAAATCGCTCCGGCAATTCCGGTATTAAAAATATAGCTCGGTTGAAAACGGTCAATCAAGGCTTGGGTACAGGCTGCTGCATTGCACTTTCCAACCCCTGCACGAACCAGCACGACATCCTTTCCGGAGAGTCTCCCCTTATAAAAACGATAGGGACCCTGTACGATTTCTTCCCGCTCTTCGCAGAGCTTAACCAAATGGGCAACCTCTTCCTCCATGGCACCGATGATTCCAATCATTTTCTCTCCTTTTTTTCTATACTACGCTTCTTTTTTCTACACTACGCTTCTTTTTTCTACACTACGTTTCTTTTTTCTACACTACGATTTTCCATCCAGAACCGACTGAATAACAGCCAACACATTCTTTCTGCCGTCTCTTTCCTTAGAAGCTTCCATCGCTTTTATATACTTCTCCTTGTTCTCATGAAGCTTTTCAAGACAGTCCGGGAGTACCGCCGGATTCTCCTCCAGCTCTTCCTGAGGAAGCACTACGGAAAATCCCTGCGCAGAGAAGGACTCCGCATTTAATATCTGGTCTCCTCGGGAAGCCTTTTTCGGTAAAGGGATTAGAATATTCGGCTTCTTAAGAGCAAGAATCTCATAAATAACATTTGCCCCTGCACGGGAAATCACAAAATCCGCCGCCTGATAGAGGTCGGCGAGCTCCTCATTCACATAAGGGAACTGCCTGTAATACGCTAAATCGGAAAGAGACTTGTCCTCATTCTTCTTCCCGCAGATATGGATGATATCGTAGTTTTGTCCGAGGCTCTCTATATTCTCCCGAACGGCGGTGTTGATTGCCACGGATCCCAGACTTCCGCCGATCACCATGAGCACCGGCTTTTCTCCGGAGAAGCTGCAAAGACTTAAGCCCTCTTCCCGGCTTCCCTGTAAGAGCTCTTCTCTAATCGGTGCACCGGTACAAACTGCCTTTCCCTTGGGGAGAAGGGAAACCGTTTCGGAAATTACAGCAGATTTTTCTTCGTGAAAGGAATGGTCAGCTTGTTTGCCAGTCCGGGAGTAAAATCCGACTCATGGCAAATAATCGGGATTCCAAGGCTTGCCGCCGCAAAGATAACCGGCACCGCCACAAAGCCTCCTTTTGGGAAAAGACCAGATCAATCTTCCAAGCCTGAATCTGCTTTCTTGCCTGAAAAAAATCCGCCGATTACCCGGAAGGGATCTGTGAGATTCCGCAAAGAAAAAAATAACGACGCAACTTCCCTGTCGAAATCCCGAAATAAGGGAGTCCCGCCTTTTCCGCAAGCTCCTTCTCTATGCCGTCCTTTGACCCCATGTAGTAAATTGTATGCTTTTCTCTTAATTCCCCGAGTAAGGCGAGATTCGCGGTCACATGCCCCGCCGTTCCTCCGCCGGTTAACAATATCTTAGCCATGAAGCTCCTTTACCATCTTTTCCTGCAAAACTTCCATTTCTCCATCAGCATATCCGGAAGGGTTCCAAGAGACAATATTTCCTTCCGTCCCGAAACGCGGAATAATGTGCACATGAAAGTGATGCACGGTCTGTCCGGCTACTTCGCCGTTATTCTGCACGATATTGCAGCCCTTTGCCCCCGTTGCCTTCATGATTGCCTTCGCCACTCTTTTTGCCAGAGGAAAGACCTTCTGAAGCACTGCATCATCCAGACTAAAGAGATCCTCTCCGTGGCTCTTCGGTAAAATAAGAGCATGACCGGGTGTGCCCGGTGCAATATCCAAAATCACCCGAAAATCCGCATCCTCATAAATCGTCTTTGCAGGAATTTCTCCGTTTGCAATCTTACAAAAAATACAATCCGCACTCATTTTTGCCTCCTTATCATCGCTGGATTTTTACCGTTTCCAAGTTAATCTACTACAAAGACTACTGCAAATACTTCTATAAAGACTACTGTAAATACTTCTTCAAATACTGTCCGGTATAAGACTTCGGATTCTTTGCCACTTCTTCCGGAGTTCCGGTACAAAGCACCGTTCCGCCGCCGGAGCCACCCTCGGGTCCCATATCGATAATATAATCGGCACATTTAATCACATCTAAATTATGTTCGATAACCAACACGGTATTTCCGCCGTCGGCGAGTCTTTGCAGCATTTCCACCAGCTTCCGTACATCCTCAAAATGTAGTCCCGTAGTCGGCTCATCCAAGATATACAGTGTCTTTCCGGTACCTCTTCGGCTCAGCTCCGAAGCCAGCTTGATTCGCTGCGCCTCTCCTCCGGAAAGCTCGGTGCTGGGCTGTCCCAGACGGATATAGGATAGTCCCACGTCCATCAAAGTCTGCATCTTACGACTAATGCTAGGGATGTTTTCAAAAAATGTCAATGCCTCTTCCACCGTCATGTTTAAAACATCATAGATGTTCTTTCCCTTGTATTTTACTTCCAGAGTTTCTCTGTTGTAGCGTTTCCCTCCGCAAACTTCACAGGGCACATAGACATCCGGCAGGAAGTGCATCTCTATCTTTACGATGCCGTCTCCGCTGCAGGCTTCACAACGGCCGCCTTTTACATTAAAGGAGAATCTTCCCTTGTTGTATCCTCTTTCCTTGGCATCCTTGGAACTCGCAAAGAGGTCACGAATGAGGTCAAAGACCCCGGTATAGGTTGCCGGATTCGAACGGGGCGTCCTTCCAATCGGACTTTGGTCTATATCAATCACCTTATCCAAGTGCTCCGTTCCCGTGATTTTACGGAACTTGCCCGGTACCAATCTCGCCTTATTTAAAGTTTTTGCGCAGTACTTGTGCACGATTTCATTTACGAGGGAGGATTTTCCGGAACCCGAAACCCCGGTCACACAGGTAAAGACTGAAAGCGGAATCCGTACATCGACATTCTTTAAGTTGTTCTCCTCCGCACCGTAAACATCCAAGGTATGGATATAGGGTCTTCTGCTTTTCGGGAGTGGAATCTTCTTTTTCCCGCTTAAATACTGTCCCGTTATGGAAGCCGGATTTTGCATGATTTCTTCCGCCGTACCTACGGCAACCACCTCTCCTCCGTGCTCTCCCGCACCGGGGCCGATATCCACAATCATATCCGCTTCCCGCATGGTATCCTCATCGTGCTCCACGACGATAACGGAGTTTCCGAGATCCCGAAGCCGTTTTAAGGTCGCAATCAGCTTATCATTATCTCTTTGATGAAGACCGATGCTCGGCTCATCCAAAATATAGGCAACCCCCACAAGACCGGATCCGATCTGAGTGGCCAGACGAATTCTCTGTGACTCTCCTCCGGAGAGGGTTCCCGCGGAACGGGCAAGGCTTAAGTAGTTTAATCCGACATCCAGCATAAACCTGGATCTTGCCTTGATTTCTCGAAGAATCTGCTCCGCAATCTTCGCCTCCATGGGCTTTAGCTTTACAGAGCTTATCCAGTCAAAGAACTCATCCATGGAAAGCATGGTCGCTTCATGAATATTTTTCTCTCCGACAGTCACGCCTAAAGATGAGGGCTTCAGTCTCGCCCCGTGGCAGCTCGGACAGGAGTAATGCGCATAAACTGCTCATACTCTATCTTCATCTTCTCGGAAAAGCACTCCTTATATCGGCGCTCAATGTTGGCAAGTAAGCCCTCAAAGGCCACCTGATGCACTGCGCCCTTCCCGTACTGCGACTGATAATGTACCGTGACTCTCTCCCCGTTTGTTCCGTTAATGATTAGATTTTTCACCTTTTCCGAAAGCTCCTGAAAAGGTGTATCCAATGAGAAACCGTACTTCTCACTCATGGCCACAAGCATGGCATGAGTAAAGCTTCCCTCATCCTTCGAGTTCATCCAGCCCAGTACGGAAATAGCTCCTTCATTCAAGGAGAGGCTCTCATCCGGAATCATCAGCTTCACGTCAAATTCCATCTTATAGCCAATACCGAAGCAGGTCGGACAGGCTCCAAAGGGATTGTTGAAGGAGAAGCTTCTCGGCTCAATTTCTTCAATACTGGTGCCGTCAAAGGGACAGGCAAAATTCGTGGAGAGCTGAAGCTCTTCTCCGTTTAAAAAGTCTACAAGAAGGAGACCGTTACTAAGGGAGAGCACCTGCTCAATCGAATCCGTAAGCCTCTTCTCTATTCCCTTACGCACAACCAGACGATCCACCAGAACTTCAATCGTATGCTTTATATTTCTCTAAGGAAATCTCCTCTTCGAGCTCATAGAGATTGCCGTCAATTCGTACACGAACATAACCGGAACGGCGAAGGCTCTGCAGGAGCTTTTCATGCATACCCTTTTTTCCCCGTACAACAGGAGCAAAAAGCTGCATCTTCGTCCCCTCCTCCTTCTTCATGAGGAGATCCACCATCTCGTCCACGGTCTGCTTCTTAATCTCTCTTCCGCACTCCGGACAATGGGGCAGCCCCACTCTTGCATAGAGAAGACGCATATAATCATAGATTTCTGTGACGGTTCCTACCGTGGAACGCGGATTTCGGTTTGTCGATTTCTGATCAATGGAAATCGCGGGAGAAAGTCCCTCTATGAGCTCCACATCCGGCTTTTCCATCTGTCCGAGGAACTGTCTTGCATAAGAAGAGAGCGACTCCATATAACGCCTCTGACCCTCCGCATAAATCGTATCGAAGGCAAGAGAGGACTTTCCGGAGCCCGAGAGTCCCGTAAGCACCACCAAAGAATCTCTCGGAATATCCAGATTGACATGCTTTAAATTGTGCTCATTGGCACCTCGAATTTTGATCCACTTCTTTTCCAAAATCTGCCCTTTTTCCAAAATTTGCCCCTTTTCTATCTCTATTCTAATTTTTTACCTTCTATCTGTTGCTATTTTCTATCTATTTCGACTTTCTTCCTACTTTTACTTCTGTCTTCTTCCGCTTTCCGCTTTTTCTTTTCCTAAAATGTCGGAAAAAGAAAATGAGCAAGCCTTGAAATAAATGAAAGTCGTTTACATATAAGAACGTTTGTTCTTTTATAGGATAGCACCGAACTACTCTTCTTGCAAGCTATCCCCTTAATTCTCTGAAAAATTTCGATAAACGTTTCGCTACTATAGACGCTAAAACTCCCATCACGATTCCTGCTGCCATTCCGGCAAGTAAAAGCAGGGGCAGGTAAGCAAAAAGAACAGGATTACGAAGAAGAAGGGCCGCCATCAGGATTTGTCCGACATTATGGAAATACCGCCTAAAAGGCTTACGGAAATGAAGGATAACTTGAAACATTGTTTCGCAAGAATCATCACAAAAAAACTCAGGAAAAATCCCGCCATGGAATAGCTCAAGGTCATCAGGTTTCCGAAGAGCATGGATAGAAGTAACACACGAAGAAAACTGATGATTCCCGTCGGCAGTATGCCCAGTGAAAAGAGACCGATGATATTGACAATATTGGCAAGGCCCAGCTTGATTCCCGGAATCGGAAAAGGCGTAGGAATCATCGATTCCAGATAACCCAGAATCATGGAAAGCGCGAGCAGCATCGCATAAGACGTCATTTTTCTAGTATCTTTATCCATTTTCCTCCCTTTAAATATTCAATCGTGTAAATCAGTCCTTAGTTTAACATGTTATGCACTATAAAAAAATCTATTTTTCTCTATGCCGTGATGACAATTTTTCTTTATATTTAAAGCTTCTCACGAATTAGTCTGTACGAATACAAAAAAAGGACGGCTTCACGCCGTCCTGCTTCTTTTCTTTTAACTTGACACTTCTTGCAATGCTGTCCCTTTCTCAAAGAAAACAATACTGTTTGCTACAGAGAAAGAAATCTATATTACAATACGGTACAAAACTAAAGAGAAAGTGAGATGATTGATGCTTTGTGTCTGTCTATCCGGGCTGTGCACTGCACTTCTCAGCTTATGTACGCAAAGCTTATCGTATCTCTTAAAGCTTTACTACATTGGTAGCCTGAGGTCCTTTAGCACCATCAACTACTTCAAACTCTACTGCCTGTCCTTCTTCTAAAGACTTGAATCCGTCTCCGGACAAACCAGAGTAGTGTACGAATACATCCTTTCCTGTCTCATCAGAGATGAATCCGTATCCCTTTGGTTGTTAAACCACTTAACTGTACCTTTCATTACTGTATCCTCCAAAAAAACGATTGTAACCGAAATTGATTACAATGGGTTAAGGATAGCATACCATTTCATCATAGTCAACTAATTTTCTTGTGAAAACACATGGGTTTTAGTCGATTTTCCCATATTTTCTACCGCTTTAGCAGTTCTTCCAATTCCTTTTCCGTGAAGACATAACGCTTATTGCAAAAATCGCAACGAACCTCCTGCGCCTTGTGATCGGAAATCAAAGACTCTATTTCCTTTTTACCAAGAGAAATCAAGGCCTTTTCCACTCTTTCTCTGCTGCAATTGCAAAAATAAGACAGCTCTCTCTTTTCATGTATTTCAGGAGAAAAATCACCAAGCAGAAATTCCAAAAGACTCTCCGGCGTATGTCCATCCTTTAATAGGTCCGTTACGGAATGTACCGTTTTCAGCTTTTCTTCCAGCTTGTCGAGTAAACTTTCCTCGGCAAAGGGTAAAAGCTGAATAATAAAGCCACCCGAAGCCTCGACCGTATTTTCCTTGTTCAACAGTACACCCAGCCCGACAGAAGAAGGAATCTGCTCACTGATGCTAAAGTAGGCATTGACATCTTCGGCAATTTCTCCGCTTAAAAGCTGAGTCTGCCCCACATAGGGCTCCCCCAATCCATTGTCTCGGATTACGGAAAGAAATCCCTTTCCCACTGCTCCTCCAACATCCAAGTGCCCGTCTGCCTTCGCAGGAAGGATTACATAGGGATTGGCACAGGCAGCTTTTACCGTACCGTGAGAATCGGCTGTGGCTACCAGACTCTTCATCGGACCATCTCCTTTAATGGAAAGGGTAATCAGGTCCTTATCCCCCTTTAAATCCACTCCCATCATAAGTGCTGCACTCATCAGCCTTCCCATGGCCGCTGTCGCAATCGGAGAGGTATTGTGGAGCTTCCTCTGTTCCTCCGCCGTGTCCCTTGTCGTACAGACAAACGCACGAATCTGTCCCTCTGCAGCAGTCGCTCTCAATAAATAATCTCTACTCATTTGCAGAAAGTTCCTTTTCTTTTTCTTCGTCCTTTCTCATGCAACACTTCTTATATTTCTTTCCGGAACCGCAATGGCAAAGGTCATTCGGGTAAAGCTTCTTTCCCTCTCTCCTTACTGTACCGGACTTCTTCTGCTCCTTGTACAGCTCTTTTCTTCTTTCTTCCGTTAAAATGTCGTTCCACTGCGGAAGGTCATATAACCAAGAAGCCTTTGCCTCTACCATATTGTAGTAGAGCTTCTCCGGATCAACCTGAATCTTTACCTTCGTATCCGACTCCATGCTGTCAATCGGATTGTGGAAGCCTGCTAAAGAATCGTCGATTCCATCCAAGATGCCGACAAAGATAAACTCCTCTATACCGAACTGCTCGGCAAGCTCCTTTACACTTCCCTCATAAACCTTCTTCGGATCGGAAAGCACCTTCTCATAGAAACCCTTTTCCAAAGTAAAATACTTCTGCCAAAGTGCTTCCTGCTCCGTCTTATTCATTCCGTTTCCGTACGCCGCATTTCTCCAATTTTCTAATAATGTTGCCATTTTTTCTTTCTCCTTATAGATTTCGCCAAAAGCTCTATGCTGTATTCCGGCTCTTATTTCATTTAAACCGTATTATTATAGCGGAGTTAAAGTATTTTTACAATTCCCCCGATAGCTCCACTTCATCCGCTGCAGCTTCTATGTCCTTGATTATCTGTGCCTTAGAAAGCTCATCCGTATCTTTCGCATACTCTTTTCCCTTAGGTTCCGCTACTTTATCCGATTTCTTTCCTGAAAATTTCTCAAAGTCTTCATACTCTGAAGAAGAAATCGGTAGGTTCTTTTTCTGTAAACGTCTGTCCATATAGCGTCGAAGAGCGTTCATAATGACCGCCCAGAAGGGAACCGCAATAATCATTCCTACAAAACCGAACAGACCACCAAAGAAGAATGGAGAAAAGAACCCAGAAGCTGGAGAGACCCGTAGAATCTCCAAGAACCTTCGGTCCGATGATATTTCCGTCAATTTGCTGAATAATCAAGATTGCTATGGCAAAATACAAGCTCTGTATGGGACTGGTCAATAAAATCAAAATGAAGCAGGGAATCGCGCCAATAAACGGGCCGAAAAAAGGAATGACATTGGTTACCCCGACAATCACGGATACGAGTAAGGTGTACGGCATCTTCATCAGGCTTAAGACAAAAAATGTAAGAATACCGATAATGATACTGTCAATAATTTTCCCGAGAATAAATCCGCCGAAAACCCGGTGTACATACTGCATTTCCTCAATGATGCCCTTGGCTTTTTTCTGAGAAAACAAAGCAAAGAGCAGTTTTCTGAACTGTCGTCTTAAAAGGTCCTTCATGTTTAGAAGATATACCATAACAATGAGGCCAATTAAAATATTCTTTACAATTGTCAAGGTACTCCATATTCCGTTTGTAAAGAATGTAGCAAGATTCTGCAGATGAGCAAAAATCGCCTGCGTATTATCCGGTTTTCCTGTAAAAAAACTGCTGATTTCTTCATAGGCTTTTTCCGCATAAGGACGCAAGTCCGGAAACTTTTCCAATATAACCGCCAAATTATTATAGGAACGGTTAATCGTATCGGGAAGACTGAAGTAGAGACTTAAAACCGACTTGGTTAACTCCGGAATAAGCATGGACACTAAACCGCTTGTCAGAAAAAAAAGGAAAAGAATGCTTGCTACTGTACCAAAAAATCCCAGGAAACGTTGGGATGCTTTTTCCCCTAGGAAAAAGTAGTATACTTTTCCAAGAATTTTCACAACCAAATTATACACAGGACTCATTAAATAGGCCAAAACCGCACCGTATATAATCGGCATCAAAATCTGTAAAAAAACGGCAAAATTCTGTTTTACGGCATAAAAATTATTGACCAAAACATAGACTAAAGATACTGCAGCCAATACGGAAAATGCGGTTATTCCCCATTTAATCTGTTCCTTCCAATCCTCGTGTTTCATCCTTCTTCCTCTATTCTAAGCTCCTAGCTCGGAATCCCTTCTCTCCCTCGATTATCCCCCCTATATGAACTCTTCACTCTCTCCACCAAGGGCATATTATAAAAAAAGCTCCACATCAAACGATATGAAGCAAAAGCACCAGATAAAAACAGACTACCGAAACGCCGTACCACACGTTTGACTCCTAGCACTCAGCCAGGTGGGTAACCTCACGGATAGCTCAAGGATCCTTTACCGCGGACGGAAGGCTTGCTTTCCTTATCACAAATCTTGGAATCCCGTATGTCATATTTGTAGGTTCAAATTGTGTGGCCTCGTACGTCCCAGCAGAAGTCTGTATGAGATAATACAAAGGTATTTGTCTTTCTCGTCTAAATTATAGCAAAGGCAAATTAGGCTTGCAAGAGTTCATAAGATAAAATCAAGATTCCGTTTTTCACTTCTATTTCCGCTTCCTCCCCTATAAATTCGTTGCTGACTCCTACCGGCTCCGTATTTCGCAAACAGACATTTTCAATCCGATACTTAAATCCTTTTTCGGAAACGCCGCTGCAAGAATCGCTGAAAGCAAAGGCGGAAAAGTATCCTTTGTATTTCCTGGAGAAGCATTTTATCCCATTCCGTAACGCCGTAAATACCTGCCTTTTTCCATAAAGGTAGCCCTCTCCTCCCTTTTCTGTAAGGAAGGCTAAACTCTGTAAAGCAGCATAGCTGTGATCCATGCGTTCTCCCCCCAACGCTCCTAAAATATGCATTTCTTTGATTCCCATCTCCAGCGAAAGCTTCACTGCCGCATGAAGGTCAGTGTCATTTTTGATTGCAGGAAGGGAAATCGTAGGAAGAGAGACTTGCTTATTCCTTTCCAAAAATGCTTCCGACATACAGTTTTCTCCAAAAATAGAATATTGTTTTGCAATACCGTGCTTCTCTTGGGCAGAAAAAGGAGCCGTGGGCTTTTCCTCTCTTATGGAATAAGAGTCAAAATCTCCCAAAAGCAGGTTTGTTCTGATACCCTCTTTTTCACAATGCTTCATTCCCCCGTCTATAGCAATGACAAAGTCCTCTTCTCCTATAGAAAAAGGAAGCCCGAAAAAGCTTCCCGCCCCAATAAGAATGGATCTTTTGTATTTTTTTTCTGCAAATTCTTTCATCCGTCTCCCTTTTTCCTCTTTATCCTTCTTTCAAGCGAAGCTTCACAAAAAAATCCTGCAGTAAGGCTTTGGCTTCTTCCGCCTGAAGACCTTCTGTAATCTCCACCCGATGATTCAATTCCTTCATCTGTAAGATGTTCATAACAGAACCGCAAAAACCCGCCTTGGGATTTCGAACAGACATCTGAAGCCGAGGGATTCTCGCTTGCAAAATCGCTCCGGCGCACATCGGGCAGGGTTCGAGATTGACATACAAGGTGCAATCCTCCAGCCTCCAGTCCCCTATCTTCTTACAAGCCTCCTCTATTGCCAAAATCTCAGCATGGCACAAAAGCATTTCCGTGAAAATTTCTTTGATTAAAGCCTGTTCCGAGAATTTCTCCCGGAAAGATTCCTTTTTTTCCCTACAAAGTCTTCCCATTGGAGTATCGGGCTTTAATCCATCATAAAGGATAACTGCTCCAATCGGTACATCTCCTCTTTCTCTCGCTTTTTCCGGCAAGTTCTAAAGCAAGATTCATTGCAGTACGCTCAGCATCCGTGAAATTTATATTTTTCCTCCATACTCCCCCGATTTAAAGTAATTTTTATTCATAAGCCTATCTTGTAAGCTCACCTAAAATAGACTTTCCTATCAGACCTTCCGGCATTTTTTTACGGAGAAGTTCTCCGCTATACTCGCACCAAGAACGGCAAAGCTGTCCTGCTCCGCTCCTTCTCCACCCTGAATTCCCTTGTAATACACAAGAAGAGGTACCTGTTCTCTCGTATGATCCGTACCGCTATAGGTCGGGTCATTTCCATGATCTGCAGTAAGAAGAAGCAAATCATCGTCTTTTAAAACAGACAAAAGTTCTCCCAGCTTTTCGTCAAAACGCTGAATCTCCTCTCCATAGCCGACGGGATCCCTTCTATGCCCGTAAATGGCATCAAAATCCACTAAATTCACAAAGCAAAGACCGGTAAAGTCCTTCTCTTTTGCCACAGCAATGCATTGCTCCATACCATGAACGGAAGAATTCGAATGCTCCGCCTCGGTAATCCCCTCATTTACAAAAATATCCGCTATTTTCCCAATGGATATTACAGAGTAGCCGGCTTTTTCCAGAGCATTTAAGACAGTATCCCGTGGCGGCTTTACGGCCAAGTCGTGCCGATTGGAAGTTCTTTTAAACTCTCCTTTTTTCGTCCCGACATAGGGTCTTGCGATAATTCTTCCCACCTTCCATTCGGGCTTCATGCAGATTTCTCTGGCAATTTCACAACAACGATACAGTTCCTCTAAACCGAAAATCTTCTCATCCTCGGGAGCGGCAATCTGCAATACGGAATCCGCCGAAGTATAAACAATCATAGCTCCGGTTCTCCATTGCTCCTCTCCCAATTCGTCCAGTATTTCCGTACCGGAAGCCGACTTATTGCCAATGACCTTCCTCCCCGTCCTTTTCTCTAATTCCTCAATCAGTTCCTTCGGGAATCCGGTGTCGGTAAAGGTAACAAAAGGAACTTCGGTCTTGATTCCCATCATTTCCCAGTGTCCGGTCATGGTATCCTTTCCACTACTGGCCTCATTTAAACGGAAAAACTTCCCTTCCGGAGCTTCTACCGGAGCAACGCCCTTTAATTTTTTAAAATTCCCGATTCCGAGCTTTTGCAGATTGGGAATATGGAAACTTTCCATCTTTTCCGCGATATGTCCCCAAGGTATCCGCACCACTGTCCCCAAAACGCGCTGCATCCTTAGCGTTCCCAATTCCCAAAGAATCCAAAACAATAAGAAATATTCTTTTGAATTTCATAAGCATCCTTTCTACACTATATTTATCCGGCCTTTTTCACTTTTACTGTTTTAAGCTTTTATTCATAGTACCGAACCCCGCGGGCTTTTCAGCGCGAAGCTCCGCAGACTGCTCTATTTCCTTTTAGGAGGAAGCCTGCTCTCTTCTTATCATTTCCTTAATGGCCTCGATTGCCACCTGAATTGCCTTATCCGTATCATGATATATCGGATTGGACATCCCCGCCTTTACTCTCTCCTGATTCGAAACAATAAAGAGCACCGTTCCGATTTTCTTCTTCAAATATGCCGCAACCGTAAAAAGTGCCGCACTTTCCATCTCCGATGCCTTACACCCCAGCTTCAGCCAAGCCTGCCATTTATCCAAAAGTTCATAAGAAACCGGCAAGTCTTCCGGCTTATGTTGTCCGTAAAAGGCATCCTTGCACTGTACAACCCCCACATGATTTTTAAATCCGAGACGATTAGCCGCATCATACAATTCCTTTGTCACAAAGAAATCCGCCGTAGCGGGCCACTCGATAGGAGCATACTCCTTGGAAGTCCCTTCCATGCGAATTGCAGACTCTGCGATAACCACATCTCCCGACTCTACGGAAAGCTCCATACCGCCTGCTGTACCTACTCGGATAAAGACCTCTCCTCCGCATTGTGAAAGCTCTTCCAGAGCAATGGATGCGGATGGACCTCCGATACCCGTAGAGCAAACACTCACCTTCTCTCCAAGGAGCGTTCCGCTGATTGTTACATACTCCCTATTGTCCGCAACCTGTACGGGATTGTCAAAATACTTGGCAATCTTGCGCAGCGCTTCGGATCTCCCGGTAAAATAATATACTTCCCTACCTCACCGGGGCGCACACCGATATGATAACATCTCTCGTCTTCCGAATAATTAATCATAAGCAATCTCCTTTCCAAAGATTTCCAACTTCCGCCTTAGTCCAATGCAGACGGTAAAAAAGCATGAGGCAACAATTCCTCTAAGCTATATACATGATAATCGTCCGTCGATTTTGCAAGTATTACCTGAAAATCATGAATATCCGTAAATTCCGCCATAACCTGTCTGCATATACCACAGGGGGCACAGTATTCCGTCTCTTCCTTTCCGATAAGACCGCCCACAATCGCAATTCTTCGAAATTTCTTACAGCCCTCACTCACTGCCTTAAAAAACGCAGTTCTCTCCGCACAATTCGTTGCTCCGTAAGAGGCATTTTCAATATTGCAACCTAAAAAGATTTCACCTGTCTCCGATTCCAGGGCTGCTCCCACACGAAAATGCGAGTAAGGCACATAAGCCCTTTCTCTTGCCTCAAAAGCTTTTTCAATCAGATGTCTTTCTTCCGCTTCCTTATGCATGGTCCTTCTCCTTATTTTCTTTCCAAAACAACCTTTCCTCTAGCATAAGGTCAAAAGGAAAAAAAGTCTATGATACAGATTCGGTAAATCATGAAAATCCAAGCGAAGGCAAGCTTCAATAAAAATAAAAAAATAGCGAGTATACTCAAATTGAGTTGTACTCGTTACAGATTTCCATCTCTATTTTCTTATACTGCGGATGACAGGACTTGAACCTGCACGGTCGCCCACCAGAACCTAAATCTGGCGCGTCTGCCAATTCCGCCACATCCGCATACCTTTAAAAAAGGAATGAGACACGCGGGAATCGAACCCGCGACAACTTGATTAAAAGTCAAGTGCTCTACCGACTGAGCTAGTGTCTCATAACAGGGCCAGTTGGATTCGAACCAACGACTGCAGGCGTCAAAGGCCTGTGCCTTACCGCTTGGCGATGGCCCTAGGTCAAACGAGTTGACGCTCCGCGTCGCCCGTAGGAAAGCGAGAACGAGAAATATCTCCCTACATAAAAAGGGTGGCCACCGGGAGTCGAACCCGGGACCTCCAGAACCACAATCTGGCGCGATAACCAACTACGCTATGGCCACCATGCTATTCTCGCAAACAAGCTGTTACTCTAAAGCAAAGACTCGTTTTGAACAAGATGCCACACGTAGTCGTGCACACTTGTTAATGATCCAGAAGGGATTCGAACCCCCGACCCACGGCTTAGAAGGCCGTTGCTCTATCCAGCTGAGCTACTGAATCAAGGTCACATCAGATGCGACTCGTTTATAGTAGCGAATTTCATTTTGTTTGTCAAGAATTTTTATCTAAAAAGATAGGCAAAAATATTTCTGCAAAAAGAAGTTCGCTTTCGCTTACCTTATATATACTTCGCTTCTGTACGAAGATTTCCCCTTCTTATCAAGGTAGAACATCGCATAGCTCGGCTTTCTGTTCTCCTGTCTTGGGAAGTTTATGGAGCCGGGATTGATACAGAGCACTCCATTTACCATCCGACTAAAGGGTCTATGTGTATGTCCGAAAAGAGCCATACTGCAATTTCTTGCTCTTGCTTCATCCGCTAAGCCTTGTAAGTCAAATCCCACCCCGTAAAGATGCCCATGGGTCAGGAAAAGCCTCTCTTTTCCCAATCTCATTTCAATTTCCTTGGGTAAGTAAGCAAAGAAATCATTATTTCCCTGCACAAAGTAGCTTTCACAGCCCTTTGGAAGATGGGTCCGAATTGCATCCTCACATCCTTCGCTATCACCCAAATGAATAAAATAGGAAATATCCGGATTTCTTCCAAGAGCTGATAAATATTATCCAGCTTTCTATGATTATCGGAAACCACAAGTATTTTTTTCTCTCCTTTAAAATCACTTGCCGAATGTTCTTCTTTTTTCCGTTCAGCAGAATTTTTTGATTTCGATTTTTTCTCCTCTGCTGTCTTTTTAGACTTGGCTATCTCTTCTTTCAGGATGCGTTCCATCTTTCGGAGTGCCTTTCCTCTATGAGATACCTTGTTCTTCTCTTCTTCAGAAAGCTCTGCTGCCGTTTTGCCGCATTCCGGAATAAAAAAGATCGGATCATAGCCAAAACCCGCCTCACCTCTTATTTCCTTCGCGATTTCCCCCTCACAGCGAGCTTCCGTTTTTAAAGATCTGCCGTCGGAAAGAACCGCAACAATGGCACAGGTAAAATAAGCATAACGGCTTTTGCTGGAAGCTTCCTTCATCATTTCAAGAATTCGCTTGTTTTTCTCAGGGTAAGGTGTGTTTTCCCCTAAAAAGCGCGCGGAATAAATCCCCGGGCCAAAGGAAAGTGCCTCAATAGACAGACCGGAATCATCTGCCATAATGATGTCTCCATCCTGCAAAAGTTCCTTCTTTTTCAGTCTTACATATAAGTCATAGGCCTTTATTTCGGCATTTTCCAAAAAGGAGCTGCCGTCTTCCACGGCATCCTCCCATTCTCCTATTTCTTTTTTACTTATGATTTCTCCGGGAAACTCCCGCAGTATCTCTCGAATTTCCCGTAATTTATCTTCATTATGCGTTGCAAATATAATTCGCATCTCACGCTCCTATTTACCTTTATACTGGTAAAAATATGTCTTCATCATTCCGTTGTAGATTTCTATTCTTATCCGCCTTACCAAGGTACTTTTCCGCCTGTTCATAGGCCGTAATCAGGCAAAGCTGCCACTCGGAAAGTCCTTCGAAAGCCTCTCTTAGCTCCGTATAGAGCAGGGGAAGATTTCGCTTGTCCTCGATTCTCTCTCCATAGGGCGGATTCGTAAGAATATAGCCATGCTTCTTGCTATGGGACATTTTCGCCACTTCCCTTTCCTGAAAATGGATAAGGTTTGCAACGCCCGCTCTTTCCGCATTCTCTCTACATACGGGAATCATCGTGGGATCAATGTCATAGCCTTGGATATCCACCATTTTTCCAAATCTGTTTTCCTTTGTTTCCAGTAGATGACGGTCAATATTGTCTTCCGCTTCTTCCAGCGCGCTGTACCATTCTTTCTTCGGAATGAGATTCACCCATTCCTCCGCCGTGAAGCTCCGTTCCATCCCCGGTGCAATATTTGCCGCAATCATCGCAGCCTCAATTGGAAAGGTTCCGGCGCCGCACATCGGGTCCACAAAGGGGGCGTCATCCCGCCACTTACTAAGAAGAATCAAAGCCGCTGCAAGAGTCTCCTTGATGGGTGCCTTTCCCATTTTCAAACGATACCCTCTCTTGTGAAGGGACTCACCACTTGTATCCAGACAAACCAGAACCTCATCCTTATAGAGCGAAACACGGAAAGGATACTTCGCTCCGTGCTCCGAAAAAGTACTCTGATGATACACCGAGGAAAGCCTGTCCACCATCGCTTTCTTCATCACCGCCTGAATATCTCTTGGAGAAAAGAGCTTTGATTTTACGGAGCTTGCTTTGGTCACCCAGAAGGAAGCATCAACAGGAAGGAAATCCTCTAAGGGAAGCGCCTTTGTACCCTGAAATAGATCCTCATAGCTCTCCGCATGAAAGGAGCCCACTTTCAGAAGCACCCTCTCCCCCGTTCGCAGGAAAATATTGGCCCGCACGATAGCTTCCGCATCCCCGATAAATTGCACCTTCCCATCGCTCACGGAAGAAACCTCATAGCCGAGGTCGTGAATTTCTTTTTTGCAAATAGACTCCAAGCCGAAGTGGCAGGGCACAATCAATTCAAATCTTTGCATTTTTCTCCTTTATTGCTTCACACCGACAAAACCTGCCGGGCAAAAACATTTTTTCCATGAATTGAAGAGAGCTTTATCGATTGAATATTCCGGAAAGCAACCATAATATCACGGCAATACTGAGAACAGGAAAAAGCACAGGGGCAAGGAAGGATAGAATCCCTACGAACACTAAGGCCACCAGTACCAAAAGTGCAATCACAACAATGGCAAAAAGAAGACATCCGGTACTACTTACAGGGACATAAGGTCTGTAGCCGCGGTTTTCCCCGCTATTTCCATAAGTACCATTACCGCTTCCGCTCGAACTACTCTCTCGTCTTTCGTAACGAGGGCTTTCCGCTCTATCATAAGAAGCTCTTTCCTCCGAAGATGTTCCCTTGTACTTAAGGTCTTCTTCATCGGAAGCATAATTAATGTCCTTCTCCTCATAACGGAAGGGTGTGGTTCTTGCCACACGGTCCCCTCCTGCCTCTGCCGCTTCAATAATACTTCGCGCTAAAAGGTTCGGAGCGGAGAGCTCGGCTACTACCTCCTCCTCTCTTCTTCCCTTGCCCATCTCCGTATCAATATACTCACTATAAAAACGGAGCTGTTCCTCTATTACTTCTCCTGAAACGGAGTTTGTGAGTTCTCCTCTTAAAGCCTGTAAAAATTCCTTTTTATTCACTCTTTTCTTCCTCGGCTATGACAGCAATATTCAAATCCAGAAGCTGCTGCGGGTCAAATACTTCTGCAGGAGCATCCATCATGGCATCCGATCCGTCTTTTCCCTTCGGGAAGGCAATCACATCACGAATCGTTTCCGCACCGACCATCCACATCGCCAATCTGTCCAAGCCGTAGGCAAGTCCTGCATGAGGCGGAACCCCGTAGCGGAATGCCTGCATTAAGAAACCGAACTGTTCATTCGCTCTCTCCGGTGTAAACCCGAGCTTCTCGAGCATTTTCTCCTGCACATCACTCTGGTGAATACGCACGGATCCTCCTCCGAGTTCCGTTCCGTTTAAAACAATGTCATAAGCCTTGGCGCGAACACGGGAAAGGTCAGTATCTAAATAGTGCAAGTCTTCTTCCATCGGCATGGTGAAGGGATGGTGCATAGCCTGATAGCGTCCCAGCTCCTCGGAATACTCGAACATCGGGAACTCCGTAACCCAAAGGAACTCCCACTTCCTTTTATCGATTAAATCAAGCTCCTTTCCAAGAGCAAGTCTCAGTGCTCCAAGAGCGTCCCAGACCACATTTTTCTTTCCATCGGAAACGAGGAGAAGGAGATCACCCTTTTCGAGTCCCGAAGCTTCTACAAGCCTCTTTACATCCTCTTCCGAGAGGAACTTCGCAAAAGAAGACTTTACCGTACCGTCTTCATGTACGCCGTACCAAGCAAGTCCTTTTGCGTGATAGCCCTTAACCAGCTCCACATAGGAATCCAGTTTCTTTCTCGGCATCTCCGCCTGCCCCTTAACTAATATACCCTTCACGGTTCCGCCCGCTTTTGCACAGTCGGAAAATACGGAAAATCCGCAGTCCTTTACCGCCTCCGTAAGTTCGATAAGAGGCATATCAAAACGAAGATCCGGCTTGTCGGATCCGTAATGGTTCATCGCATAGTCCCAAGTCATTCTCTTAAGAGGGAGTGCAATGTCCACATCGCAAATCTCCTTAAAGATATACTTTAACAAACGCTCATTTACAGCAAGAACATCCTCGATATCCACGAAGGAAAGTTCCATATCCACCTGCGTGAACTCCGGCTGTCTGTCCGCTCTTAAATCCTCATCTCTATAGCATCTTGCAAGCTGAAAATAGCGATCCATGCCGGAAACCATAAGAAGCTGCTTCAAAAGCTGCGGAGACTGGGGAAGCGCATAGAAAGCACCTCTATGCAGTCTGGAGGGCACAAGGAAGTCTCTTGCTCCCTCCGGTGTGGACTTAATGAGTGTCGGAGTTTCAATCTCCAAAAACCCCTCCTCGGAAAGAAAATGACGAATTAACTGGGAAAGTCTGGCACGCGTCATGATTTTCTTCGCAAGGTCCGGTCTTCTTAAGTCCAGATAACGATACTTTAAGCGAAGATCCTCTTTGGTCTTGGAATCCGCCTCAATCGGGAAGGGAGGGGTCTCCGCTTCGGCAAGGATCCGAAGGCTTTTTGCCACAAGCTCAATAGAGCCGGTAGAAAGTGCCGCATTGCTGTCTTTGCCGCGGCTTCTCACTTCTCCTTCTACGGCAATGACATACTCCTGCTTTAACTCGCTTGCCTTCTGAAAGACCTCGCTACCACATTCCTGCTCTTCAAAAAGAATCTGCAGAATACCGGAGCGGTCACGAAGGTCTGTAAAAATAAGACCGCCCTTATTTCTGGACTTCTGTACCCAGCCCATCATACAAACCATTTTCCCGATATAACTTTCCCCCAGCTCGGCACATCTGGCTGTTCTGTGTAAACCCTTCATTGACTCTGCCATAATTTCCCTCTTTTCTTTTCCGTTCTATATAGTTTTTTTATTCTAAAAAGTCCTGCAATGCGCCTTTAGTCTCCGTAGATTTCTACAAATTCCTTATAGCCTTCCGCACTGAGCTTTTCCTTTTGGAACTTCTTATTCTTATTCATCTGCGTAAGAAGCACCACTTCTCCTCTTTCTCTTTTCTCCATAACTTCCGTAAGGCAGGCGGAAAGTTTCTCCTCGGAAACCTTTTTATCTACGAGGTAAGCAATTTTCCCTTCGGACTGCTCCTCCTCTTCTCCCTCCAAAAGGATGCCGATGATTCTTTCAAAACCTATGGAAAACCCTACTGCAGGAGTATCCACACCGATAAACTTTCCTACCATCTTATCATATCGCCCTCCACCTCCGATAGAGCCGGAGAACAGGGTGGAACGCACTTCGAAGATGGGGCCCGTGTAGTATCCCATTCCGCGAACCAAAGTGGGATCAAAGCGAAGGGGGATAGAACCCTTTCCACTCTCCTCCACCATTTTCATAATCTGATACAGATTCTTTCCGACCTCTTCGTGAAGATTCGCGCCAAGCTTTTCCTGCAATTTCAGAATATCTTCCTTATCACCCTTCACGAGGTTTAAGCAGTCCTCATATCGGGAAATCTGCTCCTCCGTGTAGGAAAGGGAAAGCAATTCCTCGCGAACGCCCTCTCTTCCGATTTTATCCTCTTTATCAAGAACGATGGAAATATCCGAAAAATCCTCCTCCGGAAAGCCCGCATAGCTCTGCATGGCCTTTAAGATAGCGCGGTCATTTAATACGATATAAAAGGGATACTTTTCTCCGAAACCGATTTCCTGTAAGACAGTCCCCATAGCAAGAAGCAGATCAATTTCCGAAAGATAGCTTGCGTCCCCGAAAATATCGATATCGCACTGCCAAAACTCTCGAAAGCGTCCCTTCTGCGGACGATCCGCACGGAAACCGGTCCGATTTGTAAGGCCTTAAAGGGGGAAGGAAGATTTCCTTGATTTTCCGCATAAAAACGGGAAAGCGGAAGGGTTAGGTCATAGCGCAGTCCGGAATCGGAAAGATTCTCAAAATCGCCTTTTTCCAAAGCCTCTTTCAGCTTCTCTCCTCTTTTTTCCACCTTGAAAATGAGCTTTTCATTGTCTCCCCCCTGCTTACTGAGGAGATTGGAAAGGTGCTCCACAATGGGAGTCTCAATCTCGGTAAAACCAAAGCCCCCGTACACCCTTCGAATTGTGGATAATACCCTTTGTCTCACTGCCATTTCTCTCGGTAAAATGTCCTTCATGCCGGTTACGGCCTTTTTCTTTAATGCCATACTGCCTCTCTTTACTTTTTCAATATCACTTTTATTAACCGAATACCATGCATAAAGCCACAGCATTTCGTCTGAAAACAAATTGCAATCTTCCGGATTCTACTTCCTGCTTTGTAAATACTTGCTCAGTCCTTCATCGATATCCAAGGTGGCAAAGTAATCGGTATCCTTCTCTGCCCGACGAATCATCTTCACGCTTCCGTCCTTTTGCAGGAGAAGCTCGGAAGACCAGAGCTTTCCATTGTAATTGTAGCCCATAGCGAAGCCGTGAGCCCCGGTATCATGAATAAAGAGCAAATCTCCCTTTTCCAGCTTCGGGAAGCTCCCTTTCTTTCGCAAACTTATCATTGTTTTCACAAAGAGAACCGACTACGTCATAGACTTCCGTTTCCTTCGCCTCTTCCTTCCCGAGCACGGTAATATGATGATATGCATTGTACATAGCCGGGCGCATAAGATTTGCCGCACAGGCATCCACTCCTGCGTAGTGGCGATAAGTATTCTTAAAATGAATAACCTTCGTAATCAATGCCCCGTGCGGCCCTAAAACATAGCGTCCCAACTCCGAGCAAAGACGAATATGACCGAGTCCGTTCTTTACAAGGATTTCCTCATAAACCTCTCTCACCTTTTCTCCGATCAGGAAAATGTCGGTCGCCTCCTGCTCCGGACGGTAAGGAATTCCCACACCACCGGAAAGGTTCACAAATTCCAGAGCAATACCGCATTCTTCTTTGATTTTCACAACCAAGGAAAATAGCTGTCTTGCAAGCTCCGGATAATAGCCATTGCTAATGGTATTGGATGCAAGGAACGCATGAATACCGAAATGCTCTACCCCTCTCTCCTTTAAAATACGGTAGCCTTCCAAAATCTGTGCCTCGGTCATCCCGTATTTAGCTTCCTCGGGATTGTCCATAATGGTGTTTCCGATGCTGAAATAACCGCCCGGATTAAAGCGAAGACTCATGGTCTTTGGAAGAGTGCCAAGAATTTCCGTTACTTCATCAATATTTGTAAAATCATCAAGATTGATGATTCCGCCTAAGCGATTCGCAAATCCATACTCTTCATCCGGTGTATCATTGGAAGAAAACATGATTTCCGATCCGGAGAAACCGCAAGCCTCTGCAAGACTGAGTTCCGCTGCGGAAGAGCAATCCACCCCGCAGCCCTCTTCCTTCAGTATCCTAAGAATAGCCGGATTCGGTGTGGCCTTAATCGCAAAATACTCTCTGTAGCCTTCATTCCAAGAAAAGGCCTTATAGAGATTTCTAACCGTCTCCCGAATTCCCTCCTCATCGTAAAGATAGAAGGGAGTCGGATAATTTTCTGCAATTTCCTTTACTTTCCGATAATCCACAAATGCTTTCTTCATTTCTTCTCCTTCGATTTTATCACCTTATAAACCCACTCTACAGTTTTTAAAAATATTAAAAAAAGTCCACTCTATCTTAAACAAGCCAGAGGGACTTTTCAAGTAAAATCCTAGTCTACTTCAATAACAAATCCTAATCCACTTCTATCACAAATCTTAATCTACTTCGATAACACGCATGATGTTGGTGCCGGTCGGAGCCTGTTTTCTCTGTAAACGAGACAAAACGCCTGCCGTAATGACGCAGATATCCTTACTTTTCACCAATTTCCGGTCCTTTAACTCCTCAATGGAGCTTTCAAAAAGCTCATCCGTGGTCTCCGCCCTTCTTGCCCAAATGGGAGTCACACCCCAGAACAGCATCATCTGTCTCGTCACAACCTGACTCGGAGAAAGTGCATAGATCGGAGTAATCGGACGGTACTTCGAAATCATGGATGCCGTAATCCCGGAAAGAGTGGATGCCACAATCGCTGCCGCCTTCAGTTCGGAAGCCGTTGTTACGGAAGCCGCACACATGGCATTTCCGATGCTCTCGTAAACAGTCTTCTCCACCATTCTGGTCTTGAACTGCTTATAGTCTAGGAACTGCTCCGTATACTCCACAATAGAAGCCATGGTCTTTGCCGCTTCCACCGGATATTTTCCGTTTGCGGATTCTCCGGAAAGCATCACTGCATCCGTTCCGTTATATACCGCATTTGCAACATCCGTCACCTCCGCCCTTGTCGGACGGGGATTTCTGATCATGGAATCCAGCATCTGTGTTGCAGTAATAACCAGTTTTCCATGATAATTACACTTATGAATGATTTCCTTCTGCAACTGCGGAATCCGCTTGCCTCGATTTCCACACCGAGGTCTCCTCTTGCCAGCATAATTCCGTCGGAAGCCTCTATAATCGCATCAATATTGTCAAGTGCTTCCTGAGACTCAATCTTGGAGATAATCTTCATTTGAGAACCGGCTTCATCAATAATGGCCCGAATCTGTCTTACCGCATCTGCGGAACGAATGAAGGAAGCCGCTACATAGTCAAAATCTTCCGCAATGCCGAACTTAATGTCTTCCACATCCTTATCGGTAATGGACGGAAGCTGAATCGGCACACCGGGTACATTCACACCCTTTCTCTCTCCAAGCTCTCCTCCATTTGTCACCTTACATAAAATCTCTACACCCTTTACAGTTTCTACCTCTAAACCAATAAGACCGTCATCAATCAAAATAACATTACCGGGTTTTACATCCTCATGAAGCTTATCATAATTGATGAAAATCTTATCCTTTGTACCGACAACTTCTTCCGTAGTCAGGATAATCTTCTCTCCCTCTACTAGGGTAATCTTCTGTCCGCCCTCTAAAAGGCCTGTTCTGATTTCCGGCCCCTTGGTGTCAAGAAGCGCTGCAATCGGTCTTCCCACTTCTTTTCTTGCCTTACGAAGAAGCTCCAATCTGCCAAGGTGTTCCTCATGGTCTCCGTGGGAAAAATTAAAGCGGGCAACATCCATAATCTCCGCCAAAGTCTTCATAAGCTCATAATTATTTTCATTCGGTCCCATTGTGCATACCATTTTTGTTCTTCTCATATTCATCTCCTTAAATCATCTAAACTCTATATTAAACCATATAAAACATCGTCCCAAAAAATCTATCGAATTAACTATCCCAAGTACCCTTACTCTTATGAAGTGCTCATTCTTACCTATAATTTCTGATATTGAAAATGTTCTTTCTCTTCCCCTGGTTCATCAGGATGAAAAACAGGAGAACATTCGCAAAAGACAAAACAATCGACAGCTTTCCACCCAAACTCGGGCTCACCACTAATAAGTAGAGGTACAGTAAAGTCTCCAAAGCTGCCAGATATTTTGCCTTAATCGGAATAAAGAAATAGAGGTAAAATACCGTGTCCGGCAGAGTCAACGCATAGGCTAGGAATATACTGAAGCCCATATAGGTGGGATTCAACTGAAGAGATACTCCTGTTACAAGGTAAATGAGGATTCCCGCCACATTGTAAAGAAGTACACCGGAGAAAAAGAAGAAATTATATCGAAAATTCCCCCAAAGATACTCCAAAGTTCTCCCTATGCTATAATAAACCATAATTCCGATAATCGCCCAGAATATGGAGCCGAAACCGCTTGATGCAGGATAAAAATAAGGAAGGTCAAAATCCTCCAAATATGCCCGTGGAGAATCGCTTCCGGATCCAAATCAAGATAGTAATAGTAAAACTCCGGTGCGGAAATCTGAATCATAAAGCCCAAAGCATACATCACACAGATATATTTCATTAAATTGGGAACGGCAAAACGTCCCAGCTTTCTTTCCAAACGATCTAAAATGCTCATTTTTCACCTTTCTTAATATCCGATTATTAAGATAAAATCGCAGTGTATTTTCTTGCAAACACGCTGAAAGTATACTTGCAGTATTATTTTTTTTCAAGCGTTGCCCCGGGGATTTTATTCTTGTTTAAGGATTTTTTATTCTGTTTCCGACACAAAAAAGACCGCCGATACATTTCAAAACTATCGGCGGTCCGCATTTCCCCCTATTCCGTTTCAAACTTTAGTCTTTGGATTTAAGCTGGTAAATCCCCATAGAGGTAAGACCGATGCCAAGCATGGTAAAAGCGGATTTCCGGTCAAGTTCGCCCAATATAGAAATTACAACAACAGCAATACCCATTGCCGTAGGTAATGCTTTTAAGATGATATTGATTAGGAAAGAAGCACCCTTGTGTCCGGTTTCGGGAATGGACTTCGCGTTCATCAGTTCTTCGACGGATATACCAAGCATTTCAGCAAGCTTAGGGATCGTTGCTGTGTCCGGAAAAGCAAGATTTCGTTCCCATTTTGAAACAGCCTTGTCGGTTATGCTTAGTCTATCCGCCAAGTCTTTTTGGGTCATTCCTTTTTCTTTTCTTAGTGTACTGATCATATCACCCATCGATTGATTATTCATAGCCTAATCTCCTTTTTTAATTTATTCTTGCCTATATTATAGCTATGTTCAAAAAAGAGTGAACCGAAGCGTGGTAGAGTTTAGTAAACCGGAGGTTTACAGAGAATTATTTACACCTACTAAGGTGAGAAGAGAAGACTTTAAATAAAATTGAGGAAATAAACATGTTATTTTTGATCATTCTTAATTAACGAGATAATATATCGTACGCAAAATCGTTCAATAAGTGTGCAAATACCCAGTAAAATGACTATCATAATTCCCATTTGCCAATCTCTCGAAAAAAAGAACGCAGACATTCCGGCAATAAAACCACTATTTACAATACCGTATCCATTCCAATTCTCTGCATAGCCATAGAAAAAATCGAGACCTTTCATAATCTCAAATACAGTCAAAGCTACACTAATGAGACATAACCCAACACCAATCGCAAGTCCTAATATCTGGGGGAACGAAGGTGATGTTGCCATTCTGAAAACTATACAAGCACAGCCAACCACTAATACATATAAAGTCATCTTATAATCAATTGAAAATCTCATAAATTCTCTCCTCCTTCTGGAAATCTTCAATAACTTTCTATGTGGATTTGCTGAGCAGTATATCCCTATTTTAATGCTTAGTCTTTGGATCCAAGTTGGTAAATCCCCATAGATTGACGTTCATAGCGTAATCTCCTTTTTACCGGTATTGTAGCTCAAGTAAACTTTTATTCTTTTTTTAGAAAGCCTTTCTTGTTGCTCCCCCCTATCTATGCTAGAGTAAAACACTGTTGGTTATTAAAATTATACAGTATTTGTTAAGACTTAGAAAGTATAGATTGGGTGTATTTATGACAGAAACTTACAGACTGGGCATTGACATCGGTTCTACCACCGTAAAGGTAGCTATCCTTGATCAGGATAATCATCTTATTTTTTCAGACTATCGCAGGCATTTCGCCAATATTCAAGAAACCTTAGCAGACCTTTTAGAAGAAGCAAGAGAGGCACATGGTGACCTCTCTTCTCGTATTGTGGTGACCGGTTCAGGCGGTTTAACCCTTGCAAAGCATATGGGACAGCCCTTCTGCCAGGAGGTTGTCGCTGTGGCTTCCGCTTTAAAAGAAAACTATCCCATGACGGATGTTGCCATTGAGCTTGGCGGAGAAGACGCAAAAATTATTTATTTTAAGGGCGGAATCGACCAGAGAATGAACGGCATCTGCGCCGGCGGTACAGGTTCTTTTATCGACCAGATGGCATCTCTTCTCGATACCGATGCGGCAGGATTAAATGAGCTCGCAAAAAAACTACCAGATGATTTATCCTATCGCAGCCCGTTGCGGTGTTTTTGCAAAGACTGACATTCAGCCTTTGATTAACGAGGGTGCGGCTCGTGAAGACCTTGCCGCCTCCATTTTCCAGGCAGTATGCAATCAGACCATTTCCGGTCTTGCGCAGGGAAAGCCCATCCGCGGTCATGTCGCCTTTCTCGGCGGTCCGCTCCACTTTATGCCGGAGCTAAGAAACAGCTTTATCCGTACCTTAAAGCTCACAGACGAGGAAATTATCAATCCTGAAAATTCCCACCTCTACGCAGCTATGGGCTCTGCCTTAAATGCCGAGGATAAAAATTCTCCTGTTCAGCTCTCCGAAATGATTCCCCGCCTTCGCGCAGGAATTCAGATGGACAGTGAGATTAAAAGAATGCACTCTCTCTTCTCTTCCGAAGAGGAATATACGGAATTTGTAAAAAGGCACGAAAAAGCAAAGGTTAAGAGAAGAGATTTAAAGGACTACCATGGAAAAGCCTTTTTCGGTATCGATGCAGGCTCTACCACTACAAAGCTCGCTTTAATCTCCGAAGACGGAGAACTGCTCTATACTTTCTATTCCGGAAATGAGGGTTCTCCCATTAAGACTGCCATGCGTGCTGTTGCGGAAATCAAAGAGCAGCTTCCTTCTGATGCGGAAATTGCTTACTCCTGCTCCACCGGTTACGGTGAAGCGCTTCTTAAGTCTGCCTTTCAGCTGGATGAGGGTGAGGTGGAGACCATTGCCCACTACTATGCGGCTTCCTTCTTTGAGCCCGATGTGGACTGTATCCTAGACATCGGCGGACAGGACATGAAGTGCATTCATATTAAGGACGGCACGGTGGATAATGTGCAGTTAAATGAGGCCTGTTCCTCCGGATGCGGCTCTTTCTTAGAGACTTTTGCAAAGTCCTTAAGCTATTCCGTAGAGGATTTTGCGAAGGAAGCACTCTTTGCCGAGAACCCCACGGATCTCGGATCACGTTGTACCGTTTTCATGAATTCCAATGTAAAGCAGGCGCAAAAGGAAGGTGCTACCGTTGCAGACATTTCCTCGGGTCTTGCTTACTCCGTGATTAAAAACGCCTTATATAAGGTAATTAAGGTTACTAACCCGAAAGACCTCGGAAAACATATCGTGGTACAGGGCGGCACCTTCTACAACAATGCCGTGCTTCGTGCCTTGGAGGAAACCCTCGGGCAGGATGTAATCCGTCCGGATATTGCCGGTATTATGGGGGCCTTCGGTGCTGCTCTTATTGCAAGAGAGCGTTACTATATTGAAACGGAAAAGCTGGAAGACGAGATTCTTGCCGGTGAAGAAGATAAGGCTCTTCTTGATGCGGCCGGCTACAAGAAAACTTCCATGCTTCCTTTGGATGAAATCTTAGACTTACAGTATGAGAACACCATGAGTCGCTGCGGGCTTTGCAGTAACAAGTGTGTGCTGACAATAAACGATTTCGGTCACGGTAGAAAGTTTATCTCCGGAAACCGCTGTGAACGCGGTGCAGGACTTCCGAAAGCAAAGTCTGAAATTCCGAACCTCTTTAAATATAAGGTAAAGAGAATCTTCGGCTATGAGCCGCTTTCTCCGGAAGAAGCAAAAAGAGGCGAGGTCGGCATTCCGAGAGTATTAAACATGTACGAAAATTATCCCTTCTGGGCGATTTTCTTTAAGGAGCTCGGCTTCCGTACTGTACTCTCCCCTTCTTCCAACAAGAAGATTTATGAAATGGGTATCGAGTCCATTCCCTCCGAGTCCGAGTGTTATCCCGCAAAGCTTGTTCACGGACATATCGAGTGGCTGATTAACAAGGGACAGAAGTTCATTTTCTATCCCTGTATTCCTTATGAAAGAAACGAAACTCCAAGTGCGGGCAATCACTACAACTGCCCCATGGTGACTTCCTATGCGGAGAATATTAAGAATAATGTGGAAAACCTTGAGGAAAAGAGCATTTTCTTTATGAAGCCCTTCCTCGCCTTTACCAATGAGAAGATTCTAACAGATCAGCTGACCAAGGTTTTTGTTCATCCGAAGCAGATTAAAGATTCCGTGAAACCTGCCGGAGACTGGACGATGGAGAAAATCGGCGAACAGTTTAAAGAGTGGAATTTTACGGAGAAGGAAATCCGAAATGCAGCCCATCTTGCCTGGGAAGAGCTTTTGCAGTCCCGAAAGGATATTGAAGAAAAGGGAGAAGAAACCCTTATGTGGATGGAAAAGACCGGTCACAGAGGTATCGTCCTTGCCGGCCGTCCTTACCATGCCGATCCCGAGATTCACCACGGTATCCCGGAGCTGATTACTTCTTATAACTTTGCCGTACTGACCGAGGATTCCATTTCCCACCTTGCGGAAGTGGAACGACCGATTATTGTAACCGACCAGTGGATGTACCACTCCCGTCTCTACCGCGCGGCAGCCTTTACGAAAACACAGGAAAATCTGGACTTTATCCAATTAAACTCCTTCGGCTGCGGCTTGGATGCCGTGACAGTGGATCAGGCAAAAGACATCTTGAACGGCTCCGATAAGATTTCACCGTATTAAAGATTGACGAGGTAAATAACCTCGGCGCCGCTAGAATCCGTATCCGTTCTCTCCTCGCCGCTATCCGTGTGCGTTCCGAGAAGAAGTACAGAAGAAAGATTCGTTCCGAGCAGTATAAGAGAACTCTCTTTACCAAGGATATGAAGGAGGAGGGCTACACCATTCTTTGTCCGCAGATGTCGCCACTCCATTTCGAGCTTATTGAGCCGGCAATTCGTGCGGAGGGTTACAATCTTGTGGTCTTGGACAATGATAACCGTTCCGCTATCGACACGGGACTGCAATATGTAAACAACGATTCCTGCTACCCTTCCATCATTGTGGTAGGACAGGTTATGGAAGCGCTTCTTTCCGGAAATATGACTTAAATAAGACTGCCGTCATCATGTCGCAAACCGGAGGCGGTTGCCGTGCCTCAAACTATATCGGCTTTATTCGTAGAGCCTTGGATAAGGCGGAAATGGGACACATCCCCGTTATTTCCTTAAATGCAAACGGCATGGAATCCACTCCGGGCTTTAAGATGACGATTCCGCTTCTTACAAGAGCTTTGCAAGGTGTAGTTTACGGAGACCTCTTTATGCGTCTCCTCTATGCCACAAGACCTTATGAATTGCAGACCGGTGCTGCGGAAGCGGTACATCAGAAATGGAAGAAAATCTGTCAGGAAAGCCTTTCCAAGAAGAGCATCCCGCTCTTCGAGTTTGGTAAAAATGTAAAGGGCATTATCCGTGACTTTGACAATATTCCGCTCTCCTCGGAAGAAAAGCCAAAAGTTGGAATCGTAGGAGAAATCCTTGTAAAATTCTCTCCTCTTGCCAACAATCACATTGTTGAACTCCTTGAAAAAGAGGGGGCTGAAGCCGTAATGCCGGATCTTATGGACTTCCTACTCTACTGCTTCTATAACCAGAACTTTAAGCATGAAAACCTCGGTGCTTCCTGGAAGGGAAAAACCCTTTGCAATATTGCTATAGCTCTCCTCGAGTCTTTCCGTAAGACGGCGAAGAAGGAATTGCAGAAATCCAAGCACTTTACCGCACCGAGCGATATCCGAGAGCTTGCTTCCCTTGCAAGGGAATATGTCTCTCTCGGAAATCAGACCGGAGAAGGTTGGTTCTTAACCGGAGAAATGCTTGAACTTTTGTCCGAAGGGGTAGATAATATCGTATGTACGCAGCCTTTCGGATGTCTCCCGAACCACATTGTCGGAAAGGGTGTTATCAAAGAGTTGAAGCGGCATAATCCCACAGCGAACATCATTGCCGTGGACTATGATGCCGGCGCATCGGAAGTAAACCAGTTAAATCGAATCAAGTTGATGCTGACCGTAGCCCAGAACAAGATACGGGATAAGGCCTAGGGTCTACACTCAGTCTTTCGATTGAATATAGTTAAATTCTCCCGATATTGACTCTTCCAAAGGCGCTCTCGCTCGGTTACGACGCAGCGGTACTAAGCATCTTTCTTCACTTTGCTCGAAAGCTGCAAGTGCCGGCGTCTCCACACGCTTTGTCTGAGTTAATATCGGGAGAATTTTTCTTCAAGAATTATCACTTTATAAGGAGGAGCTATGGATATTGCAAAAAAAATTGACCACACGATGTTAAAGGCGGAGGCAGGGAAAGAAAGCATTCTCCGCTACTGTGAAGAAGCAAAGGCGAACGGCTTTGCCTCTGTCTGTGTAAATACTTGCTATGTACCCTTAGTCGCGAAGGCTCTTTCCGGATCCGCCGTGAAAACCTGCTGTGTAGTGGGATTTCCTCTGGGAGCGATGTCTACAAAGGCAAAGGCTTTTGAAGCAAAACAGGCTGTTGCGGACGGTGCGGACGAAGTCGATATGGTCATTCAGATTGGAGCTTTGAAGGATAAGGATTACGATTATGTAAAAGAGGATATCAAAGCCGTTGTGGAAGCTTCCAAGCCGGCTATCGTAAAGGTTATTATCGAAACCTGCCTCCTTACAAAAGAAGAAATCAAAAAAGCCTCCGCGCTTTCTGAAGAAGCCGGTGCGCATTTTGTAAAAACCTCTACCGGATTTTCTACAGGAGGCGCTACTGTGGAAGATGTAAAACTCATGAAAGAATCCGTTTCCGATAAGATGCGGATTAAGGCAAGCGGTGGAATCAGAAGCAGGGAGTTTGCAGAAGAACTGCTCGCTGCCGGTGCAGACAGACTGGGAGTCGGAAACGGACTGCTTCTTCTCTAAACAGAATGTATTTTTCATTCCGTTTCAACTTTATTAGCTTATTTTTGCATAAATAGATGCCCAATGTTTCATACACAAAACGAGATATCACACGCTTTACAAGCGATACCTCGTTTTTTCTTCTTTTAGAATTGTCTGAATATTTATTAAATCACTACCACCCGTCAAACGGGTGGTTTGCTCGGGGCTATAAGCCCCTGCTACTGGCCAGCGTCTAAAGGCGCTGGCTTTCATTTTGGGCTATGGGAAGTTTGCTTTGCACCTTCCCATAGCTCCATTCAAGCCATATTGCGTTTGACTCGTCGCTACCCCATAAAGGGGTATTGTTACTACTGCACTTTAACCCTTAAAAGGGTCTTCATATTCTTTAACACTTAGTTTATCCAAAGCTATATCGTGTTTCTTGATCTTGGATATATTTTTTTATTGTGGCTTCATTTAGACCTACTGTACTGACATAATAGCCTTCGGCCCAGAAATGCCTGTTCCCAAACTTATATTTAAGGTTTGCGTGTTTATCAAATATCATTAACGCACTCTTTCCCTTTAAATAGCCCATAAAAGAAGAAACGCTAATCTTAGGTGGAATACTAACCAGAATGTGTACATGGTCTGGCATTAAATGCCCTTCTATAATCTCCACTCCTTTAAAGGTGCAGAGTTGCTTGATAATATCCCGAATATCTGACTTATATTGATAATATATTATTTTTCGCCTATACTTCGGTGTGAAGACAATATGATATTTACACATCCATTTCGTATGTGCTAATGCATATTCTTTCTTCGCCATAAATCACCTTCCTTTTCTGCAATATAGCTTGAACAACTTTATTGTATTAGGAAAGGTGATTTTTGTATAACAATCGTTTCCCACCCGCATAGCGGGTGGTTTTTTGTATCAGAGCTGACATTTTTCAAATGTCAGCTCTGATACCGGCTAAAGTCCATTAAATAAGCTGTCTCAGGCTTCACCTGCGACACTTGTTATGAATCAAAGTTTAATCAATTGTCTTCCTTGATCCATTTTTACATAAATTATTGCAACAATGTGTACCTCTTTTTTCTTATCATCAATCCAAAAGTAAATATAATAATTTTTTACTCGAATTTTTCGAAATCCTAAATCTTGCCACGGTTTTTCATCAATACACTTAATGCGATTCGGCATAGTTTCTAAAGAATACATCTCGGATTTCAACAATTCCAACATTTTCTTCGCAATGCTGGGAACTTTTAGTTCTATAGCAATATACTCTTGTATAAGTCGAAGATGGTCTTTTGCTTGGCTTGTAATCTTTATCTTATACTTATCCATCAAAGCTCCGGCTCAAGTTCGTTAAAAACATCATCAATAGGATAAGAATCCCCCCGAATTGCCTGTGCATAACCTTGTGCCATTAATGAATTAAATCCTTTTTCATCCATAGTTTCTCTTACCGGCAAATATTTGGGTATCTTCAATGAAAACGGAATTCCATTATTAAGGATAATCTGTCTGTAAAAGATATCAATTGCTGTAGCTCTAGGGATACCTATGGTATCTAAAATTTGTTCAGCCTGTTGTTTTATATTTTCTTGTATTCTAACATTCACATTTGCAGTCTTATTCAGTGTCATGTCAAGCACCTCCTTAAAGGATAGTATACAATATTGTATCGCAAATCACAACACATACTGTGCTTGTGAGAATTTAAGTTCTTTCTCCTGTCAATCCTATCACTCCCAAGCTATTTTCTATTATAAAAAGGCTCTATTCT